>Ga0207995_100087_pt1 | contig 37061 bp, 38 predicted proteins | sample AntDeeMetag022AM_FD_184759 | JGI IMG/M metagenome (GOLD analysis project Ga0207995, IMG submission 184759) | Saline lake microbial communities from Deep Lake, Antarctica - Antarctic Deep Lake Metagenome 022AM (SPAdes) (version 2) | ecosystem: Environmental > Aquatic > Non-marine Saline and... | reverse complement strand
ACCGCGGCATAAGTTGAGCCGTGCTTCCAATTTAGCAAATCTTCTAATTCTTGACCACTTAGTAAAGGTTCTTTACCTTTATATTCTTTTACATCTTTTAATCTTTGGAACATATTTATTTATTTAGTGCCAACGCTCAAAACGAAACGCTAACAAGGTTTAAAATTCATTGTTCGTGCCTCACACGAAATTTCACACTAATCGTTAGGTTTAATACTACATTGAGTAGTGAAACTTTAAATACTCTTTTTTATTTATCTTAATATTAACCAATCCAGCAAAATCATCACCTACATATCCACCATTACAATATTGGTCAACCCAAACTTCTTTTAAGTAATCGAAATCTTCTTTTTGTTTACATTTATCATTTGGCTTTACTTCTGTAATTTCAAATCTATCAGTAAAATCACAAACTTTAATATATTCAATTATATCGTTATTAAGTTCAGTTGTAACTTGAGTTTTTACATAATCCAAGCATTTTACTTTAATATCGTTTTGTTCTTTATCGTGTGCAATTAATGGTGCATAAGCATCATCCCAATGTTTTTGTTCTTCTTTTGTCATCTCTTTAAATTTAATTTTGTCTTTAATTTACCGTACTAAAACCTAACAATTTGTATAGTGCATATTGTTATTAGTCAGTTAGACTACTAGAGCTTAGTAGAATTCAAATCTGTTAACATAGTGTAAACCTTTGGTGCTTTCTCTGTTACTCAACTTCTGCACATCTAAAACAGCCTTTAGAGCCTCAAGCTCCTTAAAATGAATAAGTTCATGCGTATAAGTACTATCTTTTGTGTTAATAATAACAAAGTCGTGTATGCTATTAACTACATTAGCATTTTTAAATATTCTGTATGTCATGTCTTAAGGTATGAAAATGTTTGTTGGGTTGTTTTTCTGAACGTCAATTAACGTGTACTTTTCTTTAAACTTACTTAAATTGAAAGGCTTTACTATGAGGTGGGAACCGCTTTTGCTAGGTATTCTATCTATAATTTTATCACCATGAGGGACTATATCATTAACAAAGCGTCCTAAGTCTCGAACGTAGTCTGGATCATTCTGTTCTTCTCCATCTAAATCTATTATCCACTTCTTATTCTTATCATGCGAAAATTTACCACAAGCAGAAGTGTAAGTTTTGTAAACTTTATCATAATTCTCATTGATAAGGTTATCTGTCACTAATTTTAAATTCTGTAAAGCTGTCTTTTTAAAAGACCTTTTATTTAGATTAATTCCTGCACGAGCATTGAACACATTACACAGTTCAATAACTTCGGGTTTTATAAACTCCAAGTAATCTAAACTCTTGACAAAGTAAGCCTTGATTAACCTACTGTTATTATTAGTACCATTTACTTTTACACCTTCTTTAGCGTCCTTTTTTCTTTGGATGATGCTTAGAAAGTAGAATTCATCGCTGTTGTTCCACTCTAATAACTTATTAATTTGCTTAAAATTATCTACCATAACTAAATTTGTTTTTTCAAATATACAAATAAAAAGTGTCTATGAAAGATGTTTTAACAAAAGGTTATTATTTTAATAACAATTCTCTAGCTTCTTTCATTTTTACAATTTTTAGTTTTAATTAATCGTAATAATCACACCCTCATCTGTCAAAAAACATTAAAACGATTTTACGACACGGTAAGGATTACTTTCTGAATACAACCCTATATTAATGAACATCTCCATATGAATCTGCATATTCAGCAGAAGCTCCAAATTCCACCCCATAATTAAAGATCTTATTTACTTTCCTAACACATTCAGCTAAATCTTTATCAAATTTATTTTTAGCTTCCTCTGTTTTATCTATGTATAAGCTTGCTTCATCATGTACATTCATAATAGGATTATACCCCTTTTTCATAAGAAAGTACAAAAGGGAAAAATGTATTTTGCTACCAAAATTCTGGTTACAAGCCGAAAATTTAATGTGGTTAGAAGATAAGTATAGCCACATGTTAGTAAAAGGATTAAATACCCACTCTAAACCCCTAACAGTTTTAACTTGCAAAGAGTCTGTAAAAATTTTTACAGCTTTGTTTTTTGACCAGTACGCTGCGTGTAACTTTTCTCCCTCTTTTAAGCTTATGCCTGCTGTTTCTGCTATTTTTTTAGCGGATGCGGAGTAAGTAGCAGCATAATTAGTTGTCTTCGCAGAGCTTCTTATCTTATTCAACTTTTGAAATAGCTTAGACATCTCCTCTTCTGAAATGTCCTCAAAAAACTGAGGGACTTTACCCTTTTTGCCCTTTTTACTTTTTTCATACCACTTAAAGAATTCAGCCTCTTCCCCAGACAACATCCCAGACTCTATTCCAATAGATAAATGTGGGTCATAAGAAGGGTCAGACATTTCTTTTACATACTCAGGGTCTATATCAATAATACAACTCCTCTTAGTCCTATCTTCTAAAGAGTCCAAATCATAGTTTACGAAGTACTTATCTTCAGGGGCAATTAGAACCTTTCTTACAAGTTCACCATAGTCTGAGTCATTACTAGGTAAGTTTACTATAGGTTTAGTATGCTTTACACGCCATGTCTTTGCAATAGAATTAAATCTGGAAGTTACATACCCATCTTCTGTCATAGTGTCTAAGAAGGCCTTTAGATAGCCTCTACGGTGTTGTGCTACACTCATGCCTTGTAAAGCCTCTAGTTCAGGAAAGCCCTCAAACATGCCAGTTATAGAGATACATAGATTTTTATCATCATCCCTTAATTGAGGAACTTTACCATTAGCTCCATCTTTAAACAGTTTAGGCTTCCATTTTTTACTAAATAAGAAGTCTTTTACCTGCTTCGTTGATGAAGGATTAGGCTCCTCATATTTTATTATATATTCTAGCTCTCCTTCGTAATTTTCCGATACCCCATAGTGCTCTGTTAATTTTAACCATTTTTGACCAGAAACCGTTGGGTCTCCATCTTGTTTATATATTGATTTTGGTTTTTTCTTTTTAGCAGTGATCGCTATCTTAGGCATTATTTTTTTAAGCTCTTCTTCTTTCTTTTTTATAATGCTATCTACATATTCAAGGTTTTCTTTACATAGTTCTACGTGAAGCTTTATCTTATTTTCCTCTTGAGCTCTTATAACTTCCCTTATAAAATTACCTAAATTGATAATACCTTCTAAGCCTTCCCTATTTTCAACATACAACTCTTTTAGATAGGCGTAAAAATCCTCCCAAATTATTTGATTTATAGCAACATCAGCCTCACACCTTTCAACATACTCTTCATAAGTAAGGTTCTCCCAATCTGTCATTTCTACTTTATCGACTCCATTTATCTCTTTAGCCCAAGATTCTAAAGAATGAGAGTTTCTTTTAGGGTATAGGTATTGACTAAGGGTTAAAGTATCTACTATAAAAGCATTGAAATCTATATCAGGATACACCTTTTGAAGAGCAGGTTTATCAAAAGAAATAAAGTTATGTCCAACAATAATGTTATTAGGGTTTTCAAAAACTTTTCTAACGTCTTCTTTATTTGGAGTAGACTTAGTTTTCCACCCTTCAGATGTTAAATATCTCACAGACATTACATGCATCTTAGTAAGCACGCCTAAGAACCCATCAAACTCACAATCCACTATATAAACACTATCTAAATCAATCATAAAACTTCTTAATTTTTTAGTTGTTTAAATGTTGAGACCATTATCGCTATCAATACGATCGAAGAAAAGCTAAGCATCATCAGCGATATTTTTGATATACCTATCATAAATCCATAGAAGGTTATGCCAGACATTATAGTCGATAAAATTAAACTAAGTGTAAAGTTAAATATTTTTTCCATTACTTTCCAATTTTAAGCAAATATATAACAATTAGTTGGTTTGTCTTTTTAATAATGTGTTAAAGTTTTTATTTTTTGGCTCATCTACAATTTTTTAATTTGTAGTTCGCCTGTCTTACAGTACAACTTTATTTTAGACTTATAGCCTTTAGGTTGTAACATTGATTTAAGTTTTTGTACTTTAGTGGTTTCCATAACGAGTTTTTCAATTAATCTTTTAACGGTGTTGGATAACTAGTCCCTTTTGTGAACATTTGAGTAGCGGTTCTTAAATAGTTAGAAGTTCCCTTACTTAAATATTCATTCTCTATGATCCTATCTTGTAGCACATCCCACAACTCTTCTAAACCATAAAACATAGATAAGCCTCCTGCAATAAAACTAGCTGATAATACTTGGTTATGTCCGTTATCATCTATTCGGTCTATCAAAGTTTTTATTAATTTTTCACAACGCCTTTTTTCTTTATTTGTGTGTTCCCCTTTTGCTTCTGGTATGTTCTCTGGTATATCAAAAGTGTCTTCTTTATACCCTTTGAGGTCACTGCCTACAGCATTTTCTCTGAGTAAAGCTTCTTCGTCCCAAGAGTTGAACAGTGGTAAAACGCATCTGCAATTACTATAATCAAAACCTGCAAACTTATCTAGGTGATGCGCTATGCCAAAATAGTAGTCTTTATATTCGTCTACATTTTTAGGAGCTTTTTCTAATAAAAAAATAAATTTCGCCCCTGTTTTAGAAGGACTAAGAAAAGCAAATATGCAACTTTGAAACTTATTAAACACATATTCTTTTAAGACTTCTGCATATTTTATTTTATCATATTCTAAAACAACAAAAGGTAAAAATTCTTTTATATTAGCATAATCTCTGTATGAACACCTAACAGAAGGTGTGGTGAAAAATAGGCTATCTTGTTTTAATTTATCTTTAAGTTTTAGATTTCCGTTTATTGCCGCCTGCTCAATATCTTTAAAAGCCTCTCTCATCTTCTCTTTAGGGTTCTTTATAGCATTTACAAACTGCCGTAAAGTTATATCGCCCGCAGGCACAACTGATTTAATCCCTTTGTTGTACCAAGAAAATTTTAAATCCATATAATTGCTCATAATTTTCTTTTAGTGTGTTATAGCAAAGTCTGCTTTTGTTTTCACAAATATAATCAAAAATAAAACCCCTGCAAAGCGCAAGGGTTGAAATTAATAATAGTTTAACATTTAAAATGGGACTTCATCATTGCTATTACTAAAATCTGGTGGGTCAAAGGCTGTAGAAGTATTCCCTTGTGGTAAGTCTTTATATGGATTTTCCTGTGTTTGTTTTGGTTTAGAAAAATCTGGTGGTGCTAATTTAGAGAAGGTATCATCTTTTTTGTTTTCAGACTTCATCCTGTTTAACTGCTCTTCTGTAAGCTCCATTTCTCTTATAAACAAGTTTCGGTAAGGTTGATCTGACTCCCTAGTTTTCAATACAAAGTAGAACATATTACCCGTGGTGTCAAAGGATACCTTGCCTTTACTGTCTTCATCTCCCATATAGTCTTCTAGCCAATCGTACCTTTCTTTGTTTACTTTTAAGAACTGTGATACCCCCATCTTAAATGGGTCCATTATGCCAATAATGTAAGAACTTAAAAATTCAAAATGAGAACTGCCGTATATCATGCTAGCTCTAGGTATCATATCATTATTCTTGTCGGCTATTGTAGAAAAACTAGACCTATTAAACTGAGAAAGTAATATAAAATATACATTCTTAAACTCTTTTCTTAATTGGTTTATATAAGCTGTAAGAGTCTCTAGAGGGTCTTCTGACCTATCAGTTTTCTTTAAAAGTAAAACGTGGTCTAAGCTGATAATTACACCCGCTTTATCTTTGTTTAGTTCGCAAAAGTTTCTTGTCATCTCGTAGAACTCTCTGGTAGTTATGCTTTCTTCACACACAAACCTTCTTTTATCTTGGAGTCCTTTGTAGTACCTTTTTACAATCTCTCTTTCTTCCTTTGTAAATTCCTCTTGCAGAATGTCACTTTTCTTTTTACCTGTTCTTTTGTTTGTGTCTCGAAGTATTCTATTTAAGAACTTCATTTCCAAACTATATTCCAGAGAAACTATTTCAGAGGCTTCAGGATTGACTTTTTCGTCTAATATTAAATCTAAGGTGTCAAACAGCAATTTAGTTTTACCTACACCACTGTTAGCAGCATAGACAATAACGTCTGAAGGTAAAAGACCTTGTATATGACAGTCAATAAAATCTTGACCTGACTTTATTATAGACCTGTCTCCTTTCTGTAAATCTGTTAAGTAAGAAAACGATTCCTTGGCTAAAGACCCTGCATTTTTAATTCTTGAATCTATTTTTATTTCTTCTGACATGTAATTATTTTTCGATTTTTAAACCTTTGTGTTTCCAATAGTTGTTGACATAGTTTTCATTGTCTTGATAATATGACCATAAAGGAGAGTTTTCTAACTGATATTCCCTAGCAAATCTGTCTGGTGGTGTCCATAAAACATTTTCCGCTTTAGAAGATAAAATGCCTCTTGGGTTTTCCTCTTTGAACTCATTAAACTTTATGTTAAAAGGCCTTTTATCATTTACATCTTCTATATAAGTATCGTTAATGAAGCATTCTAATAAGGCAGCTAAATAATTTTTATATATCTGTGTCTCATTACTGAACCAATGTATTCTTCTTTGCAACTCTTTTTGATTACTTTTTACACTTGTAACCCTTTTGCTATATAGTTTTTTAAGCCACTCTGCTATCTTTTCTGCGTCTTCATCAGGTTTACCATAAGAAGTCAAATCTCTTAATAGCTTGTTCCCTTTTTTAGTAAGTCTGTGTTTACTCAGCTCCGAATCTCCTTTCTTGCCTTTTATCGTATTAATATAGCCGTCCTCATGGGCTTTATACAAAAATTCATCAGTTACTACCATAGCAAGTGTGTTGTCTAACTCAGGTTGGTATTTTAACTGTTTCACTATCTGGAAAATTAAAACATCTAGGGGTGATAATCCTTTATTTTCTGCGTATTCAAAATTAAAATATGCCATAATTTTTCTTGATTTTTTAACTAAATGTTAAATACAGCACCACACCTATGAGCCCCAATAGAATACTAAGTATGAAAGGTATGAAATATGTAGAACTATTTGTAGGTAAACCTGTAACTGGATCCCCCGTAAGTTCTGAATAAGCTATATAGTCTTCTTCCTTTAGTTTCTTTAAATAGTCCTTATCAATCATTTAAAAATTGTTTTAAATTAGGTTCAAAATAGTTCTCGCTTTTTAGTATCTTTCCAATAGGCCTTGTATTATCCATTTTACCATTCTGACCATTAATAATAGGTTCACTATTTTCATCTAACTTTGACATGTTTGACCTATGAATTTCTGAAAACACATCGTCTATAATATTTTGCATCCCATGAGAGACAATAGAGCCTAACACTATATATAATGAATCTCCAAGTGCATCTGCAATTTCAATCATATCATTATTTTGACATGCTTCTAGGTACTCTTCATTTTCTTCTCGGAGAAGTTTGAACCGTAATTCATAATCTTGCGGGGATATAAAAGAAGGCTTATCATTATAAGTGCTTTTAAATGCCTTTTGAAAATCTTCTAGTTTACTTAATTGTTCTTTCACTCCTTTAGTGTCTGTTAAATTTTTCGGTTTTTCTTTTTTTCGTGTTAAGCTCTCCCACTCATCGTCCGTATACTTATCTCTTAGATTTCCCATTGTCTTTATTTAAATTGTCAAACATTACTTTTTCGTAATTTATAGTTTCACTAGGGCTAACGCCTAGTACTCCATATTGGTTGTAGTTGTAAACCTCTAAAGTGTTCTCGTCTTTTACCTTTATGAACTGTGTGGGTCTTAAATCTCTCATCCCATACTCGTTGTATCTGTAAACTTTAAAACCCCTCTCAGTCTTTTCTATCGACTTGCTAGGTCTCAGCATTTTTAGACCAAATCTGTTATGATTGTAGATTTCTATATCTTGACCAAAGCCAAGCAAAGGTAGTAAAAATATTAAGAAATACTTCATGTTACTTGATTTAATTTACCATTTGTGACATAAATCTTTGGTAGTGCACTTATAATTTGCTCAATGCTAGATAATTTATCTAAGATACCTTGTACGGAATTTTGGGGCTTTACAACTTGCTCTATATAATCTCTTATACACGCACCTATAGTAGGAAAATAAACAGTCTCTGTTACCTCTTTTGGTTCTGTTTTTCCTGTCTTTCTTCTGCCCCCATTTTTAGTTTTCTCTGTGACTTCAACTTCTCTTTCGAAAGTTTTAAGAAGTCTCCAAGCGTAAGTATCTGGTTCAATTGTATAATTTTCGTCTAGCTTTATCATTTTATTTAAGATTTTACTTTGTTAATCAATTTTTTACATTCATTTATTACTTTTAACATGTTTTCACATATCGTCTCATCGAGCTTACGCCCTTTATGGCAATTCAACTCTAGGACTATGTACTGCAACTTGTTAAGTATTTTCTCTTCCGTTGTTTCTTTCATTCACCGCTTAAATTTTAGATTTTGATAACTCTTTTAATTTTTGTAAAACTTTGACCTGATTGTCAAAAAAACTATTAAAGAATATTAGCCCTGTATTATTCTCGAAAACTTTGGTACAATGAGAAGGGCATATTCCATCTTTCTCTCTTATTCCTCTAATTGTGCCAAAACCGTAGACAGTTCCTCCTTTAAATGGCAAGTGTGCTTTCATAATTATGTTTCTTTTACACAAATATACACCAAAGAAAAAGCCCTACAAAATGTAAGGCTTACTTTTAATATAGATTTAACTTTTCAAGATGAACTCTAATAGTTATGAATTTTAAATTTTTCACAATTTTATTTTTTTGAACACAGCCAATGAAATAAATATAAATATTATGGTTATACCATAGATAGGATTATCAATTGAAGATGCTGGTTCTCCTACATCATTACAATTAGGATTTTTTGGTCTTGATTCACACCAGCAAGGTGTAAATCGTGTTTGATATTCATCTTCTATTTTTTCAGGCTTGTTATTAGTGTATTGTTCTAATGCGTCTCCAAATCCTTGTGTAAAATAAATCATTGTATTTTGTATAAACTGTTATTACTGTTCACGGCCATGTCGTTGCCAACTCTTAAATCTCCGTTAGGTAGTATCGTACCGTTAAATTTTTCTTTCAACAACTGCTGATAGAGCTTTGACGAATCAACACAATATATCCTTTTACTTTTTCTCATAATTTTGATCCTTTTTTTCTACGTTCTTTCCTTAAATGAAGCGGTGTAAAAATCCCTATAAGAGCTATACCCATCATCAGTAAAACAACCGAATGACTAAAATTAATACGTGCTAAAGGTATTCCTACCACCAAGTTGAATAATGACACTAAGGTGAGCATTATTCCTATAATTACAATATTTTTCAAATTATCTATTTTAATGACAAATATAACACAACTACTCTATTGAAAAGTAGGATTTAACAAAATTTTAACTAAAGAATTTAGTATAGGTTGAGTAACACCCGCTAATTTCTTTTGCTATTCTATCCATCTCTTCTAAAGCATACTTCACACGCTCTTTGTTATATTCGATTGGTATTTCAAACTGTTCTTTTGATAGGTTTAATGGTGGCTTTACATGACTTCCTGTTCTACGTATAAAATACACATCTGTTTTGTCTATCTCAAAACCTTGTTGTTCTAGCGCATAAGAATATAATACTACTTGTTTATAATCTTTTGACGCATACTTATCTTCCTTATTTTTACCCCCTGTTTTCATATCTCTCACCCAAGCTTTTTTATCTTCGGCTCTGAAAACATCTATAAAACCAATTATAACATATTCTCCTCTATCAATAAGAATCATTTTTTCGTATTCTGCCCCTTTGGGTCTTAATGCATTTAAATCTACATTATCTTCACCTGTAAAACCCAATGGATTTTCTCCAAATTTTCCTGTTTCAACAGCCTCTCCTAAATACGTACCTAAATGAGCGTAACTCCCTGATGGTATTTCTATACCAACAAACTTCTTTTTTATCAGATCTTCTCTGTATTCTTGCCAGCTTTCTGACGTGCTGTAAGATAAATAGGGTTTTCCTAAATGAGGTTCACAAAGTTCTTTATTGTCTTCGTAAAACCAACTGTCTTTTGTAAGTGCGGTAGGTAAATTAATTTTAGCCATTTATAATGTTTTAATAAATTCGTTCAACTCTTCTTCTATCAGTTTTATTTGCTTTTTGGATGTTTGATCTTTATTTTCAAAATCTGTTCTGACCATAAGACCTCTAAGAATTGTAAAAATATTCTTTTTATCTTTAGCGGTCACTCTGTCCTTAGATAACACCTCTTTTAATTCTTTTTTGTCCTTGCTAGATATTTCTTTGTTGTCGTAAATCCTCTCAAGTAAAGGTTTCTCTTCTACCTCTTCTTTTAAATCTTCTAAACCGTTGTAAGCCAATATATAGTTTACATTGTTAAAGTCAAAAATAGGTTCCTTTTTAAGCTTTCTTATAATATTAAAAGTTGCGATTGTATCGTATGAGCAGTATCTGCCTATCCTTTCATATTCACTATTATAATAGGCTTTACCTACTTCGTCTCCTACTAAATCAACTTTGCTTATAGGTATCTGTAAAGCAGTACATAAAGCTTGCAGGGAGCTTCCTGGACCTGTTCCTCCCATTCGCCACAATTCATTAGTGCACAGATTCTTTTGTTCCCAAGGTTTGAGATGGAGCGAGTCTAATACAATTGGTATGTCCAAACTGTTTATTACAAACCTTTTACATAAAAAAGGATAATCAAAATATTTAGAAGCATGCCCCGCTAACCGATAATCCGAGCTGACTGCCACCATGTTATTGAGAACTATACCTAAACTTTCAAGAAGTTCTTTTTCATTCTCTCCATAAAACTCTTTACAGGTTAGATTATCATTGTTATCTAAGTATGTTAGGCTTACTGCGCATACTTTAGAAAACTCTGCATAGAGACTAGATCTTTTTTCCCAAAAATCTTTTAACTCTTCTTGTTCGGGTATTTCTCCATCTTGTTTGTTTTTATACCCCCAAGCAGATTGGTAATCGTCACTTAAAGATTCAAATTCTTTTTCTATTCTGACTGTTTCTACGTCTATGCCTACTACTCTGTTTGTAGGTATTGTTTTTAGTAGTTTCATTTTTTACACTTTAAAGTTATTAAAAGCGAACGGCTTTGTTATTGCACTTGTCCTTTGTTTTGTGAACTACCCGCCCACGGCAGATCCGATGGGTTGAGCTTCAAGGGTCAACGCTCCGACTAATGTCGGCAACTTACCTTGATTTTTAAGACTATGTTCCGTAGTCAATATATTTTTTAAAATTTTTTTAGTGATTGTGAAGCTCTTTTGGTGTCTGCACCGTTACCATTGACTTAGCTCTGCAGTAGCAGATTCGAGTACTTCATACATAATCACAAGGCTTTAGTTTCAACCTACACTGCTAATCTACTTTGTTCATCTTTAATTCTTCTAGTGGTACGGCTACACCGCTTTCAATGTTCTTACCGTGTTCTATCATAATCTCGTAGTACAGTCTTAAGAAATATCTTCCTCTATCTGTATAATACGTTTTTGGTTTTCTGTTTTCGAGCGTTGCTTCGATGTCAGCCTGATCGTCTTCATCTTGAATCTCTTCAAAAAACTCTTTACGTTCATCTTTCATAATGTCCATTAAGGACTTCTTCATTTGTGCGAATAGAAAACCGCTAACTTCTACAGCTTGATCTGGTTTGTAACCGAAATCAAATGGGTTTACACTTTCTAAATCTCTTTTTTCTTTTTTCTTACTCATTGGTTTTTAATTTTAAAATTTATTTGTTGATACAAACTTAGGGTTTATTAATTGATTCACCAAACCTTTTAACATAACTTTTATATAGGTCAGTGGTAACTCTGAGCTTTTGTTTTTGATTAATGTTCAGTTTTCAAAAATAGCTTAATTAGGCTTATTTTTTAACGAACTTATTGTACCATTTAGTAAAGCTGATTACTTTATTATTGTTAGGTTTTCCACTATAGGGGTTAAATATGTATTGTTGTTATATAATAGTTATGCGGCATTAACACCATACCTATCAAAAACTTGTTGCTTATTAGCAAATTCTACCTTACCCGTGTTTTGGTCATAACCATCTTCAAACACAATCATATATTCATCTTCCCTAATCTTTATTAGATAGAATATTTCGGGTTCATCTTCCAGTCGAAAAACTCTCACTTTATTTGATTGTATTTCTTTCCATTTTAAATTTTTAAATTCTTCCATATAAATAACGCCACATAACAATTTGTATAAATAATAGCCTGTTATGTGGTCTTATTTGTGGCTATTCTATATTAATTAATGTTGTTTATAAGTCAAAGGTTCTCGCTTACTTTCGGCTACTATTCATACAATAGCCGTTAGCAACAATGCTATCCCTTGCCAAAATATTCTGATTGGCTTTCTCTATTATCATCATCCCTAAAGTCACCGCTACTTTTTACAACCGCACTTTTGCTAACAATGGGTATATTTAATTGCTGGCTTTCGTACAGCTTAATAATCATTTTAGCTTCTAAATATTCTTTTTCTGTTATCATAATTTTTGTTTTTTAAATTCGCAACTAATCATACCCTAACCGTTAGCGGTCATTGCTCCATAAACCACGCTCTGATAAATCTGTAATCTATTAGACCATCTTTGTAATTATGAGCTTTTTTGCTCTCATAAAACTTGTCTGATAAGTCGCTCCACCACCACGAAGGCAACGAACCGCTAACAAGCAATATAAAACATGCCTTAATTCTTTTTGTAATTGATAATTTGTTTTTCATAATATTATTTATTTTGTAATTTATAATTTTGTTCTTTGTAGTCGGCACATCTCATATTGCCAACCGTTAGCAAAAATAATTTACTACTATCCACATCCATAAAAAGTGGAACACTTGATCTACAACAAAATGCCCCCATGGTAATGTATTTTGCTTTAATTCGGTTTGAAATGAACCCATAGTTTTACACCACCATCCTACAAATGAACTTCGGTCTTGCAACCAATGTTGTATAGCTATTAATCCTAATTGTAACCAACTTAATTCAGTCAGTAAAAATGGTGTCATATAAAGCAAAACGTGCATCGTGCATATTAAATTACTTTTCTTCTTTCCAACTGCTTGCCAATCATTTTGTAGCAGAAAGTCGCCTATGAAGTGAGCGAGAACGTAAGGTAAATTCATCCCGTAAATTACATTTGCTAACACCGTATAAAAACAAAAGCGGTTCATTGCTTTATCGGTGTTAAGTTATTATTTATTATCTGCTATCGGTTTAACCGAGGTCAGGTATTTTTATCCGCTTCAATTTTTATACATGAACGTTTTATCTGCAAGCTCAATGAAGAGTTATGCAATTAATATTACTACTTCAGTGCGTTTTCAGTTACGATATTCAATATGTTTTCAAGCAATTCAATTTCAGTATTCAATTTTGTTACTCGTTCATTCATATCATACCTCATTTTAGAGTGTTTCATTTTCGTCACTTCTCTTTCGTTCCAATCCCTATCTTGGGTTAGTTCTTCAATCTTTTCGCTTAAATAATTTAATTCGTTTTCCATTTCCGTAATTTTAAAAGCGTACAACACTGTATAAAGTTAATACGCTATGATGGTTAGTACTTTAATTTGAAAATTAGTGCAAAGCGTAATAACCTTATACTTTGCCGTTAGCTTTAATATTTTTGCCAATCATTGTTATCTAAGTCATAATCTGCCAACATCATACCATTACCTGTTGGGTTGTGACTTTCTATTACGACCTTTGTTTTTTCTACACCTCTTACAATACCTGTGTATCTACCAAAAGGGCTGTCCATATAAACCTTGTCAAAAAGACTAAAGCTAACAACGTGTATATCACATTGCTTTTTATCGCTTAATTTCTTACCTTTTTCCATTTTATTTAGTTTATTAATTATTCAAAGTTTCTGTTTATTTACACGCAACGTACCATACACGCATTACGTTATAAAACATGGCGAAGTTCGTTTTTATACCACTCACCTTCCCACCTTTGCCATAGTGGTTTAACATAAATGTAATATCCATCCACATGAGTTACTCTACCTAATAATGGTCGTGGTTTATCTTTTAGGACAAAGGGGATATTACCAACTATTTCAACTTTATCACCCTTCTTAAAGCCACGTTTTATAACACCGTGTATATCACATTGCTTTTTATCGCTTAATTTCTTACCTTTTTCCATTTTATTTAGTTTATTAATTATTCAAAGTTTCTGTTTATTTACACCCGAAATCATATACAACACGTTAGCAACCATCATCAAGATAAGCTTGTACTTTTTCGCTAGCATATTCTCCGTGACAACTGTTTACATCATCTAAAATTTCTTTGATTAAATGACGTTTGCTAACAATGTATAAAATCAATAGCTTATCTATTGCTTCATTTTTACTTATATCATCCCTAATTAGGTCTGTTACTATATCAAATATTTTATCTTCCATATCGCTACTATTTTTATACTATTCGTTAACTACAATGCTTGAGATAGTTATCTAACAACCCTTTTATATTATCGGCACCAACAGGGTTTGCAGAGTGTACAAATATTTTAGGCAATTTATTTTTATTGTCCATACAATAATCTACTAACCATTTAGCACAGTCCATACCTGTTTTCTCTTGGTAATTTTGACCACGCCACTCTTGAAACTTCTTACTTTCATCATAATTATTCCAAAAGTATTCAGGCGTATAATGTTCATCCGCTAAATCGTGGTCAAAAGAAATAGCATCAGGTAGTCCAAAAAGTTCTATCCATTTAACAAACTGTTCGTATTTTAAAACCCAATGTATATTGTAGTGTTTGCCATTTTTACGTGTTGGCACTTTGCCTTCTTCGTTTATATAAGGGTTTCTAATATCATCTAACCAAAGTAAATTTTTCATTCTATTTATGTTTTTTATTAATTAATTCGCACAGTAGTTAACACCGTATAACAAAAATTACTCAATGGTAGGCGAGTCTACATTTTTAGTTGCTTCTTTTGTTTCTTCCCAATCTTTTAAAACCTGTTCTCTTGGAGTTTCGTCAAAGTATTTTTTAAGTTTGTCTAATATTGTCATTGTCTATTTGTTATACGCTCTAATTGTGAACTACCCACATACGCCAGAGCGACAAATGAGATTTCTTGCTAAAATAGCTCTTAAATTATTTCTACTTCTTCAAAATGCGACATATTGGTACAGTTTGCACATTCAAGTTTTTCGCTGTCTTTATCGTAAACAGCTACCCATTCAAAATTACATAAATCGCATTTTACTTTTGCACCAATCCAAACTTTTTTATCTTCTTCTTTCATTGTGCTTTGTTTTTACAGTTCCCTGCGGTTTACAACAATATATAAAAAATAAGGGGTTGAGGGTCATCACTCAACAAGTTTTTTGTTACGGAAAGTACTTCACTTCCCAGGTCTTTTTTGTTTTTATCCCTTACTATTTATATACTAATCGTTATATGCCCTTTAAGACATCCCACCCTTCAAGTTCAGCTCTTGCTTTTCTGAATCGCTCTCTAAACTCAATTGATTTTTCAATATTTATGTACATAATTTTAGATTTATTCGCTACAAATATATAAATAAAAAAGGGCTTGTGAAAGCCCTTTAGTAATTATTTATGATTTATTCTTCTTATCAATCTGCACAAGATTCACAATCGTCCCATTTTGATCCTGAACTATGTTCTATTGCTGCGTGACCTTGAGCAAAGTAATAATACAAGGTTTTTATACCTCTACTGAAAGCATATCTGTGCATGTCATAAACGTCTTTTGTAGTATACTGCGGTCTACCAAACAAATTTAAGCTTTGACCCATATCTATATAGACTTGACGATCTGCTGCTAAATCAATAATATCTTTAGGTGCTATTTCAGAAGCTGTTTTGAACACCGCCTTTTGATCCTCACTCAAGAAAGCTAAATTCTGAACTGAACCTCCATTGTTTAAAACTTCACTCCAAACCTCTTGTGAGTTCTTGCCAATGTCAGATAAAAGTTTCTCTAAATAAGGGTTTTTAACAACCTCTTCGTATCCTGCCAACTCTTGGCTATAATAGTTCGAGACCCTTGGTTGTATACCTTGGCTAACATCAGGTAAAAAAGAGGTTGATTTATTAGGTGCGACCATCATAAGGGAAACATTTCTTCTTGTAAGCCCTGCATCTTGACATAGCTTAGGTGATCCTACTTTATCACCCATTTCCTGAGCATACGTCTCCCCTACATCTCTTAATAATTTGAATATCTCTCTGTTAAGTGCTCTACTCCCAATTCCGCCAAAAGCTAAACCTTTTGATTGCAGTAGATCAGTGAAACCCATAGTACCTAGACCTATATCCCTTTTATCTATAGCACTCCTACGTGCTTTTTCCAGAAAAGGCACACCCTCAGTTAAATCTATAAATAAGGATACCATAATATCTAAATAGATATAACAGTCTCTTATAATTTTAGGGTCGGATTTTATCTCATCATACTTAACTAGGTTTAAAGATGCTAACATGCACACAAAAGAGTACCTATCATCTAAAGCCGTTAAGGCTTCAGTACAAATATTTGTAGCATTTACTTCTAACTCTAAGTTTTTATATACTTCACTTTGATTAGTGTTACAGTTATCTACATCTAAAATATAAATTTTACCTTTGCTTTTTCTTTTTTGAATTAAAATTAGAAAACGCTTTTTAAGCTCTGAATCCTCTTCAAAGTCTTTCCAAAACCCTTTTGGTAAAACTATACAACCAGTGTTCCTAACTAGAGGGTCCTTAGAGTCGGGGTTCTTTTTATCTAACCTCTCCATAAAGTCATAAAACTCTACATCGGTTATATAAATGGATGGAACGCTATATCCTCTTCTTACCGCACCTTGACTAACTTTTTGTGAAGACCTTAAACCATCTTCTATCCAGTCTAGCTTGGAGTTTGAATGGAAACCTTCATCTAACTTGGTCCCTTTTTCTACAACATTTATATAAGATGAACCAATACCTCCCCCTAATTTAGACATCATAGCAGTTTCACCGAAAGAGTAGTAAATTCCTTGGATACTGTTTTCTACTCCGAGTATGTAACAAGATGCTGGGAGATTTGGAGACCCATTGTATTCACGTCCTACGTTAGCCCATTGTGGAGTTGAAGGGATAAAAATTTGATTATTAATGTAACTTTTAATCCTCTCACTTAAGCCTTCTTCTCCATACTCTCCTTCGTATTGTTTAACAACACTACAAATTGAGTCTATTCTGTCCACTATAGTTTCATCCCCTTTTAAGTACTGCTTATTCTTTAAAAAATCTACTGCTTGTTGTCTATACATTTTTAAAATTTAAATTCGTCTATATTAATTTCTTCCTCTTCGTTTGCGTAATTTCCTACCTCATTTAAGAAAAAATCTGAGTCTGTAGAACTAAGTATTCTAACCATAAACCAAGAATTTTTCTTTTCGTAAAGTTCTTCATCGACAACATAAGCACTGTGGTCTATGTCAAGATCTTTGCAAAGCTCCCTAAAATTATATCTAGTAAAATTTAATATCTCTTCTTTAGTTATATGGTCAGGCACTCCGTTTTCGAAAAACCAATCTATTAAAGCTAATTCAGACTTATAAGCCATTTTAATATTCTTAGCTACAAACTCCTCTAAATACTCGTTCCAAAGACTCGGTTTTTGTTTTTTCACAATATTTATTATGTCAATACCAAATTGGTAATGCATAAGTAATTCTTCTTGTGCTGTAGACTTCTGCAGTTTAGAAATAGTCTCTAGACCTTTCTTTGCTTTAGCCCAACTAGACAATATGTAAAAGCAAGGGAGCAAGCTCACTCTTTCTGTTAGAGCAGTGAATAATGTAAGTCTTTTAAGAGCTGCTCTCTCTCCTCTAAGTCTTGGGTCGGATTCATTATACTTTTTTAAGTATTTGATCTTATCTCTTAAAGGTTTATGGCTATCAATTTCTGATTTATCAACTTTTAATACGTCTAAAAGATGGTGATAAGATTTACGGTGTGTTACCTCTTGAGCTCCAAATAAACCTCCTACATCAGATATAATAACTTGAGGAAAGTCTTTATGTAATGTCATCCAAAAGGTTTTGACTGTGTCTTCCACAATTGCAACTGAGAGCAGGCATCTTTTTATAGCCTCTTTATCAATGCTTATTAATTCATTGTGGTAATGTGGTGCATCTTGCTCCTCTATTAATGCTTGGTAAGCTGCAGGAGTCCAAATACTCCGATACATCATTTTTGTATACTTATCCAAGTGTTGATAATCTGGATGAAGATACTCTTGGTTTTCGAAAATGTTTGTCATAGTTATAGTTTAATTTTTTAAGAGCTGCAAATATACAATAATAGTGTGTACTGTACAAACACATTAGCTATTTTTTATTAAATTTTTAATCGTCTAAAGCAGATACTAGCATTGCTGATATAGGACTCCATTTTAGGTTTGATGAATTGTAAAAATAGTATGTGTCTCTAGTCTGCTTTAACTTATTCATGTCGTCAATAGTCTTCATACCTGGGACTACTTTTTTTAAAGCTCTCATTCTTTCTGTTTCTCCTTTATACTTACCACTTTTAATTATTTCAGAACCTGTGGCTAACTGTGGAAACAAGTTGAATGTATCTTTTACTACATTAAGTCCCACAAAAGGAGATTCTAAAGTTTCGTACATCTGGTAAGGTAAACCTGACTGAGAAGATACTTGTTCGTTTAAGACTCTCAAAGCTAAATAAGATGTGAATTGTAGTGCAGGATTTGATTCATCATCATCCGCAGCTTGTAATAGTATATACGCTATTCCTGACATGCCCGCTAAGAATGTTGAGTCCAATACCACTCTTCTTATATTCCTTCTTCTTACTAATAGTTGATCTGCTACCGAAACTCCCTTTTTAGGTTTTAGGTTTTTACCGTTCCACACTTCTCTGAACTCCTTTATGCTTTTGGCTTTAAAAGATTCTGTTATAGCCTCAGAAAACATATTGTATACTGTTCTATATGATCCTTCTTCAAATTCCCCTGTTGCCAAGTTGTAGTGGCTGTTTTTTGTTCTGTTAGATAGAGCTACCGACAACCAACCTCTGTGAGTCATAAGGTAATTCATTGCAAAGTGTCTTTGTGCTGCCACTCTTTGTTCCGAAGTAATTTGTGTATCTAACTGTGACGCTGCCCTCTTAATAGAAGTAGTTACACCTTCCATTTGTGTTTGGAGATATTCATCTGTCTGGAAATCTTCTCTGAGCTCTTGTTTTAACCCTTCTGTGAACTTTACTCCTTCTTCTGATACATCTAGGTAGTTATAAATAACTTTGTCTTCTAAAGCTTTCCATTTCGAGTCTATCTCGGATTGAGATACGCCTTTATTTGCTTCGTCTCTTTGAAAACCACTATACTTTTTTATAACACCTTCTTCTGTTACTCTAAAATCATGCAGCACTCCCATCATGGCTCTAGATGTAATAGGAAAGTTACTCATAGCGTGAACAGACATAGGCAGTCTTGAGAAATTCCTAGCTAAATACCCGTAGTTACTGCTATCAAATCTTTCTTCTGATTTAAACATATTAAAAAATTCCCCTAAAATGTTAATTTTAGATTTACTTCTTAGTTTACCTACTTCTGTTATAGAGTCTTTAGCTAGTCTAGCCCACTCTTTTGTACCTAGTCTTGTGGCCTCTTTGTTTATAATCTCTCCAACATACTTTTCTATCTGAAAATTTATCTCTGATGTAAAGTAAGAAGTTGCACCCACTATTGTAGAGAACCCTAAGTTTCTAAACTTAATAAAATTCAAGAAGTTACGAGCAAATTTAGTAAGGTCCATCTTTTGACCCATAATATTTACCTTGAACTCTTGTGTTTCGTTTTTACCATAGAAAGCATAATCGAAAAAGTTATTCAACATAGCTACAGTGTTTTTTGTAGATGATCCTACTCCTGCATCTTGTCTAGATTCAATAGCCTCTTTTATAGCTAAAGCATCTCCTATGTTATTTTTTCTATGTTTGTGCAATACTGACTGTTGGTACATGGATGCATAAGAGAAAAATAATTCATCGGTTAACTCTTCTTTGTTTTTTATATCTCTGGTGTAGTATGTAGGTATGACAGATACTTCAGATTCCCCTACGGTTTCTCCATATTCTATATCATCTACCCTATAAGAAAATAGTTCTTTTACACCTTGTTGGATACCGCCTCGACCTACTCTTTCTACAACATCTTTGGCTCTATCAATGCCTTTTCTAGTCATCTGTGGCAACTTATAAAGGTTGTGTTTTCCCTCTAGTCCATAATTTTTCAAAGTCTCTCTCTGTAAAGTTAAAATAGCTTCTAGAGTTTGCTCTTTTACAGTGTTCCCTTTTATTTCGTTTTTGAATTTTTCGGATTCAAAGTTTATGTCTTCTTTCTTCTCTCCTATTTTAATCCCTTTATCATTAAATTTAGGTACTGTTCTTTTTATGTCACCTTTTTTTACCTGTAAACCACCTTCATAGTTAGGATTAAAATCTGGATTTTTATAGGTGTTATCCACATCTTCCAGAAAAGAGTAGTTTGGTGTAACTTGTAAGTTGGGGTTTTGACTTAACCTCGTTACATATTGTGTTACTGTCTCCCCTTGTGATCTTTGCAAATCTTCATTTATATTCTTTGGTGCAAGCCTTTTGTAGTGTGAACCTATTTGGCTTTTAGCAAAATCTCTTATGCTTGTGTTTACCCCCTCTTCGGTTGTGATATCATACCCACCTTCTTCTATAAATTCTCTTTGTCTTTGTGTCAAACTTCCAGCGTAACCTTTACTTTCAGAGTTTAAATTATATCTGAAATTTGATACCCTATCGTTCGCTTTGTTACTTGAGTTCTCTTGTATAAATCTTATCTCTTCTTGTAGAGTGAACTCGTTATCGTTTACTTCAGCTTGATACGCTCGGTTTACACCTATTTCAAAGTTTTTCTCTAATTCCTCAGATGTCTCTTCCCCTTCAATAGTTTTAGATAATCTTGAATAACCGTCTGAAATTTTAGAATCCAGGTCTACAATTATATCACGGATGGGTTTTCCCACCTTTTCTATTTCGAATGGTCTGTTTGGGTCTTTGTGTCTAGCCAATAAAGCCCTTCTTCTAGCAATATTTTGTTTTAAAGCTGTTAATTCAGATACAAGTGTTTGAGGATTTCCTTCCGACTCTATCGCATTTTCTATTCTGTCTATGAAAGCTTCATCTGTACCCATTTCGTTCCAGAAATCTTTCGACAACATGAGCGATGCATTAGTTTCGAAAAACCTTAATGCTGCATCTAAATTTTTCTCCGACTCAACTTCAGATAACTTTTCTAAAAAGTTGTTTATGTTTATTTCTTTGTCAAAAGAATCGGAGTTTTCCTCTATATATCTTTGGTCTAATTTGTGTAAGTCTATTGCAACTAAACCTTCTGTTGCTACATTATCTGTTATTTTTTTAGGGTCGGCAAAATAAAAGAAGCCATCTGCTTCAAAAGCGGGAGCCTTCGGATCTAACTTGCCGTCTTTCATAAACTCACTAGGAACATCTTCCATTAATGTAACACTAGACAAACCGTTTTTAAGGCTTCCGTCATCTTTGAAAAAATCCTTATCGGCTTTACGAGTCTTTTTTAGAGCTTTTAAAAACTCATAATCTGCTTTTGTAAGTCTAGACCAATCTACTAAACCTTCCTCAGTAATAGCACTTTGCATTAATTGAGCTCTATCTGCTGAATATCCTGCAATAGTGTTTTTGGTTTCTTGACCTATGCCTAAATCTTCGTATTTTTTATCTAAGTTTTTATAGTATTGTTCGTTAAAGAAAGTTTCTTGTATCTCTCTTAGTCTTTCTTTGAGTATTTTTGTGTACTCTACAGACTGATTGGCATCTAACTTTTCTAAGTCGTTTGCTTTAGCTTTATTTATTATGTCTTCAATGGAGTCCGTACTACCTGTTACTTCTTTTCTTACCTCGGCTCTTATTTTAGCTACAGTGTCTTCTATTTCTGCTTGGTCTAATTCGTTCACCAAATATCCTTTGTCAAAGAACTGTTTTAGTTCACCAGGTTTTACTCCTATTCCATCCTCTAGATTTTTTAGAAAAGTTTTTATGCCCGCCATATACTCTTGTCTTCCTCCATTGCTTGTTCTTTCAGCTACATCTGATAGGAGGCCTAGAAGTGGGTCATTAGAGTTGTTAATCTGCCCAAAGTATCGGTGGAAAAGTGTTGTATCTTTATGTGCGGCATTTAGCCATTCTTTAACATGCTCTCTATAGGTTTCATCTAACTTATCGTGCTTTAGAATCATTCTATCAACTAGGCTGTCTAAAACACCATCGTATATATTCTTAGAATTCTTTCTGAGCTCATCAATCTTTTCATTAATCCCTTTAAGGTCTGTGTCTACTTTCGCCCAATCTTTTCTAGGGTACAGCTCTGGATTTTTTTCTATATTGGCTCTTATGGATGTTATAAGGGGAGATAGATTGTTAGACAAAGTTTGAAATGATGCTGTTTCATTTGCTCCAAAAGTTAGATTCTCATTATTTTTAGAGTCTTTTATAACATCGTTCAAATATTTTATTTGTGTCTCAGCCACTGCCGCCACTTCTAAAGCTGCTTGCTTTTGTAATTCTATGTCTTGTTCTGCAGTAAGGCTTTTTAATTTTTCTAAATTTCTTTTAGCTCTTAAATCAGCAGATTTGTTTTTTAAATCTAGTTTTCTTATACTGCTTCGTAGAACCTCTAAACTTTTCTCGACTTCTACTTTGAGACCTTTTATATTATTGCTTTCTTTTCCTGCAGAATATAAAACAAATTTATTATTACTAAAATTGTCGGTGTTTAAATAATTGGCTAATTGATTTTCATATAGTAAAGTATTTACCTTCTCTGTAAAATTATCTAAATCGGTTCTTACTTTAGCTGTGGTATTTATGCCTATGAACTCTAGTATAGAGTCAAACAGTTGTTTAATTTTATTTATTATGGAAGTTACTGTACCTGTTGTATTTTCTGTTGAGAAATTGTTTTTGAATGAGTTGGCTAGAACCTTACCTAGTACCTCTCTTCTTATTATTTGCTCTAACTCTGCTCCTTCATATTCTCTACCATATATTTTTCTGTATACTTCTGAGAACTCCTGGTATTCCTTTGTCTTGTTTATATTTCTCAAAAGATTTTCTATTTCAGACTGTTCCCACCCCTCAACTATAAAGTGAGCCGTCTCTTCTGTCAAATCTTCTGTTGTTATATTTCCGTCTTTAAATGCTACAACTTTGTTAGCTATATCTGCAAGTGCTGTGGCTGAGGGTTCTACACCATTTTTGATCTGATACTTTTCAACGTAATCAGAAATAGATGTTGCGTTAACACCCATAGAGTTTAAAAGGTCTAAAAGCCTTAACTTTAAGTCGTTTTCATTCAACTTAGTTTCTTGTTCAGGTTCTATAGACTTGGTGTGAAGTACTTCTTTTAACTCGTCATTTAGTATGGAATTGACTTCCGAGCTTTTGTCTGTTTTAAGGTACTCTCCAAAAAGAAAACCGTTGTCAGATTTCTTTACGTTTTTCCACCCTAAATTTACAATAGCCTTAGATCTCAGTATCTCTTCATTTACTCCTACACCTATAACTGTCTCTCCTGCAGGTTGAAAATAACTTTGACCATCATAAGTCTCTTTATTTTCAGAAATGTAGCCTTCTTTGATGCCTTGATTGATAAAGCCTTTAACTGTCTTTTTATCAAAAGAAGGTTTAACCGTTTTAAACGGGATGAAATTTCCAGAGTTGTCTAAAAAACCTACCTCTATTTGTGAGGGGTTTCCTTTTAAAGCATCTTTATAGGAACCAAATATTTCTCCCCCCACACGGTTTGCCACCATGTAGTTTTCCTCTTTTTGATACATTTCTTCACTCTCTGTATTTTTATAGATTTCTAGTGAGTCCTCTAAACTATCTACAGTGGGGTGTGAAGATATTTTACGAAAAAGAGATGATTCTTTGCCATCTCTGTTTTCTACTTTTTGTATCTTGTTGTCTTGGTTATAACTTACTCTACAGGCCATATGTTATTTTTAATTACAATCGAAATGCTTATTGTTTATAGATTCTAATTCTGAAGATGTGTACAAATTAGAATTATTTTCAACTTCTTCTTGACTGCGAATATAAGGTTTTATTTGGTTTTGTGCAAATTTGTTAAGGATTCTAAACTCTGAAAAAGTCTTAAGAGATGCAATATTAGTTGGTATCTCTCTATAGAATGTGTGACTAGACTCTTCTTGTGTTTTTTGAAAAAGTCTATTACCTACTCTTAAAAAATCAACGCTTGTTTCATTTGTTACGATACTTGACTGATCTATATTTTGATAGTCCCCTTTAAAAGGTTTTAGAGTCATAGGACTATTTTGATAATAATTTTTAAGAGTTGAATTGGATATAAAACTAGGGGCGTTATCCACCTCTACTAATTTGTTCATAGAACTGTTTCTTGAAAGCGTGCTGTAGTCTACAAAATCTTTCTTTATGTTTTCAGGGATACCAAGCATCACAGTTTCTACGTTTATACTATTTTCTTCTATTAATTTTATTCCTGAGTTGTCTATTGTAAACCTACTGTAGAAGTTTTTGTAAGCCTCGGAGTTTTTGTTTTTCTCTTTTAGTTTATTCACTTGGAACACAGTCGGGAACTCTGTATTTAGGTAAAATTCGTCCCCACTAAAATTGTCAATAGCTTTTAATTCTTTTTGTGTTGGATCTTGTCTTACTGTATTTACTGGTGCATCAAAGTAATATTTAAACAATAACATTTGTTCTGCTGCGTCAAAATCATAGACTGCTGTACCTAAGTCTAAACTTGATACTTCAGAATTTATGAAAGTTTTTATATTGTTTATTACCTCTTCTTTGTTTGCTATGTTCTTCAGCTTTTGATTATCTATTGTATTACTGTTAAAGTACGCTACTGTAGGTAATAATCTATTGTCATTATTAACCGCCTGTTCGTAAACCATCTCGTATAGGTTATCAACAGAAACTTTCTCTACTTTTTGATATATGCCATCCTCTAGTTTAATTAAACCTTCTCTATTAAAAGCTTCATATTCTCCTAGAGCATAATCGTCCACTTTCACTAAAGCCTTATTTCTATGTTGTAAAGGCATTTCTTTTATAAACTCTTCGTTTGTTACCTCTATATTATAAAACTCTTTGTAGTTGTCTAGAAATAGGTTTAGGCTTTCTATTGAAGTGTTTCTTTTGAGTATAAGTAAAGACTCTAAAAGTGTTGTTATTTCTTGCTTAGATTTTAAAACATAAGTATCTGATAGATTCTCTAAATCTAAACCTGCCTCTAGAGCCCTGTCTTGAATTTCAGATAATGCTTCTTCTATTTCTTCTTGTGATTCTTTCCATACTTCGTTAGAGGTTTCTAAGAGCATAGATATTTCTGAAGTTTTTAATTTGGATATATCCATAGAGTTTTCAACTTCTGTTAGCTTATTTTCTATATTGATATTTTCTAAAGTATTATCCAAAACTTCGATTCTGCTCATCTGAGAGAACTTAGCAAACATTTCATAAGCAAAAATTTCATTATTTATAAACTTCTCTACAATATCTGTATAAGGCAGTTGCATAAAAGCAGTTTCAAACTCTTCTATATTTGTAATCCCTGCGACTTGTTCTTTTATATCCTGTTCAACATCTAATGGATTTTTTATGTTGTACATTCCGTACTTGTTTACAGTCCCATCTAAGACTACGAACTCTGGTCTAAATCCTACAGTGTCTTCTAACTCTATATCTTTTTTAGATAACTCAATTAGATTGCCTTGATATACTGAGTTGTTTTTTATTTGTGTTTTTTCTGCGGAGTTTAATACAGAAGACATATCTAACTCTTTGAAGTCCACATTTCCACCTTTTACTATTTTAGACAGTTCTGCTTTTAAATCAGATGCTGTTATACTTTTAGCCCTTAATATATTTTTAACCTCTATGATTTCTTGATTGGTCATAGGTTCTGCTTCAACCTCCTCTTCATTTTGTTTTAAGAAATCTAGTACGTGTTCTAATTTAGCTTCTCCATTTTTATCTAAAAAATTATAACCTGCATTATTTGTATTTGCATTCATAATGCCATCTGATACATTTCTTTTAGCTTTTCTGGTCATTTCGAAACCTGTATCTTCTAAGCGGAAGCCAAAAGATTCATAGAAATTTATAAGACCCTCAAACGAAGTCTGTTTGTCTCTAGGAGACACCGTTAAGAATACATCTTTGCCTTGTGAATCTGCGTAGTCTAAAAACTCACGCATTGCTCTTTTAGCGTTACCTTTTCCTCTTTCTGTTGATTCTATGAGGTCTAATTCTATTTCTCCTGTGGATTCTTCTGTTATAGGATTTACTCTTTCTTTGTAGAATACCTTTGCACCACTTACTTCTATTGGAGAAGAAAAGTCTTTTGAAACTTCGCTATTACCGTATCTTTCTTTAAACTCGTCAATGTAAGACACAGCCCATAAGTCTAAAGCCTCTTCTTTATTTTGAGTATACACTTGTGCTTCGCGAAACAAAATGCTTTGATCCCCGTTTGGTGCTTCTACAGCTTCAATCTCATTGTTCTTTGGATTTCTTATAACTCTACAACTTATACCCATCTTAACATTCTTGGTTTTTCTTATTGTTTACTTTATCTTTTATACTTTTACTGAGTTTACGTCTTTCTTTATTTAAACCTTCATATTTTTTCAAGTCTCTTTTCAGGTTATCAAAAAACTCTTTGCCGTGTACATCTATTATTGTTTTAGGCACTGCTTTACTTATTGCTTTAGACAATTTTCTTAAATTACCTGCTTTATTAGCAAAAGTGGAAGCGTCTTTTTCATAAACATCGTTATCTATTACATCTGTAAATGTGGTGTCCTCTATAACAGTTCCATCTTTTCTTATATACTCTGACTGCTTTGTTAATATCTCTGAGATATACCCTTGAATTTTGTCTAATAACTGTAAAGAACTTTCTTCAATAGACTCCCTAAAATCTGAGGGTTGTGTTACTTCCGCAGACTTTATATCTAAAACAATCTTGGGTGAATTAAAAGGCGAATTTGTAATATCAATAGGTAAACTAGCTTGCAGAGATAGGTTGTTTAAATTGAAAGTTTTCTCTACCCACTGTTCTATTTTTGGTAAGACTTTAACTTGTTGCAACTCTTTTTCAACCTCTTCTAGTTTTGTTACATTGGTTAACGAATTTTCATTTAGTTCAAATTTACCTGGCTCTATGTTGTTCTGCAATAATAAGGAATTTAATTGATTTACCTTCTGACCTTTTGTTAAATTATCGTTAGAAAGTATTTCATACATATTGTTTGATAAGTCAACCGAACTAGGTTTTACGTTAACTACAAACGCAATGAGCTCCCCATTGTTTTCAAAAACAATTACAGGAGTTCTCTTATTAGTGTTAGGTAAATATGTTTTTATAACACTCTCTGTATTCACTTTGCCTCCTATAACCAACTTACCTCTCTCAACATAACCTGCATCTTTTATTTTCTTAAGTTCTTTAGGTGAAATGTCTTTATTATTTATAGAAAGACCATCTGCTGTTTTTGACAAGCTAAACACAGGAGAACCTCTATATTTAAAGTTTACAGGTATCGTTGTTTCTAAGTCAATGAGATTGTTATTTTCAGATTCTATTAGTTTTTTGGCTGCTGCTTTTCTTATCTCTGTAAACTTTATTGAAGTATCTGTTGTTCCGTTATTCTCTATACCTGCTCTTAAAAAGCCTACAAACTTATTAGAAAAAGTTAAACTTACACCAATATTTGCTTCTAAGTTTTGTAAAGCTTTATCAATGTTTACTTGCTTTTTAGATTTTACTGCTTTGTTGTACTCATCTAACAGCTTTTTGTTGTACTCGTTTTTAGGGTCCACCTTTAATAAAACCTTATCTAGATTTACTAGTTCTTGAGGAGTCATTGCCTCCAACGCACTGTCTACTGTGAAATCTGATTTAGCTGGTAATATTGTACCGTCTTCCAACACCTCATAACCCATAACATAGGAATTGGCCATAGCCTGTGGGTCTATATTTTTACTGTAAAGAAACTGTAGTTTTAGATCTTCTCTTATACTTTCCCAAGTCTCTTTAGAGAAATCCAATGTAGCTCTTTTACCTATAGTTACCTCCACTACATCATTTTCTGTAGTTATAAATATTCTGTTTCCTTCGTCTTTTTGATAGTTGTTTAATTCTGAAGGAGTGATGTCTATTTTCTTTTTGCTCCCTTGTTTTTGTACTTGAAGTTTTGTTGGTGTTTGTGATAAATATTTCGCTATAAAATTATCCAGGTTTACATGACTCAAAGAGATAGAGCCACTCTTACCGACTTTAATGTAAACACCGTTCAAAGTCTGTATAGTCCTTATGTCATTTCTAGATACGGATGAATTTTTTTCAGATACATTCTCTAATTCAATTATATCTTTTATTGTCTGCTCTTCTTTTATAGGTCTTTCTAAAACTGTTTCTAGCTGTGTTACTCTTGTGATAAGATCTGCAAGTGATGCATTAACTCCTGATACCATCGTGCCTTCCATAACTTGCCAATTACTTAGCTTGTTATTTAGTTCTTTTAGCCTGGTGAACTCTTGTTCACTTATAGGCATAGAAGGTTGGTATTCTCCTGCAATTGCATAGTTGTTTGATAAAAAACCTGTACCTTGTAATTTTTTACTTATAGCTTTGAAATCTTCTATGTCTTGTTCTGTAGGTGTGTTTTCTTTTGCTTGTCCTAAATCCTCTCCTACGTAATTAGATATAAGATTGTTGTCTTGAGTTGTTTGTTGTATTAGATCATTAAGTCTATCTATTTCTGTTTTATTTTCTTGCTTCTTGTTCAGTATAGACTCTTTGAGATTATCATATTTATTATTTATTTCGTTTCTTCTTTTTTCTAAAAATGAATCTTTTTGCGCCTGACTTAATAAAAAGTCTTGACTATTTATATTTTTTAGTATATTTTTTAACTCTGCCCTTTTTTTACCCTCTAAAGCTATAAGGGCTTCAGATAGTACGGGGTAATTTTTAAACATTTGTAAGTCTTGAACTGTCCCTTGAACATTCGGGTCCAAGAATCTTTCAACCGCTTCCGAAAGTTTAGCATAGTCTCCTTCTTCAAATTCTGATTCGTAGGTTACATTATTAAGTTCAGACTCTGTCGAAGTTGTTGTGGTATTACCCAAAGAGTCCATCAAGTCTTTTGTGTCTGTAGCTAAAGACATACCCACATTCGCAAAAAACTCCCTCGTAAACTCATTAGCCTCTCTTTTGGTAATTCCCGCTATCTTTTGTTCTAATTTAGTTGCAAAGTTTGCAGGTGAGAAGTTTTCATTACTTATACCCTGTATAGTTTTATTATACTCTTTGAAAGCATAAACAGATTTCTGATACTCGTTAAAAAGTTTTTTCAGTTTAGCTGCCTTTCTAGGATTGACTTCTTCTTGGGCTCTTATAACCTTATCTATATTTGATAATGTGCCTCCTACTATTTCTCCTTTCTCATTAATGTCTAATATCTCATCTAGTTGTTGTGAAGTTAAAGGTAGGGAATCTTCTCTTGTTTTGAATGGAGAATTAGCTTTTAGTGTTTCAAATGCTGTTTCACTTTCTCTATTCAAGTTATTTTCTAGTATTTCTAAATCTCTTAGCTCCTCTGATAAACTTAACAATTTACTTTGCTCGGCTTGTTTTTGTTCAACATTGTCCGTACCTAACCTTTCTAGTTTTTTTTGAATGCCTAATATCTGAGATTGCAGGTTATCTCTATCTTTTTTTACTTTGTTTTTTCTTTTTTGTACTGAAAATAAAGACTCTTTGTTTTGTTTTTGAGATGTCTCTAATATCTTTCTTGCTTCTAGTGCATTTTTAATCTTACCAGACATTTCAGGACTAACTATTTCAGCCATTTCAATGTCTATCTCGTCTAAAAATATCTCCGCAGTTTCCGCAGATTTAGCCCCCATAGTCATGTTGTAAGCTATAGCCTCAGACACAAAATTTTTGTTCTTTAAGTCTTTTGTCGTAGCATTTCTACCTACAATAAGATCAGCGAAGTCTTTATTGGCAGAAAATTCTTGCTGTAGATCAGAATATTCTTGCAATACTTCTTGTTTATACGCTTCTATTGTTTCTTTGTCTACCCCTATTTCATCCGCCCATTGCTGAGAGTCAGCTAGTTCAAGAGATGTCTTAAAATCTTCGTAAGAATCGTCAAGTCTATCATACTTTTTGTTCATAGAGATATTAGCAAGTATGGCTTTTTTTCTAGAAAGCTCTTTTGCTGTTATATCTCCTCTACTTTCAGCTTCAGCTTCTTCTTGTGTTGCTCTATTTATTCTGTTAGCTGTTGCTATATTATCTCCTAGCTTTTGAGAAGCAAGCGATGAATCCTTTAATGTTTCGTTTAGTCCATTAACGCCAAATTTACCGTCTTTTCTCAAGAAATCAGTTATCCCTTGTGCGCCTATCTCGCTATTCACAACATCCGCTATGGCTTTTTGGTTTTTCAGTTGTTTTCCATAATCATTTAACCCACCTGAAAATACCCCCCCTAAAAGACCTACCATCATACCTATGCCAATTTCTTTCCAGCCCTCTTTAGATCCGTAAGTTTTTGCATAAGAATCAAATATTCCTCCTATCATGTCATAGTTATCTTTACTGGCCTCTAAATCATAACCAGAGGTCAACCAATCTTCTCCTAGATTACCTAGTACGGACTGATTACCTTCTTCCCAAAAACCTTCTATGAGTGGAGCTTTGGCAAAGTCTCTTGTTCTTCCCGCTATTTTTTGTAGAGTTGTAGGTTGTAAAGCTTTACTTGCTAACCTGCCACCCTCTGTTGTTGTTGTTGTCCCAATACCAAACAGCTTTTTATTTGCACCTTTTCTCAAAGAAGTACCTGATTTTAATAAAGGGTTTTTAAGGTTAAACATTCTACCAAACACGGCCAAATTACTTGCCCCTATAAGAGCTATATTACCTGCCCATACAGAATTACCTGCTGTCGTGTTGTCTTCTTTAAAGCTTCTTAACTCTTCAGCGTTTGGCTGTCTTCCGAAATTAGTTTCGTAATAGTTTCGGAAGTTTTCTTCGGCTTCCTTCATGAAATGTCTAGCCTCTACCCCTGCTTCATAACCTGCAGAAGTATAAGTAAACCTTGCTGTATTTGCCAAGTCTGCTGTTTTGCCGACTCTTGTTGCTGTTTTTTGTGCTTGTCTTGCTGCTTGTTTTGTGTAACCGTTTCTAATCATAGTTTTACCTATCTTAGAGTAACTATTCACACCTTTAGTAAGTCTTGCTAGTTTAGATCCTTTAAGTGACCAACGTGCTGCAGTAGTAGCCAACCCTGCTCCCCCTGTTACACCCGCCCAAATAGCTTCTGATACTATTGCGCCTAGTGTAAAAGAAACACCGCCTGCAAAGTCGTTCGCCCAAAAGTTAGCTGTAAATAATGACTGACCAAGGTTCAATTCCTGCTCTTGTCTACTATAATAGTTTGGCAATTTGAAGTTAGCTTTTTCGTTTACACCATCTAGCCATTGATTAAAATCGTCAGTATGTAAAGCTTCTGTCTCAAAACCCGAATTAATCCAATTTGCTACCCTTGTTACAGATCCTACAGTACCTCCTACAACAGTAGTGTTAAAATTTATACCAGCCTTGTATAAGCCATTAGCCCATCTTTCGCCTGATGTTTGTTGCCTTGCCAACCTTTCGTTATTGTCCGTACCTTTTAAAAAGTTACTATATCTAGAAGTAAATATATCACCTGCTTTAGCGTATACTTCATTGAAGTCTGTATTTTCTGTAAGTGAAATTTTATCAGACTTTTTACTAAAAGGGCCTTCATTTAGACTAGAACTTATGTTGGCTTCTTGGATTAAGTCCTCAGCCATTTTTACTTTGTTAGTCTGAGTTCTTTTTATATCATTAGCCACAAACTCCATAGAGTCTGGTGAAAAAGATTTTTGTCTTGAAGTTGCTAAATCTTGAACAGGTTGATACTGTTTATTAAATCTATTTTCTTCTGCCATTATTGTTCTTGATTTTGTACAAAGGTACTATATAATATTGAGAATTTATCACTTTCAGAAGATATTTCGTAATTGTTCATTCTGAAATCTAAAGCTATTCTCTCCAATGCCTGTGTGATATACACTTGAGGTGCGGAGTTAAATACTGAGAATATTTCTTTTTCATCTCTATCTGTCAAGTCTACGCTGGACATTAGCTCATACTCTGGATTATCTGCTGTTCCTGTATTTAATGACACCTTTGCAAAAGTTCTTCCTTGCTCGTTGGTCTTTAGTCCTACCTTAAATCTTTCTGAGTTTTCTATTGCCCTTGTTAACGTTTCTCCGACATCTGTATTTTCTGCAAACATTTCTGGAAACCTTCTTCTTAAAACTTCTGTTGGGTTTGTAGCCATATTGGTTACTTGAGGATTCTGAAAATGATTTAAATATCTTCCTACAAGTTCTTCGTCTTTACCATCAGGATAGGCTATGTTTACTTCTTCTCTGTTTTGACTAGACATAATTTCTATACCCCCTTCTATATCTTGCATATCTATTTGAGAAGATAGCGTAGGGGCAATCTGCATAAATTGAGACTTCTCTATTGTAACCTCGTTTTTACTTGATACTCTATCTACTTTTTTATTTTCATAATCAGCTTTAGAATATGTATCTAACTGCCAAATAATTATATCATCTGGATTAGCGGGATCAACGAATATATTCGATGTCTTTTTAGGATCATATATAAAACCTTGTTCTGAAAGAATATCTTCAGTCAATGCTTTCATTTCTCTTATTGCTGGCTTATTTTCATCCTTAGCTGTAGCTGCTGCACCTATTGTTATTTTTCTAGGTGTTTTTACTTGCAGAAGTCCATTTGTTAAGGCTTCGTTATAACTCTCTTTGTAATCTTCAGTGTCAATACCTAACACATTTCTTATGGAATAGTCATCATAAAAGTTAGAGTCTCCTCCCACCGCAGATTTAAGTCCGTAGATATCTATAACTGTAACCATATCGTTTATCAAAGAAAATTTTCTTCTTTTTTTGATTAAATTTTTTACATCTTGATCTGCTCCTTCTCTTATTCTAGAACCATTTTCTGTTTTAATGTAAAAGTCTTCAAACTCTATATTTTTACCTAAAGACCTAACCATCCTGTCAAAGTTACGTCTTGTATTTTTATCAGCTTTAGTCGTTGTGTCTAAAAAGTCTTGATTTAGTTCGCTCAAGTAGAAGTCAGCGTAAACTTGACTCTTGAATTCTTTTCCTGCGTCCGTGTCAATAAACTTTATGAAATCCTCTGTGCTTTCTACATTATTAGCCTCAAAATATTCTCTAGCAGTAACTTCATTACCCTCTTGATCTATGATTTTCTGTCTATCAAATAGTCCGCTTTCTTTTGCTGAGTTATATATTTTTTCTGCATTGTTAACCCAAACATCTTTGGAAACAAAACTATCATGCGCTTTTCTTTTTATAGAGTTTTCCTTTCTTATTTTTTCTATGTGGTTTGCTCCTTCTTCTACTAAATCTAACTTTCCTTCTTTTTTGTAAATATCGTTTAGTACTTTGACTTCTGCTTGTTTTTGCGTAAGGCCTTCTCCTTTATAAACTTCTATTTTCTTGTCAAAATCTATATCTGGATGATTTTCTCTTATATATTCTTTACCTCTATTAGTCCATCCTTGTAGTTCAGTCATGGCATCCTCTCGCCTTCTTTCAAACATCTCATTTGATATATCAGGTATTTGTGTTGCAAGCATTGCAGAGCTACTTTGTATGCCTATCTCTTCTTGCTTTTCTGCGTCTGATAAAGTTTTGGTAGCATAGTCTTTGCTATTAATAAAGGTTAAAGACGGATCCGAACCTACAAGTGCGGCATTATCATAAATCAACTTATTCATTAAGCCAGGTAAAGCTACCGATTCCGCAGTTATATTATTAGGGTCAAAGTTGTCTAAAGTTTTTTGTTTTAGTTGTTGAAACCTTTTCTTTTCTTTATTTAGTTTATCTTTTTGAGGTTTATTCAAAGATTTAGTAACAAGAACTGTATCAATTTTGTCAATTTCTTTGTCAAAGTTAGCTACTGATCTTTGCGTTGCTTTTTTAGCATCCTGCACTGCCAACTCGTTATCCCAACTGTACTGCGCTCTTGCTTCCACTCTCATTTGAGCCTCCATCTCAGGAGATATGAGATTAGGCAAGTAAGAAGCCCACTCTGAAATAGTCATGTTGGAGGTTTTCTTTCTTACAGCCTTGCCTTCTGCATCTATAAATTCCAACTCTTGTTCTCCTATAACTTCTTTGGCTTCCTTAATCCTCTCTAACATGCTTCTATTCACATCCACGTAAGGAGTGTAAGAAAGGTTTCCTACACTGTCTTTTTCATTTCGCATATAAGAATCATAATCAGAATTTTTAAGTCCGTCCATATAGTTCATGTCACTATAAATTTCTGGATTCTCTTCTTGTATTGCCTGTACCTGAGCCTGGTAATCTCTTATCTTCTTAGATTCCCCTAGTTGTTTTATAACCTCCCCATCAAGAGCCTCATTTATCCTAGAAGTTATCTCTCGTGTAGATTGATTAGAAGAATAGTCTGTATCTTTTAAGGAGGGGATGCTGTTGATTAGGCCACTGACCTTATTATACATATACTCTTTATCCTCCTCTCTTACCAACATAGAAGTAGTTAAACCTAGTTGTCCCAGCGTCTGTTCTACTTTTACCTGATTTGTATCGTACTTATTCTGTCTATTTTGCAATACTCCTGCTGCAAATTCTGTATCGAAATTGGATTGTGGTTCCCCGTATTGATGTACTATACCGTAAGCTGATGCCATGCTTATTTCTTATTTTTAGATTTACCTCCTTTTTTAGCTTGTCGTTGTGCGACAACTCCTTGTCCTAATTCTGACGCAAAAACAGATTCAGCTTGGGCTTTATTTATACCCTCTCCTTTATTTGTTACATTACCCATAGAATCTATATCAAAGTTTTCGTACATTTGATTTAAAGTGTTTCTTCTACGGTTATCATTAAAGTTGGATGCATTCAGTTTTCTTAGGTAGTCGTAAAACTGTCTTACATTTTCTTCTGTAAGTGATTCTGCGGTTTGTTGTCTCCGCTCGTAATCTAGAGCATCTTCGGCTCTTGCAGCTTCTTCCCCCATTTGTATTTGAGCGTTGGTGTTTTGCGCTTGATTTCTTATTTGGGCATTGTTCATTTCTGTTTGAGAAATAGCCTGATTGTTTGCTTGCTGTAAATTTGCATTTATTTGAGCTATTGTTGCTGCTCTTTGAGAGTCAGGCAAGTCTTGCGCTGACCTTATAGCTGCAGTTGCTTGTCTTTGATTTTCTGATATAATAGCTTCAGCAGAAGTCAACTCTGGATTTATTCTATCGTATCTTCTAGTGACATCTAATTGAGAAGCCATAGCTGAAGGTGGTATAACTCCTTGGTCAGGTGTCATAGGCATATTTACACCTTGATTATTTTGACCTGTGTCATCTCCTGTCTCTGTGCTACTTTCTGTTTTCACCTTATCTTCAGGAGCCGTTTGGGTGGGTAAGTCTCCCATCCCTTCGTCAGGCGTTTCTAAGAAAGGAATGTAAGCAGATTGAGTTTGTTCTCCAAACTTACCGTCTACCTCTAGTGTTGAACCTTCCTCTACTTTTTCATTGTATTTTGTTTGGAAGTTTTTGACTGCATCTTCTGAACCATCGAAAGTATTCCAATCATACCAAGGGTTTCTAGTTACTGTTTCTAACACTCCTTTAGCGTCTACATCCCCATAAGCTGTAATACCTATTTCTTCTAGTATTTTTTTGGATTGCCCTTCTGGAATATCCTTTAGTGATTCACTTTGTCCTATCAAATCTTCTCCTGAATAACCTGCTTTATCTAATGCAGCTTTCACCTTGGACTTAAAGTCTCCTCCATCTTGATAATAACCTCCCTTCTTAAACTCATCAATAATCTGTTTAGCCCTTTTTTCTGGAATGCCGTATTTTAAAGACAGTTGTTTAATTCCTCCATCTTCAAACTCAGAAGTTTCTTCTTCTTTGGGTTTTGGTTTGGAATTCTCTTGCAATTCGAAAACCGTAGTAAGTGCTTCCTGTCTTAGTGGTTCTAACTCATCTTTTTTCTTCTGTACTTCTTCCAACTTTTTATAAAGGAACTCTGCATTTAAGTTTTTAGTGGTCTCGTCTTGTACTTTTTCCTCTACCTTGGATAGTTTTTTAAGTATTTGTTCTTCTTCTTTTATGATTTTACTTAAACCTATAGAACTATATATTTTATCGACTGCTTTGGCATAAGTATCTTTTGTTGAAAATTTGTTATCGAATTTATCTTTAAGTTTCTTAGCGTCTTGTTTTTTGAGTTGTAAGTTATTAGAAATAATTCTATCTCCTTCTTGTAATTCCATTTTCTCTCCTCCTTCCTCATGGTCTTTTCCTTCTACTTTAATGGAAGAGCCGTCTTGTGAGTGAATGTGTTCCCCTTGCTCAAGTTCGCTATTAGGCTGTACTCCTTGATTGTTTTCAGAGACTCCTTGCATTACCTCTCCTGTCATAATTTTTTCTTGCGGTAACTCTTCGCCACCATCTTCGTAGACATTCATCCCTTGATAAGCAGATTGCATTGGTGCAGGCATAACACCTCCCATTTCATAATATCCACCATCTTCCTTGTAGCTTGGATTGCCTTCCATTTGTTCTTTTTGGTTTTCTCTGTACTCGTCATTTATCTCTCCTCTTCTCCTTTCTCTCCCCATTCCACCAAATATATTTCTAGCTAAACCGACCCCTAGTTTTGCCCCTGAAGCTATTCCCATACCTAAGTCTCCAGATTCTATTGACTTTCCTAGAAAACCTGCTGCTGAAGGTATATCTACTCCTACATAAGGGTTAAATTCTGTAGTTTCTGGTTGTGTTGTGTCGCTAGAAGTTCTCTCTATGTCGGTTAG
>Ga0207995_100086_pt1 | contig 37315 bp, 24 predicted proteins | sample AntDeeMetag022AM_FD_184759 | JGI IMG/M metagenome (GOLD analysis project Ga0207995, IMG submission 184759) | Saline lake microbial communities from Deep Lake, Antarctica - Antarctic Deep Lake Metagenome 022AM (SPAdes) (version 2) | ecosystem: Environmental > Aquatic > Non-marine Saline and... | reverse complement strand
GGCCCCAGGAAGCGCTCTCGAGGGCCGAGGCAGGGTGAACGGACCAGGCCAGGCCCAGGCGTTCCCATTCACCAGGGCCGCCCGTATACCCGCCTGACCGGGTGTTCACCACGTTGGGGTACTTTTCGGCCCACTCAGGCCTCCAGGCTTTGTTGTGCCGGAGCCGCCTGACCATCCAGTGGCGCTCGAAGAGGATTACCGGACGACCATCCTCCAGGAACCCTTGGCCGCGGGACTCAACCTCGTTGACGGCCAGTATCGCCGCCGTATCAACGCCCAGAGCGTTGGCGGCCTCCTCGATGTCATCATGACCCAAGATTTTTGACGTGCTCTTTCCAAGCAGTGCGTTCGCCGTCTTTTGGCCATATATCCCGTCGGAGACCAGGCCGGAGCGTTTCTGGAACTGTCTCAGCGCGCTGTCTGTCTGCGGCCCAAACTGTCCGTCAATGGCGATGTTGAAGCCGGCATTGGCCAGCAGGGCCTGTAGCCGGGTGACTTCCTCGCCTGTCGAGCGGATTCGGATCATAAGAAAATTCGCTCCACTACATTACCAATGAATGCCCCGGCGGCTACCAGCATGACCGCTCCGACAGCCCCCCAGCGCCTGTTCAGTGTCATTGAACCTTCACCGGCCACCGCCGTCGAGATCTGGAGATTCCTGATTTCCCTCGAGTGGCTGTCCAAGCGCTCATTGTGGGCGAAGACTTTTGTTGCCAAGGCAGCAGATCGCTCCTCGATGCGTATCTGTCCTTCAAGAACGCGGTCGAGCTTCTCACACATCTTTACTTCAAGCCGCGCGAACTGCTGATCAGTGTTCCGTCGCCATTCGTGTCCGTGAGGGTTTACCTGTTCAGTGGTCATAGGCGCTATCTCGAATCATCTGGTCGAGGAAGTAGTAGTAGAGGTGGCCGGATCGGCCTCATATTTACGCGCCGGCCTCCGCGCCGAGAGGAAGCGTACCAAGTAGCCAGATGAGGTTCCAGACACCTTGGCAAGCCCCATGGTATCACTCTTCCTCGGGGAACAGGATAGGGTTGAGGTTGAAGACCTCCCTGGCCCGCTCGGCGGCTGCCCGCGCTGACTTGCGTTCTCCCCCGGCTGTCGCCCCGAGACCATAGAGGTACTCATTCGCCCTGTTGCGGATCTTGTCGTTCGTCACGTTCACCGGCGAATCAGGGTTGGCGGCGTTGTACTCCAAAACCCCGTCGATAAGTCGATCGATGCGTGAGGCGAGCTCCGGCGCCCGATCCGGGTCAGTATTGCGGGCTTCGGCGGCGTAGGCCGAGGCGATCTTGTTGACCCAACGTGCGGTAGCGTCGTCCATCTTGGTCTGCTCGCGGTAAACGGAGTATTTGTACTGATAGGCGTCGCTGACGATCGACGGCTGGATGCCGAATGACTTCAACCAGAGCGCCTTCTGAGGGATCTGCTTCGGCGTCAGGTACTGCCTTCCGGTGCGGCTCCTTACGCCCTCGCTCCGCCACTTCTGAGCGGTGATAATGTTGCGAACGAAGGTCGGCGAAAGCTCTGCAGCGGCCCCCCAGTAGTCTTCGCTTTGGATCTCTTTCGTGGCGCGATACGGACGGCCGAGCAGGAGGTCACCCGGGATGCCCAAGGCGTCGACCACTGATGACGTGCCAGGGAGCATATTCATAAAGCCGATACGGCCGCTCATGTCCGCGCCAAGCGGATAGAGCGCCCCCTTGTCGGCGATTTCACCGAGCCAGTTCTGACCCGTCTCCCGGGAGATCCACTCGCGGAGGTTGTACTTGATGTCCTCGTCCTCGCCGGTGATCTCCCTCCAGAGTGCCTCGAAGGCGGCGCGGAGCGGGTCGAGGAGAGGAACGCCCCATACCCCTGACAGGGCAGCGACGGCGCCGATGGAGTAGGCGGTGGCCATCTTCCCGGACCCACCGTTCACTCGAGACCAGCGATACCATGCTTGCAGCGAGTTCATCACGAACGACATGAACTGGAAGATCGGAGCCCCTGGCCCTCGAAGTATTTTGGCCCGGTTCACCTTGCCCATCATGAACTGCGATTCGTCGACGATGAACTCACCGAAAGCCTTCGGGCTCCAAGTTTCATCCAGGAGGTTGAGCCTGGCGAGCGCATTGCCTTTCAGGTTCTCTCGAGCCTTGGCCTCAATCTTGGGATCCTTGGCTGCCCGCACGGCGGCGATGAAGGTTACCAGGCGGTTTAAGCGCTCGATGTAAGTGTATGCCGACGCGATATAGTCGATACCCTTCTCGAGCGCGGCCGATGGGGACCCGTCTTTCTTGCCTGTGAACCCCATCACTTCATGGGTGAACTGCGGAGAAAACATCCCGTCCTCCCACGCCTCAAAGACCTCGGTGCGAACGTCTGCCGGCGCGTCGTTCGGATCGAACATCTGGAGCATGGAGTCACCCATCCCCTTGGGGCCGCCACGCACCCACCCCTCGCGGGCCTGGTCGTAGAAGCTTGTCATGGCCAGGGCGTCCTTGTATGCCCTGGTGACCTCGCTCGCGGCCCTGGTGTGACCCATCACCTGAGACAGCGCCGGCATGGTCATGATCGGCACCTGCGTCCAGTTGAGCAGTGCGGTCGACACGTTGCCGGCGATGTAGAAGAGGAAGCCCGCCTGGCGAAGGATGGCGTATTCCTCCGTCGGTTCGTTAACGTACTGCCGATATTCCTTTGAATACTTGTTCAGGACCGGACCCTTGACGCCGGCCACGGCGCTTTCCCACTGGTTCTCGTGGTGCCGGCGAGACAGATAACCGGACATTCCAGCGATGTAGTCGGCAATAGACCGCTCGAAGTCGAGGTCGTAGCCAGGGACGTTATCCGAGCGGAAGAAATGCTTTCGGAAGCCGCGGCCACGCATGGCCTTCGCGAACTCATCGCGGACACGGTCCCATGTCTCGGTGTCGATCTGAGACAGGTCTGCCAGGCTGTCGATGTCTGACAGCTTGAGTGTCCCATCGAGACGCGCACGCTTGGTATCCAGCGTGATGATTTGCCGGCCTTCGCCACCCCACTCCCGCTCGACCCTGGCCTTGGCATCCCTGATGAAGGCCACGTCCGTTATCTTCTTGTTGCCCCTGGCGGCCTGGTAGGCGTCATATCTACCTCGATAGCTCTCAGGGTCGATCTTCTCGCTGTAGATGGTGCGATTGTTCTCGAGGTTGAGTTGCCTCTTCTGTCCGTCAGATACCTGCCATCCCCCTTCGAGGTTGTCGTATGTGGCGCCGACAGAGGCCAGGAGCTCGGTGTACTCGTCCGGGACATCCCTGGCGATCCACCCGCCCTCCGGGTTGCTGGCGTATTTGATGTCGGCCTGCTTCTCCTTGACCGTGATCGAGTATCGACCGAAGCGGGACAGCGGGACGTACCCGGTGCGCTTGGCCTGATCGATCTCCTCGACCATCTTGGCCATGTTGATCAGGCGGTCCTTGACCACGTCACTCATGTCGTCAGTGATCGAATCCATGATGTCTTTGAGCGGATTCAGTGACCCGGAAAACTCACCCATGCCCATGTCGATAAGCGTCTGGTCGCGGAACCGGTCCAGGGCTTCATCGAACATTTCTCGGAGCTCGAAGTATGCTACCCGCTCTTCGGCGGTCAACTTGATGACATCGCCTTTCGCAGAAAGGGCGGTGTGGATGGTCTGGTTGCGGTACTGTATCTCCCCGTTCGCGTCGAAGACGGTAGTTCTCTTCTCGCCGGGGTTGGTCAGGCCGCTGCGAAGACGCGCGTCAGTGAAAGAGCGGTTCGCCAAGCGACCAAGCTCGAGGACCTTGTTGACGTTGGCTCGGCCCTTTCCGCGAAGCTCCTTGTACTTCTGGAACTTCGGGTACATTTCCGAAATGAGCGTGTCCCGGAACCGCTGCTGGCGCATCGCGGTTTTGAAGACAGGCGTGAACTGCGGCTCAAGGCTCGCAATGTTGTAGGGCTGATGTAGCCAGGTACCAATCTTGGTGATGTCCCTGGTGAAGCCACCATCGAAGTCGGTGACCCCTGCCTCGCTGCGGACCACGGAGAGCGCCTTGCGGGCAGCACGAACCGCCCTGGCGACCTCGGCCTTGCGCTCCCGCTCTGGCACGGGGTTGCCGTTCTCATCGACAAGACTGATAGGCGCTTCGACGGAAAGCGACGGGCTAGGGGCCATATCACCGTTGCGTAGAGCGGCGGCAGCCAGGGCGCGAAGCTGTGCCGGCGATACCTGGCCTACTTGGATGCCGAAGGTCCGTTGGAGCCATGCCTGGACCCGTCCGACCATGTCGTTCGCCCATACCTTCAAGGTACGCGGCGCACTCGCGAACTCTTCCAGAGCGTAGGCCCCGAACTCCTCGATCCGGCGGGCGTCGGTCATCACGTCTCCGGCAGCCTCCGCGGCGGAAATCCTTTCCCGGGCGGCGTCCCAAAACTGGCGATTGAACCCGGTACTGCGCTCTGCCTGGCTGTATAGCTTGCCAAGGCGGTCCTGTAGTTCGTTCCAGCGACGACTCCCAATGAGAGGCCGTGCTCCGGCATGGAACGCCTCGTGGAGCAAGGTTGCCTCTGCATACTGCGGCTCCAGGTTGCGGGCGACCAGGTGGATGACACCCTGCTCGTCAACATAGGCGGCAGTGCCGGTGGGCAGCCCGGATGGCAGCACGCTGTCGATCTTGATCTTGCCGCTATCCAGGAGGCGACCGCTGACTTCGCCAAGACTTCCCTGGCGGATGCGCTGCTCAGCCTCTGCGGGGCTCTGCGACGGCTTGCGGTTGCGGCGCCGGGCATTGGACTGAGCCGTTGCTCTCCGCATCTGCTCTATGGCTGCGTCCGGCTCGACCCTGACGCTGTAGCTGGACTCGCCATCTTCACCCTTTTCTTCGGAAACAACGGCACGCCGACCATCCGACTGACGGGTGGCGTCAATCATCCTGGCGCGGTCTGTGCCGACTGAGAGTCCGGTCGTCTCGTAAACCTCGCCTTCGATCTCTAAGGACTGGGACTCGGCGACCTCCTTCGCCCCAAACTGAGCCACGTCCCTGGTCTGATCCTTCGCGATGAAGCGATTCGATCTCTCGCCGCGCTGCAGGTCGGAGGCTTCCTCTGCCAGGCTCACTTGGGAGGTGTACCAGGAGACGAGTTGGTTGGCCTCATCTATGGGGGTCCTGTCGATCTCCTTGGCGGCGAGCTCTTTTTCACGCTCGAGCCTTGAGTCCATCTTCTCGATTCGACCATCGATGGATTCCTTGCTGTCGGCGATGGCTCGCTGCATCCGGTCCGGCATGAAGCCCTTGGCCAGGGCCTCGGAGTTTTCAGGGTTAAGGACCTGTGAGCTCGCAATGGAAACCTCTTTGGAGTCGCCTGTTTTTACGAGGACTTCGTAGCTAGAGTTGTCATTGAAAGGGTTTGCCCGCCGCCTAACCGTGACTCCGATGCTGCCGACCTTGAGATCAACTTCCTTGCTCGAGGTGTTCATCCCGCCACCAATTCCAACTTCCACCAGGGCGGCCTTCACCACTCGGGCGTAGGCGCTCTTCTTCTGGACTGCGTCAGAAAGAATGCCGCTTGGAGTCGGGCGCGGCGGCAGAGCCGGGAGCTTCTTCTTGCCCTCGGCTCGGGCCGCTTCACGCGCTTCCTTGGCGGCCGGTATCGCGGCCTCCCACGCGGCAAAGTCCTCGTGGAACCTGGCCTTTTCGGCATCCATGGCGGTCTTCAGGTCAGCCGGGTCACCGGTGGCGCCGTTATAGCTGATGTTCCCGCCCTCGGCTCTGCTCAGGTACTCGCTGCGGTCGGCGAGCTCTTCCCGCTTGCTGTCGTAGCTTGCGACGAACTCTTTCGCGTTTCGTGAAGCGATCAGGTTGCCGCCGATCTCTGCCTGGATGTTGAGCAGATCACGCTCAGCCTCGAGCTTGAGCTTGAATATCGGGTTACCCGTCGAGGTCGCCATGAATTCGGCGTACTGGTCGGAATCACCCTCGTCCTCGGTGATATTGTCGATGCCGGTGCTACGGAATTGCTCGATGGACGCCGCCTTGCGCTCGAGAATCTGCCACATCACCGTATCGAAAGTGCCGTTGGTGGAGTAGTTGGTGATCTCGACCTCGAAGCCATCCGGGTCACGCATGTGCAGGAGGTTTCCCTGACGAATGATACGGCCTTCGCGTTGCTCCACATCAGAGGGGCGCCACGGCGCGTCCAGGTGGTGAAGCGCAACGAGCCTCTCCTGCGCGTTAGTGCCGGTGCCCATCTTGTCGGTTGACCCAATGAGCACGCGGACAGCCCCGGAGTTGACCTGTGAGAAGAGGCGGTCCTTCGCTTCTGGCGAGTTGTAATCGTGGATGAAGGCGATCTCATGTGATGGGATGCCCATTTCCTCAAGTACGGTCCGGAGGTCGTCGTAAACAGAGAAGCCCTTGTCGGCCACCAGCATTGTCGCGTCGGCCAGGGCGTTCTCGCCCATGAACTCTTCGATCTTGTCCTGCTTCTCGGTGGAGATAGCCGGATCTTCGAGCGCCTTTTCCGCGGCGGATTCCATCCACTTCCACTGGTCCCGGTAGCTCATGCCCTTGATTCGTTTCAGCGCCGCCTTGCCCGGATTCTCACCGAAGATGAGAGTGGCTGCGGACTTCACGATTCCCTTGGCTTCCTTCGCCGAGGTCTTTGACGGGGTGGAGAGGTCACTGAATACCAACTGAGCGCCCTTGTCGGCATCCCAGCGGTCGTAAATATCCTTGATCCGGCGAGCGGACCTCATGACCTTGCCAGTCTCGTCGCGCTCGGCAAGCGGATCGATGATACGGATGTCCAAAGACATCTTCCGCGCATCGGTCATCACCCATAGAGCGTTGTCGACCTTCTTGTAATCCGGGTTGGAGGTATTCGCCTCGATACCCTTCATGCGGGCAACCAGGTAGTCCATGTACTCGGACTGCTGCTCCGTAATGCCGGCCGAGTCTAGCTGGCGACCGCCACCCTTTACCTTGGGAATTGGGAAGTCGGTGCGCTCTTTTCCTCCGGTGCGCTTGTTCTCGTCGACCTTTTCCTCGGTGTAGACCCGCTTTAGGTCGGACATGGTTAGGATGTCGGCGAAGTCACGATAAAGCTGGCCAAGGCCATCCAGGTTTGCAAGCCCTGACAGGACGCGACGCGGCTTGAGCTTCTGTGTCGCGGTGTACTCCATGCGCGTCTCGGTGACGGCATAGGCCCCAGACCAAGCGTCGAAGTGATCCTGGCCGCGTTCCTTGAGCTGGTCATGCGCCAGGTAGCGCATCATCGTGTAGAGCTCGACCAGCGAGTTGGATACCGGGGTCCCGGTGGCAAACACGGCGCCGCCGCCGCGCTCCTGGATGCCTCGGACCTTGGTGTAGAGGTCGAAGGCCCTTGCAGACCCCTTCGGGTTGGTCATGCCGACGACGCGCTCGCCGCTGGTGGCGTACTCCAAGTTTTTGAACATGTGGGAATTGGAGACCAACGCCCCATTCGCGAAGTAGTTGTGGTTGTCAGCTACCTCGATGTCGTAAATGACCGAATGGTCTCGACCACCGAATCGGTATTCTCCATCACTGTCTGGTTCGAGAATCGCAATACCGACCACCCGAGAAGTGACAATGCCCGGTCCTTCTTCGCGTCCCGTTCTTTGGCTTTCGTCGTTCTGTGCGAATTCCCGTCGATCTCCACTGCCAGCTTCCGGTCCCGGCACGCCAGGTCGATCTTGTAGTGGTTGGGCAGCTTGTCCATCAGATGGCGGATTGATTTCGTGTTCACCACTACTTCCGTCGGCAGACCGGTGAGATCCGCCAGCAAGATTTGAGGTTCTGTCAGGAACCCATTGCTCCCGCGTATCACCGGACGGTGTCCCATCGTTATCAGCGTCCTGGACACTTTCTTGCGCGTCTCCAGCGAGCGCATGGGGTTGTTGGCGGTCATTCTCTCCGATGCTTCCGGGTACTTCCTGCCCTTGAGCGGAGAGTTCTCCCAGGTAGGACGCATCGCGGCCTTCCATTTCGCGTGCGATTCCGGGTTCTGGTGCTGGGCGTACATCTTGCAGGACACGCTGCAGTATTTCCTCGGCATGTTGTCCGCGAACGTAATGTCCGTCCCGCACCATCGACACGGCGCTGTAACGCGGGTTCGCCTGGTGGACTTCGGAGTAGGCGCCGGTGGTGGTGATGAGTCGGTCTTGAGGACCGATGTCTCCGGCTCGCTTGTAGCCGTAGCCTTCGACCCAGATGTTGTGGTTTGGGGTGCAGAGGAACGATCCTGACTCATGGAATACCTCGATCAATGGAAGGCGACGCTGGTGAGCGTACCAGTTGGTGACTGGCTTCCACTGTACCGCATGAGTTGAAGAATCAACACTTTTGACTCTGACAGGCAGCTTCCCTTCCACGATGTCGCCAATCTTCATCATGCCTTGATCTGTCTCAACTTCCGTGTCGTAAGAGAAGCACTCATCGACCGCCAAATAGTCGATGCCCATGGACTCGATGTCGATTCCAATTTCGTCGCGGGGACGCTCAGATAGGTTCTTGAGCTGCTCGTCGTAGGCGTCGAGCTTCGCCTGAATCTGGTTCAGGGACCGACCGCTTTCTCCGGATTCCTTGGCTGCGTCGAGAGCTTCCTTCAACTGAGCCTTGTTCTCAGTGATGATCATCTTGGTGTCGGCATCCGGCGGACTGATGAAGCCGAAAGATGAGTGACCCATGATGATGGCGTCATAGTTGCCCGAGGCGATCCTTGCGAACATCCGGCGACGGTTGTTCTTCGAGAAATCGTCGGGGGTGGCCGCCAGTATCTTGGCGCCCGGATATAGCTGGTAGAACTCGCTGGCCCACTGGACGACAAGGTGGTTCGGGACCACGATCGCTGGCTTGCGGGACAGGCCGAGTCTCTTGCGCTCCATGACACCGGTGATGACGGATATTGTTTTCCCGCTTCCGACGAGATGATCCATCAGCATGTTGCGACGCTGGATCATCCTCCACGCGGCGTTCTTCTGCGTGCGGCGGAGCTTCACTGACGGGCTCTGCCCGACCGGCTTGAGGAACTTCTCGCCGTTCCAGTCACGCTCTCGGTTGGTGTTCATGACGCGGTTGTAGGCGTCGACCACTACCGCTGCACGGTCAGGCTCACTGTAGACCCACTCCCGGAAGACGCTGGACATTCGTTCGGCCTTGGCCGTGGCCCGCTGCGATGCCGGCTTGTCCTCGCGGGGACTGCTATCTGGGACAGATCGCATCACACGGATAGGCTTGCCGGACACGGCGGCGTTGAACAGGTCGATGACCGATCTATCAGCGTCATCGAACTGGGTGCCAAGGTCGGTCAGTTGTGCAACTGAATCCTTGGCGCTTATCCGGCCAATAGTCGGCTGCACCAGGACGCTGGGCTTCACGACGCCAAGGGCCGTGAGAAAGTCCTCGAAGATGGTGTCTGGAATCCAGGTGCCGCGGATATTGGGAGTGATCCTCTCTTTCGTCAGCGGGGCAGGAAGAGCCTTCTCGAGGGCCGTAATGTTCGCCTCAAGGTTGTCTGCCCTGGCCACCTCGAGCTTTCGATTCACGTTACCCGACAGGTATTCATCATAGGGAATGTAATCGAGCTGCTCGGGATCGTAGAAGGCCGCCGGGTCCTTCCCGGTGGTCAGATCTTCAATGACCTGCGAACCTGTTCGCCCGGTGAGCGCCGAGATATACGCGACATCCAGGCGACCGCGCTCGGAGAGCGAGATATTCATGCCATCCAGAGCGTTATCGGCGGAGGTGATCTCTTCCTTTGGCCAAGTGACACGCTCGCTGAACATGGCGTGCTTTTCAGCAGTGGCCTTTCTGGGCTTGGAGTTTTTCCTCTTCGCCTCGGCGGCCTTGACCTCTGGCTGGTAGTTGGCCTCAAGTCCGGACTCGATGCCGATGTCCCTGGTCAACAGGGAAATGTTCTTGGGCTCTGAGATCAGTCCGTAGTTGCTCACGAACTGGTCGTAGGCGACGTTGAGATCGGCGCGTAGGCTGTCCATGGCCGGGTCGTTGGTCTTCTCGGCCTGGAGCAGTGCAAGGGCACGGTTCCTGATGTCCAGGAGCTTACGGAGGGTGTCGAAGCCCTGGCGGCCAAGACGGCGGCGCTCAAGAGTGGCCTCCATCGCGGCCAGTCCGTCGTCGTGCCTCCAGGTAAACCTTGGGTTCGCGGTCGCATCGAGCACGTCGTAAATGGCCTGCTCGGCCTTCGTCGGCTTCGGCTTCTTGCCGCCGCTGGCAGTGGTAGCGACGCCAGCTGCATCGACGAGAGCCTGCACTTGGTCCTTGGCGACCGGATCTCCGACCTCACGCGCTGTCTTGATGGCTGCAACGGCTTCGATGGCATCACCCCACTGGGCAGCCTTCTCCTTCCAGTAGCTCTCGGGGGTGACCTGCCTGATGACCGCGTTGCCCACGGAGTCATCCAAGTCGCGATAGATGATCTGGCCGTCCGCGTTCAGCATCATGCTGCCGATGGCCAGGTCGCTCTTCTCCAGAAAGACCGGGGCCGCATCCAGGTCGCCCTGGGTCGGCTTCATCGCGCCGGCAAGAGAAGCCCAGTCTTCCGCCAATATCTTGTTGAAGGAGGCGTCCAGATCGCGGCCATCACTCTCTACGGTGTACTCGCCTTCCGCCGCATACATGGAGCCGCCCAACGTGCTCTTGCCGAGGATGTTGGTCGGGTTCTCCTGGTAGTAGCCATTGACACGGATCTTCACGCCATCGACATCGATCTCGCCATTGGTGTTCAGCCAGGACGCTGAAAGGTCAGGGCTCTCATCGGCACGGAGCTTCTGGAGGAACACGAGGTCGGTGGTCACGTCAGTACCGGCGTTCGCAGCGAAAGCGTTGTTTGGCAGCCGAACGGCGCCGAGGAACCGAAAGTTCTTGGCGAGCTCACTGCGGGCCTCTGGGTTGGCGGTATCCAGGAAGCGGTGAGTAACCACCATCGGCATGATCCCACCCGGGCGAAGGTGCTCGCCGGCTTTTGCGATGATGTAGTTGTGGATCTTCATCCCGTCCAGGTGCTTCCACTTCTTCGAGCGGGAGCGAATGGTTATCTGACCAAACGGCGGGTTGCCGATGGAAATGTCCATGACGTTGCTGGCGAAGTGCGCTTCCTGGAAGCCGGTGGCCTCGAGGATCGTCGAGTCCGGATACAGGAGGCCGGCAATACTGCTGCTCACCGGATCAAGCTCGGAGGCGAACCACTCGGTAGCCGCGGCGAAATCATCCGGGGCCATGCCGATGAAGTTACCGGACCCCACGGTGGGCTCGAGCGCACGTCCGCCTGTGAAGCCGAAATGACGGGCAGCGCGCCACATCATTCCGACGACAGATTCTGACGTGAAATGCGCGTTCTGGATTGAGCTATTGGCGTCGGCGTATTCTTCGGCTGTGAGCAGCCCCTTGAGCTCGTCCTGGGCACGACCGAACTGGTCAGTCTTACCGGCCTTTTTGGGGTCGAATACGGTTTTCAGGCCGCCCCAACCGACGAACCTGGCCAGTGCGGCCTGCTCTTCTCGGGTCGCGAACCGGCCTTCCGCCTTGATCTTCTTCGCCAGGCGAATGGCCGCCATGTTGTCCTTGAGCTTCTGGCCGGCGGTGCCTGTCCCGATGCCCATTTCCGGCGTGATGCGGAAGTTTCCTGGGCTCTCGCCTTTCAGGGTGTTGGGCCGGTTCTCGGTGCGGTTTACCGGGCCAGCGGAGGGAGAGCGGGCACCGCCTGCTCGTCCACCTCCTTCAACTCCGCCTGCTCGTCCGCTATTTCCTCCGGCGACGGCGGGGCTGTCAGGAAGAGTCTGCTCGCCTCGCTCCATGCCGTCTTCGGGTCGAGTCCGATCCCCTGGAGCGCCTCCATCTCCCTCATCGACAGCCGGGCGGATGCCTTCGATTGGCGCTGGATCTCCTGCGGGGTCAAACGCAGTGTCTCCTTCCGGAAGTACGTCATCCAGTGATTGATCACGATCTGTTGAATCTGCTCGGGTGTCATCTTGAGTCCTCTCAGTAGGGGTTGTGCGGCCCTCTCCCTCAGGGCTATCGACAATAGCGCGCTCCCGAGTTTCCTCCTTGAGCTTCGTGACGCGCTCTTCCTGGTCCCTGAGGCGTTCGTTTGCGCTGGCCTTGGCACTCGGGCTGGTTGCTCCAGCGGCGTCGTCTGCAGCCTCCTGACGGCGCTCTGTGGCTTCCTCCATGGCTTCCGTGACGGACGTTTCCTCGGCGTTGAAGAGGCCCTTCATTTGGTCGCGGACTTGATCCGGCCCATCCATGTCGGACACGTCGAGACCGTTGTCCTCCATCATGTCGCGGCCGCCGTTGTACCAGCCTCTCAGGTAGGGTCGAAGATCGTTGATACCGACACCGATGTCGGCCGCCATGGCGCGGGCAAACTCGCCGAACTTGCGAACGCCTGCTTCCATGTTGAAAGCTGCCAGCTCGGCACCCGCGGCCAGCATTTCCGGGTCGAACCCGCTGTTTAGGGTTCCGAACTTTGCTCGGAGCTTGGCGCGTAGGATTTCGGCACGATCTTGGGTGACCAGGGTGTTGTTGGCACCCCAGCTATCTGCCTTGATCTTTTCCTCGACACTCGCTTCTGCCTGTCCAGTTGGGCTGTCGGTGGCCTGGGTACTGGGTGCTGCACCTCCTGCGTCTGCTCTGTAGGCATCAAACTCGGTGGGCATCACCTCAAGGGTGTCGGCCGGGGTCCAGTAGATACGCACGTCATGCGCTGGGCTGCCAGTGCGCTGGCCACCAACATGGCGGAAGCCTTGGTACCCTCTGGCCTCAAGGCTAGCGACTACCGCGTCAAAACTTTCCTGTACCTCATCTGCCGGTGTAATGTCCCCAGCAGATTCCCTCGCAGCGTCCATAGCCTCGCCAAGGGTAGTAATGCTTCCATCTGTCAAATCAAGCGTGTCACCGAGCAGCGCAGCCACCTTGGCGCGTGTTTGCGCATCCATCTCAGCATTTAAGTCGTATAGCAAGGGGCTCCCAGTAACCGTCACAGTATACAGCTGTGCCTCACCACCACGACCTTTGCGTCCATACCCTTTGGCAATATCTACTGCGTCAGTAGTGTAAAAACCTTGGCCGTAAAAGTTCTGAGCTGAGTAGCTATACGAGTTAAGTCCTTCGATTGCTTGGTTGGTGCCGTGGAACCGTTCGCCCTGCCCTCGTGTATCCCTAAACGTCTCTCCTCCCGGCGTTGTAACTGTTGCTTGGGTCTCGCTGGTGGCCTGGGTACTGGGTGCTGCACCTCCTGCGGCTATTGCAGCTTTTCTCTCAGCCTTAACCACCGCTGGCTCACGGGCGCGAAGAATGTCGTCAACTTTGGCCGCGTTAATATCTCTGAACACTATGTCGCCACGAACAGGTTTTACCGTTGAATACTGCATGCGCAGATCTGAAGCCAGCTCTGTATAACCGGCTTTTTCGGCTCTGTCGGCCAGGGCGTTCATGTCAGCTTTCAGGCGATTTAGCTGCTCCACTTTGGCCGCGTCTTCTGGTGCTGTCACTGCAAGGCCCCGACGCCCGATCAGCGCCTCAGCATAGTCCATGCCGGTCTTGGTCAGCGTTTTCTGGTCATACCCCTTGTTATCGCCGAACACTAGTTCACGGGCGGGGCCCTCGCCTTCGATCACCGCGCCCTGCTCGACCACCTGCTCGATGCGCGCCTTGTGGGTCATTTCTCGGCCGTTGAAGTTGGCCCGCTTATTCAGCGTATCGCGCGCGCGGCCTGCTCGCATCTTGGGGATTCCGAGGATCTCGCCAATCTCGGCCAGCTCGGACTGGCGGGCTGCCTCGCTGTCGCCCTCCTGGGCAACCTGGGCGTCCGTGTCGCGTTGGTTCTGCGCCTGGAGATCCTCCTGGCGCACGTTGCTCTGCGCCTGGGTCAGTGCTTCGTCCAAGGAGTCATGCAGAGTGTCGCCGCCCACGCCACGCTGACCGCGCACTGCCGGTACGGCCCATGTTTCGCCCTTGCCGCGAATATTGGCCCGGTAGGGCTCGAATCCTTCAGGGAAGTCGGAAGGAACGGGATCGTCTGGTGCTGTTTTCTTGTGGGCTTTGGCGTCGTAGTCGTCGGTCGCTTCCTGTTCCGGCAGCCCCACAGCCTCCCGGGCCTTGGCTGTCGCCATTTCCTCGGTTGGGGTGAGCGTGGTCCCAATGGACTTCCCGCTGTCGTCCAGCACGAGCACCTTGAACGGCTTGTTCGGACGCTGCTTGCTCGGTATGACGTGGGCGGTGACGCCAGATTCCTCGTCGCGGAACGTCTGAGTGGCCTGCTCGGGGCCTTCCTTGAAGTCGTCGGCGGCTGGCGGGGCCGCGGGCGCGACCTCGGGTGTTTTCGTCCGGGCCTTTTCCGCCTCCTTGGGCTTTTTGACATCTTCATCATGGTACGGCCGACGAGGAGCAACGCCGCCCTCAGTCTGGTTGTAGAGCTCCTGCCAGCGAGTAGTGGCGGCCGTCTGCAATTCAAAGAAGCTCGACTTCGTGCGCCCCTGGTCGGCCCACGACTCCCCTACGATGTCGTTGAGCGCGCCGACAGAATCCGCGGTAGCGATCCTCTCGAGGCGGTCCTTCGCCCGCTCCTGGTACTCGGGGCTTCCTGCCTCCGAACTCGGGTTGAGGTTGGCCGGGGGAGGGATGGCGGCGCGATCTCTTTCAAGTGCGCTATCATACCCCTGATACCATGCCTTCGTCTCAGCATCGCCCTGGCGACGAACATCGTCGGGTACCCTGCGAGGCATGTCTTCTGAGTAGGCTACTCCGCCTTGTGCTTTCCGGTCACCGGCCTCGGGCTGGGCCCGTCGCCCCTGTAGGCGGTTGGCGTCCTTGACGGCGAAGTCTAGTGTGGCTTTTTGGCTGACGGCCCGGCCATCGGGGTCGACCACCTCATAAACGTTATTGCCCACCATGGCGATACGATAGTCGCCCACCAACTGGTAGCTGAGCGCGGTGCGCTCTTCACCGTTGTAGCCGGTATAGGTCAGCGGCTTGTCGACCTGGCCCTCTTGGCGCGTTCCTCCTGTAACCTCAACGGTATCAAAGTCGCCCTGCTCTGGGTTCTCGACGCCCTGCTCTTCCCACTCGGCTTCCCACTCGGCGTTCAATTTCTCGCGCGCCTTCTCGAGACTGTCGAGGCGGATAAACGACTTTCCGCTCTTGCGGAAGGCGGACGGGTCGATCTCCTTGGCTTTCGACAGCGGAATGTCACGCAACACGCCGCGAAGGTCCTTTCCCTTCTTGGTGGTGTGGCCAACGATAGCTTCCCCGGATTCGGTGGTTTCAGGGGCTGGCTCTGCCTTTTCGGAAGCGGCCTTGAGCTTGGCCTCAGCATTGCTGAAAGCCTCTTCCTGGGTCGTTCCGCGGGCGAGCTCTCGGCCTGTGCTTGGCTGGCTAGCGACGAAGGTCCCGCGGCCCGTGTCACGGCGCTCCTTGCGGCCTTCCTGGAGACGAACATCAGGGTTTGGCGTGCCGAACTTGTGTCGGTCCATCGGGTCCTGCGGGAACCGGTCCTGAGCTGACTTCTCTTTCGATGACTTCTCGGCTCGGTCCTTCTGAGTCTTCTCGGTGAGCTCGTCGTATTTCGACCGTGCGGCATCGAGGAAGGCCGTCCTGGCTTCGCTCTGGTCGGGTGCCGATCCGTCCTGCATTTCGGCGTCGATCAGGTCTTGTACGTCACCGGGGGACTCCGCAACATCCTCAAGCCAGCCGGTACGAGTTTCGACACGGCCTCTGTATCCCGGATCAAGACCCTCAGGGTTTTCCTCGCGCTCTTTCTCTGCTGCTGCCGTGTCGATCGGGTCCATGTTCGCCATCGGCGTCACGGTGGAGGGGGGCGTGGTGTCATCACCCTGCCTGGCAGTGGTCTCGCCATCGAGTACGCCGGTGCGAACAATGGTCACATCGCTGTTCTGGTCGAAAACGTACATTTCGCCATTTTCGGCCAGGATCTGAACCTGGAACTCGCCAGGTCCGTCCTCTTCATAGAGATTGACGATGCCGTTGATATTGCCGGTTAGGGTGGCCACGGTGACGCGCTCACCAGGGACATTGGCGACACGCTCTTCACCAGAGGTCTCCGCGGCGGCGGCTTCTATCGGGCCGTCCGGGGTTTTCTGCGCAACGCTGAGGTCACCAGACAGGACGGCTTCCGGGTCGATGCTCTCTGCTTGATCGCGCACGGTCTGGACGTATGAATGGGGGTCCAGCCTGCGTAACGCCTCCATTTCGGCGCTCTCTAGCCACGCTGAGCCCTTGACCTGGCGGTCCAGTTCCCGGCCTGCGATCTCACCCTTGTCCATGGGCCGGATACCCTTGCCGCGGGTGGCGATCTGGATGCCCAAAGAGATGAGGGCAGCGGAGCTTCCGCCTATCGCCGCCTGGTACAGGGAGTCGTCCCAAACCCCTTTCTCAGGATTGTAGGATTTCTCGACGAGGTTTTGCATGACAGCGCCGGCACCCTCCGCTACGAACTCAGCGCCGAATACTTCAAGTATGTGGCGGAACTGGGACAGAACCTTGCCGCGCACCCCGGGGGCGACACCCTTGAGGATGACAGCGAGCGGGGCGACCTGGATGATGCCGGCCGGAATACCCTTCATGGACGTTTTGATGGCCAGTTCTTCCGGTAGGCCATACTGGATCGCCCGGTTGTATGCCTCTGCTGCACCTGCGGGGCCAGCCAAGGAAGCGCCCCCAGCAAGGCCGGCGATCTGCCTGATGGCCATCGGTGCGCCGCGAGTCATTAGCGTCGTGAGGAAGCCAGGGCCGAGGTAGATCAGCATCGAGCCAATGCCTGCTGAAACATCTGTCAATTTGCCATCGTACTCGGGGTCGGCCTGTAACTGCTCCGAGAGTTTTTTGATGTCGACGCCAAGTCCACGAATCCAGTCGGCGGCGGCGCTTGGTTCCTTGTTGGCCCACTCCACGGCAGCGGCGTGAAACTCTTTCTCGCGCTTGAAAATATCGTCAGCATACGCCTCTGCGACACGCAGTCGCGTAGCGTCGTCCTCACCTTCGACATCTTCCAGCCTGAGGCCCAAGTTCGTCCGAGAGTTATCGAGCCGAGTCGCCGCTGCCTGGAGCTTCCTGTTGCTCCGGTCGTTCGATATCTGCTGGGCAATGAGTCCAGAACCCTCGACAGTCGACCCCGCCGCGGTGCCTACGCCGGACGTTGCTGAACCCACCAGGTTCTTGATCCAGCCATCGATCGTCGTGTACTGAGCCTTCGTGTCAGCGCCAGTGAAGGCGTCGACCTCTGCATCAGCGAACTGTCCTCTCCTCTCGTCTTTCTCGTCTTTGTCGGGGCCGTCCATCTTGGCTGTGAGGAAGTCGAACTCGCTTGCTGGACGCTGGAGCAGCGCGATGCCTTTGCGATAGAGGTCCAGCGGAGTCGTGGTTTTGACGGGTCCTGCGCCGGTGAAGGCGTCGACTTCTTCTGGCTGCTCTGCGGCAAGGGCCTCGAGCTCTTCCAGGCGGGAACGGCCGCTGTTGTCGAGCTCTTCGTCGGCTGGCTCTTCGGTAGGGGGGAGCTTCTGGTCTGCTCCGGGGTTCTTCGGGGCAGCGCCGGTGAAGGCGTCGACCTCTTGATCTACCTGTGGCTCTCCAGCACGTCCGCCCGAGGGAGACGGACCACGTCGGCCAGCGTCGGCAATCTTACGGGCGGCCTGGCCAAGCTCGGCGGTGGGCTCCATCTGCTCGCGCGTGCCCGGCTCTCTCACAAGCCCGCTGAGCGCGCTACCTGCACGCTCTATCAGTCCCGGGGGCTCAGAATCGGTAGTTTTTGGGCCAATGCCGGACTGCTTGGCCTGATAGACGGCCAGTTCCTCGGGGGTCAGATCTCGGTAGCGACCACCGTCCGTGGGGTCTTTTGGCTGATACCGTGCAGCGATGCCCCCAGCGCGACCCAGAACCTCGCGCACATACTTGCGGGTCTTCGGACCCCACTGTTCACGGTTGTCGCCGGCGTGATGGGCCATGACGGCCTCTTCAACGCTGTATCCGGCGTCGATTCTTTGCTTGAACTGCTTCGCGGCGGCATCCACTGACTGCGCCGGGTCCATCGGGTCGATTCCCATGCCCTTGGCGGTGTCGTCAATGTACTGCATCATCCCTTTGGCTTTGCCCCACTTCGTCTCCGGGCCGATAGCTTCAGGGTTGTACGACGACTCTTGCTGAGCCAGGGACATGAGGATGTTCGCCGGGACCCCGTACTTCTGGGAGGCGTTGATGAATAGCGGCTGATATTGCTCAGGAGGGAGAATCCCGTCCACGTCCCTGGATGCCTCAATTCGCCCGTCAGACTGAGCCCGAATACCGCTTAACGCCGGGAGCTCGTACTTCTTCGCGAGGATATCGTCGGTGACTTTGTCCAGGGGGTTCTGAAAGAACGGGTTGTTTTGCGCCACGGGATACCCTCTTTTAACGTACTACGATCTTTCCTGTCTGCGTATCGTACATTGGAACGCCTCCACCCGGAACCGCACCCAATCCATCGACCGCCGGGTTCGGGTTGCCGGGCTTCTGAGAGGCGCCGGACTCCTGCATTATCATCTCGGTCATTTGGTTGACTCGATTGTCCTTTTCTTCATCGCTGAGTCGATCGAATCCCAACCCCATCGACAGGCTCTCCAGCACACGCAAACGGAGATCGGGCAGACTGATTGAATCCCTGGTATTGGAGACGTTGAGGATGTCGGGAATCATCTCGCGGATCTCGTCGTCGGTGTAGTTCCAGTCCTTGAGAAGCTGAATCGTCTGCTGAGATTCTTGACCTTGCGTGCTGGCAGCGGACTCGTCTTTGAGCTGCTGCTTCCACGCATCGCGTGTGAGGTCCTGCTGGAACTCGGCACCCGTTTGAGCGGCCTCGTTGCGAGCCTCTGTGGCGGCCTGGCTCTGTGCCATGGTCGTCTCGAAGGCCGCTTTCGGCGACAAGAGTCCGACGCCAGCCTGGACCAGGTCGTCAGTATCCTCGAACGTCTGAGTGAATTGCTTACCGTCACGCTCGAAATTGATCTCGATGGTCCCATCCTTGTTGACCTTGTGGCCAGCAACGCTGGCGCCGTCCTCCATGTATCCGGGACTGTTGTAGGCTTCCGTGAGAGCGGTGGCAAAGCCTTCTGTATCGCCCATCTGAGCGGAGCGGAGCGCAGTCGCCCAATGCTTCATGCCCTGCTGGGTCTGCTTGTCCTGGATGAAGGTCTCCCACCCTTGAGCCATTTCCATGTTGCCCTGCTTGGCATAGGTGTTGGCGATGACAGGGGCCGCGTCCGACATGAACCGGTCCATGATCGAGTCGACACCCTTGGATGCCTGGCCTCGAGCCTCTTCCTCGCTACCATAGCTCTTGTCACCAACCTTGTAGCCGGTGGTGACATCACCCATGAAGTCCTGGCGGTTGTCCATTCCGGTGCGGCTGATCTTCCCCTGGATGTCAGCCTCACGGTCGGCCCGTGCCGTCTTGATGCCGCTCTTGGCCTGTTTGCGTATCTCGCCCTTATCCATCATCCCGCGGAGTTTTGCGCCGGTGTCTATGCCGCTGCTGAGCCCCTGCGTGAACGCACCGAGGCCGATGCCGAAGTTTGCAAAGCTCATGCGACTTTCTCCTCATATCCGGCCTTGATATCGCTCGGTCGGCGCCCGGTTTTCTTCTTGCCGGACATTGCTTCGACCTTCATACCAAGTTCCTGGATGGCTTTCAGTTGGAGACCCATCATGTCCTGCATGGGGATCATCTTCCCGTCGCCTGCGCCGGTCTGTTTCTGGAAATCCTCAGCGTAGGGGCCGATATGCTCCTGCTGACCTCCGTCCTGGACACCGTCCTTGTACCGCCACTGCTCGACCGGCAGGCCCTTGATGGCTTCCATGGCGCTGCCCTCGACAGGCGCCTTGTCGGTCTTGTAGTCCTTGGATGACACCATAAGCGCTCCCGCAGTACCGGCCGCTTGTCCGAGGCCGCCCCAAAAACCAGCCGACTCTTGAGCGGCTGCCTGTCGGTTCGTTGACCAGGCATTAAGCTGGTTGTTGTACTGGGTGTTGAGGCCATCCATCATTCCCGCGTTACCGGCCATCGCTCCCTGGTAGCCCTGGCCCATGATGTCGACAGACCCCCGTGCCTCCCTGTTCGCGCCGGTCTGCCCAGCAAGGGCAGAGTTTCCGGCCTTTAGGCCCAGAGCGGCTCCCTGAGCGGCTTGCGAGGGTAGGCCCCGGCCCATGTTCGCGGCATCTGATCGAAGCGCCATGCCCTCTGTGCGGACCTGGTTGCGAGCCTTGTTCTGAGCGCCCGCACCGGCCAGGGCCGTATTCTGTTCCACGGCCTTGGTGGCACCGGCATATCGGCCGGAGTTGGGGTTCACGCCCATGCTGGCCAGGTTGCGCTCGGTGGCGCCCTTCTGCTGGCTGGCGTTGGTCATGACATCGGCTTTGGCCTCGGCCGCCCGATCCGACTGTCTCTCCGGCGAGTCCCACTCATTCGCATCTTTGACAATGCGGTCTTCGATGGGCCGGAACACGTTCTCCCAGCGCGACCTGTCTTCTTTGGACCACTCGTTCGCCTGGTCCTGAGTGTTGATCTGCTGTTCGCCAATCCGGGCCGTCAGGTCATCGAGGACTTTCTGGCGCTCCTTGGCATTGCCGGCCTCGACCTTTGCGAAATCGAGCCACTGCTTGCCAAGCTCGGCCTGCTCGAGAGCGGCCTCACCGATACGGGGATCTGGGGATGGTGCGCTACCGCCGCCGCCTTTACCCATGAGAGACCTCCTTTGGTACGAATGGGCACTCCTGACGGAGCATCCCGAGAATTATCATATCTTCGTCACGCAGCGCCGCCCTCATTCTACCCTCAATTTGGAAGCCAAGCCTAAGATCGAACTCAAGCGCCGCCCGATTGTGAGAGGGAACCAGCCCCGTCACCCGCTGCAATCCACACTGAATGAAGGGGTAGTTGAAGGCCGCCATCATGAAGGCCCTGTTAAGCCAGCGCCGGCTTCCATCGCTGGCGACGTGCATGTTGACGTTGAACCGGCTGAACGACTCGTAGACCACCACCCCAAGCACTTCATCACCTCTCACCAGCCCGAGGCACTTCGCGTCCTCCCGGAAGTTCGCATCGCCGATAACATGGTTGGCCCAGAGGATGAGTTGTGGCTCTGAAACGATCTCGGCTGGCATGGTCACTGGCTCGCGTAGAAGGAAATTGTGATTGAAAGCCAGCTCGGACTTACGTTGTATCCGGTCACAACATCCCCGAATGGCCTCACAGTTAGACCGGCGGGCTGGCTACCGCTCGATGCCGCGAACAGGATATCACCACTGGGACGGAACCCGGCCGGCAGGGTGAACAATGGGGTCCCATCCAACTGGTTCCCGCTCTTTATCACTCCCTCGATAACAACCAGTCCAGAGGAAAGCCGTCGATACCTGGCGCTTTGGTTTCCTGCTAAGAAATTGACCCAGCCATTGAGCAGGGTCGGCGTCTGCCATCCGCTGTCACGATCGACAGTTTCGGAGCGAAGCGTGGTAACCCGACCATCCAAGAGGTCGTAATCGGAGCGAAGCGTGGTAACCCGACCATCCAAGAGGTCGTAATCGGAGCGAAGCGTGGTAACCCGACCATCCAAGAGGTCGTAATCGGAGCGAAGCGTGGTAACCCGACCATCCAAGAGGTCGTAATCGGAGCGAAGCGTGGTAACCCGACCATCCAAGAGGTCGTAATCGGAGCGAAGCGTCGTCACCCGAGAGTCCAGTGAGTCGCTTTCGGAGAGAAGTCTCGGAAACCGACCAATCAAGGCGTTGAGCTCACGAAGACGAACGGCGCGATCCAGGGAGTTGCCGCGTATCCCGAAGAGGACCTCGAGCCGCTCCTTGAGGGCGAGGAATTCCTGGTCTTTTTTCATATCCCAGCCAGCTCGACGCCGGTGGTCGCCAGGGCTACCTGCTCGACGTTAAGGTTACCCGTCACCTCGACCTCCCACTTTCTCGCTTTGAACCCACCAGGGAGCCTGGACGTCTGGTTGACCCTGCTTACTGTTGCGCGCAGCACTCCGTCAGCATAGACGTTGACGCTGAGGGTGCCTGCTGTCTGATCTATCTCAGGAACGAACGGTAGTGTGTCGCCGTTGACCTCTATCCCATTTATATCCGACGCGCTGATCGCCCCGCCGAGAGAATCGTCGCTGTCGTAGATGTCGTCCACAATCGACTGTGCTTCCGCGGCTTCTATGAGCAATGCCTCAATTTCTGCGCCACTTAGCCCCTGGATAGCCTCGATCATGATGGCGCCGAAGTTCGTCGGGCGAGGCATGACGATCTCTTTGCTGCGCCATGTCTGTATTTCGTTCGGCTGATACGGAGCATCCCACTGATAAATGATGCCCTCGAACAGGTAGTAGAGGTATCCCGTTTCGATCTCGTAATAGAAGGACCGCGTGATGATTCCGGCACGAATAACGAAGGCTTGCTCCCCGGAAAGATCGATGATAATCGTTGCTTTCCTTTCCTCATTATTCACGTCGGTATAGGCGTAGGAGGCGTAGTATCGGCCATCATAGTTGCCGGAGGAGAAGCCACCAGGGTTGTACGACTGCCAGTCATCACGACTGAAAAGCTGCTCTGTCGCTACCTGTGCGCCGCTGCTTGACACCACCACCAGGCCGTCGTGAGAGGGGTACGCTATGGCATACCCAAGATCAACGATTCCCCATGGGGTGACACACGGCAGGTTGAGCTCGAGCTTCTCCATCACCATGGACTCAGGGTGAGACCCGGTGACCACATACGGATTCCCAAGCGTGAGTACAGCGAGACTTGTCCCGAAGGCGCCAAGCCCAACGATGTCGTAGTCGACGACCAGTGTGTAGATGCTCGGCCAGGCGTGAGGCCGATACGGCTCGCTGAAATAGAGCGTCTTCCCAACGAACGCGGCCATCATCCCGTTGGGCATTGCAGTAAGTCCCTCGAGGCTGTCAGGGGGCGGCGTCCATGCGGTCGTCGGTAGTGGCTCAACAATGCCTTCCAGGGGAGCGTTATCAGTGAAATCCGCTGTGCTGCTGGACCGCTCGGCGATGAAAAAAAGCCGGGTGTCTCCGCTGGCGCTGGTCTGGCTGCGATAGATACGCTGCTTCGACACAAGCCTCGAGGTATCGCCAATCTGGAACCCGGAGAGCGTGACGGTCTGCCCTGGCTCCCAGAGGATCTCTTCGCTTATCGGAGACGGCTGGGATTCCTCGCCAAAATCGGTGACATGCGTATAGACGTAGAGCCTCGTCTCGACATCACCGTTACCTGTCCCATTGACGGAGCCAACGAGCGCCCCTGATGGGCTTCCGACCTTGAGCGGATGCACGACAGAGGTATTGGCGTTTCGGAGCTTGGGGGCGCCGTCTCCTGTGTAATAGAGCCGGTTATCAGCGACCGGACCAGGCGCCATGTGGACCAGGCCGTTCCACGACAGCCAGGAATTGTTGAACCGGAAGATGGTCCCAACGTCCCCCGCCGGAGGGTTGGGCGCCGCGACAATTCTTTTCGGCTGACGAATCGGCTCAAGTCCACCAGTGGTCAGCCGGGTATTGATCGCCTCTTGCGCCGCCATGTCAGGGAGCACACGAGGCATGAGCCGAGGAAGCTCGCCGATGAACCCGATGAATTTGAGCGTTGCCATGGAGTCTCCTTGTGGTTCATCTGCGCCGACAGTCCGAAAGAGGGCGTCGCATCACGCCTCGATCTGGCTGAATACTTACGGGCCAGGATCATAGGATGGTAAGTTGCCGAAGTTAATACCCAGCGACTTGCCGTTGGTACTGAAATCGGCGAACCCCTCACTAGTAACCTCTGCAAATGAATAGCAACCGTCAATAATTATCTCGCCACCACTTACTGTGCGCTCAATAGCTGCGGCTGAAGCTGCATTCTGCCCGCCCCATGATGTAAAGTTAGTTCCTGTTACACGCATTCTTCCAACGCTACTAAAAACTATATGGGGGTAAACTCCATACGAGACCATGCTATTAGAGCCAAAGGTGCATCCAACAACTTGTACGTTTGTAGTTGCCTCCTCAACAGAAAGCCCACCTTTTTTATTGTTAATGAAGGTGCATCCATTGAATGTAATGCCATCGGTGTCATAGTTACCATCAAGTCTAGCGCCTACTTCCCTGTGAGAAGAGAACCAGCAATGGTCAAACATAGCACCACGCACAGAATCACCCGTAGAGTCAGTGTTACGAACTCGAAGCCCATACATTGACGTATCAAATGAGCACGAGTTGAAAAAGTTCCATGTGCTAGATCGAGTGCCAAATTCTGTAGAGATGTCAACACCGGTTCCAGCGTGGATAAGATCTAAATCGGAGAAGTTGCAGCCCTCACCGAAAAGCGCTACACCTACGGCTGGCTCGGCATAGGATGCTACGTTTGTATCGTACCGCAAGTCTTCTACCACAGTGCCAACTACGTTTCCGATTATAATAACTTTGCTACGGATATTTGCCATGCGTATGTGTTCTATGCGGTGCCATACACCACCCCAAACTTCAATACCAACATCTACTAAATTTATGTCCACGTCCCGCACTTTCACATAATCTCTGCTGATGCGTATGCCGATCTGGTTGGGTGTACGGTTGCCTGTGATATGGATGCCTGATATAGACGAACCAATAGCATCCATATTGAAACATGGTATAGAAGTGCTTACAGTAAACAATGAACCATAACCTACGATTCCAACTCTTTTGTTTATGTTAAGAGCTGCACTAAGTTTATAAGAAACATTAGGTGCAGATACATGTAGGCTATCTCCGTCTCCTAGTGAGTCTAAAGCAGCTTGGAAGTACGGTGAATCGTTTGTAGAACCATTACCAGTTGCACCAAACCATTTAGCATCTACAGAACCGTTATGCCTACGCTTTGCAACTTTATATAGTCCTGTAGGGTCATCTGCAGTACCAATGTAAATACCGTTGAAAGTGTCACCCGACAGATTAGAAGAATAGTTGCCGGAAATAATATCAAACGTCCCCGACCTATTGCCAGCGTTAAGGCTTAAAACGGAGCCTATGGGAACTGAGTAGGATTCAATCTCTGCAATGCTCTGTGCAGTGATAATAGTCCCATTGACCAAAGCCGCCCCCAGACCATTAGCCGGGTCGCCTGCAAGCTGTGTTTCGGTAACACCCCCACCAGACGTAGCTGGAAGATCTTCTTGGGTAAGGGCTCCATTGACCAAAGCCACCCCCAGACCATTAGCCGGGTCGCCTGCAAGCTGCTCAAGGGAAACGGCCCCATTAACCATCGCCACCCCAAGCCCATTAGCCGGGTCGCCTGCAAGCTGCGCTTCGGTAACAGCCGAATCCCTAACCAGCGTATCGAATGCCGCTTCCGTGAAGCGTAGACCGGCACGATCACCAGTATCCCAGGATCTCGCGGCCGTCCCCTCCATACCCCTCAGTACCGTCAGCAGGTCGTTGGTGCGGCTCGTGCAGTGCATGATCTCCATCTCACCAGTAGACTTCAGGAAGGTGATCGGAAACCACTCGTTCGAGTTCGACGGTGTGGGGAATAGAGAGCCTTCGCCAGCCCGCAGACTGACGGAAGTCTGCGACGTGGTGATCGAGCCGGCCAGGCGGCCTGTCGCGTTGTTAGCCAGCAAAACTGACATGTGGTTTTCTCCTTATGGTGCGGCTACGCCGATATTCGGAGCATCGGTCAACAGGACATCGAGTCACGCCTCGATCTGGCTGCCTGCCTCGAACAAGTTATCCAGCGCCTGGTCGTCAATGCCTATCTTTGCAGCCATTGCCAGCATAGTTGGGCTCATGCGCCGGAACTCCTGCGCGGTCTCCCATGCTAGACGAGCTTCATCATCCTTGTCGAGTTGGGACATTAGGCTGCGCACTCGAACCATGTAGCCCGCACGCTTTAACGCCGCGCGGGCCTGAAAGGCGCTGATGGTGGCAGTGTCGCGCCAGTCCTGGCGTTGTTCCGCTGTCATCGGAATCTCGGGGTATCCTGCAAACTCGGGAAGGGTGTTGCCCTCGGCGATCCACTGTTCTACATCAGCATATAACTCATTGGTGACGGGGACGATCGCCCCAGCTTTCAGTCTTCCGTAGCCGGCTAGGCAGACGGCGCGGCCGGGTTGCTTGTCATGTGAAAACATGGGGTTGGCTCTCCTTGATCTGGTGGTGCTGTTCGGCGAGTGAGCGCAGCAGGTTGTGGGAATCGGCCCAACGGGCATGGCCAAGCCAGGCGGCGAGAAATAAGCGCAACGCTTCCTTGTCGCAAGCCAGGGTGTACTGGCGAATCTTGCATTTGGCGCGACGCACGCTGTCCCGTCGTAGCGGTCAATGATTGCCAGTGACTGCCGGGAGTCAATTGAGCGTTCTGATTTAGTGCTCATATCGCGTCGCTACCGCTCCGCTTGCAAGTTCAAGTGATCACTGAGCGCCCTTGCTCCAAGGTAGCTGCTGGAGAGGTCCGGCGCGCCGCTCCAGATCGAGGCCCGAGAACCTGCGTTCGAGACGTTGCTCCAGTTCGCGCCAAATAGCGGGGCCTTCATGTTGCTGGCGTATACCTCGCCACGTCCCTCAGCGATGTCGAGGTATGCGCTACCGGCTGTCGCCGAGACCCCGCTGAACCATTGCCACATTACCCCCGTGGCTTGCTCCATGCCACTGGCGCCGCGGTGCCCGGCTTGGTGTTGAGTCGTAACAGGGTCGGTGCCTACCGCCTGACGCTCGACGACGCCATAGGCAAGCGACACCAGCTCCTCATAGATGCCATAGCGCTTGCCAGCAGCGTAGATGATATCTAGGAATTGCCACCAGCTCGCCGAGGGGCAGAGCGTTGTGCCGTCGCCGCCAACTGTGGCAGGCAGAATCGGCCTGCTGTTGCCATCGGCGATCTGTTGTCCGTTGCGGCTGTAGCCGAAATTTGTGTACCCCACGTCGATCAGATAAATGTCCCCCCATACACCGCCGCCAGGGTCGAGCGTCATGCCCCTTGGGCTGGGCGCAGCAGGCCGCCAGGTGAGATCCCACATAGACAGCTCGACTATCTCACTCGCCCCCGCTGAGGCGTGGAAACCGCCGAGCTTGCGCTCACCTGCCGGGGCGGCGCTATCAGCATCCACGGCTTGCAGGCTGCCATCAGTGGCGGCATAGATGGTGTAGTCGGTGCCGGCCGAGAGCGTGGGCAGCGTGACTGCGGTGCCGGAGGCGATCTCGATTACCGTTGAGCCGACTACCGCCACGAAATCGCTGGAGGTTTCAAGCGTTGTAGTGGTGGGCGCCGTCCAGGCAGGCTGTGAGCCGTCGGCTTTTACGAAAGTCGTGGCGGTGGCGACGGAGCTCACCAGCGTATCGAATACCGCTTCCGTGAAGCGCAGATCGGCACCATCATCAGCAAGCCAGGATCTCGCGGTCGTCCCCTCCATTCCCCTCAATACTGTCAGCGTATCGCCGGATCGACCCGTGCAGTGGGTGATCTCAATATCGTCTGACAGGTTGTAGAGGGTGACGGGGAACCACTCGGAACCAGTCGGCGAAGGGAACACGGCACCCTGGCCGGCCTTGAGAGTGATCGTGATCGCACCAGCCGAAATCGGAGAAGCAATCTGCGCCTCGGCATTGTTGGAGAGAAGTGCTGCCATTTCCTACCTCCTTAGCAGGTCATGATCCTAACCTGAAAGCATGTCGTCTTGACGCGCCCAAGCGAGGTCGTGATGGTTGTCTCAACGGTGTAGGGAGTCCCGTAGGTGCCACCTGACAGCCACACCTTCACCTTCTTGTCATCACTGAAGGCAGAGACACTATCGATGGCCAGCGGAACAGCACCGCCATTGGGCGCCTCAACAACGGCTTCGGCCTCTATGATGGTGTCCCCATCGGTCAGCCATTCGACGTAACTGAGGTCGTAGTCGAGGATGTCGTCCTCGCCTTTTCGTACTGATCCAATCCTCACGGCCTTAGCCTCCTGTTACGACGAACCTCTACTTCTCGTCGCCCATCTGCAATCTCGATCGTTCGGTGTCCAGCGTCGACAGTGAAGGTCTCCCGGTGACCAACTCCAAGATCTCTTGCCGGCGGGACCACTGCGTAGAAATCCGGCTTTTCCGGTATCGCCAGGGGGCTCACCTGTGTCTCGAAGTCTATCACTGCCACGCCATCACTGCCGGGGCTTAGAACCAAGTCCCCATGGTCAACGAGGGAAATTACCGCGACGACCGGGTCTGCTGAAATAGCCGTGACCATGGTGGCTTCAAACATGGCGTCCAGGCTGATAACCGCTAGACCGTCGCTCGCCGGGCTCACCGTTCCTCTGCCGGTGGCCACCATGTCGATGAGAGACAGGCCGTCGCTTCCAGGGCTCAGGTCCAGGTCACCCTGCAACGCCATCTCGATGGTCGATACACTTTCGGCACCGACTGTTTCAAAGATCAGGGCTTCGCCCGTCGCTGGGATCTCGATGACAGCCGTCCCCTGGCTGCCAACACTGACATTTCCGCTGCCGCTGACTACCATCTCGATGAGAGACAGGCCATCGCTGCCGGGGCTCACGAGGCCGCTGCCGCTGGCTACCATCTCGATGTCGATCACGCCCTCGAAGAGAGAGAGCCCACGACGGGTCTCATTTACCGCGATCTGGTTCAGACGCTGACTGTTGAGACCTGACTTCACGTTACTGAACCTTGACGCCGAGTTTGTCCCTGTCCGCGACAAAAACCTGGCTCGAGTCGATAGTCCTGGGCGTAGTCAGGACGCCATAGGTGAGGAAGTTCCCCACGGTTTCTGCGTCCCAGATCCCAAAGTAGGTGATTGTGATGGCAGATGGCCCATCGAAGACCGGGTAGATAAGCTGCTTCTGGTTCCACACGATGTCATTCGGGTCAGGGGCGGCCCATGCATTTGCCTTGGTATCGCTCTGCAGGGAGTCGCGGCGGACGTATGACGACCACTCGGTCCCGGTGACCTCGTTTGCGCCAGCATCGCCAGGGTCGCCAGTATGCAGCGAGACCCATAGCTGTGCGGGTGCGACGAATGTCCCGTTACGCATCAGCGCGTCGAGAATGTTGTCGATGGTGTACTGCGATGCGCTCATGGCGGTCTCTCACTTAAAGGAATTGTGGCCTGGTGCGGATGACAGCACCTTGCTGGCCTCTCAGCTCGGCGCCGGTCAGGGTGTCGAGTCGGCTCTGGAATCGAGAGGCGTGGTATTGGGCCAGGCCAGGATTCCCGTAGTCGGCAGGCATCGCGTACAGGTCTGCGAGAGCGCCGTCAGCGATGATAGGGGCATGTAGGTCCACGATGAAGTCAGGAAGCCGGTCAGCGTCATCTGCTGGCTCGAGGATCAGCTTCAACTCGACCTTTCCAGCCATCGCCGGAACCAGGTGGATCTGTCCGGGGGATGACTGCGTGAACCACTTGGAAGCGGCATCGGTCAGGGTCCGCCATCCAGCGATGTTGTCGTCCAGCCAGGCAATCGATGCCGGCTCGATCAACTGGCCTTCAAAGCTGGCTGATTCGATCTCGAAGACATTGGCTTCAGGCGGGACTGCAATGTACTCAAATCCCTCGTTGCTGATCTGGAATTCGTCTTCTTCACGCCATAGCCGGGTCCGGCGGCAGAACTCGCTCGCGGCATCCCTGACGGCCTGCACCACGACCGGATGGGCGGCGCCGACAACGCGGGGCATCACTCGGCGCATGATTGCGTCCAGGTCTTTCATGGCTCACCTTTGGGCGGGGTCGTCGCTGCGGAGCTCTCTGCCCCCAGTTCGGAATTGAAGAGATTGTAGTAGCCTGCGGCGATCTGGCCGTTGCCGTATTCGCTGTCCTTCGAGAGCGCCCGGAAGACCACGAAGTTGACGACAGCATTGATGTATTCGAGGCCAATATCGATCGTCCCACCCTCGGTCGGCTTGGCGGTCGGTATCCGCCAGGATAGGACCTCAACCTCTGTACCGTCGGCGGCCGGCGGGTAGGTGTAGATGATGTTTTCTGCACGCTCATCGTAGGTGTAGTGGATGAGCTTCGATGTCGGCTTTTTCCCATACCAGTCCGGGTCGGCCGTATCCAGGTGATACCGGCTGGCGAGGCTCAGGGGTCTACCACTTGGGAGCACGCGGATAACATCCATGATCCCGTCGGCTTCCAGGGTGTGCTTCACCCCTTCCGACAGAACTACCGTCTCGAGGGCGGCGATCGAGCCAGGATTACGAACGATGATTGCGGTCATCGCGTCGTAGATCCAGTCCAGTTGCTCGGGCTTCGTCCAGCGTATGAAAGTCTGGTCGAGCAGAAGCGTGCTCGTTCGACGGAGGATGTCATCCACATCAATCATGATTCATCCCGCTCATTGATCTGGCGCCACAAGGTCGACGACTTGGCCAGGTGATGCGCTTTCCGGCCGAAGGCGTCCTGATACGCCTCTCGCGCCTGGTCGATCTCTGTGCCGGTCTCCGCCTTGATCGCGGGCTTGGGCTGGTAGTAGCCGTAATCTTGACCCGGCGTGACATGAGCGGCCGGCTCGTCGCCCTCAAGGGCGGTGAAAGTGTTGATAGAGAGCAGGCGGTCAATATGCTCCTGGTCATCGACCTCGGCGACGTGGCGGCCCGTCTCGTCCGGCTGGAAGTCGTAGGTCTCCTCCCCCATCGTTACTTGACTACCCGCTTTTCGCTTGATCTTGCACTGGATCTTCATCGTTATGTCCTCTCATCTGAATAGGGCGGCACATGGCCGCCCTTTCAGTCTACGTCATCTCCGGTTTAGTAGTCGCCGGTTGCGGCATATTGCAGGATCAGGATCACTGTCCCGGTAGCCGATGCGCTGACGGTCATGCCGATCGCGCGATCTGTATCCACTCCCTCCAGAAGCAGGGCGGCCTGGTTCGTGAGTCGGTCAATACCGGCGGCAGCCGTGTCAGCGGCATCGAAGATCTCGACACCCACGGTAGTTGAAGCGGTCGTTTCGCCCGGCACGTCGGACATGACGCCAACATCGGCAGTCACGGCGCCGCCTAGACCATCGGTGACCAGCGTGGCGTCAACGATGCGGCAGTACGCGGGCAGGATGCCGAGCTCGATGACATCGGTGGCGGCGGCCAGGTCGATCTCGTAGCGAGCAGCGACGACATTGCCGGCTTCGGCAGCGTAGGGCGCCTGCTTCCGGCCTTTTGCGTGTTCAGATTGAATCAAGGGCATCTTCGTTCTCCATAAGTCTCAGAAGAGGGCCGGCTCTAGGCCGGCTCCGTCTTATGCGTTCGGATCGGTGGCGGCAGTGTCGAGAGACAGAACGCCGAAATCCTGGTTGTTGAAACGAGTCTTCTTGCAACCGAAGATCGACCCCGCGGCAACGGTGGGTTCGTTGTCGTAATCCTTCATCTTCTCCTTCCAGGACCAGCGCATCCCGCCACTGGTGCCGTAGGCGATGACGCCGGCCTGACGACCCATGAACAGCGCACGTCCCGCGGACACGTCGTTACCAGAGCCGAAGTCGTTGAAGCGGATCGCGTTGCGGTGCTTGTGCAGCACGACACCACCAATCATGCCCAGACCCCCCTTGAACAGCCTGTTGCTGCTGCCCTCGGCGGCGGCGGCGGCCTTCTGGATGTCGAGCCACTCGCCTCCAGTCGACCCCATGCGAAGGTCGTGGGCCTGGAACGGCGACATGATGCAAATGTAACGATCCTCACCTTCGATCGACACGGGGACCATGTTGGCCGACTCAGGGTCCTGCGCCTGCAGCATGGTGGCCTTGACCTCGGCACGCTCAATGAGCTCACGACTCATCTTGTCGGCCGCGACCAGATCAGACTTCTGCGTGGCATCACCGCCATACAGGGTATGGGCAGCGTCAGGCGCCTGTAGGGCATTGCCTGCGCGACCATTCCAGGCCAACGGGAAGTTGAAGTCAGGGTTGATGCCGCGAGCGCCGGACAAGTAGATGAACGTCAGCTCGTCCATGAACATGGACCAGTAGTCGGACAGCCGGTTCTTGGCGGTTTGGCGGAGGTTGATGCTGGTACGCTTGCGGGTCATCTGGCCGCCAGCGGATACCGCGTGACGAGTCTGGTCGATCATCACTTCGTCGGTGTAGAAGCGCAGTTGCTCTTCCTTGCCTTCGAGGCGTGCATCGCCCTCTGTGGCCTGACCGCGAAGCTGAACGGAGAGGTCGAATGAGATCCGGTCACCAGGCGCAGTTTCGAGCTCGGTTTTCCGCTGGATGACCGCATTATCACCCTCGCCGATAAACTTCTTCTCGAAGTAGGACTTTTTGGCCTGGTCGACGGCGAGCGCCGCGGACCACTTCTTCTGCGTTTTGGGATCGTTCTTCCCGAAAATAGTCTGTGCCATTGGAGCTGGCCTCGCTGAGTATGTATGAAGTTTCACCATCCGCTCAGGAACTCATGCTCCATTGGACTGTTATACTATCGTTCAGTAGTAGGTAATATAGCAATTTCAGCATTTTGTCAAGGAACTGACTGTCTGACGCCCAAGCCGTCTCTGGCGGCGATTGACTCCGTATTACCCCTCTCTTTGCGTATCGGGATGCTGCGATCAGCCTCGAAGCTGAGCCTGGCGACCTGGCCAGACTTCTCTTCCAGAGTAACGGTCACGCTGTCACCTATCGCGATCGTTTCCCCTGGTCGAACCTCGAGTTTCAATGTGCTCATCCAGCACCTTGTCGGTTACGAGTTCAAATACTCTTCATAGGCCGTTGGGTTTGTCGCGCTGAGTTTTTGAAGCTCATGCTCAAACTCGAGACCTTCTAGCTTATCCAGTTTGCCGAATCGCGACCCTTCGTTTGTATCGGTCAGGTCGGAGGCTGGAACCCTGTTAAGCGTCGGCGGGACATCGCGGCGAGCCGCCTGCTTCACGGCCGCCTCTTCCCCCTTGACCGGGTCCTGCTTTTGCCCTGCCTTGTACCCATCGAACAGGGCCGCAACCTCCGGGCTGCTGGTGACACTCTCGTGGGCCTTCTCGAGAATGTCCTGGCCCGACATGCCGACAACTTCATCGCTGTTGGCGATCTTTTTGACGGCAGAGTTGAGCCCCTCTCTCAGCGCCTCGCTTGCATGATAAAGCGGGTTGGCATCCAGGAAGGCTTCGCAGCGGTTGAACCATTCCTGTTGATCCCTCTTCTGGTTCCAGTCATTGGCCAGCTCGGACTTTGTGACTTTGTCCCGGAGCTCCCTGTCCTGGGCATCGATCTCGCGCAACTGCTGACGATACTCGATGCTGGTCAGTTCGCCATCATCGAAATCCACGTCCAGCTTGGTACGCTGGTCATTGAACGCCTTGAGTTGGTCCTCGTAGTCGTCAGGGAGGTCGTATTCTAGGCGCGGGGTCGACTGTTCATCGGGGCGATGTTGCTCTTCCTTCTGGGGCTCCTCCTTGGCTGGGGCGGCCTCACCCTCTGCGGCTTTGTCCGTCTCACCATCTGCGGCCTTGTCAGTCTCCTCTCCATCATCTTTGGCGGAGGGAGCATCATCATCGCCGTCTCCCTGAGCAGGTTTGTCAGGCTCGTCCTCAAACTCTTTAGCACCCTCGAACTCGTTCGGATCATCGTCCGCCTCCATGGGGGGGTCTTCGTTGTCCTCGTCGTACTCGTCTCCGAGCTCCTCGAGGATGCGGCGCTCATCGGCGGTCAGGAGGGCGAGCTCTTCTTCACTCAGCTTAGCCATGGTTATTCCTCTCTCGGCTGGGGTTGGGCGACGGCTCTCACCAGCGCCATGAAACCTTTCTCAAGGTCCGTCCGAGCAATCTGAGCCCATCGGTGAGCGAGGGCTTCCTGTAGACGGTGCTTGTCTTCCGGTGTGCCGCTCTCTTCCTGGGCGGAGAGCTGGCGCATGATCCTTTTCTGGATGGACAGGACTTTGGCCTCGATGTCCTTGACCTCGTTCATCAGGTCGATCTCATCATGGGTCAGATCCCGGTAGCCTGATATTTCTCTATGTTGATTTTCCATCGTTACTGTCCTCTTCGGTTACATCGGCGGCTGCTGTCCGCCAGGAGGCATACCCTGCTGGGGTGCGCCCTGCTGTTCTTGCTGCTGCTCAGCCATGGCTTGCTGCTCGGCTTGCTGCTCGGCTTGCTGCTGAGCCTGAGCCTGAGCCGCGGCCTCCTGCTCGGTGCGTGACAAGTACCCGGCCTCCCTGAGAAGGCGGTCGGCCATGCGGGCGATCTCGGGTGCCTTGAGGGCCTCCTGAGCGGCCATGAGAGCGGTCTCGTGGGCGTCCATGTTGGAGTCCGCGATCTCGGCGGCGGTCTTGCTGGCCTCGGCTTCTGACTTGCCGGCTTCGGCGAGGGACTTGCGCAGTTCCGCCTCGAGCATCTGCTTCTGCATCCGCTTCTGGTATGCCGCGTCCTCTTGCGCTTGCTGCTCTTCCGGTGAGAGCTCGGTGGCGTCCGGGTCGCGCTGACCAGTGACCTGGCGAATACGCTTCACGATCTCGTCGCGGTTCGGAATATCCATGGCCTCGACAATCAGGTCCATCATGACGATCGATACCTCAGGCGGCAGGCGGGTGACCATCTCCATTAACTGCTCGGCCTGGTTCTGGCGCAGTGTGGCACGCCACTCGTCCTCGGAAATGATGAAGTCGGCCTTGGTCTTCGTGATGTCGTGCTCAGGGAGCCCATCGTTGATCTCGACGAAGTCTGCACTGCCCCGCTGGTTGGTGATCCGGAATACCTTGTTCTCGGTGAAATACTGCTCGACCAGGGATAGCTGCGTCTCACCCTGGATCTGCGTGGCCAGGCGCATGTTGTCGAACAGCTTGGCCGTGGACATCATGCCCTGCTCCTGGCGGGCCTCCACTGCCTTCCCTGATTGCGCGTTGGTCTGTCGGCCCATCAGCTCATCTGTGACGCCTGAGACCTGCTGGATCATGCTGATGTTCCGAGACATCATGTCCAGGTGGGCCGGGGCCAGATCGCGATCGATGTTGAGCTCAAGGATCTTGTTGGGGTTCTTGACGATGATGCCGTCCGGCCGCGCCACTTCCTCAGCGAGCTCGTTGATGTCGTCGACAGCGCCCTTGTCCATTACGACCTTGTTGCTGGACAGGATGAACAGCGCTTTGGAGGCTCGTTTGTTGATGTCCTCCTGGATGTCACGCATACCCCTGATGACGCCATAGGGCATGTTGTCGCGATCTCGGCGGTATCCCCAGATCGGCGTGAAGGGGAATCGGTTGTGCTTGTAGGGCGTCTCGTCCATGAAGCAGAAGCCCTTGGTCGTCATGACCGCGGCATGCACGCGCATGGTCAGCTTCTCGGCGGCAACAGACTGTCCGGCCTCAATGCTGGCTTTCATTTCAGGGTTCTTGTCGTCGTATACCTCACCAACGAATTCTCCGGAGACGATCTTGTTGCGGCGCTTTGGCCGGCGGAACCAGACCTCAATGAGGCGAACGCGGCGGCGGTGATAGCTGGCGTCGGTCATGCCGTCGGTGCGCATGTCCAACTGCATCTCGAGCTCGTCCATCGGCATATCGGCGTCGCGACCAATGCCGTCAGTACCATAGGCGCTTTCCTCGGCCGCGCTGCGTTTCAGTAGCTCTTCGCGGTCAGGGAACAGGGCGATGGCCACGTCCAGGTCAACCCACTTGCTGCGTGTCACATAGCGGGCATCTGCCAGGTCTACCTCGGTGGAGGCGCTGTCCCACAAGATGTTGCGCCACGACTCGTAGCGACTGTAGATCGGCTCTCCGTCGTCATCGTCCTGCACCCCGTCCTCTAGCCAGCCGACGCCTACCTTGGCGGCATCCTCGAAGGCTCTCGACCGGTGGAAGGGTGTGCGGTTCACGTCGGACAGGTACTTGAGCAGGGAGGTCTTGCTTTCGGCAGGCTTGGCGTCTTCCTTGCCTCTGGGTAGAACCTTGAAGTCGATGCGTCCGCGCTTCTCGGTCCCGATGATCCAGTTCAGCGACTGGGATATGACGTTGTAGACCAGGGGCGCCTGGCCACGCTCGCGCATGGTGGTGGCGTCTTCCTCGGTGTATTGGATGTGATCGTAGAAGTCGGCATCGGTCGCCATCTCGATGCGGTTCTCTTCCTGCCGATCGATCTCCTGGCGGTAGTAGCTCAACAGTTTCCGGTGGAGTTCTTCATTCTCCGCCGAGTCGAGCTCGTTCTCCGGATCATCGTCGTCCAGAAGATACTCGTCGCCAATCAGGTCACCCGTGTTTGTCATGGGATCTGGGCGGCGAATATGCCTTTCATTCTCGAACATCGGGAGCCCCTTAGTGGTGTTCCAGGATCTCGAACTCGAAAGAGCGTCCCTGGTCGTCGGTAATCACAGCATCGGCACCAACGGCTTGGCCATAGGACGGTCGCTCGGGTAGATGAACAAGGTCGTCCAGGTGGTCAAATATCGCATCCGCGACCTTCATCGTGCTCTGCATCGAGTCCGTAAGGCCGAGGTACTTGGCAAATCGCATGGCTGCACTGAGCAGATACCTGGGGTCATCGTACTTGTAGGCCGCCGAGAGAGCCACCACACATGGAAGCACCGTCTCATGGTTGGTTCGTCGGTAGGTCGGCACCAGGACCAGGCACGGCTCGCTCTCACTGATACTGGGGCCGAACCAGGTGCCATAAATGGTGATGTCACCCTTCTGCTTCACCCAAGCGTACCGGGTCAGGTCCAGCGTATGTCCGCTCATGTTGCGCTCCATCATGCCAAGTGTAAGGCAAACTTTATACGTCTGATACCAATGACAGCCAGAGCCCCTTGATCGCCCTGGCGTCCTCGAGGGCATTGTGGGGGATGGCAGACTCATCGCTGTCCAGGTACCGGATGATCCTCATGCTCAGCGTCGGCGTCCTGATCCTCTCGCCCGGGCCCACAATCAGCGCGTGGCAGAACCGCTCAATATCCTCGGGCCAGTCTGAAATGATCTCGATCTCGTCGTATGGCTTGAGGAACTCCTGTATCGCCATGGAGAACTCCAGCATGTCAGGCACGAAGGTAGGGCTGCCCAGCACGGGGATCACGTTCTCATCTACCCATGGGACAGCCTCTTCCTGCAGCGGGGTGCAGAGGTAGAGCGATCGGCCTTCAATATCGACCAGGGCCATGCTGATCAACTGTCCCCCGTACCCGTTCCACTCGCAGTCGATGAACACTTCTGTTGGCTTATTCGTCACGATCAAGCTCCACGTCGATGTATGTCGGTGGTCAGGTTTACACTGTCCTCCATGACCCTCTCCGCTTCGGCTTCGTCTGTTTACCAACGTTTATCAAGCCTCCCGCGTATGCTTGGGCGAGCTGTCTGAGGGCGTCCGCTGCCTCGGAATGGCCGCCCGTCTTGTCTGGTTG
>Ga0207995_100070_pt1 | contig 41734 bp, 30 predicted proteins | sample AntDeeMetag022AM_FD_184759 | JGI IMG/M metagenome (GOLD analysis project Ga0207995, IMG submission 184759) | Saline lake microbial communities from Deep Lake, Antarctica - Antarctic Deep Lake Metagenome 022AM (SPAdes) (version 2) | ecosystem: Environmental > Aquatic > Non-marine Saline and... | reverse complement strand
AGAATTGCTGTAGACAAGACCTCAGCCAAATTTAGATAGGTTAAGATACGATATTGTCCATTCTTTCCACCCCAGCCGAGTCCAAGTTCTTCTATCTAAGAGTACTGAATAGCAGTTTGAATCGTGTGGGTTAAGTCTACCAAACATAGAGATTCTGATATGGAACTCACCGTCGACGGGGACAAGTGGGGAACTCAGGGGTGGGAACAGTTGTTAATGGTGCTCTACGATACAGACCTCGTCTTCGAACTCAACCACGTTCGGCTCCCTCCGGAGCATCCTGACGAGCAGGATTATACGGTCGTCGAACAGCTACCGAAGGACTCAATTGCACTAGAGCAGACGAATCTCTCAACTGAACAAATCATATTCGAACTAAAAAACTTGGAGCGAAAGGGGCTCGTGGATTTCGTACAGCCGTTCGACGATGCAGAAATCGTAGTTGCTCGACTGACAGCATCTGGTTTCGATGTAGCACACGGTAAACACCGGATGCAGCGTGACGAAGAATGGCGGAAACAGAGCCGCATATTCGATATTATGCTAACGGGCGCAACAGTGTTGTTGGCAGTTGACGCCTGGTTTCAGATCACTAACCAAGTTTCTCTGAAGAATACACAACCTAGGCCACTGGAACTAACACTAGTAGCGATCGCAGTCTTTATTTTCGCAATTTACATCCGTCGAACCAAACGTAAAATGTATTCATAGATGGATACAGTCACAGAGACTCTGCACATCACGAAAACCACATCTCTGTTAGACCTGCCAAAGGACCACGAGTACGACGAAGTCGTTTCGCTGTCGTAGAGACCATCTCGGTACCGACCGGCCGGAACAATCGACAACTGGTGACGAGTTCGTGTTTCCAGACGGTCCACACGAGTACCACGTCTTCAAAGCAGCTGTCGACTATACGATTGACAGTCTCAACAGCGGGGACAATACGTTGGTTCACTGCCAGGCTGGTGTCTCCAGAAGTGCAGGTGTCTGCATCGCAGCACTCGCGACGAGACACAATATCGATGTCCACGAAGCATAAACAAAAGTCGAAGACGCTCGTCCAGTGATCGACCCGACACCGGAGATCTGGGATAGTACGAAACGCTACGTGAGAGAAAACGGCAGCGAGAATCGGCAGTGAGTAGACCGAGACAGATCTAACTCTGTCGAAATACGTGGATGGACGTCAAGCCTCACGGTGATAGGCAGTGGGTGCGAGCACTCGATCCGACGACTCATTCAGTTACTCGGGTCCGAAACAAAGCACAACTACTTGCAAAATAGACGACTGTAATCATCATAAGTCTCGATATGCGATTGGGGGAGTGGGTTGCGGATGCCCACACTACAGTTCAGTAAAATTGGTTCCCTCTGTAATCAGGGCCTGAATCTGGTTTTGCTGCTCGTATCTATGATCTTTCACACCCTCAAATCGGAATCGAGTGCCGGCTTCGAAATACGGGTGTTTCACACCGTGACTGATGACGAATGGAAGTTTCTTGGTTGATCCACGTTCTTTGAGCACGCCTTTCATATCCGGCATTTTTGATTTATTCTTTTCCACGTATTCGATTCGGTGTATCTCTGCCTCGACAGTCACGTAGTCGCCGCTTCCATCGAATTGTACCAAGTTGCGCTCGGGATAGGAATCCTTCGAGGGTACCTCATGGTCACCTCCTCGAGCATGGTTGGGGTCGTCTACAGGGTTCTCGGTCTGTGTTTCACCATCCTCCATGACTTGGACTGTGAGGTAGTTCGAACCATTTCCAGCTGCTTGTCGAAAATTCTCGACACTGACTGAGATCTCTTCAGAATCAGATTCTGGCATAGTATTAGAAGCAAAAAAGCAGACAGTTTGACCCTCCGTTTCGGGCTCCTCCACGTACCAGCTGGTGTCTCGTCTAGTCACCTGGATGACCCCCTGTTCCTCGGTATAAAACCATGGTTTAGACATATCAATCAGTACCAATCCCACCGACATATAGTATTGGACAACTGAATATCGATAGACGAAAATTGGTCGCGAAGTCGGAGAACTGCGTGTCAGCAGTGAGTCCACCCGTATTGCCAAGTTAGTCCGAAAGTTGACGACCACATCTAATTCGAAGGAAGAAGAGGACAGACTATAGTCTACTCTCGCTGTTTATAATCATCACTTTGTGAAGTTAGAGGCTCACTGACGCATCCTCCTATTTGGAGAGCGATACAGTCACTGCAGGATGGTTGTTGGGCGAAAGTCAATACTTCGACAATGTAGTAGGATTCTTAGAAGAGGGCGAACAACCACACTTTCTATTTCTCCTTACCCAAGGGCTCTTTGCTGATCCCGCACTTGTCATCGGATTTGTTGCTAAATTCTGACTATAGTTTATCCACAGTACTATATTAACCATGTTGATTTATCGTATCAATGAGTGCCAGCCAGATTGATGCGAAGGAGGAGTTTCTCAACAAACTCTATGACGACTATCACTACAAGATTCCCAAGTTCCAGCGTCCATTCTCATGGACCGAAGAAACTTTGCTGACTTAATCGACGACCTCACCGATGCATACGATGTCGGTCGTAATGCCCACGGAACGTTGCTTGGTGATACTGGGGAATTGAACAAACAGGCCCTCAACGCCTACGAACCCTATTTTCTCGGAAGCATTATTTTGAACGATGGGAACGACTCTGGTGCCCGTTCCGATATCATTGATGGGCAACAGCGACTGACTTCTTTGGCGATTCTAATCGCCGTTCTTCGAGACCTCGTTGAGGATGAACCGCGAGCAAATTCGCTCGGTGGCCTCATCTACGAGGAGAGCGATCCGATCAAAAGGCAAATCAGAGACCGTTCGGCTGAAAGTCCGGGATCGAGATCGTGATTTCTTCGATCAAAACGTTCTCACACGTGGTGCAACACGAGACGCAGCCCAACCAGAGATTGGCGATACTGAGCCAGAACAGAACATTCTACAGGCGATCCATACCTTCCAGAAAGAACTGGCTAATTGGCAGGATGAGGAAGATGGCGATATTGGTGATTTTGCGACGTATCTCACACTTCGAGTGGTAATGGTGCGGATTTCGACGAACTCACTGAGTTCGGCTTTCCGGCTGTTCAACGTCACGAACGCACGTGGGATGCCGCTCAATAACGCCGATCTCCTAAAATCCGAGAATCTCAGTTATATCGATGATGACGACAAACGCGAAGAGTACCAGCGGAAATGGGAGGATATGGAGGAAGAAGTTGGGAACGAGGGGTTAGAGCGATTTATCGGCTTCATGCGTCATATCATCGTTAAAGAAAAGTCCCAGAAATCGGTCTACGACGAGTTCAAGGACCGTGTCTATCCAGAGGACGACTCCTTCCGGGGAGCGAAGTTCGTCGATCGTCTTGAAATGGTATTCGATGGTCACAGGCATCGCATTTATAATGCGGATCTGGATGGCACAACTCAGGCAGAGGAGGTTTACTATCACAATCTGGTATCCCTAATGCGCGACTTCTATCCATCGGACGAATGGATGGTCGCTCTCATTCAATTCGACGCGAAATTCGACGACGAGTCTGCTCTACTGTCGTTCGTCGAATTACTGGAGCGGCGCCTTACCGTCGACTGGCTCACTGGCTCCTCTAGCACAGCTCGATACAGTCGGGTGTATAGTCTTCTACGTGATATTGGGATGCTACCACCGCAGATGAAATCCTCAATCTCCCAGTTCTAAACGAGAAAGTCAAACAAGAAAGTGAAGCATTTGAGAACGCGCTTGACCGAAGCAACTTCTATCGCAAAGGGAACTACCAATGGCCAAAGTATATTCTAATGCACATCAACAGCGAGCGGTTCGACAACCGAAACTCGAAAGTTGAGTACGGAAATAACGTTACCATTGAGCACATCCTACCACAGACGCCAAACAACGACTACTGGTTGACCCGGTTTGGCGATGAACACTGGCGTGATACATGGACTGACCGAATGGGAAATCTTGTCCCACTTGATGGTCGGAAAAATTACAAAGTAAGTAACAAGCCGTTCAACGCGAAGTACAAGGAGTACTTCAAAAAGAAGAGTGACTTCCCGCTCGTCAACGAACTAGAGGAGTACGACGAATGGACACCAGAATCCCTGCAGGAACGTCATGAACGGTTGAAAGAGGAAGCAAAGAGTATCTGGCTCTCCTAACTGTATCGTTGGTCGTGAGTTTTTATAAGACCATCTTTCCGGTGAATTGTACTCTGAATTATTATCTCAGTCAAAATTTTATAGGGTATCGATACAGGTGTGCAAATAGCTGTACTCAGTAGCAAGTTGTGGGGCACCACGTTCTGGATCGTCGTGTGTCGGTCGTTCGGTCATCGTATGAACAATCGGGTTGTAATGAGCAACCGCGTTCCGTAGATAGACTAATTCGTCCAGTCCGACCTTTGAGGCAGACGGCAGCTTCGTATTCAGCCCGACATCATGAACGATCTCCACCAGCGTGCTCAATTCTGCACATGTGAGTCTATCAGAGACCACGTTTTGTTGACCACGATACGGGACTCGAATGTCAGTTTGTTCGTTCCAGTCTGGATTGTGTGTTCGAAGTAAATCACGCAGACCAATCTCAAACTGTGAAAAGGAGTCATAGAGATGTGTATATACCGGTAATCTATTGAGATCAAATCTGGTAATGATTCCTTCCACAGAATCATCAGACAGTACGAGTACGAATCGAGAATTTGTGAGTTTGGAAATTACCTCGTCGATACCTGTGTCCGATTCAACTGAGATCTCGGGGGTGATTTGTTGAATTTGGGTCTCAAGTGTAGCATCGCTCATCGTTCGAAGCTGTTCTCGTGAAACGTACCCGTGAATTTCAGTTCCTACCGACGTATTCTCGTAGATCGGAGCGGCATCAAAGTCGGCAGCCATTAGTTCGACGTACACTTGCGAGATAGTCTCGTCTATCTCGAATCCTGTGGGATCGGGAGTCATCAGAGCCCCTGCTGTGAACGGGTCCTCTATATCGGCGATACTTGTATTGAGGTCTGCCTCGTGTTCTGCTGGTTCGTACGTCGAAACAGTCGACTCCCACTCCTCTGCATCGTCAGTTACTGTCGTGATCAGGCGTGGGACATCTAGACCATCATACGACTCGGGATCAAGTTCGTCGATCGCATCGATTTTGTAATAGTGTTGTTCCCGAAGCGTGCTTGCGGCGTCTGAATCAAGGAGTGAGGTAGGTATGACGAACACTGCACGCCCACCAAGGTTCAAATCACGGATTGCCTGTGATACAAAGAGAAGATGCGAGTCAATCGCGTCGTCCTCAACGGTAAGTTGACCAAAGTTGGTCGCGTAGGCCCTCTGTTGTTCACGTGAGAGATCTGGCCATGGCCGTGTCGGTGGGTCACAGAGAATGTAGTCGAACTTCGACTTGACGACGAATTCTTCGTGTAGATAGTCACCAGTTCGGGCTTCAACCTCATCGTACTGAGCAGAGACTGCCTTGGCATCATCGGTATCGATGTCGACGGCAACTCCAGATGGAGGTGTCGCCGCAACATGCTGTTCACAGTAGCGGTGAACAGCGGCGACCAACGCTCCATCTCCACACCCAGGATACAGAATATCGTCAATTTGTGACGGATGCCGATCGTCGAAGAGCCGCTGGACCATGGCATCTGCGACAACAGCTGGGAGTGGTTGTGATACCATTAGCAAACAGGTCAATAGAAAGTTATTTTGAATCACGTGATGCGGCAAGTGGTGCCAAATTGGATCGGATGGTCGGAGATGACCGATACCCAGTAGACAGAATATTACTTATGATTTCAGTCACTCTTTCAGATATGGATCCAAGCTACGATAAAACAGATCTTCCTCCTGACGAGATCTCTATAGATGGCCACGTGTGGACCCGTGAGGAGTTCGACGCTGATAGCTTCCAGTGGACTCGCAAACTTGACGATGAAGAGTACGATTGGGACCCAGACGAAGACGACATCGTTCTCGTCGGAACGGACGATCCTATTCGTACCGTCATACTCGAATATTGGGATGGTGAGTGGGATATCTCTGGATCTGAGACAGCCGGACCGGACTATCATCGTCCAGGATACACAGAGGTGATTAGTTCGGAATATTCTGCTTCGAAAGAGGAGTTCGACGAAGCAGTGAACGTCGTCGAAGAGTACATCCGCCAACTGTCGTAGGCCATTTGCGCGGAATATTTAATCGAGGACTCACAACTAGACGTTTCTCGTTTGTTCGACGGTATTGAGTCAGAAGATACGGTCACCCAAAGATACCAGCGAGAATATTTTGTTCGGTGAACTCGTCGTAATAGATGATGGAATCGGAGACTACTCGTCGGTTTCGGAATGGTCTCTTACAGTGGGGCGAGGACAATCACAGAGACTTTCCTTGGCGAAAACGCACCGATCAGTACGATGTATTCGTCGCGGAGTTCTTTCTTACACAGACACCCGCGAAAAACGTTGCAACGGTGTATCCCGACTTCCTCCAGACTTTTCCCGATCTAACTGCCATCAGAAAGTCTGAGATAGAACACGTGACCGAGGTAATAGAACCGCTGGGATTCCAAAATATGCGGGCCGAAGCGCTGGCAGAGATCGCCACCGACCACGACGAATTACCGAAGTCGGCCGACGAGTTGACGAATCTACCTAGAGTCGGGAGGTACGTCGCTAACGCAACGGTTTGTTTTGCTCACGATAGACCTCTACCGATCGTCGATCGGAATGTCGACAGAGTGTACCGACGAGTATTCCCCACAGAGTGGCCACGAAGCGAGAGTGAACAGTGGGACTTTGCCAAGAAGTTAGTACCCGAAGACAGAGCCAGAGAGTACAACTTCGCGCTACTCGACTTCGGGTCGACGGTGTGTGCGTCAGAACCTAACTGTGAGTCGTGCTTTGCAAACGAATTCTGCCAGTACTACAGAGATGAAGATACCTCTGAGATGTTTTGAACAAAGTTTCTCGAACGGTTCGATAGAGGAGTCTTATCGTCTACAGACGGGGCAAGGCCGAGTGCCTCGAGGTTTGACGCCAAGGCGGTCCACAGGATAGGAGGCGGGTGCCCAGAATTTTGTCCAAAAAGTCGCTAACTAGTTTGGACTACGATAATTCTTGGATGACTTCGTCACGAAGAGAGATGATTTTTTCTTCGATCTCTTCGTCAGTCATCGCTTCCACTCTCAGTACAGTGAGATCCTCTCGAAGTCTGGTTGTCGTTTGGCTCGCTACCTTCGAACTCGAGGGTTCTTCCTCGTCAAGGATAGATTTGTCGAGTAAATCCGCACAGGCGACTGCGACAGGACGGTATCTCGCGAACCATCTATCGAAGATGTCGTTGGCTAGCTCTTGGAACGAGAGTACTCTCTCGGTCCGTTCGTATCGGCCATCGTCGACCGGTTGATCATCTTCGTACGTGAGTTCGGCCATCCACCACAGCCGATGTAGGGCATTCGAGTAGATGTCTGTCCCAGCCCGAAGGAACTTCTCGTCCAGTGTAGTCGATCCCTCCCAACGGTATCTCACGAACTCCGGAAAGTGGACGACTGTGAGGAAGTGCCAAAGACCTGCATCGGCTGCAGTTCGTCTGGAGACATCAATGGTGTCGTGGACCACTGGAGCCATCTCGGCGTCCAAGAGGTGTCTCTGCGTTTCGAACTCGCCGCCATCTTTAGCCTCTTGAAATCGCTCTTCGATCGGAGACAAGTCTAAATTGATCCCGACAGACTCCAGATAGGGGCCGAGGTCTGTTTCGGAGAACTCACGTCGTCCTTCGAAGAAGTCTTCTCCGATGAGAGACCGTCCGGCACTCGTCAGTCGTTTGAGTTCAGTCGACATTCTGGATCCCCTCTTCGATGAGTCGCTGTGTGTCGTACGGAAGGTCGACACGATCGTTTATCGCCCGCTCTAAGCGTTGGACGAGGAGATTCAGGTCTTCCACATCGGAAGCATCCTTTCCAAGCTGTACTGTGGCTGCCTCTCTATCGAGGTCTGGATAGAGCTCCTCGTAGAATAGGTCTATCACGTCTTCTTGCCAGTTGAATTTCGTCTCGGCAGTGTCTTCGTCTACGTCTTGGGCTGTACGGAGGAGAAGTTCCATCCAGACCCCGTGCTCGATGTATCCGAACAGGACGTCTCTGAGTCGTGGCGGTCCGCCGGTCGAACCTTCATTGTTGAGAACTTGGACGATGGTAGGATGATCCGCATTTAGGAACAACTGTGGGTTCTGTGGTTCGTCCATATCGAGGTAGTGGATATGAGTATCGTCAGGGAACTTCTCGTGATCACTAAATGGCTCTACGAGTGGTTGGAGTAGTCCTCCATCGTCGGGTCCGCGATCGAGGGTTACTCTCCAAGGTTCCCCATCGGCGAGTCGTGCGCCAACTTTGGTCGCACGGTTGGCGACCCCTGTCAGACGTTCTTCGCCCCTCACGAGGAACGGTATGAGGAAGATATCTCCACGATAATCCTCTCGATCTAACTCGACACTGAAATCGTAGGTTTTCCCTTCGACAGTGTCGTCGGTCAGCATTTCCGCACTCCGGCTGATAGATTCCGGACACGTGATCACTACTGCTAGCCGGGCAGGGGGTTCGTCCCACTCATCTCCTGGGAAGACCGACTCGATTGTCTCTTGGTCTATGTCTACACTCCCCTCTACCGTGAGCTTCTCCCAATCACCATCGTCGACGAGAGAGATCGACTGACGGCCCTGATACAGCTCTCCTCGATCACCACAGTCGTTTTCGTCGAGGAGGTAGCCGGTGACAGAGAGATCTAAGGCCTCCTCTGCGTACGCGTATGGAAGCGAATCTCGCTGTAGACTTCCCGTCTCGTAATCGACTTCGCCATCCTCCTCGGTAGACTCTGTTGCCTCTAGATCGTCTGTTATCGCCATCACTCGTCACCTCTGCTCTGCAGCTTTGCCTTCACGTTTAACCTAGTCTTTACCTGTCGTGGATCACGTTCCGAGAACCCCTCGAATTCGACCGAGGGGATCCCCGATGGGATCTGTAGACGACCGACTTGAACACCGTTCGACTCGGCCATGCTTACCCTGACACCCATCGTCGACGAACTGACACTCAAAACAGGTATTCGATCGTTGGTCTGTCGCTCTTCTCCCATTCGGTTGAGTGAGATGGTTACCTCGCGAAGTTCGTCGGCAGAGTTCGCAGGCTCGATTTCGCCCGAAAAGACCCAATGTTCGTGACTCTCGTCGAACGAGACGTCGGTCTCACCGGTCACGTGATGACTAACAGATTGACTCTCCTTTATCCCACCATTTCCGATAGGGAATCTACTCGCCAGTCGTTTCGGACCGATCGAACCACGGTCGACTTTGGGAGCAATGAGAGACCGTAGTTGGTCCGTAACGTTGGATCTAATTCCCTCGACACCCACTTTGAAGCCATCTTCGTAGGTATTGGCGAGGGTCTCTGTTCGCCGCCACTCGTTGTGTCGTGGTGGTTCGGCAGCATAGAGGAAGTCCTCTATGTCCTTGTCAGATGCCTCCGGGGAGTCGTCTTCGAGGCCCCACTTTCGGGCGTTCCCCCCTAAGAGTACGCCGTGGAAATTTTGCCCACCGATGACAACCCTGTTTCGATCATAGTACTCGACGACCATCCCTGCCCCTCTGACGAACGCGACTGTATTTCGTTCGTATTTCTCTCGGTCTGCCGCCATGCGGACACAGAGAGCCAACTCACCCGACTCTGTAGATTCTCCCGAGATCTTGTCGGGGACATCGAGAGCGATCGGTGCTTCGACCACGTCTCCACTTTCTTCGAGTTCTTCGGAGGTCGACCCACGTGACCGAAGACATTCGACAAAGGGTTCGATCTCCGAATGATTCTCTATCGTCGCGTCGTGTGTTCCGTCACTAGTCTCCACAGACACGGACAGTTCGTCTCGGTAGATCGCTGGCCAAAACGAGCTGAGTGATTCTTCGACAATCCGATCCGCTAGCTCGTCGTCGTCGAGTGAGTCCTCGGCTGTCGGATCGCGAAACCCTGCGACCATAATACTCGTGCCGGGAGCGTCAGTTGTCCGCTCCATCCGAAGTTGCTCGGCAATCTCCTTGGCTTCGTCTCCCCACACGGACAACGGGCGGGCTCCGTCGTCATTTTGATCTCCGAACCACCCGTGCCCCTGGTAGACGGTCTCGTTGTCGTCTGACTTGTGTGTCGGTAACCGAGTACGCGCGATGAGGCGTGGAGAGTCGTCTCTCGGATCGGGTTGACTCAGGTTAGAATTGAAAACGACCATCGAGAGCCCCGAGAACAGCCAGAGGACTGCTTTTCCGAGACCGTAGCTACCACCGGAAGTTTCCCCACTCTTACTACTAAACAGGACGTCCCGGACGAGCGCAGTGAAACTCTTTTCGTCGGCATCTTCAGCCCCTAACAGTCCGTGGGTGTTTCGATCCTCGATCGTCAATACACGGAGCTCTCCCTCGCTTTCTGCCTGGTCCAGATGTCGAACGATCTGGCGACCACTCTCGGTGTCGTTGGCGAATCGTGCGTGTCGTGACCAACTTTCCCAGTCGATTGCATCACAGAACTCGTCGAAAGCGTCCCCAGATAGGGTCTGTATGTTGAAGTTTACTTCAACTGGATTGTCGTTGTCAAGACCCGCATCGTTCGCGTTTTGGAGGACCTCTCTCACGAACGTCTTGAGGTCCTCTCCCTCGGACATCGTGTACTTAGCGACGTCGTCGCCGTACCGCGCGTCGGTAGGCCGAGAAGTAGTAAATCCCCATCCTCGAGTCAATGTAGTTCCCTCATTTTTGTAATCATAGTAAGCGCTTGTCTAAAAATAGTGACTATCAACATAGACAACACATCCAGATGGTTTAAATGCATTTATCGAATCACTATCAGCGAGAAGGGTGCAGCTACAAGTTACCGAACTGTGATCCAGGGGGTGAACCTGTCGCCAGGAAGTGGGCGCCCTGGAGATCGATTTTCCGTTCGAGTCTCCGTCGGAGTCGCTCTTCGTCAGCGAACGAGTTCGTGGGAACAGACGTGAGCGAAAACATTGTCTCACTCCCGTATTCGCGTTCGGCTCGAAACAGTCGACTAACAGGTGTCTCTGCCTCGCCTACGAATGCCAGTCGTGTCCCATCGTCTTTGGAGAACCACACACGATACACACACTCTCCATCCACATCTACTGTCGTCCGCTCTCCAAGTGGAACAGGTGGAGACCAATTCATCCCGAGCCAGTCGTCACTCGTGACGTTTCGCCAGTTGGTCCACTGTGGTGGAGAGATACTCCGCATGTCTGAGACGTATGTAAACGGATCATCTGCTGGAGACGTAGCAGGACTGGCGCTGTCAACAGAGACCGAACGGCCAAATTGAACACGTGGGCTGTGTCCAGTGGCCCTACGATACATTGCGATCGCAGCAGCCTCCATCCCACGTCTAGTCCGATCGTGGGACGCAACTGGTGGTGTTGCGACTGACAACTCGAACGATCCCCCATCACGTTGGCAGAGACTCCAGAGGCGTTGACGCGTAGGGTGGCTCCCCTTAGACGGCATTGCTTCGTCGTACACTCCCGACGAGAGCGATCTACACCGCCCTAGGACCCCGTTTTTGCCTCCAGACTCTCCGATGTACACAATTTCGTCTGTAGCGGTGTGTCGGACCCTATAGAGACCAGCAGTAGTTGGGAGTTCACCCAACTTGTGCGTATCTTCAAGTTCGAACCATGGGGTCCACTCAAGACCGAGCCAATCTTCCGCCGTATAATCCTTCTCTTGGACCGACAGAGGACTCGGTGTGTCGACCATCGATACAGTCCTCCTAGCCGCTTCTAATTTAACTCTGGACCTCTCTAGTGAACTCTGAACTACTTTGGGTCCGATATCGAGTCTCTCGGAGATCGCTTGTTGAGATAGTGAATCATCTTCGAACAAAGCGTAGACTATCGACTCTTGAACATCCAGTGTCGTCTCTTCGGAAAGTTCTAGAACACGACGATAGACCGTCTCAGAGAGTACGTCGGCCAGACGAGTCTCAGAGACATCGTGAGCCTCTGCAACCACGTTCACGAGATCTGCCGATAACGGACGGTCGTTCTGAGTGGTATCCTCAATACCTCCGTCTGAGAAGCCTGCAGAGTGCCCGTCGACTCGTCTATCACCCATCTATGATACTATCACAAGTGGCGACATATATTGGTGTTGTCTATCTCTATCAGAGGTCGTAGATTCAAGCAGCGTGTCATTAAATGAGTCACAAGCACCTATCCACTATCTGTCCATTTTTGAAACTAGGGGTGAGGTTTGATTTTTGATTGACAATTCGCCATCATCTATGTGAATGTATAGAGAATCATTATTTGCGCGGACGACAATACCCTCTCCTCCGAAAATCGACACTCTGTCTATATTTTTGAATGAATTCTCGTCCAACACTTCTATGCTACAGTTATTCAACCAAAATATATCCTTCGTCGGCTATGATGCACAGATTCGTCTTGATTACTCCAACAGAAACGAGGCTCAACATAACTCATAATTAAAGACTAACTATGCCATAGATGATGTGTATGTTATCCCAAACACAAGTAAGACATTCCAATTAGATCTCAGCTGATAAATATCGATGTACACACGTCACAGAAAGAATCATCATCCGACCGACTTATTCTCAATCCATGCCTTTGGATCGCCTCCGTAGTATCGTTCCCATGTTTGGCGGAGGAATCCACTACGTCGACACGTTAGATGCAATCATCGAGTTTGTTGATGGCTACAACCCAACGACAGACGAACTCGTCGGGTGGCATCGAGGGACGTTTGCAAACGTCTCCAGCAGAGACTCGATAATGCGGCGAGTGAGTTATCTCCAGCAGGTTGGATTCCTACGCGAAGCCGACGACCACTGGGAGCTCGGAGATGCGGGGCGTAAGTACGTTCAACAACAGAATACAGCGACGCTTCTTCGAATCATGTGCGAACGGAACGTGGGTCTTCGGAGTCTACTCTACGCATTGTCTGCTGCTCCAATGTCTCTCACAGAGATCAGTACGCAACAACTCGAAACACACCCAGAACTCGGGTGGAGTCCAGGACAGACGGATATGGCGACCCAGCGGGTCAACTGGCTTCGCAGTATGGGGTTGATCGAGAAAAACGGAGACAAGTACCAGCTCACAGACGACGGAAGACAATTCGTCTCGCAGGCAGTCGAAGAGTGGGCTACTACCGATGGACCGACGGCTGGTAACACTGGGAGTACTGCTGGAACATACGAAACGACTATTCATGCCAGAGTCGTCGACCCCGAATTCCGTGCAACCGTTCTCTCACGACACGACCAGACGTGTCCGGTCTCTGGTGTAGATCATCCCAGCCTGCTGGATGTTGCACACGTGCTACCCTGGAGCGACTATCCACAGTATCGAGCGGATGTGACGAACGTGCTCCCGCTAAGTAAGACACATCATGCTGCCTTCGATAGAGGCCTCTTCACGATTGATCAGGATTACTGCCTCCGAGTGAATCCGCAGTTTGAAACCGAGAGTGACCTGCTGCAGCGAACACTTATTGAGCGTGCCGGGCAGCAGCTCACGTTACCAGATGGCAGTGTCGACCCGAGCTATGTGAGTCGACACAATGCAAAACTTGGGTGGGTGTGATCATTCATCGGTGAGCAATGAATACCATAGACAGAGACAATACAAGCTCCTCGACTGTAGATTGAAAGGGACACTCAAATTCTGGAGAACGCCGTGCATCGAATACCTAATATTGTATGGACAGTACATACAGCAAGACGTTCATAATACATATTTCGAACTGCAATTTTTAGAATTTTTCAGAATATTCTGAGAAGAGATTATAATAACCGAGTTAATTGGTGGATATGTATGGCAAGTAAAGACCATATTGCTCGAAAGCAAGATGGATGTGCAGATGATGTAGAAATAGATGGCGGATTGTATGATTCCACGTCGGTTACACGGAGGTCAATTATGAAACTAGCTGGAGCTGCAGGAGCCGCAGGCTTGTTCACCGGTCAGGCAACAGCAGTCAGTGATGAGTCAGGTTCAGAGGAGTTTGACCCGATCGAGGCAACGATCGACGACGTGTACTCCGCAATCCACCTCGGAGAAGCTACTGCCAAGGAGATCACGGAGATTTACCTCGAACGTATCGAGGCATACGATGACGTACTCAATACCGTTATCACCCTCAACGATGACGCCCTAGAACGTGCTGATGAACTCGATGAAAAACTCGAAGAGTCAGGACCTGTTGGCCCGTTACATGGTGTCCCTATTATGGTCAAAGACATCTACAATACGGGTGATCTTCCGACCACCGCAGGCTCGCTTTCGCTAGAAGACTCCCAACCCGAGGAAGACTCGTATTACGTCAAACAACTCCGTGAGGCAGGGGCGATCGTACTCGCAAAAACAAACACTCATGAATACGCACGAGGCGGAACAACAATAAGTTCTCTTGGTGGACAAACGCGTAACCCATACGATATAGAGCGGGTCCCAAGTGGCTCTAGTGGTGGCACTGGTGCTAGTGTCGCGGCCAACCTCGCCGTGTTCGGTACCGCGTCCGATACTGGAGGGTCGACTAGGGGTCCAGCCACCTACAACAATCTCGTCGGGTTGCGTCCAACCGTCGGACTAGTTAGTCTCGACGGGATCGTGCCGATTGCAGGAACATACGATACTCCCGGTATCAATACACGGACGGTGAAAGAAACTGCCCAGATATTGGAGATCACTGCCGGATACGATCCAAATAATCCGATCACGGCTCGCAGTGCCGGTGAAATTCCAAGCGAAGAATCATCTCATAAGGAAGATAGTTATCTCGATTGTCTCAGTGAAGATGGGCTCGACGGTGCTCGGATTGGAATTTACCGCGACTACTTCGGGACCGAGTACGACGCTTTGGGTGAGGAAACAACAATTGAAAAAGAAGACGAGAAAGGTGCTGCACAGGTAACCGCCGTCATCGACGAAGCGATCGAAGAGATGGAAGCACTTGGTGCAACCATCGTTGATCCCATCCAAATCGCACCAATTGAGACTGTGAAAGAACTGGATAACCAAGGCTATTACGTCCAGGGTGAGGTCAAAACATCGCTTAATGCATACTTCGAGAGTCTCGGAGACGATGCACCGATCAGCTCTGTCGAAGAGTTGTACGAGTCGGGACTGTACGCCTGCGACATCGCCGGTTCGATCGAAGCGGCCAATGATGCCGATCTCGACACCTTCGAAGAAGAGTTCCGAGAAAATGAGGGTCGACGGAAAGAACTCCGTGATTTGATCTTACAGACGATGGCCGAAAAAGAGTTGGATGCGATCTTGTACCCAAACACTGCGCAGCCACCTGAAAAAATCGGGGAATCGGGGATCGGTAGTCGTTCCCGACTCAGTCCTAATTCAGATCTTCCGTCGATCGCTGTTCCCGCTGGGTTCACCGAAGATGAACACCTCCCCGCTGCGTTCGATCTCCTCGGTCGACAGTTCGACGAGCCCAAGCTGCTCAAATACGCTTACGCATTTGAAAAAGGGACTGACCATCGATCCCCACCAGACGGCTTCGGTCCACTTGACGAAGAGTCAGAAACACCAGAACCACCCAAAGAAGTCGACGTTCCAATCGCAGCAGAGGACGACTGCTAAATCAACTTCAGCGATCATTCAATAATTTTTGATCATATCTTTTTAAATTGCCTTGTAATACTAGTGCCACCACATATAAATCACTCATTACGTAATCGAGTTTACGGTAACACGATTAGAATTAGCCTAATTAGGCTCAATCTTCCAGCACTCACAGCTAAAAATACATAGGTGATTGAAAACTCTGCTACATCCGTTTATTTTTAATTTAGAGGTGGTTTGACGATTAGTCAGTCGCCACTGTTTCGCAGTCGTGGTTCACGATTCGCTCGGGCAGACCCGTTCGCCCACACACGGGACACTCGACAAGAGTGGGCTGTGGGAGTTCTTCGACCAATGTGAGTGCGACCTCAATATGGTCTTTCGTATCTTCATCGATTGCCCCCTTTGCGGCCTCGGTGAGCAGATTACGGAGTTCCTCGACACGGGTACTCATCGGGAACACTCCGGGCGGTGGTCGACATCCTGCTTCCCGTAGGTCAGCACCTCAACACCACAGCCACGACAGCGAACAAACCGCGCACCCGTAAGCTGGCCGTACTTATCGTATTCAGTCAGTGGACCGATCCATCTGGTCTGGTCGGTAGCGATACACTCTTTGCTAGTGGAGTCTGTAGTAGACATTGGCTTGCTTGTGCTAAGGAAGCCAGCCTCGGTGCTCTAACACCGGGGCGTTTCAACGCCCAACAGCGACTGGTTCTTCCTTACCATTTATATGCAGCAGAGTGTCTTAACCGCTTTGGTTCGGGCCATTTAGAAGTGGAAAAAGGCAGACAGAAGCGTGATGAGTAGTCAATACGTCGAGATTGAATTGTCTTAACCAACAAAACAGAATAGCCGTGTAGAGTGTTGGTTAACTACTCCTCAAAGTTATCCTTTAGTTCGTCTGCATCGATCTCACCAGAAAGGTACTGCAGCCCCTTCTCAGTAATAAAATACTGCTTGCCAGATGACTCTGCCATATCAAGAAGACCGTGCTCGTAGAGCGTGTTCATCCGGCGCGAGATTGTTTTAGCAGTCTTATTACTCATATTCCGAATCGATACAATATTTTCATAGATCGATTGCGGATTGATGACAACGGGCTCACCAGCAGGATGATCAAGCTCTGCAAGGAACTCCAATATAGTATCGTCGAGTTCGTTCATCCATGGTACCCGTGGTCGCATAGATATCCACACATGGGGCTATTGTTTAGTGAATACGGTCTGTTCAACAGTTGAGCCATATTTAACACAGATATTCTATTACTCATTTTTATGTCGGATATCTCCCACAGTATTAAGTAATGTCCCATTCTACAGACTCTCAAGCAGACTCAACGCTCTCTTGGGCAGATCTTCCGGGAAAACAACCCGGATCACGTGTCACACCACGCGTCCAGGATGGCAACGGTCTGTTGCGGGCAAAACCGTCATGAAAAACGTCACCTGCGGTCAACATAAAGTGTGCGGTCGGTCCCACAGAGGACGTCTATTGTGTCGGTGTTTGCTGCCGAGTCGATCATCGAATCCTCTCAAAGATATCTATGTCCACAAGCACCATCACAACCACCGTCAACCTCTCTGTGAGAGTCGACAGCGAACGCAAAGCCAAACTCGAAGCCCTCGCCGCAGATTACGGCGACTGTTCCCAGTCGGCGGTCATCCGCCAGCACATCGACGACCACTACCACCAAGTATTCGGCGAGCTCGATCCCGAGGCGCTGGCCAGTGGTCACATCACCGATGAACAAATACGCCAGCTCACCACCGGAAGCTCACCCGAGGACGTCATCGACGAGGTCTACCTGAGCACCTCCGAAGACGAAACTCCACCAATGAACCCAGTCGACACCGATGGTGGGGCCACCCCGACAGTTACGCCGAGGGGTATCGCTTTCAGGAAGAACCGACCGGCGTCGCACGTACCTCGGGTACTGCTGCAGCGCTAACGGGACTCCAGCAGGCCCGCGTTGAGGGTGATCCAAAGGATATTGAGGCGGCGATTGCACGATATCTCACGATCCACGCCAGCGCCTTCGCTATGGGTGGGATGCCGCTGCTGTACAGCGGCGACGAGGTCGGTCAGTCCAACGACTACAACTATCTGACGGATCCGATCAAATCTCAGGACAACCGCTGGGTCCACCGCCCCGAGATGGACTGGGACGCCGTCGACCGCCGTCAAGAGGAAGGATCGGTCGAAGGGCGCGTCTTCGACGGAATCAAACGGCTCACGAACGCCCGGAAAGACCTGCGAGCGCTCCACCACCGCGCCGATGAGCGTGTGCTAAACGTGGCCAACGATCAGGTGTTCGCAGTCGAGCGAGTCCACGAGGATGAGCGCCTGCTCGCCGTTCAAAATGTCTCAGCAAGCGCCCAAGCCGTCGACATCTCGAGGCTTCCAGATGCTTGGGGCGAGGGTCGATTCCGCGACGTCCTCGCCGATGAGCAGGTCTGTTTCCTCAACGGTCGACTGCTGGTCGAACCCTATGGTCACCTGTGGCTCGAACCCTGCGACGAGGCGACACCAGGATTGCCAGCCACCACGACTGTCTCAATCGACGTTGAGACCGAGTGGGGCGAGCGTGTGTTCCTGACGGGTCCACAAGAGACGCTGGGCGAGTGGCGCGTTGAGGACGGAGTACCGCTGGAGGCCGTCGACTCCTCAACATGGGAGGGGACGGTCGAACTCCCAGAGAACGCCGTCGTCGAGTTTGAATGGGTGAAGAAACGCGACGAGCAAGTGAAGGCATGGTCGGGGCATAGATACGTGATACGAGCGGGGACCGGCGACATCTGGCGACTCGACTGATAGTTGTACAACAGGCTCTGTTTTGAAGAAGTCAGTGCCGTCGTGGTGTGGACCTTCAACAAACCAGTCAACTCGGCTTGACGAACCTACGACACAGTACAAGTACAGCCGATCCAGAAAGAATGTCTCAGATGGTCTGCGACTGCGATCAGTCAAGACTGCCGCGGGCTGTCGACTGGCTACAGATACCGGCCGCAGTCCTCGATCTCGGCGTTGGTGCTCCGAAAAAATGTACTCGCTGGGGAGCTTGGTGGCTCTCTGGTCAGTCTGACGAGGAACTCGCTACCGACTGCTGATTTGAGTCCTGGTGATCTGAATCACTGGGGAATGAGAGGTACTGATTTTCCCACTCACGTCGACGGACGAGTAATTGTTCACCACTTTGGGTCACCTCGTAGTAGTTGGTGCGCTGGTCTTGGCTGCCTTTCTCGACGAGTCCGTGATCAACCAACTCGTCGAGATTTGGGTAGAGTCGACCGTGATTGACGTCGTCGATATGACTTTCGAGTTTCCGTAGGATTGTTTGGCCGGAGGGCTGATCTGAGCCGGCGATGACATACAGGAGGTCACGCTGGAAGCCGGTCAGTTCGAAGGATTTTGTGTGGACCATTCCGATCGAAAATATATTGTCCATCTCATTAGTTTGTTTGGGTGGGACAAACAATATTGGATACGGTGTCGACTGTATCCTGTTGTATTCTTGTGTAATAATACCAAACATTATTGTTATTAGGGTGAATGTATTCAGATGCGCTTCGTCTTGGAGGGCCGAAGCGTCAGCGGGGACCCACCCAACGATAGAGCCGTGACCCACACTCGACTTTTGTGTGGGTTTCACAGGTTTTGAGGCGATTTTTGTATGAATCAACCTGTGCTTACACTACTTTGCGGATGACCGTAGCGTGAACAGTCATGGGCCTTTATTATGACTTGATGTGTCACAGTGTGATATGAGGTTGCCACAACTCAGCACTTTATTTGGAGGTCCTCGAGATCAGACCTACTCTGAGTGTCGGAGATGTGGGTCGACGGTAGAGTCGGGAACTACAGTGTGTCCGGTGTGCGAACGGCAGTCAGTAGCTGAATATATTGTGAGTTGAGCTGTGGGTTGACTTCTCGACTGTCTCAAGTTTTCCTCCTGCAGTATCTGTGGGACTTCTTTGTCTTGGGGGACATTGGCATCCAAATGTATGAGAATGCAGAAATTCAGTTGTCAGTGACATTCTTGCCGCTTGCAGCCCTTGCGATGGCTGAAGCTCTCCCAGTTGTGTGGCTAGTTGTGATTGCTGGACTCCTCTTTTTTGGGCGGAAGATACCAGTATGGGAGTCCCATCTCGCCCGGGCGAGATCTCCAAGTTAACCATTTTTGACATTTTCTACACGGCCCAGTCGATGCTGATTGCGGTCGATGTCGATCAACAACTGCTATCGTTGTCCAGATCATAAACAGTATTGATGGTAGAATCGTTTTCGGTCAATACCCGGCCAATCATACGGGACCTCCAGGATCGTGACTTCGCTGTCAGTGATGACAACCCAGCAGTCGTTCGGGGTGACGCCACTGCGTTCGTTGGCATCGACGCACCACTTGAGGTTGTGCCGCTCGCCAACGATCGACCGTTGACTGTTATCTCAGCTATTTCGACTGCTGTCGACAGTGGGCGTGTGCCGATACTAGCCGTCGATCAGGACTGCCATGATACCGTACGCGAGTTCCTGTCGACTCCATTCGGGCTCGCTGGGTTGCAGAACGGCACAAAACGGTTTTACGCTACCGAAGGGAGGATTCAACTCGCCGACGGCAGCTATGCGTGTGTCCCCACAGGTGGACCTCTCTCGTGGACTGAGGGCCCTGAGAGAGAGTCTGCTGAGCCGCGACAACTACAGCTCATGGCGAACGATGAGCCGATCGCGACAATTGAGTCCGCCGGAGCAATCGCTTGTCCCGCTCCACAGCCAGATCAGTTCCAATACCGGTACGGCCGAAACGAGGATGGTCAGTTCGTCGTCTACAGTGGCACCGAACCTGTCGGTACATATGCTGGGGTGTCTGCAATGCGTGCCGATGGGATCCAGCCGATTCCAGCACCGCTGATTCCAGAGCAGTACATCGCTTCAAATCCCCAGTTGGCACGTGCAACCGTGCTTGCAGCTGTTGTTGACGGAAGTATACAATACGTTACCGACTCTGCTACAACCCCTGAGAATTGATATTTACATGAGAAAGACGGATCACTAAGCCGTGGTGGAGACAGCTTAGTTTCGGCCGGTCGGGCTGGCCTGAGGATTTCACCCCCGCAGAGAGTAAATCCTTGGGGTGGACAGTGAACAAGTCAACCGAGCAGTCTGTGGGTCGACCAGTGGCAACTGAGCCAGAGTCGACCCGTCATATAGCCGTACTTCAGACCGACACCCCCTTGATACTCATTACCACTATCAAATGGCTGCGTGCATATAAACCTTACACAAACGCACTAATATTAGTATAAGTGCGATTTTGAGGGCTGAATTGCCACAGCTGATGGGTGTGTCTGAAGTTTATACGGAGATTTATTTGTTAGATGTTGGATTGCGAATGGCGGTATAGACGATCTGAAACTGGTGGCTCAATACTGATTCTGTACTTTATCTATTTGACATTGCACACAGAGATCATCAGCAAAACACGAGAGACTGTCGTATGGGCACTCGTACGCCTCAACATTCACTGACAAGCGCCGTTTTTCGTTTTTCCACACGTTCTCCCACACGTCGATATCCATGTCTGCGGAGCTGAACACGACCTCGTCATCCCGGTCGACGATCTTCGCTACCGTGACATCGTGCTGTTTTCGTTTGACAACGGCGATCGCTCGTTCATACGAGGAACAGGAGATCCGTTTTTCCGTCCCAGAATCCTCGAGCAGATGCACCATAATCCGTCCATCATAGGATTCAGTGGGTTCTAATGGGAATTTCACGCTATCTATCCACTACAACCTCCAAGGTTATAATCATCTCTTGTTGCATAATATTGTCATGTAATGCCGGTGTCTACGTGGATTGTATTTGCTAGGTGGTGCCACTGTCTGGGGTTCCAAATTTCGGAAGAAAAGCCGAGTAGGTGCTGCAGTGGAGAGCTGCTGCATCAACGGGGCCCATGCATCACATACGCGAGGATTCCATCAGCGAGTTGATCCAGGAGTTGTTTCCTGTTCATCCGTGTTCAGTGCCACCTGGAGCATATAGCGGGCCGCTCCGTTGGGTATATATCTCTTATCAGCGATCGGCCTGTTTCCACAGCTCTACACAAGAGCGAGACTCACTGCCTGGCCGACTGCGCCTCTATGACGATCAGTGAGGCCGATAGATTTACTATCGAAACCAGTGTTGAGAGATTGACTTTCTCTCATGACTCTCTTCCGCACTTTCCTCCCAACAACAGCCGAACTCTGGGCGATCGCCTCGAAGTACCGGTATCACCACTACGAGACAACAGCAGGTATTCGTGAGCTTTCGGCGAGTCCTTCGGATGAACACCTCCTCGAGATCCTGGAGGATCCGTTTCGGTCTATCGACGATACTGCTAAGCGGTTGGGACAAGCAGAACGCTATCTTCGCAGTCGCCACGATCGGCGATCAGTATTTCTGACCGTGTATACGACGATGACGGCCAACGTTCAGTCGGGCATCCAATCGGGGTTTTTCACAGACCCCGAGTGGGTTCGAGAGTATGTCATCACCTTCGCAGAGTACTATCGACGGGCCGCAGTCGCATTTGAACGTCGGGACTTCGAGTCCGTTCCACGACCGTGGCAACTCGCGTTTGCCGCCTCAATTACAGGCGAGACGCTCGTCGCACAAGATGCCTTACTGGGTATCAACGCTCACATCAACTACGATCTGACCCATACGCTTACGGAGTTGTCTATCGATCCCGACCGCGATACCAAGCGGACCGACCACGATCGAATCAACGAGATTCTCGGGCGGCTGGTCGACGTTGTCCAGGATACACTCGTAGCCGTGTATTCAGCACTTGGTGTCTCCGAGTTAGACGAACTACTCGGATCATTCGACGAGCAACTCGCTGTGTTCGGATTTCGACAGAGTCGACAATTGGCGTGGCGAAATGCAGTCCTCTGTACCGACGTTCCCTCGAAGTTGGTCCAGCGATACGTTGGGTGGCGAACACAAGCTGTCGCAAATGGGGCGGCCCACGTGCTTCTCAATTCGTGGGTGAATGCAAGATTGCTGCAGCGACTCCGAGATGAAGAGATTCGTGGTCGACCGCTGGCGACGTTTTATTCCGAAATGAGTCAGTGGCGTCCGGTCGAAGAGGGGTAGATCAGTAGTCGGTGAGTCAGTTTACTCATCCTGTCGCGATTGACAATCTGATCGTCTGCAGGGCATTCGTAGGTGGTTGTTCTTCCGTCGACGACGGTGACAGGGTATTAAAAAAGCGAAAGTTCCACGGGTCACCCAACCCGTGGTCGTTTACTATGGCCAGTCACCGATTACTTTCATTCCCTCGGCGAGATCTTCGTCGCGAAGCTGCTCAGCGATATCGGTGGCGCTACGGTGGGAGATCTCTGTGTCTTTGTCTGCGAGATCGACTATCAACTCGGTCAATAAGATCGCCTGCTCTCGGAGATCACGAGGTTCCAGCTTATCGAGTGTGTCGGCTTGGGTGTGGCCCCAGCCACGGCCTTTGTCACCTGTATCAGCACGAATGTGGTAGCCCGGGACACCCCACGTCACATAGGGCCAGTGGTCGCTGTGGGGGTTCAGCTCCGGATCGGTGTGGATAGGGTGATCCATTCGGTCTGCTACCCGATCGGCTACCTCGATGAGGGTGTCGAACCCGTGGGCATGACACAGCAACGTTCGATTCCGGACGACACCATCGTTATTGACGACCGCTTTGATATTATCGAGATCACGACCGGCGGCGTCGTAATTCGATCCGACCAACCCGACTTCTTCGGCTCCAAAGACGAGACAGTGGACTCGGGTGTCGAGTTCGTCTTCGCGTTCAGCCAATGCTCGGGCCACCTCAAGAACCATGGCCGTCCCGGCTGCGTTGTCGGTTGCTCCTTCGGCGATGTCGTGGGCATCGACGTGGCTAGTCAGCAACACCGCCTCTTCGGTATCCGGACCGAGATCGGCGTGGATATTCTGCGATGTCGCAGGGTGGATATTTGCGTCGACCGACACAGTCACCGCTTCGTTTTCGAATCGACGACAAAGTCTGGCACCAACCTCCTTCGAGACGCCGACAGCTGGGATTTCACCGACCGGGTCTTCGGCAGTACCAACACTCCCGGTCGGTGGGAGACACCCATCGACGTGGTTGCTGTAAATGAAGGCATCTGCACCGGCTTCGACTGCGTGATAGTATTTTTCTCGTCGATGGACGTAGCGGTCGTACCAATCGGGCATGTCGCTTGTTGCGAGGACAATCTTTCCATCAAGATCCTGCTCGAAGTCAGTAGGCAATCCGTAGCCAAGGTCGACCAATTGCCCAGTGGCCTCACTGGATGGACTTCGGGGCAGTGCGATTGCGTCTTGGGTGGTATCCCGAGCTTGGATGGCTGCTGATCCTCGCCGCCACCCTTGGATATCGAATTCTTCTAAACGAGCCTTGCGGGCACCGACGTCGGTCAGTGCGTCTCGGGTCGCCTCCGCAGCTCGTCTTTCGCCATCGCTCCCAGCCATCCGGTTGCCGATGTCGACGAGCGTTTCCAAGTGATCCCACCCGACGTTGCTAGTAAATGTATTGCCAATCCACTCCGCCATGCCACTGAATCGAGACGCCGAGATAAAGTTTGTCCGACCGAGGAACCGGTAGGTCGAGATTCACCGACAGTCACGGCGGCATGTGGCTGTCTATGACGACTGGAAACCAAGCAGTTCAGGTCGTCGACAGCCTGTCTCAGGGCACTTGCCAGACCGTCCCGCAAATAGTCGTCGGGAGTTATCGTCGACAATATGCTACTGTCCACTGTTGGACAGAGTGATAGTGAACACAACCAGTGAACACAACTAGTGAACAAACTTAGTGAACATTTGGCTACGCTGCTTGCAGACTTCAAGCTCGAAGTCACATTCCTGCCTCTACGAGTCCCCGAGACTGATGGCAATTTGTTTTGAGTGGTTTATTACACCCAATTTTATATCATGTTGACGTAATTGCTATTCAGCGTGTCTTTGAATCAATCGAAACCCCTCGATGAACTCTATCTAGAGGTTTCAGACTATGATCTCGTTCTTGTACCGGACTCTCCGCTTGCTGATGCACTCAATAGACGAATTGACCATCCACACTTCGGTCCATTTGCGATAACGCCTCGACGACTCGCGACGCGACGTCGAGAGACTGCAGAAGATCGAACTGCCTTCCTCGAAGTAATCCAGCGGACTGATTTGAGCTGGAAGCAGGTATCGAAGTCGGTCGGTGACATCCTCCAGTGTTGGGAGTATCAAGGTCGACCAGAGGCAATCTTGGAGTACGATAGATACGACACAGCATCGAATCGGGAAGTCATCGATACGATTCGTTCAGTCGATACATCCTCACAGATCCTGACAGAGTACCAGATGGATGAGTCGACAGCAGAATCCGTGGCTGTTGTAGGTGAGGCCCAACTTACGGAACTCGAACGAACGATCCTCCCCAATGAGTACGATGTGATCGACCGTTTTGTCGACGAATCATATGAGCTTCCCCCGTTTCGAATTTTTGAATCAGCATCTGCTATTGTAGACACACTCTTAGAGACAATTACTGGCTCGAACGCTGATGATGTTGCTATTGTACTTGATGAGGGAAGCGAGTACTCTCCACTTGTTGAGTCTGCGCTCGAAGCCGCCGACATTCCGTATTATGGTGGTCCTGGATTTATGGACCAAGCCGACCATCGGGCCTTCATCCAACTCCTTCGATACGTTACCGGTGGTGTTGATACACGTGTCCGTGTCGTCAAGCCTCTATTAACCATCCTTGGCGAGGATCTACCGGTCGATCACGATGAAAAGCGACTCGTCGATATCGTCTCTGAGGAACTCGAATGGTTTGAACCGTTACTCGATACAAACACTCCTTCGACTATTGGTGATATCCTATCGGTCTATGAGGCGCGTTCTGGAGCTGACCTAGAGACACTCAGAGAAGAACTAACAGCCTTGCAAATCATAGAGAAACCGGTCACTGCTGGGCTCGTGGACCGGCTGACCTACTATTTCGACACATACGAGGTCCCAATCACGCGTGAGAATGAGGGTGTGCTCCTCGCAGATGCGAAGTCAGCATCGTTCGTTGACCGTCCGCTCGTGTTCTTCCTTGGTCTCGATGAAGACTGGACCCACACATCACCAAACCGACCGTGGGTCGACCGTGACTCGGAATTTGAGCGAAATATAGCGGGCTTCCAGTCGCTCTTACAAAGCGGTGTTGAGCGATATTACTTGGTGCAGGACTCCACCGGTGGCTCTCCGGTGACACCGTGTCTGTATTTCGAGGAATTACTCGAAGAGGAGTTCGACCGATTTAGCGATCTTGAGGCGATCGAGTATACCCGACCAGCTCGACAGACAGAAAGTGGGTTTGAAAAAGAGCCACTCGATGTAGAAAGTGGATACGAACCACTTGAGAGTATCAGTCAATCGAGTCTAAATTCGTATGCAAATTCTCCCCGAGACTACTTTTTCGGCCGTCTCGTCGACTCGCCAGATAAGCACTACTTCAAAGAGGGAAATCTGTTCCATGACTTTGCGGAGTTTGCTGTCAACCATCCATCGACGATCGATGACCATCCACTCGAAGACATCGTCGATGCGATGATTGAGGAAGCACGCCCGTTCCATCGGTCTGTCGACATCCCAACGAGACGTACCCGCTACCGTATTGGCTTAGAGACGATACTGGAGTTCCTTGACGAGTATGCACCGACCGACACCTCGTTTGTGACTCCATCGAGTGGTTGGGGAGAGAACTTTTTTGTCGAGTATTTTGATATGGAGGTCGACTCACCTGTCACCGAACGCTGGTTCGATGAGCCAGAGCTTGGTGTGAAGGGAAAAATCGATCTACTGGCATCGCCAACCACGTTGGTCGATTACAAAAGCGGTCGACGAAAGCGAGCCTCACAGATTACAAAGGGGTCGTCGATCGAGGAGCCCAGCGACAAGCCGAATTTCCAAGCACTTCTCTATCTTACGTATTGGCGACAGCAACAACCTGGTGAGCAGCTTCAGTTCACGTTCTTCCATTTCCTAGAGACCCTTGATGATGCTATCGCCGGTGAGGCTGACCTCACAGACTGCTTGACAACGGTCGAATACCGGCCAACGACATTTGCCGAGTTTGTGCGTTCACCTGCAGTATTTACGGAACTCTGTGAGGATGCGGCGAACGATTGCAACAAGACGTTCTCGAAGGTCGACTACAACACCTACCAGGACATCGTTACTACTGGCTCACCACCACGCACTCGGGATGCTGACGAGATGTTTGACTCGCAGTTCGGTGAGACACTCGTCAAACGGATGGTTGAGGAGGTTGGTGACTACAAATACGTCAAAAATGGCTGTAAACAAGCCTGCAGACATCTTTGTGGGCATCGAAAAGATAGCTACTTCGAAGAAGATGTCGACGCATTCGAGGAGTTTGTCTCCGAGCAGATTGCAGACCTGAACCACTATCGAAGCGGCAAAGATCGGTTCCCGGTCGACGGACGAGCCGGTGAGCCAAACTATCGTTACGTGAACCACCGAGATCTCTTGTTGACCGAAGAACGTCCGAACTCAGCGGTGGCCGACGAACCAGATCCAGACACAGAGATAGAGGTTGAGGCTGATATGGAGGTAAACCAATGATATCGCCTAATCCGAAACAGCAGCAACTTATCGACGGAACAGACGGTATCTATCTTGTCGATGCCGGTGCTGGAACAGGAAAGACGTTCACTGTCACCCGACGCTATGGGAACATTCTTGCACAGGATGACGTTGAACCGGAGGACATCCTGCTTATTACGTTCACGCGGAATGCGGCGACTGAAATGAAAGATCGGATCGGTTCGAATTGCGACTACGATATGCGAGCCCTAAATGATGCACCAATCCAGACATTCCACAGTCTCTGTCATGACTTGCTTGACGAGCACGGATTCCACACCCCCTCGTATCTCGGTATCAATGACTCAATTACCGGGTCGACTCGGATTCTCGAAGACGAGAGTATCGAAACCGAACAATTCAGAGAATTCATCAACCAGTTCACCGATGCACACGAGGAATATGCCGGGTTTCTCCGAACGCTTTCTGACCCAACAGAGCTACTGAGTCTAATCAAGAACCTCGCCTCCAAGGGCGTTTTCCCAACCAAGACCGGGTGGTACCGTGATTCGAAAGACGTCCTGGAAGGTGACTACGAGTCATTCAAACGTGCGTTCGATTCAGTCAACGAGCCGCAAAACGGTGGGAGCAGACAGTCGAAATTTCGAAAAAAGCTCGGTCGATACGGGAAGAACAAGTTCTATCTCCCGGATGCACCGGAGCGACACGAACTTCGTGGTGAGCGCGGTTCGAAGTCAGTTCCTGATGAAGTGGCTGAGCGGGTCTTCTATGAGGACCGCGATGATTTGCTCTCGTTTGTGCACGATGTATACTTTGAATACCTCGAATTCTCCCTTGGACGGAACTATCTGAACTTCTCGTTTCTACAGTTGTTTGCGTTCGTCCTTTGTTGTGAAGACGACGCACTCCGAGAGTCGATCTCGTTTGAGTACGTGATGATCGATGAGTTCCAGGATTCCAGTGAGATACAGTTCAAACTCGCGTTGCTCCTCGCTGGGACTCAGAATTTCTGCGTTGTGGGTGATTGGAAACAAAGCATCTACTCGTTTCAGTATGCTGCCATCGAAAACATCACCGAGTTCGAGTCTCGTTTGAACCAGTTTGCTGCTGAGCTTAACGATGACGCTGAGCGAGTGTCGTTTCTGCTCTCCCCGATCAATCGGATCGAACTCGAAGAGAACTATCGGTCGACCCAGTCGATTCTCGACTTCTCTGAGCACGCCCTCGTTGCTCCAGGAAGTAGTAAGGAATCGGTCGACAGTGAGTCGATTCTTAGTCAGGTCGTGTCGCTATTCTCGAATACAGAACATGAACACTCCCAGATCGAAGCACTCTGCCACACTGATGAACACAAGGCTTTGCTCTCGAAAATCGAATCGATCGTGGGTAACAATGAGTACGCCGTAGAGGAAGATGGCGAACTACGCAAACCGACGTACGACGATATTGCAGTTCTTACCCGTACCCGTGATTATGGACGTGAGTTACTCTCTGTTGCAGACGCTCATGACCTCCCGATGGCATATGAGGGTGGGATAGAGCTCTTCCGACGCGACAGCGCAAAACTGCTCTTGGCATGGCTTCGGATACTCGAAGACAATGCTGAGGCAGATCGTGGCTGGGCTGTTGTCTTAGAGCGTGCCGGATACACACTCGATGAAATAACACACATCCTGGAGACGGACTCGTATCCCTCCGAAATGCAGTCGTTTCGGTCGGAGATTGCAGGACTCGAAACCCATGGTGCGGTCATGCGACGAGTGTTCGACCGGTATGGCTACGGTGAGTCGACGGTCGATGCGCTGCTTACGACCCTGAACTCGATTCATACCTCGACGACGATGACACGGGGAGATATCATTCGACTCATCACGGAAGGAATCGAGAACGGATACACTCAGGAGGTCCAAGCACCCGCAGGCTCGGACTCGGTTACCGTACAGACGATCCACTCGGTCAAGGGCCTGGAGTATCCGATCGTGATTGTCGGGAACATGAACGACGGGGCCTTCCCACCGTCAGGCAGTCATGGCGGTACAATCACGTTTTCGGAGACAACTGGGCTACGTCACCGAAAGACGTACGCAGAGGCACACGGCGTCCCACACGTCTACGACAACTGGCGAGCAGACGTTCTTCGGCGGTGTGTGCCAACTGACCACGACGAAGAACGTCGACTCCTCTATGTTGCTATGACTCGGGCAAAGGACCATCTCGTGTTCGCTGGGGGTGAGGAACCAAACACCTTCCTGGAAGAACTCCCAATCGACATTGAGACCGGCGACCCAGCAGTGGATACGGTTGAGCGTGAATCCCCGTCACAAACGGAGTTTCGTGCGGATATGCCGGTGGTCGACGGACCTGAGGGATATTCACCACACTCGCTCATGGACGACTCGGTGTATGATGATGTCTCCGAGGGACGTGGGATGGAGTTTGGATCACAAGTCCATGAGTTCGCTGAAGCCTACGTTCTCGGAGAAGATGTTACGGCAGACAATGCTGATGAACAGCATATCAAGAGGCTTATTGACTCCTTACCTGGTGAATTCTACGTTGAGGAGCGGACGTATCTCCCATTAGAAACTGAACATGGGGACATAACCATCTCAGGGATCGTCGATCTGGTCCATGTTACTTCCGATAAAGCCGAGATCATTGATTTCAAAACGGATCTCTCCAGGCATGCAGAACCAGAGTATCGAAAGCAGCTGAGTGTCTATTACCATGTTCTGAATGAGTGGTTCCCAGATCACACTGTGAGTGCATCGATCTTCTATACCGCCGAGGGTAATCGAGTGACAATCGACCCAATTAGCCGAGAGGATCTCCGTGAGCTCATAGATTTTGAATAAACGGCGGGATTCTTTCCTCACAAAAATATAGATCCTGTTGTCAAAATATTCGTTAAATTATAGTGCTCTTAGTCCAGAGTATATTTCTATGACGTACGATAATTTAGACAATCAGTTAATTAATGCACTACTCGGTGACGGTCGGGCCAGTCTTCGAAGTCTTGGGGAAGGGCTTGATGTATCGGTGACCACCGTCTCAAACCACATCAACGATCTCGAAGCAGGAGGAGTCATCGAAGGCTATACACCGATAATTAACTACGGCGAGTTGGGCTACGACGTTACCGCAATCATGCAGTTGAAGGTCGAAGGAGCCGCGCTCACAGAAATTGTCGACAGGCTTCGTGACCAAGAACAGATGATCAGTGTCTACGAGGTCACTGGTGATTACGACATCATTGCGATCGGGAAATTCGAAGACACAAACGGGATGAACGCACAAATCAAAGAGCTACTAGCCGATATTGATATTCGAGAATCTAACACGAGTGTCGTACTCAATGGGGTCAAGGAAAACGAGCAGTTCGAACTCGATGTCGACGAGGAGTAAATTACTCAATCATCATCAACACTGGCTGTGAGATCCTCAAGAGAGTCGACTAGGACAGCAATCATAGACGAATACTCAGACAAAGGCGATCAAAAAGCAAGCCACCTAGCTTGATCTGGTCATTGCAGATGGCGTTCTCGCAGGATTCTAATCGAGTTCTAGCATAACTTGATTAAACGCAAATCAGACTAAATGTAGCTTCATACGTTGTCTAATGAGTTCAAGCCCGGCTTCGTCTATCGATTTGCATTAGCCCGACAACCTGACACTGAACAATTCTATATGCTCATCCGTAGAAGATTGTTGATGCTGCTGAGCAGAGGCTGTGGAGTTGAAGACAATAAGTGTATGAAATGAGAACGACCGGTCGACTAATTCACACTATTTTAATTTTTATATTTTTTGGGTCGTGCTTTTCACGCACTAAATCCCCCGAAAGGGTGTATGATGAGATCAAACGCCATAATCTTGGTATTACGCCTAGCGCACCGACTCGCTGCTAGACAGCATAAGCGGTTTGAATTTTGACTCACATCTTATTTGAACACCTCTGATTTACCTGAGCCAAAATATTTATTTTAATCTGATATTTATATTTATCAATGTCAGTTTACAGTTCAATGAGAATAATGTCGTTAACCCCAATTTGTTCAACCGTTTCACAGGACCACTGAATGTGTGAGGGTCACCTATGTGCGAGAGAGCTTGCAGAGGAACTCCAAGACTCCTCTAACAGTTGGGGCGTACATCAAAAGATCAATCAGTTAGATACAGATCCCGGATTCGACCTCGATTGTGTGTCGACTCTCCTAGAGGTACTCACCGAGTCAATAGATGCATCGAACAAGTTAGATCGATCTCAATCCTGGAATAGTCTCTACACGTTGGCTTCGTGGTACCCTTCGGTAGTCGTCGAACAGGCCACCCAGATAGAGAATCGTGTGTCCGTGAGCGGAGAGGAAACTGATGTTGACAAACTCGGTGAGTTAGTTGAGACACTCGTCGATACAGAGACTGACGTCTCGTCTGCTTTCTCTTCGAAGCTCCTCCAGTCGCTTTCTGATGCTGAAGACGCTACGGTCAGACAAGCTGCGGTTGAGATACTGTCTCATCAAAAAACCTACGACGCACTGAAACGAATCATCGAGATCAGAGAGTACGAGGTTCCAAGGGTCGTCTCAACGGCGAACGAAGGCATCGATGCGATCAGTACGGACGCGTTGAATCGATTAGCTGCGGCAACGAGTGAGATTGGCGAGGTCGGCGATACGAGAGATGCCGAACGACTCGTCATCTACCTTGCTCGTCATCTACCAGAGCATCTCGTGGGCGAGACAGAGCGGCTGCATTCGTTACTCGGCAGTAAGGAGGCCGACGCTGCAGTAACGGCGATGACGACACTATTGAGAACCGACGAAGTCGATACGAGTGACCTTCGATCTCGACTGACCGATACAGTGTACGATATTCACTCAAAGTCCACCGGTGGTGAGCGGTTAGAGGCTGAACAAGCCTTGGAGGCACTCGCTCGTTCGAACTTGAGTGAAGACGATACCGTTTCGATGGTTCAGCAGTGGGGGCAATGGTTGGAGTCCGACAACCCAGCGCTCCGTGAACACGCGTTGATCCAACTGGGAAAGTTGGCAGACGAGAACCCAGATCAGGTGCAGTCACAGATGGACCGAATCTCACAGCTGATCTCGGAGGGGTCCTCGGAGCTCGCCCCGTTGGCAAAGGAGGTACTCTCGTCGTACAGCCACGCAGAGATAGACGACATTGTCTCTTACGTACGCAAGACCCTGGAGGCACACGATGCACCGTCTGCCGTGGAGAACCTCGCCGAAGTGACTGGTGATTTGTGCTATCGTCCAGAGGGAGAGATGAGCTATAGAGAGCTGACGTTGGATGAGACGTGTCTGTTGTCGCTGGGGAACCTCTGGACTAGCATCCAAGAGTCGCGGACGGTCCCTGTGGTCTGGCCATCGTACAGCCCACGGGCTTCGGTGTTGTTGTCTCTAGAGGTTCTCCTTCGATTCTTCCCTAGTGGTGAAGACGTCGTCTTGCTGACCGGCGGCGGTGGGAGCCACTGGGGGAACTTGACAGATGTCCGCTCGGAGTACGCACGGTATGGACTCCAGTCTGTCTCGGGAGACGAAGATGAGCGGGTTCCTCTCAAAGAGGTCATCCCTCACGCGAGGATTTCTGACGGGGAGATCAACACGGTCTCGAACGGTACCACAGATACGAGATTCGTCATCACGAAGCGCGTAGAAGATCTGCGATCGATAGAGAGTGCTGGGTGTATCTTATTGAACCTCACCTCTCGGGTCAAACCCGAGTACGATGAGGTTATCGACGAACTGATTGAAGCGTTTCCCGAGACACCGATCATCCCCATATACAGTCAGTACGTCAAACACGAGACCGACGAACGACGCGTGCCTCGGTACGGCCCACCAGCCCAATTAGACGACGTCGACACACTACCGGGAGTAGACGCACTCGAAGCGGGTATAGACGCCGAAGATAGTGTTCATGCTCGACCAGAAGAGTTCCCCGGTCACGTTGCAGACGATCTCCGAAAGACGTCGACGGCCGCAGACATGCGAATCGTCGAAATTGAGGACGATGGGTTGTTGGACTATCTAGAACCGGGGTATCGAGCCTCAACGGAACTCCGCGACTACGATGAAGACAGTGTCGCTGGGCGAATCTTTTCGACACTAATGCAATTTGAGCGGATGCCGCTGCCGTTTGGCCAATACGACCAGTGGGCACGAGAGTACACAGAGGGGTACTTCGGCCCTCGACAGGTGTCTGTCAAGGTCGACAAACTGGAGGCCCATGGGAGAGATACCGCTGGGACCGGCACAGCACGATCAATACTCGACACCGTAGAGGGATTACGGCGAGCGCTCCAGAAGTTCGACGAGACAAACCCGATGTACGACGCGCTCGTCGATCAAATTCGAACGCACAGAGATGAGGACTCTTCGCTCGCGATCTTCCTCCCGAAATCGACGTGGCGAAAAGGGGTCCGTGATATTCTCCTCGAAAACGGTGTTATTAAACAGTATATGATGAAGTCTGGCAGCATAACGTTCGTCGACCCAGACTCTGTTCGGTCGCTATCTCCTACTGACACTCTCCTGTTTTTAGGCCCACAACGTCCGCAGTACGCAGGTTACTACACACATCCCCAGACCGACGAGACTGTCGTGCTGACGTATCCTGGTGGGTGGGACCGAATGATCGAAAGCGATGCCCAAGGGTACGTCGATCGGTTGAACGAGGCGCTCTCGGGTGCAGACTACGAACCAATCGAGTACCCGACGATCGACGTCGAACCGCTTCCAGAACCGGAGCCAGAACAGCCAGTCGACTCACCAGAGCCGAGTGCACCAGGGCCACGAACAGAGAGTCCACCGGATTCGAGTTCTGCCCCCGATACGTCTTCAACGAGTACCACCAGCTCGCGTACAGACCGGTCTGAGGTCGCCGAGCTGTTCGATCAGGACCGATCCCGAGACTACTCCTCGGATAGTGGTGACCGATACGATGATTACACACACGCCGACTACGACGTAGCGACCGTCGACGGTCCCACACTCACGGGAGTCACGAGAGTGCTCAAACGGCGTGAGGTCCCCACTTCGAGTGACGGACGCTATCATTGGATCTCACCACGGAACCTGGCCCCTGGTGACGAGATTGCGGTTATCGACGACGACGTGTATCAAACGTTTTGGTCCGAATGGTTGGGCGACACCTACTCCGAGGAGTTAGGTGATACCACCGTCGTAGACGACATCGAGACGTGGTACGAGACCATCACGTCGATCATAGACGATCTGTCCGAAGAGACGGAGCCAGAATCCACCAGGCAGTCTCTGTCGACGGTCCGACGGCGAGTACTCGCTTCGACACCCCATATCGACCGTGAGGATCAGACGATCTGGAACTGGTTCCGATCGGTCGCAGACGGAGACAGTGGCTTAGACCTCGTCGAGACGCCGTCTTTGACCATCGGGCCCCAAAACGGCAAAGACATCGACAAAGTCGGTGAGGCCTTCGACTACGATTCGATCACCGGTGAGAATGCCCACCGAATTCAAAATAGTATGGGCAAAGCGCGTGGCGTCAACGCGAGTCAAGGCCACGCATTTGCCGCACACTTGAAAGAGAAAATGAACTCCTTGGAGGACAACGAGGTAAGAGATGCTGCCGAACGTCACGAGGTGGAGTCGGTCACAAAGAATCAGAACCTCTGAGGTAATTTCTTCACTTCAGACGAATTCGGTCGACTCTCGGAGCAGAAATTGTCGGGGGAATTGGCAAGAAAGGTAGACTTATAAGATATCTGTGTAGATTTTTGTGTAAGAGTGCATCGAAAATTCGATACGATTCCTGACCGTTCGGATCCTGAATATACACGACCACCAGAATCGAGATATGCCGAAGGTGGGGATGTCGACTTCAGACGGCATCAGGCAACCAACCACGTGATTACCCAGCGGCTGGTCGATCGTATCTCTGGGTCGGGCCCTGGTCAAGAGACGTTGTACGGGGTCAATCCGAAGGTCCGCTGTTTCGCAGCGACGCTCGCGAGTCAGTACCGATTCCAGGAGGAACAGCAAGAGGCGGAGTCAGACGGAGAAGACGCTGCGAGTTCGATCACGAAGAACGTGGCGCCGTTCAGTACGGGATTGCGTCTGCGGATCGATCCAGACGAGTTAGACGGTCCACTGGGGATCCAACCGAAATCACGACTGTACGTGAAGCGATTCCCGACCTACGAAGAGCAGTTACAGTACAGCGGTGTCGCATCGGCGACTCCCGACGAGGATGACGACGAGTTCGAAGACGTCGACCCAGATCTATATGCCGATGGTGGGAAAGTAGACGTCTCTTCGGCCCAACCTTTGGTAGACGTCTACGAGCGCGTCGACCCAACGTTCGAGGAGATTCAGATTTCGAAAGCCCAGTTACGGAACGCCGCCAGCTCCGGTGACGAGATAACCGCGACCCTCTCTGGGACGTTGGACGAGGCCCGTGAAGCCGTGGTGAACGATTCAGACACGGTCGCAAACCGGAAAGACGACGTCTCGTACGACGATGCGACGAAGGTCCCTCCAAGAGCGCTGGAAGACGAGTCTGCGTTCGAACAGCACTTAGACTCGACGTTCTCCGACGAGAAGCGTGAGCCACTGTGGTCTGCGGAGGTGCGCGTAGAGGTAGATCGACGCGAGAACGGCGAGTACGATATCGTCGCAACGCTGATCAACACCCACGGGGAAGACTTCGAGTCCGCAGAAGAAGCCGACGAAGAGTGGCAGACGTTTTTATTCGACGCGTCGATCGCTGTAGAGGCACCAGGTGGAGCTTTCCAACCCTTCGAGTCCCAGAAGATCAAGGGGCGATACGAGTACGACGGCGACATCTGGGGGCTCGGAAAGAATTGTTCTGCCGAGCCCGTTACGAGTGATCCAGTCACCAAGGTCGTTACTGATCTCGTTCCGATCCACCAACAGCCGAAGTACGTATCTCGCGAGACGATCGACGCACCGTTCGAAGCGCTTGCTGAGGGTGACTTCGGGACCGTACTGAATCGTATCGAAGACGAGATGCGACGGGCCTACGACCAGTACGAAGGAGTTCGCCAAGAGATAACCGAGCCCAAGAACGACGATGCCAAGAAGAGTTTCGACAAGATGTTGGCGCAATTCGAGTCGGAACGAGATCGATTCCAGCTTGGCAAAGAGCTCCTCTTAGACGAATCCAACGAGGATGCGAGAACGGCCTTTGCCGCTCTCAACCGGACCTTCGACCAGATGGGGCCAGAGTACAAACATTGGCGTCTCTTCCAGCTCGTCTATATCGTCATGTCGATCCCCGATATCGTCTCGCAGTCGTCCCCACAGCGGGATATCCAAGACTCACTGGACGTCTGTGATATCATCTTCTTCCCGACTGGTGGTGGAAAGACCGAGGCATATCTGGGGTTAGTCGTCTTCGCAGCCTTCCTCGACAGACTACGTGGGAAAGACTTCGGGATGACTGCGTTGACAAAATTCCCACTCAGGCTACTATCGCTGCAACAACTCCAACGGATCACCGAAGTCCTCTGTTGTGCAGAACTGATCCGTCGCGACCACGAGGATATGGGCGGTGAGCGGTTCAGTGTTGGCTACTTTGTCGGGAAGAACAACACACCGAACGCGATCGAAGAAGACGGTGAGAACGTCGTTCGATTGGCCAAAGAGAGTGAGGAACACAAAGACAAGTGGCTGATCGTCCCCGAGTGTCCGTTCTGTGGTGAGGAATCGGTCGAGATAACGGGTGACTTGGAGCGGCTTCGGATCGTCCATCAGTGCACGAACCCCGAGTGTGAGGAGGTACAGCACCAGGGAGGAGACACCGCAGAGTTGCCCGTCTACGTGGTGGACAACGAAGTCTATCGTTACGTCCCGACGTTCGTCGTCAGTACGATCGACAAGATTGCGATCTTCGGTCAGAACCGCCGTTCGAGAGGCCTCCTCGGACAGGTGAAACATCGCTGTCCAGATCACGGCTACACCACCGAAGAGGGGTGTCTCGTGGCTGGGAGAGGGACACCGGAGGACGTCAGGTGCAACCACGATACTCCCGCTGGAATGGATCCTGTAGAGCCAGCCGATCCTCCATCGATACTCATCCAGGACGAACTCCACCTGTTGCGTGAAGAGTTTGGAGCCTTCGACTCCCACTACGAGACGTTCATCCAGGAGCTGATCCACCAGTACACCGACGGTGAGTGGGAGATGAAGGTCGTCGCTGCGACTGCCACTATCGAAGGTGCACAGAACCAAGTTCAGTCACTGTACCGGAAAGAGCCCAACGAGTTCCCGTCACGAGGCCCACGACTCAAGCAGTCGTTCTACGCCTACGAAGACCCACATCGTCTCGGTCGACAGATGATCGGGGCTATTCCACGGAGTGTCGGGCCATCCCGGGCGATGAATATCGTGATGCGAGAGTACGCGAAGATCACGCAGTGGTACGACTCGCATCCAGACCAATTGTACGACGACATAGACGCTGTCGCCGAGGACGTCGTCGCAGGCCCCCTTTCGTTCGATAGTGACCCGGAGACACGTCGTCGAGAGATACTGGACGTACTCGACGACTACAAGGTACAGATCGCCTACACCATCTCGAAGAGCCAAAGCGACCTGCTCAATCGTTCGATCAAACAGATGATCAACGAGCAGTTGGCCGAGGACGGCGAGGAATACGAGCGGTTGACGCCCGTCTCGATGACAGGCGAAACCGACATGGAGACCGTTCGGGATGCACTCTCGCGGTTGGAGGCAGACGACCCAGACGAACCCATTGATGCCGTCGTCGCGACCAACATGATCTCACATGGGGTCGACGTCGACCGATTCAACTTCATGTCGTTCCACGGGATGCCGCGGAACACCGCCGAATACATCCAGGCGTACTCACGCGTTGGCAGAAAGTACACCGGATCGGTCTTCTTGCTGTTCAACGCGATGCGTGCGAGAGATCGATCCCACTACGGGAGGTTCGACCACTACCACCAGTATCAGGATCTCTTGGTGGAGGCGACACCACTCGAACGGTGGGCAGAGTACGCTATCGAGTGTACGCTTCCGGGTGTGGTAGTAGGGCTATTGTTACAGTACTACGATCTCCACTACGAGACCGACTTCAAGAAGCGGATCTACAACGTGGAGGGACTCCGGGAGGCGGTGAAAACCGATGTCGTAAAGAAAGACGAACTCCGGGAGATGACGTTCCGAGCCTACGACGTCCAAGACGCCACGGAGAATAGCGGTGGTGAAATCGGAGCTCGGATCTACCGCGAACGGATCGACCAGCAGTTCGACAAGATTTGGAGTTGTCTGATGAACGCAGACCCGGTCATTCACGACCCGAGAAACGCTGGGCTGAAAAATTTCATCGGGAACATCCTCGCCGACGAAAGTGAGGAGATCCGGAAACCGATGCGGAGTCTGCGCGATATCGACGAACAGATTCCAGTCACGTTGGATTTAGCGACCAAAGATATGATTGATACGATGATCGACCGAGGAGAGTTCGATGAGTGACGACGAAGAGCCAACGATGGAGCGCGGAATCGCGCAGGTGATGAGCAATATGGCACCTGGAGCAGTGTTCACTTACTCCCACCAGGGAGTGACGATGAAAGTCGACAAGTGGTACAACGAGCCACTCGACGATATCAACACCAGTCGAGTCGCCGACCACCTCGCCGGCAGAGTCGATGGATTCAAAAACGACGATATCCCGCCGTGGAGTGACATTCGGGATCGGGAGATCGACTTTTTCAGAGTGACGAGTGTCGGGAGTGAATTGTTCCCCCGGACGGTGGTCTGTAAGAAGTGTAACGCCGTGTCCTTCCGGAACGAAGTTGCCAGTCTCAGACAGTTAGACGGGACGTGTCCCGATCCGAATTGTGACGGTCGTCTCCGCCAGTTGGGATTCGTCTTGGTCTGTGACTGCGGTGGCCTCAGTAACCTCCAGCCCGCCCAGTGTGACCAACACGGATGGGACCACCTCTATCTTTCACAGGGGTCGAGACAAAACATCAGGACGTGGTCCTTCAAGTGTCGTCGGTGTAACTACGAAGACGACTTTTCTGGGTGGTGTGACGACTGTAATAGCCCAGTGAGAGGTGCGACACCGGTCGATTCTGGGTCTGTCCACTACTCACAGCGTGACGTCATCGTCGACATTCCACCCGTCGGTGTAGACGAAACGAAGATACCGTACGGAGAAGAGTGGTGCCGGGTTCTGATGGCCGACCATCTGGGTGAGCCAGACCTCACGTCGGATGGAGTCACCTTAGAAACGGTCGCGACGACCCCGGGTGCAGACGACCAAGATATCCAAGACCTGATCGACAAGGTCGGCGCAGAGAACCGAGATGCCATCATGGACTTCGTCAACACCATGACTCCCGGTGATGGATACAGCCGGAACTCCGTCGTCGAAATGAACCGAGGGTACGTCTCGGTCCCAGAGGATCGAAGTTGGCACACCTTAGTATCACAGCAATTGTACACATTCGCACGGTGTACCAACCCCGACTATAACGCCGGAGGTAGCGACGATGACGTCGAGACGGAACGAAAACCGTCGCCTCGTCCGCTGTCTGAATTCGTCGAAAACGAGGAGTTCTTAGAGAAACACTATCAGGCGAAGTACTATCCACAAGAACTCGCGTCGATTCGAGTCAAAGACGCGTGGTTCGTCGATAACTTCCCGCTTTTGAACCTCTTGTTTGGATACACACGTGACTCACCCAAAGCAAGCGAGGCAGATCTACGACGGTTCGAACATCCGTACGACGACGACGCAATTGCGGTCTACGGCGACCGGTCGCCATCCGAATCAATCATCTTAGAACTCGACAGAGCGGCCATCGTCCAGTGGTTGTTGGACAACAGCCCTCTTGTAGCGAGCGACGCACCAGATCTGGACGACGACCAGGAACTCAAACGGTGGTTCCTAGAGAATATCGATCCCAGAGAGACACAGAACCCATTCACCCCGATCGACAACGAGTTGACGGAACTCGTCTATACACTTATCCACTCGATGAGTCACACGCTGATGAGTACTGCCAGCAAACAGTGTGGGCTCGATAGCGACAGCATCTCTGAGTTGATCTTCCCGAACGTTCCAGCTATCGTTCTCTACGCCGAGAGTATGGAACACTTCGCTCTCGGTGGGATGTTTACGTTGTTCAAGACACAGATCCGAAACTGGGTCAAAGACTCCAAAGAGTTCGCCAGAGAGTGTATCTACGATCCGGCCTGTGCGAACAGCGAAAGCGGGGCTGCATGTCACGCGTGTATGCACGTTAGTGAGTTCACCTGTGAGAACTTCAACGCGAATCTCGATAGAAACATGCTCGTTGGAACAGGCGATCGATACGACGCCTTCTGGGATATCGATGGATAGATGATATATACGAGACACCGCCACGTGTGTAGAGCCGATGGGAAGGCCAGCACCCAAACAGTAGCAGCTGCGACTGCAACGGTGTCTACGGCAGCTATAGACAGGGTAAAAACGAGATGACCGGGTGGATCGTCGACTGTACCGAAACAGACCTCAAAGAATTCCTCAACGAAGAGGTCGTACGTCACGACTCCGAACACGAGATTTCGACCGATGATACCGTATATCTTCGAGATGTCGACAACGAAACGCTGGTTGGAGTGTTTGTGGCGTTGCACGACTGTCTGGAGATCAAAGACGAACGGAGTCAAACTGCAGTTTCGATAGACGGGGACCACCTCTCGTCACTCGATACGACTGTGTTTCCCTTCGAGTTACCAGAGGGACAACTGACTTCTCCCCGACATTCTGATATTGAGGTAGCCTTCGAACACGACGGTAAGAAGCTAGACCGTGACGACCAAACCGACGGTGACCAGTCGGGTAACTCCTCGGAAGATGACGAAGGTGTACCCATTGGAGTATCTCTTTCGGAGGTGTTCACACATGAGTACGACGTCGAAAACCGAGACTTTTCTGGGGACGACGTCGCGAGAAACCAAGTAGTCGGAGACCTCAAATTGCGAGGGTGTGATTTCTCTGAGGCAGATCTCAAGGGCATCACGTTCGAAGGAACCGATCTTCGTGATACAGATTTTCGTGAGGCGAATCTCCAAGACGCTACGTTCGGTGGGGACGTGAAAATTCAGGGTGCCGATTTCACGAAAGCCCAGATGAACCGCGTCACGATGGCAGCAGACGTCACTGCCTCTCATTTCACACTCGCGGTACTGAACGATGGAGATCTCACGGATGCTGCACTAGAAGGTGCAGATCTCTCCGATGCGGCTTTGTTGAAATCCTATTGAACTAACACTTTTAGCAGTGACACAGCTGCTACGTAGATGTGGGAATTGGCTGTTTCTTGAGCGATTACTCACTTACAACCCGTTTTTTATAGACTAGATATGCTA
>Ga0207995_100048_pt1 | contig 57473 bp, 44 predicted proteins | sample AntDeeMetag022AM_FD_184759 | JGI IMG/M metagenome (GOLD analysis project Ga0207995, IMG submission 184759) | Saline lake microbial communities from Deep Lake, Antarctica - Antarctic Deep Lake Metagenome 022AM (SPAdes) (version 2) | ecosystem: Environmental > Aquatic > Non-marine Saline and... | reverse complement strand
GTTGGCGCAGATCGTTTCCTTACTGTAGTAGGTGATATGCATACAAAAGTTGATACATCTATCTTCGAATTAGCAGCTACTGACATTAATAAGAAAGCAGGCGCAAACATTAATATTGAATCAGGCACAAATACTAATTCTCTTTCCGGAGCAGCAACAAACCTAGAAGCAGGAGCAGTGTTTAATGCTCTAGCTGGAGCCGCAATGAATCTTAATAGTTCAGCTGGGACAAATATTCTAAGTGACGGAATAGTTGCTATAGACGGGTCTCTAACACACCTTAACAGTGGGCTCGCAGGGCCAGCAGCGCCAGCATCACCTGCAATAGACGCACAGCCTGCAACGGTGTTTGAGCCGCTCTTAGTGCACACTAACAGCCAGATACTTCCTGAAGATATGTCTAAAGTAACAGTAGAATCGATAGTAAAACGGATGCCGAGTCACGAACCGTGGGCACAGCACGAGAACCTAATGCCCAAGGACTTTCTGCCAGAAAAAACTGATATAACTGTTGCGGCACCTATTGAAGATGCAGAGTATATCAAGTCTACAGACACGTTTAGAAAGAACCGAACCACGGCAGGAACCGGAGTAGGAATTGCTGCTCAGTCAAGCCAACAAGACGAGAAAAGCATACCGAGTAGAGGCTAAATACTACCATGAGCTCATTAGAGAAGAATCTTTACAAAAGAGTACAATCCAAGCGAGAGGGTGGAGCAGCAGCAACACGTTCTGTTCCTAATACCGTCTACCGCGGCCTTAGCACAGTCAATCCGGAAAACGACGGGTTCCGTCTGTATGACGTTGCTATAATCAAACAAGATTTGATTAATCATTTTAATATTCGCCAAGGTGAAAAGTTAGAGAATCCTGAATTCGGAACTATCATTTGGGAAGTTCTTTATGAGCCCCTTACAGAAGCACTTAAACAGGTTATTATCGAAGACGTTGAAACTATTATTAACAGTGATCCAAGAGTTGCGGTAGACAGAGTTATTGTCGACGATTATTTTAACGGCCTACAAATCGAGTGTGTTCTTACCTTCCTAGATTACAACATCTCTGAGCAGCTTCGCTTCCAATTCGACGAAGCTAATGGATTAATTGCGTAATAATATACGCGGTTTTCTCTTTCAAATAAATACTACGATAACAGAGGAAAGCACATGTCAGCCACAGATAGACAGAATCGATTACTGGTAGCAGAGGACTGGAAAAGAGTATACCAGACCTTCCGTAATGCAGATTTTCAGAGTTACGATTTTGACAATCTAAGACGCACAATGATTTCTTACTTGCGTGAGAACTATCCAGAAGACTTCAACGATTATATTGAATCGTCGGAGTACCTTGCGCTAATTGATCTAATTGCATTCCTAGGACAAAACCTATCGTTTCGTATAGATCTAAACGCTAGAGAAAACTTTTTAGAACTTGCTGAACGTCGTGAAAGTGTACTGCGTCTTGCAAGACTTATTAGCTACAATCCAAGCAGAAACCAAGCAGCTAACGGCTTCTTAAAGTTTACTGCCGTGCGTACATCAGAAGATCTTATTGATAGCAACGGCATTAACCTCAAAGGGCAATCGATCCAATGGAACGACAGCACCAACGCCAACTGGTTTGAACAATTTATTAAGGTAATCAACACTGCACTTCCTCTCAATGGTGTATTTGGCCAGCCTGACAAAAAAGAAGACGTTGCAGGTATTCCTACCGAACAGTATCGAGTTAATGGGTTGAACACAACTGTTCCAATTTATAGCTTCCAGAAAGCGGTTGAAGGGAAAAGCACTCCGTTTCAGATTGTGCCTACCGATATTGTTGACGGTAATTTAGTTGAAGAACCGCCGCTTGCTGGCAATAACTTTTCATTCATTTATAAAAATGACGGCCGCGGTCCAAGCAGCACAAACTCTGGATTCTTTGCTCATTTCCGCCAGGGCATACTTGACAATGGTCAGTTTACGGTTACACAGCCAGTGGCAAATCAAACTGTTGCTGTTGACACAACTAACATCAACGACACTGACGTCTGGCTTTATAAGCTAGATGCAAACGGCAACGAACAAGAGCTATGGACTAAAGTAGCCAGTGTTGAAGGCAATAACATTATCTACAATAGCATCAACAACAATATTAGAAATGTGTTTAGTGTTTTAACCAGAGTTGATGACAGAATTAACTTGATCTTCTCTGATGGGGTATTCGGTGAATTGCCAAAAGGTAACTTTAGAACCTACTACCGCGTTAGTGAAAACAGAAGTATGATTATTACTCCTGCGGCACTATCAGGTATTAACTTTAGTATACCGTACCTAAGTAAGCAAGGTAAACAAGAAGAAATTACATTTACTGTTAGTCTACAGACCACGGTATCAAACTCAACAGTAAGCGAGACTAACGCTAGTATTAAAGCTAATGCTCCTGCTACTTATTACACTCAAAACAGAATGATTACTGGTGAAGATTACAACGTAGCTCCTTTAGCAGTAAGTCAAGAGATTGTAAAAGTTAAGAGTGTTAACCGTACATCAAGTGGTATTTCGCGTTACTTTGACTTAATAGATGCAACCGGAAAATACAGTAGCACTAACTTATACGGCAATGACGGCATTGTTTATAAAGAATTTATTGATAGAACTACATCGTTTTCCTTCCAAACTCAAACCGACATTGAAGGTGTTGTAATTAACGAAATCGAACCTATTTTTAAAGACAAAAGAGTGAATCACTTTTACTTCGATAGATTTCCTGAGATTAATGCAGTTGACTTAAATGTTTACTGGGTATCGGCGACTAAAGACACTAATACATTTACAGGATTTTTAAGTAACAACGAAACAACGCCCGAGGATGGATATCAACGGGTAGGAAGTTTTACTTCGACTAGTCTTCGTTATGTAAAAGCCGAGAGCTTACTAAAGTTTGTAGCACCAGCCGGACAATACTTTGATAAAAACAATGCGTTGAAGATAGGTTCGCCTAGTGATGTAGGGCACAAAACCGTACTTTGGACCAAAGTTTTTAACATTGCAGGCAATGGTGTTGACCAGCTAATTACAACTACATCTGGTGCTATAGCACTTAGTGACGATATCCCACAAGGTGCAATTCTAACAGAAATACGTCCTAAGCTAGCAGGATCGTTGCTTGACGATGTTAAACGCCAACTTATTGATCAGACGTTTGCCTACAATAACTTCGGATTAAGATTTGACGTAGAAGATCAGCGGTGGAAGTTAATTAAGGCATCTAACCTAAACGCCAGCGGTGATTTCAACACTGGTTTTGCTGGAGACACAAGTGGCCAAGGCCTTGATGCTAGCTGGCTAATCAAGTTTGAAACATCTGGTGAAAGGTATAAAGTTTTTTATCGTGGGCTAAGGTATGTTTTTGAAAGCGACGAAGAGATCAGATTCTTCTATGATTCGACTGATAAGATTTTTGATAGCCGAACCGGCAAAATTATTAAAGACAAAATCACAGTATTAAACATTAACAAGCAACCTGACAATCCGTCTCCGTTTACAAATGATTTTACTTGGGAGATTTTGTCTGAGTATAGAGACAAAGAAGGTTATGTAGACAGTACCCGTGTTGAACTTACGTTCTTTGACAGCGACGAAGACGGCGTAGTTGATGACCCTGACTTGTTTGAAGACATAGTAGCACCTGATTATGTTGATCCGGAAACAGGGCTTACAACAGTCGTAGATAAAAAGACTGTTATACAGGAAAAGTATATCACGTCAGCAGGAACTGAAGACTTCCGTTATGTTAACGCTGAAGCCACCGGTATTAGTTTATATAGATCAGAGAGTGCGCCGGCTGTGCCTTTGGCTAGTGAAAGAGCCAGCGGCGCCATTTATTATTTCCTTGACGTAGATTTGTTTAAGATCTGGGATACTAATACAATGACGTTTTCTATAACAAATGATTACAAGGCGTTTACTGGCAGAGATATGCTAAAATTCCAGTATGTACACACTGCGGATTCGAACAATAGAATTGATCCAAGTGCTAGTAATATTATGGATACATACTTACTAACAAGAGGTTACGACAGACAATATAGACTTTTCCTAGACGGGCAGTTGACAAATCGTCCCCTACCGCCTAGTTCAGATCAACTGTTTAGATCGTTTGGATCTAAACTGAATCAGATTAAGTCAATAAGCGATGAAGTGATTTATCATCCGGTTAAGTACAAAGTACTATTTGGCCCAAAGGCGAACGGAGATTTGCAAGCAACATTTAAAGCAGTTAAGAACCCAGATCAAGTGTTAAACGATAACGATATCAAAACACGTATTATTGGTCTTGTAAATCAATATTTTGCAATTGAAAACTGGGACTTCGGCGACACATTTTTCTTCCAAGAACTAGCTACATTTGTAATGAACAGAATGGCGCCAGACTTGGTTACATTTATTATTGTACCAAATCAGGTAGAGCAAGGATTTGGCAGCTTATTTGAAATACGCTCAGCACCAGACGAAATTTTTATTAGTGGCGCAACGGTAAACGACGTTCTTCTAATAGACGAAATAACAGCTTCGCGCTTAAATGCAAACGGCAAGGTTGTTACAACATCAGATATATCAACAAACAAAGGATTACAAAGTACTCCGTCAGTTGGTACACTCAACAGCACAGGGGGTTTTAGTTACTAATGGCTAACACTGACCAGAACGATTTTCCACTACCAGCAGGTGGTGAGCAGGACAGGAAGAGTGCAAACCTTCTACCTAAGTATTTTAGAACTCAAGCCAACGAAAAGATTTTAGGTAGTACTTTAGATCAAATGGTCCAGCCGGGTATTGCTGAAAAAATCTCGGGATTCTACGGCCGTCAAACTGCGAAAGCATACCAGTCAGACGACACGTATATCGAGGATATCAGCGAGCAAAGGCAAAACCGCCAACTAGAGCCGGCTTCTGTAGTTAAAGATGATTTAGGCAACGTTGAGTTCTTTAGTGATTATCCTGACTTTATTAATCAAATCAGTGCGTTTAGCGGTGATGTTTCTAATCACAGTAAACTAAACACCCAAGAATTTTATGCTTGGAATCCTAACGTAGATTGGGACAAATTAGCAAACTTTCGCGAGTATTTCTGGCTACCTAATGGCCCACAAACTGTTAGCGTCTTCGGTCAATCCCAAGAGGTTACCAGTACTTACAAAGTAACAATCCAAGACCAGGGCGATAATACTACGTACAAGTTCTCAAATAGACTTGCAGCCAACCCAGTTCTTACTTTGTATAGAGGACAGACGTATAGGTTTGAGATAGATACTCCGGGGTTCCCTATTGCTTTTACGGTTGACAGAAACTATACAACTCCGGATCCGGATGAAGAGAGCGAAAACGTATCAAGCGAATATATCAAAGGACAAAAGTTTTTTGACGCAGACGGTAACGAAGTTGATCCGCAGTATATTGAAAACGGTGTAATTGAATTTACAGTACCGTTGCAAGCGCCTGATCACTTATTTTACCTTAGTGAAAGCGATATCAATACAGGCGGCTTCATTAAGATTTTTGATATTGAAGAGAACACTGCAATTGATGTTGGACAGGAAATTTTAGGGAAGTCGACATATACAAGTGCTAACGGTGTAACGTTAACAAATGGTCTTAAAGTAACATTCTTAGGTAATGTTACTCCGGAGATATACGGCACCGGTGATTGGTACGTAGACGGCGTAGGTACTGAAATAAGACTAGTGAGCGAAGCTGCACTTTTGGTTCCAGCAGGATACGCTGACGATGTTCTTGTTCCTTGGGGTTCAGGAAGATGGGATAGATTGCCATTTGATAATGCTAGTAGCTTTGCTGGTACTAAAGATTATATTGTTGTCAACCGAGTCAGCGCTGACAGAAACCCGTGGTCACGTTATAACCGTTGGTTCCATTCTAGCACAATTGCAGCCGCAGCAGGTTATAATAACGTTGCTGAGGAGTTAGATCAGTCAGCCCGTGCAACTCGTCCTATTATTGAATTCGACCCAGGTCTAAGACTGCATAATTACGGCACCGAAGCAAAGAATGACGTTGACCTTGTAGACGACTTTACATTAGATGTATTTTCAAATGTCGAAGGCCAACTTGGTTACAACGTCGATGGTGTTCCTTTGACACAAGGACAGCGAGTATTATTTGCTGCTGATCCTGACAAGCGTGTTAATGGTAAAATATACCGAGTTACTTTCTTAAGAGTTAACAATAGAAACCAGATTTCTTTGATCGAAGAACCAGATTGTGACCCTATAGAGGGCGAAGTTGTATTGGTTACTAACGGCAACGAAAACGCAGGTAAGTTTTACTGGTATAACGGAACAACTTGGAAACTAGCACAAGAAAAAACTGAAAATAACCAATCACCTCGTTTTGAACTATACGACAGTGCTGGTAATGCATTCAGCGACACTGTTGTTTATGAAGAATCATCATTTACAGGTAATACTGTATTTGAATATAAGCAAGGCACTGGCTCACTGGACCCTGAGTTAGGATTTCCACTAAGCTACAGAACAATCGAAAACGTAGGCGATCTACAATTTAACTTCTCTCTTGTAAACGAGAGCTTTGTTTATAGTATCGACCAGACGTTGTACACTAAGAATACTGATATCGGATATCTAAGAAGGTATACTGATTTAAACACGTTTACTGTGCAGAACGGTTGGGCAAAAACTAATAAGTCAAGTACCCAAGCAGTTATTAGACAGTACATTGTTGAAGAACCAACAGACAGATTTGAAATAGATGTCTATGATCGCAGTAGTTCTATACAAGATTTAGAAGTTAAAGTTGTTCTTGACCAGGACTATCAATTACTAGATGTTGATTATACAATCGACCGCAGTGAGCAAACTGCCGCGATTGTGTTCAACAGCGTATTGCCTGTTGATTCAAATGTCATTTTAAAAGTAAAAAGTGATACATCGAAGAACGACAACGGTTATTATGAAATGGCATATAACCTAGAAAGGAATCCGCTTAACAATAACATCGGAGAATTCACTCTAGGCGAAGTAAACGATCATGTAAGAACAATTGTAGAAAACGTTAGAGGATTCAGCGGCAAGTTCCCTGGAACTAACAACTTGCGGGACTTAGGCCAGTTAGACGCGTTCGGTCGACGTTTTGTGCAGCACACCGGCCCGCTTAACCTTGCAAGTTACCACATTACAAACAAAGAAGCAAACATCATTAAGGCACTTCGTTTTAATCGATCAGAGTATGCAAAATTCAAAAGAGTGCTTCTTCAAACTGCTGAAGATTTAGGGTTCGACGGTACACCAAAGCAACAGCTTGATCTGACATTGAGTCGAATTAATGCAAGTAAAACTCCAGCAATGCCGTTCTACTTCACAGATATGCTGTGCGCAGCCGCATCACGTACTTTAGAGTATAAAGTGCCAGCGGGCGGCGAAAACTTCTATGCATTGTCTGAACCGTTTACATTAGACGAGTTAAGCGCCAAGTCTGTTCTTGTGTATCTAAATTCAGAGCAGTTGGTACACGGACGAGACTATACATTTACCAACGAAGGGTTTGTTGATATAAGTGCAGACTTAGTACAGAATGATATCATTCAGGTTGTTGAGTGTGACACAACTGACGGTTCTTATATTCCTGCCACACCAACTAAGTTAGGTTTATATCCTGCATATATTCCTCAGAAGTTTGTTGATAACACGTATAGAGAACCACGTAACGTAATTCAGGGGCACGACGGAAGTATTGTACTTGCGTTTGATGACTACCGCGATGACATTATTCTTGAGTTTGAACTTCGTGTTTACAACAACATCAAACAATCTTACGATACTGATTTATTTGACCTAGATAAGTTTGTTTCGGGTGATTTCAGATACACAGGTTATACAAAAGAGTCAATTGATCGTTCAATGACAGCAGACTTTGTCGAGTGGACTACCGTTGCGGGCAACCCGGATTATACTTCCGGCTCTGGCTACGACAGAACTGACTCTTTTACTTATAACTACACTGGTACGATTTCACCTAGTGGAGTACAGTTAAATGGTTACTGGAGATCAGTATACATACAGGCGTACGACACTGATCGTCCTCACACCCATCCTTGGGAAATGTTAGGATTTAGTGTAGAGCCAACTTGGTGGCAAGAAGTGTATGGGCCTGCACCATATACAAAAAATAACTTAATTTTGTGGACAGACCTACAAAACGGTATTATTAGAGAGCCAGGCAAAGCAGAAATACGTTATGAAAGATACAAGCGTCCAACGCTGCTTTCACACATTCCTGTAGACGTTAGCGGTAACTTGCTCAGCCCTCTTGCTAGCAATTATGCAACAAGCCTTGTAGACAGATTGTCTAGAGCACCGTTTAGATTCGGTGATCATACACCTGCAGAAACTGCATGGCGCCGTAGTTCTGAGTACCCATTTAGTTTAATTACTGCACGAGTTCTAAATCAACCAAACACTACTTTTGCTACAGGTTTTGACCTGTCAAGAATGAAGCGCAACCAAGTAGGGCAGATTATCTACACAGAAACAGGCAAAGTCCTAAGATTAGCAGATATTGCTTTCCCTAATGGCACCAACGCAGATACTCGTGTTAGTACAAGTGGTCTTGTAAATTACATTTTTGATTATCTTGCAAGCAGTGTTCAACTACAGCAAGACATATACAAGGATCAGCTTACAAGAATTGACAATCAGCTATGTATCAAAGTAGGCGGCTTTACTGAGAAAGAAAAGTTCAACTTAATACTTGATAGTCGTAATCCGTTAAACGAAGGGAACGTATTTCTACCAAAGGAAAACTACCAGGTTTTCCTAAATACAAGTTCTCCTGTAGATGTTGTGTCATACAGTGGTGTAATTGTTGAAAAGACTCCGAGCGGTTTCGTTATCAAAGGATACGACAGAGAAACCCCAACATTTGAATATTATACTCCGATTCCTTCGGCTACTGACCCTGTGATTAATATCGGCGGTGTTAGTGAGCAGTTTGTAGAATGGGGTCCTGCAAAGCAGTACATCAAAGGTCAGAACGTAAGAAACATGAGTTTCTTCTACAGAGTGTTAGAGTCTCATGTAAGTTCGGACACGTTTGATAGTAATAAATTCCGTAGGATTTCGTCACTTCCGCAAATTGGGGGACGAGATGCTACATTGCGTAGGAATTTTGAATCTAGGTTAACTGAGTTGTCGTACGGCACAGTATTGCCTACGATCCAAGACGTTGTAGACTTTATGCTAGGCTACGAAGCTAGGCTAAAAGAGCAAGGATTTAAGTTCGAGTTTTTCAGCAACGAAAGCGGACAGGTAGAAGATTGGACATACAGTGTTAAAGAGTTCTTGTTCTGGACTACACAAAACTGGGCAGCAGGCAGTATTATTACACTTAGTCCGGGCGCTGAACAAGTTACATTCGAGCGTGAATTTGTAGTAGTTGATGACATTTTCGATAACTTTTACCCTTATTCATTGCTAGCTGCTAACGGTACGAAGTTAGATAGAAGGTTCAGCAGTATAGCAAGAAGCAACCAGAACGAGTTTGGACTGAAGTCTACTGGTACCACAGACGGCATCTATCATGTTAGACTGCCGCTAGTACAAAAAGAGCACGTTATCTTACTCGACAATCGTTCAGTATTTGACGACATCATTTACGACCAAGAAGCTGGGTATCGTCAAGAAAGAATCCGTGTTACAGGCTACAGAAGTGACAAGTGGAACGGCGGTTTAGATATCCCTGGTTTTGTATACGACAGTGCGGTTGTAGTTGACTGGGAACAGTGGACAGATTATTCAATCGGTACTCTTGTAAAGTACAAAGAGTTCTTTTATGTTTCACTATTCGACATTCCGGGTTCAAGTGTGTTCAACACTGGTGCGTGGAAGCGTTTAAGAGAGCGCCCAGAGTCTAAACTAATTCCAAACTTTGATTATAAGATCAATCAGTTTGCAGATTTCTACGACTTAGATTCTGATAACTTTGATGTGGAGCAGCAAAGGCACGCCCAGCATCTAACAGGCTACCAAAAGCGTCAGTACTTACAGAATATCATTAATGATGACGTATCACAGTATAAGTTCTATCAGGGATTTATACAAGACAAAGGTACAACAAATTCTCTAACCAAGTTGTTTGATGCATTAGGAACGTCTGACAAAGATAGCTTAGAATTTTATGAAGAGTGGGCTATACGCCTGGGTCGCTACGGCGATACAGATAACGCAGAAGTAATCGAGTTTAGACTTGATGAGTCTAAATTTAGATTGTCTCCACAGCCGGTGGAGTTAGTAAACAGGCTGCCGGTGAATTCGGTAGATAACATTTACCGCCAGCGCCCGTTTGAAATCTATGCAGCTCCTGAAAACTATGACAGCAAGCCTTTTCCTGTTGTCAAGAAAGATCCGTTTGAGCTAAAATCTGCAGGCTATGTACGTGAAGATGACGTTGCATACAGAGTTACGAATTCGATAGACGTACTGAACGGCGATGTATCAAGTGTTGGATACGGCGACTATATATGGGTTGTTGGTTTAACTGAAGACTGGGACGTTTTACAGCATGTTAGAACAGTTCTAAAAGTTACTCAAATCGAACGACTAGACAATGCTCAGGCAAGAATTACATTTGATAATAGTACTATCGGTTTAGTAGTAGGCCAGTTCTTAGGTGTACAGAACCTTTCTTTTGTTAATAACAACTTCTACCAGATCGAAAGTATTAAATCTAATTCGGTTGTAGTAACAGCACCGTCTGATGTTGTTATTGAAGACGAGGAAAATGCTAGCGGATTTGTCAGCACACTAAGAAGTGTTCGAGTTAAGGACTTAGAGCAAGCAGAAACCGTTATTCAACAACAAGTAACGCCTGGACAGCGAGTTTGGGTTGACGGCGAGTCGTATAATGATTGGTCAGTTTATGAGAATCAAGAAGTATATTCTAAAACTAATACCATTGACAACCGAAATACAGAAAACCCAGGCTCGGCATTTGCAAGAGCTATTGCAGCATCAAAGGACAATACTAAGGTTGCTATTGGTGATGCTGCTGAAGGCAACGGTGTTGTAAACATTTACACCAGAGCTACAGAAGCTAATAAATTACAATTTGAAACACTAATTGAAGCTCCGTTTTTGTTGCAGAGTACTATTACTTTAGATACTAATAATAGGTTCGGGTCTAGTGTAGCTATTAGTCCTGACGGCAACTATCTAGCAGTAGGCTCACCAGAAGCGTCGGATATTTCATCCCCGTTTGTAGGACCATATATTGCCAGTAACGATTACGCCGAAGACGATATAGTTAGTTACAGTGCTCAATACTGGGAAGCTCAAGTAGCAATTAATCCCGGCAATACAGAATATCCGTATGTTGGTAGCCAGTCTTGGAAGCAGGTCTTTAGAGTTCCTGTTAGTCTTAATAAGCCAAGAAACGGGCTTAATAACCAAGGCGCATTTACTGTTTACGAAAGAGCAGGCCGGGCTTGGAACGTTCAAGGCACGTTTGTAATTCCTGGCACAGGCGAAAACTCGTTTACTGGAAAAGATTTAGACTTTGCACAACAAGACGAGTTGTATAGACTATTCATTTCAACCAACAGTAAAGTGTATGTTGTTAAGAAAGGCACTGATGCCGAAGGCACTAGGTTTAATTGGGAGCTAGATAAAGATCCGCAATTCCGCGGCGAATGGGCAGCAGTTCAGTCGCAGATTGATTTTGCTACAGGCGATATTGTCAGCTATCTAAAAGACGGCGAAACTACGTTATACAAGGCAAAAACTGTTGTGAGCGCCGGCTCAACTAACCCACAAGGTAATTCTACGCAGTGGGAATTAGTAGACCAAAGTGTAACAGTTGAGCCTTTTGTTCCTCACGTACTTACTGAAGAGATTTACGGGGATGAGGTATTTGTTGATGAAGACTTAACAGAGTTTGCCGCAGAAGCAACTGTTTCTGGTAACGGTCATGTTATGGCAATCACAGCAGTAACAAAAGTGTTCGACGAAACAAATTTAAATGCATTGCCAGTAGTCACTAACCGTGTTTTGATTTATAGAATTCAGGACGGGCGTTATGTTCTAAGACAAGTTATAGACCCAACTTTGCCTGACACACGATTTGCGGAAAGCCTGTCAGTATCGCCAAGCGGCGAGTTCCTAGTTATAGGCGAACCAAGCAGTGATGTATATGCTTACGATCAAGGTCGAGTAAGAGTATATAAACAGATAAATGGCCGCTTTGAACACCTGCAGACACTAATTTCACCTAGAGATGATTTAGTTGAAATGTTCGGTTTTAAAGTTAGTGCAACTGACAGTTCTATTTCTGTTACTAGCTTTAACGGCGATATGATTCTGCCAACTGTGTTTGACAAGAATCTTAGCAACGAAACAGTATTCGACAACGGACTTACTACATTCTCTGACAAGATTTCAAACTCTGGTAGCGTTACTGTATTTGACAACGTTGATGGTACGTTCTTATATGCAGATGCATTAGAATACGTTGACGCTAAAAACGGTCAGTTTGGTGAGAGTATGGTTGCTGTGCGTAACCATATATATGTCGGGCTGCCAAGAGCACAAACAGATAACACCAAAGGCACTATGTCAGACTACCGTCGCGAGCGTAATAGTCAGTCGTGGTTTAAGATTAGAACACCTAACCCTATCATTGACTTAGATAAGATGAACGAAGTGTTTTTGTTTGACACACGCACTAATCAATTAGTGACCTACTTAGATTATATTGATGTTCGTCAGGGTAAGATTGCCGGACCAGCAGCAGAACAGATAGACTTTAGGACAAACATAGATCCAGCCCGTTACAATATAACTGACGACGAAAGATTCTTCGACGAAGTGAATAACTGGGAAGACGGGTTTGTTGGTCGTGTATGGTGGGATTTAAGTACTGCAAGATTTACCAATCCTTACCAAGGTGATGCAGTTTACCAAAGTGCAAATTGGAACAGACTGATTCCAGGTACAAGAGTTGATGTATACGAATGGGTAGCAAGTGATGTTATCCCGTCAGAATGGGATGAGCTAGCTGACACTACAGAAGGGATTGCTCGAGGTATTAGCGGTCAAAGTAAGTATGGTGATGCATTATACTCACAAAAACTCAAGTATGACTTTGTTGCTAAAACATTCAGCAATATCTACTACTTCTGGGCTGTCAATAAGTTTACAACACCGAATGTTGAAACTAGAACATTAAGCGTAGGTAACATTGCTAGACTTATTGAGGAGCCATTCCAAGAAGGTTACCGCTTTGCTAGCTTTATGACTGACAACAGGTTTGTAATGTACAACGTGGATAGTTTGGTATCAGGCACTGACACAGCACTAGCCGTTGCATATTACACACTCGAAAATCAAGAACAGAATGTTCACAACGAATATCAGCTGTTGTCAGAAGGCCTCAGTACTAGCTTGCCTAAAAGAGATATCGAGCGCAAGTGGGTTGACAGTCTAGTAGGGTATGACGAGCAGACTCGTATTATTCCAGATCCAACACTAAGCCCAAGACAGAAATACGGCACGCTGTTTAGTCCGAGACAGAGCTGGTTTATTAATAAGGCAGAAGCACTTAAACAAGTTGTTGAACGTGCTAACATTTCTCTGAAAAAGCTACCGATAGTGGACAGCCGTGATTTGTCTACAATGTTAAGCGAGGATACAATTCCGCTTGTTGAAGAAAAACAATACGATTACATTGTAGATACAGTAGAAGAGCTACGATTTATTGGTACTAGCAGATCTGCAACAGCGGCAATTAGTGTCGAAGTAACCAACGGCTCAATTACCGACATTACAATAGATGAACCAGGTAGGAGATATAAAGACCTGGCTTACGAAGGAACTGGCCGCAGGAACGGACCGGCTGTTACTGTAAACGGTAATGGATCAGATCTTGATATCGACCTATTCATTAACAACTCGGGACAAGTTGTAGACTTCGATATTGTCAACCCAGGTCAAGGGTATAGTGATACAGTTCGCGTTGATGTAAGACCTGTAAATGCATTAGTACGTTCGGATTCAACAATCACAGGACGCTGGGCAATTTATTCGTTGAACCCAGCAACTGGCGAGTGGGAGCGTACAGAAACTCAGAAATACCAAGTTAGTGACTATTGGGACTACATTGATTGGTATGCCGAAGGCGACAATCAGTTTACATTAGTTAATCACTTGATAGACGGAACTTACCAGCTGCCGTCTATTGACGACAGCATCGGCGACGTTATTAAGATATCAAATGTTGGGTCAGGCGGCTGGCTATTGTTACGAAAAGTTAACGATGTAGATACTGATGACTTTACAGTTAACTATGACACTATCGGTCGTCAGGGCGGCACAATACAAATTAAGTCTATCTTGTACGACAATCCAGAAAACCTTGTAGGGTTTGACGTTTCTCGTTACGACGGCAAGTTCTTTGATAGAGAGCCAGCAACAGAAATTAGATTGATTATGAAGGCTCTTAAAGAAGATCTGCTAACAGATGATTTAGCAGTTGATTATAATCAGCTATTCTTTGCAAGCATTCGATACGTATTTGCAGAACAGTTAAACGTAAACTGGGCATTCAAGACTAGCTTTGTTAAAGCCAAGCACAACGTTGGAGCACTAGAGCAGAGAATTACATTCCGTAACAGCAATTTGCCAAGTTACAACGATTATGTTGAAGAAGTTAAGCCTTACAAGACTAACGTAAGAGAGTACATCAGTTCACTTGATCGTCTTGAGGAAACAAATTCTGTAGTTACAGATTTTGACTTACCGCCAAGGTACAATCCTAGTGATAAGAAGATACTACCGGTTCCGGTTACTGTTGAAGACAACCGCATCGTAGGTGCCGAATCGTTCTTTGGCGAGTTTCCAGACAAGAACTGGAAAGACAATGTAGGTTTTAAGGTTACAGAAATTGCTGTAGCAGATCCAGGCACAAGGTACAGGTACGCACCTGATGTAAGAATCGAAGGAGGCGGCGGCACTGGTGCAACTGCTCAAGCCTACATCGGTAAAGGCGGAGTTGTTCGTGTTCGTGTTATTAACAGCGGTTCTGGTTACCTAAGTACTCCGACAGTTACTATTGCTGCACCAGGTAACGACGAAGGAGTACAGGCAAGAGCAACAGCTATTATAGGAGAGAGCGTTGTACGAAGCATGAAGGTAACTGTTAAGTTTGACAGAGTATCAGGTAAGGCTATTGTGCTTTCACTAGACCAGAGCAAAACAATCACAGGCACAGGTGTAAATGTGATCTTTGATTTGGATTGGCCTATGGACTTAACCGCTAGCAAGATCTCAATTACAAAAGACGGCGAAGAAGTTCTTAGAAGCGAATACAGCTATAAAAACGTAGTAGACAATAGCTTGTCATACACTCGTTACAATGGTCAAATTGAATTCACAAAGCCGCCTGTTGTTGGCGAAACTGTTGTAATAAATTACGTCAAGTCTCCTGCATTGCTAAATGCAGCAGATCGAATTGAGTACTTGTATGTACCAACTAGCGGCATGATAGGCGCTGAGATTCCTCAGCTTATGTCAGGCGTTGATTACGGCGGCGTGGAAGTCAAGAGCTTTGACTTTGATACAGCAACAGGGTGGGACAACGACGAATGGTCAACAGATGGCTGGGATATCTACGATACTACTTACGAAGATATTGTAATTCGCCCAGACGGCACTACAGTTATATTCGAACTCGACGAACCACTTGAAGAAGGTGTAGAGTACAACGTATATAGAAACGGTGTTCGTATTGATGATCCAGCATACGACGGTTCCACTGTTGTAGACAACGAAAATGCAGAAATGGAAACTATTGTTGGCGACGGTAGCACTACTAGTTTTGAGCTAGGTAACGGCGCAGACGGCGACGATGTAGTTATTATTCGCAAGACAACTAGTGACGGTAGCTTTGCTCCAGATCCAGATAGCTATGATACACAATTATCCGGCGGCAGACTTGACTACGGTAACGCAACAGGACTGAACGCTGAAGACATTATCGTTGACGGTGACTTGTTTGTTACACCAACTACAAGCGCAGGTCCAGAAGAAATGGTACCTGGGCAAGTACTTGACACAGTAAACATCAAGGTATTCGAGCGTGTAGGTGACGGCCAAGGTGAGATTATTAATCAGTCTTACATCACAGACGGAACAACAGCTACGTACAGCTTCGGCATCAGACCAAACAGCTTAGATGCAGTTATTGTAAAAGTTGATAACACTATTGTTGATCAGTCTCTGTATACAATTGACTACGAAAATCTAACAGTGACATTTGATCCTGTTCTTTCAGTAGCGCAGAGAGTAAGCATTCTAGCTGTTGGCATGAACGGTAACAATGTTCTAGACACAGACGCAATTATATCAGACGGTTCAACTACAAAGATTGTTACTCCGATCGAGTTCCAAGACGACTATACTACAGTCGTGATGGTTAACGGTGTAGTGGTTACCGACCCAGATGTTATAATTATCGAGGAAGATAGCAGATTAGTTATTCAGTTTGCGGTAGCCCCTGCAGCCGGCGCGGTTATTGAATATGCAGTAACTGATCCACAAACTGAGATTCGTAGTTATAGTAGAGTGTTAAGAGACACGTTTACTGCAACTGGTGATAGTACAGCGTACAACCTTACACAAAACCCAGTAGAGCAAGAACCTGTAGAGTTCTTTGTTCTAGTTGATGTTGACGGATTCATAAAGAGCCCGGGCTACAGCAAAGAGTTTACTGTTGAAAGTACGAATACGGTAGTATACCAATTTGATACGTTCCAGATCCCACAAAGTACTATAGATTCTGAACAAGTACGAGTATTTAAAAACAATGTTGAGCTTGATAGAAATATTGATTTCATTGTTGATTTCGCTACAAGTAGTATCAGATTAGATCCTAACGCTATTGAAGTAGGTGACACACTAAATGCTTACTACACCGGTGATGCTGACTACTTTATTAATGGCAACGAGCTTGAGTTTAGCGAAGAGTTAACAGTCGGTTCTATAGTTAATGTGTACCAGTTCTCTAATCACGATGTACTAGATATAGACCGTATTGGATATAGCGTATTCGAAAAAGATACGTTAACTCTAAACGATGAAAACAATACAGTCTATAATGCACTAAGAAGCGGTACTATAAATCTGCGTAGCACAGCAGCAGGCGTACAATACGTTTGGGTAGCAGTTAACGGCAAGTTACTAACACCGTCAGTAGACTACAGCCTGTCAGCAGATAGACTTGTAGTGTTCATAAACGGTAATCTTGAAGTAGGCGACGAAGTTGACGTAATTCACTTCAGCGCACCTATTCAAACACCGAGGCTGGCATGGAGTAAGTTTAAGGATATCTTGAACAGAACACATTACAAGAGATATGACAACGATACTGGCCAAGAACTAACAGCTTCGTTAATGCCAGATGATCTGTATATTGAAGTAGCAGATGCAACTACTTTACCGGTGCCAAGCAAGAGTGCAAACAAGCCAGGTATTATTTTTGTGGACGGTGAGCGTATTGAATATTTCGAAAGAGATACAAATGGCAACAAACTACGTCAGCTACGTCGAGGCACGTTAGGCACAGGTGTTAAGGACGAATACCCAGCAGGCACTATTGTTGTTAACAATGGCAGTGAAAAGAATATTCCTTACAGTGACGAATTTGTAAGCGAAGAAATTGTAAACAACGGTGTTTCAACGGTATTTGATACCAAGTACAACCTAGCTGGTTTTAATCTGAACTTTAACCAAACCTATAGAGACTTTTTTGAAGTGTTTGTAGGTGGTAAAAGATTGCATAAGAATGCAGTTCAAACTTACCAGTTTGACATGGTAGACGAAAACGGTGATATTGTTCAAGCAATAGCACCAGATAGCCCAGCAGGCGACGTTGAAGTTGAAAAAGAGTTCGATATTATTGTAGACTCAAGTACCGGAAATGTTAGCCTAGAGATTACAAATCTTCCAGTAACAGAGGTACCAAATCCTGCTGATCCTGATAACCCTACTATCTACAAAGATAGAATATTAATAGTACGTAAAACAGGAAGTTTGTGGAGCGACCAAGGGGTTGCACTCAAAGATTCAGACAATGCAATTGCTAATTTCTTGCGCGGAAGTATAAGTAAGCTGCCTGAATAAATACACTTAACAGAAATGGAATTAAAACATGATAAATGAAATGAACGGCGTATTTATACAAGGGCACATTAAGATCCATGACCCGGGAACTGGCGAAGTTCTTGTTAATAAAAAGAATGCCATACATTACGAGAACATGAGCATAGCGTTAGCTGAAAGTCTAGCTAACGCAGGTACCGGCCCTATCTCGGAGATGAGTTTTGGCAACGGCGGCACAAGTATTGATCCAACAGGGATTATTACTTACCTAACACCAAACTCTACAGGCGCTAATGCTAGTCTTTACAATCAAACCTACAGTAAGATTGTAGATGATCGTAATGCAAGTAATTTGGATCCAACAAGAAACAAAATTGAAACAAGACACGTTAGTGGTACAAACTATACTGACATTATTGTTACTACTTTGCTTGACTACGGTGAGCCTAACGGGCAAGATGCTTTTGATACAGCATCATCTACAAACTCTACTTTTGTTTTTGACGAGATCGGTCTACGAGCTGCTCCTGTTGCTGGGCAAGCTAGAGGAAGGCTGCTAACTCACGTAATATTCCACCCAGAACAAAAGTCACTTAACAGATTGATCCAAATTGATTATACTGTAAGAGTGCAAAGCCTTAGCGGAGGTAATAGCTGATGGCATATTTTATACAGTTTAGTGATAACGTTAACAGAGACCCAATTATTGTTGAGGACAGGGATGTTAACGACGAAGTTACCAGTTTAAGTTTTCCTGGCAAAGGCGTTACAGAGTACGGCAAAATTATTGCCGAAAACATGTTGCACTTGCTTGAGAACTTTGCGTTTTCACAGCCTCCAGAAAACCCAAACGAAGGTCAAACATGGTACGACACTACTACGAATGTAGATCAGTTAAAGATCTATGACGGAACACGTTGGGTACCGGCAAGTGGTATATTTAAAGCCACTTCGTCTCCAGAAGTATCAGATGCATTAGCAGGCGACCTATGGGCCGACACTGATAACGAGCAGCTTTACTTAGCAACCGGGTCAGGTTGGGTGCTTATTGGTCCTGAATTTTCTGCAGGGTCGTCTACAGGACCGCGAGCAGGCTTACTTACGGGGACAGATAACCAGGATTACGCAGTTTTAATAATCGACGTAGATCAAGCGCCAGCAGTAATAATTTCAACTAATCAATTTATACCAAAGACTACAATCGAAGGATTTCCTGAGATATTTCCAGGCATAAACCTTAGTACTGTAGGGGCGCTAAAGTATTACGGGGTCGCTGAGTCAGCCGCCGCACTAAGAATACAAAACAAAAACGTTCCAGCAAACAGATTTTTACGCAGTGACATTGATACAACTGCTAATGGAATCTTTAGTGTTAGAAACAACCAAGGTATTCAAGTAGGCGACAACAGTCAGTTTTCTTTGTTAACTGACGGTACTAGATCACTGATTAGAAACAATTTTGGTGGCGGCGGCATAGACCTGCAAGTAAAGCAAGGTGCCGAATTTAGAAGGGTAATGAGACTTAACAGTAACCCCGGCGAAACGCCAACAGTTGGCATCAATAATCTAAAACCACAAGAAACATTAGATATAACAGGCACACTAAGAGTAAGCGATATTGTAACCCTAACTTCTACAGAAACATCAGCCGGTCCAAACGACGGCGCACTTCAAGTAGCAGGCGGCGCCTGGATTGCAAAGAATTTACGTGTCGGAACTGATGCAACAGTTAACGGGGACGTAGATGTTAAAGGGAATATAGCCGCAAACGGAGTTGGCATCCAGACAATAACAGGTTTTGATAGTATCAGTGCAACAACATTTGCAGGTAACTTTCAGGGTAACCTATCAGGCTCGTTTACAGGTGTAGCGTCTGAAGCAATTAGATTAGAAAGTTCTTCTACATTTAGTATTGCAGGCGACGTAGTTGCACCTGGTATATCGTTTAACGGCGCAGGCAACTTAACCAAAGAATTTAATACTACTATTAGTAATGGATTTATTATTAACAAGACTGCTTCTTCGTTTGCTGAAGCAGACGACGAAGTTCTTGTTAATAGGGGATCGAGTCTGTTTAGAATTAAACAAAGTGACTTTGTTGCAAGTGTTCCGACTACTCCGCCTGGTGCTATGATGCCGTATGGTGGTGCAACTGCACCTCCGGGCTGGTTGCTTTGTGACGGGTCTACAGTTGAACGATCTACTTACCCTGAATTGTTTGACATTATTGGTCATCAATTTTTAGATACAGTTACGCTTCAAGACGACCTAGGGCTTAGTCCCTCATTATGGTTCGGTCTACCTGACTTCCGCGGAAGATTCCCGCTAGGTAACGATGCAATGGGCGGCAATAATGCTAACCGTGTATCTTCGTTGTCGGCCGAAATTGTAGGTAACGTCGGAGGTAGTGAAACAACCGACGTTACGAAGAGTAATCTGCCAGCACACGAACATGACTTGGTATCGTCGGGTACTAATGCAAAACAGTATTATGCAATCAGAGACGCAGCACTTGACTCGCTTAGCGATTCGCCAGAAGCCGAATCTCTTAATATAGAAACAGTTGGCGCAAGTTCTGCCACAGTATCAGGTATACCGTCAAGTGGTTCAATCCAAGGCGGCGGCACAGACGGCCCTGGCAATTATAGAGATGTAGCAGGCGAAGACTTAGGCGCTGCTCTTAATACAATGAATCCATATACAACAGTTAATTATATTATTTGCACCGGGAACGTATAATGAGTTATATTTTAAATAGAACAGATGGAACTATTCTAGTAGAGTTAGTAGATGGAATATTGGACACTGACACTACTGACATCGCATTAGTAGGACGAAATTTTACAGGCTATGGCGAGTTCATTAACGAAAACTTTGTCAAGATGCTCGAGAACTTTGCGAACTCAACCGTTCCTCTTTCTCCTCTGAAAGGTCAATTGTGGTACGATACTAGTATAAACAAGTTGCAAATATACAACGGTGAAGAATTTCAGCCAGCAGCAGGTAGTTTTGTTGGCATACTTCCGCCGCAAGAACCTATTGCAGGTGACACATGGTACGATACATCGTCGAATCAGTTATACTTATTTGACGGCGAAGACTTTCAACTTGTAGGACCTCAGTTCACACTTCAACAAGGCAAAAGCGGAATATTTGTACGAACCGTGCAGGATCAGAATTTAAACCCAAGAACAGTGTTAGAGATTAGGCTCGGCGAAACATTGCAAGCGATAGTATCACGAATTCAGATTACGCCGGGCAATACTTTTGGAAATATAGTTCCTGAGTTAGTAACAACTGGAAACCCTGATGGAATCATCTATCCAGGAATAAACGTTGTTAATCCTTACGAGTTTCAATATCGTGGCACAGCAGCATTAGCACAAGGCCTTATCACAGGAACTAACCTTGCAACAGAATTTTCTACAGACAAAGTACTTCGAAATGATCAGAGAGGCACTGTTGCCGGAGACTTAACTTTGTTTGGAGATCCGCCAGAAGGAATAGTACCGGCATTACAATTAATAGACAGCAGTGTAAGACTATTTGTAGAAACTCAGTCTTCCAACCCTGACACCGATGATGTTATATTAGAAGTACAAGACCAAGGACGTAACACTCGTTTAAAAGTATTCGACCCGGGCGATACAGCAACAAGAGATGCTATTACTATTGATCCGATAGCCGGCAACCTTGGTATATTCAGCCGTGATCCGCAGTTTACATTAGATGTAACTGGCGACGCCAGAATTACAGGAGAGCTAACGGTAGAAGGCACAATTACTACTATTGAATCAACTATCTTGCGTGTTGCAGACAAGAATATTGAGTTAGGTATTGTTCCAGACGAGTCTAGTCAACCTAGTGATACAACAGCAGACGGAGGCGGCATAACATTACTAGGCAACACTAACAAGACTCTTAATTGGGTTAATACTACTAGTAGCTGGACTTCTAGTGAAAATGTTGACTTAGCAACCGGTAAAGAATATAGAATTAATAACACAAAGGTTATCGATGTTGACAGTCTTGGAACAACTATTACAAGTGCGCCGGGAGTAACGTCAGTTGGAACTCTAACAGACTTAACAGTAGACGACATCTTCATAGACGGTTCGACAGTTACAGTATCGACAGGCCTGACTTTTAATGCCAACGGCAACATCAGTGTATCAAGCAGTAAAATTACTGATTTAGTACAACCAGAAGTGGATACCGATGCTGCAAATAAAGTGTACGTTGATGAACAGATTGATAATTCGTTGCTGGCGTTTTCGATAGATATTACAGCATGGTCTACAGCAGAAGGTGACGTAAGAACTAACATCCGCAAGTACTTAGATGCAGTGTTCGAACCTGATGCTGTTCTTAATGACGGTAAACAGGCTAAGATAATTACGACACGAATTACTAGCACAGAGATCACTGGTATTAATGTTGAAGCACAGTCAACCGTGACTCCTGCAGACGTACTTATAAACTTATCAGGTGATAAAGTATCAGTAGTACAAGATATAAGTTTGCCTACTGATTTGTCAGTAGCGTATACCCCTAGTGTACTAAGAGAAGTTAGAACATTTGAAATTGTTAGCGGTGCGTGGCAGTATGTCTCAGGTCCTATTACAGTGCCTGGAATCTTATAATACTCAGTACGATAAAACGGATAAATAATAAAAAGCACATAAAGGGGATATGCAAACATGGCTTATCAGATAGACAGATACAACAGGACGTTGTTAACTATAGTAGAAGACGGTACACTCGACCAAACAACCGATTTGCGGTTCATTGGCAAAAATTATGCTGGTTACGGTGAGATTCACAACGAAAACTTCCTGTTTCTACTAGAAAACTTTGCAAACGCAAATCCACCTCCGAAAGCACTAGAAGGCCAGGTATGGTTTGACAGCGCCGAAGGCAAACTAAAGTTCTATGACGGCGATGTTTGGAGAGCAACAGGCGGCAGTGAAGTTTCAGCAACAGCGCCAGTTGGGTTAAGCGTTGGCGATTTTTGGTGGGACAGCGGAAATGATCAGCTGTATGTATACAGTGGGTCGGAGTTTGTTCTAATTGGACCTCAGTCATCGGGTTCCGGACTTACACAAATGGTTAGTCTCGAAGTAATTGATTCTGTTAATACCGCAAGGCCTGTTATTGTTTCGTATGTTGAGAATACTCCTATCTCTGTTTTTTCGCCGTCTGAATTTGAAATTAACAGTATCGAAGAACTTAGTGAGCAGGGGTTTACTAGAATTTCAAGAGGTATTACACTAAAAGACTCTACTGACGGTGTTACAACCTCAGCATATCGCTTTAAAGGTACAGCAACTAACGCAGACAAGCTAAACAACAGATTGTCTAGCGAGTTTGTTACAGTTGATAACCCAGACTTTGTAAATCAGATTACAACTAATGTTGACGGCGTTCTAACAGCTGGTGCCTTTGGGTTTTCAGCCGAAACAGGCGGAACTGATCCGTTGCGCGGGGTTATTAGTAACACTAGTGGTCCTAATAACGAGATTAGATTTAAAGCGAACAACGTAAACGATGCAAGTATTCACAGTGTTTCTATTACATCGGCTGGTATTATGCCAGCAGCAACAAACACATTTGACCTAGGCACAAGTTCGTTGCGATTTAGATCAATCTATGCTGATAATTTCAGTGGCGGCCAAGCTACAAAGGCAGATACACTAAAGATTTCAGCAAGCACTTATCTAAGTGCGTCAGTTAGTGCAGTGCCAGATACTATTGTTGCACGTTCTTCAGGCAATGTTATCTTTGCAAGCGAGTTCAACGGTACAGCAACTAGCGCAAAATACGCTGACTTGGCAGAGAAGTATACTACAGATAAAGAATATCCAACAGGCACAATTATGTCAGTTGGCGGCGCTGAAGAAACAACTGCATCTGGACTAAATGACATTGTAATTGGCGTAGTGTCTGCAGAACCTGCGTTTTTGATGAACTCAGCTAGCGAAGGTCAAGCACTTGCACTTAAAGGACGAGTTCCTGTTCGTGTAACCGGACGAGTTAAGAAAGGCCAGGCTATATACGTAGCCGGCGCAGGCATAGGTTCTGCAATGACTTCGTTGTCTCTCGTAGGTGTTGCATTGGAAGATAAAGTCAGTGACTCGGAAGGCTTAGTAGAGTGCGTTCTCAAAGTATAAATAAGTGCACACTTAATAAGGAACTATAATGGCAGTTACTTCAGGCGGTAGAATTTTAGCCTCAGAATACAACAGCTTACAGAGCAGATTGCAAAGACTATTAGGCACTGGTACAAGTACGTTCGGATACGGGCAAACAGTAACTAGTTCTCAAATAGGTATAGGCAGTACTGTGACAGCAGCTAGAATGGCTAAACTACGGACTGATCTTGAGAAAGCATATACGTTCCAAACCGGTCAGCCTATTCAACTAACAGAGATAACAACAGGCGATCTTGTAGCTGCTGAAATAAGTGGTGGCGACGAAACAAAAGGGTTTCAAGATTACCTAGATCTAATGTCCACGTTAGAGACTAATAGGTTTGATTTTGACCCAACTCAAGTCGAAGCGGTAACTGCAATAACCTCTAATGCACGTACAAGCCAGTGGAGTCGAGTTACAATAACCTCGGAGTTTGAACTCTCGTTTGCATCTTCCAATAAAAGACGTCATTTCTTTAATACAGGCGGCCAAGTACGTGTCTCTGGTTTTGTTGATAATATAACATCCGGATCAGATAGCTTACAACGTAACCAGGGGTGGAAAGACATGATTGAAAACCCGGGGATTATTTTGTTTGATCGTAATTCAGTTGGCGTAACGAACGTCGGCGCGTTAAACCTTACGTTTCCGCAAGGTAACAACTTTGGTAATGATCAAGTAACTGGCACTTATACCGAAATTTTTAGAAAACAAGCTGCTGGCGCAGTATATTCAAATAGCTACTGGACGCTTGAAGTGCGTTCGACATCTGCATCTACTGTTAGATTCAGGGTTAGACTGTTTGACGGCGGTCCAGAAAGTGATTCGGACGGTCTTGCAAGAGGCAGCGTATACGGCGGCGTAAACGAACCAGTAACCGCTGACATCACAATGCAATATGGCGGCCGGCGCGCAGTGGGCGCAGTCGAAGTGCCGTTTCCTGCCTATGTTGTAGTAAATAGTTTCCAATAACGGTTGACTAGATGCTCCTAATGTCATAAAATATAGTATGACTAGGAGACTTCTATGGACGAACGACTTGAAAAAGCATTAGACTTTTCAAATTACATGATCACGCTTAACAACCAGAAGCGTATTCTCAAAGAAAAATACCGCGAACAAATTATCTTTTATCATGCCGGCGCACAGTTTACAGTGACCAAAGAACTGATGACATTTGTAACAATGCTAGTAGAAAAAGAGTATGTCGAAGACGTTGTGCTTGTAGACGACAACGAGACTCCCGCAATGATCAGCGATTTAGAAGCCTTCTTAGACGATATTACTGATGTCTACTTCTCTGCCACCAACACTTTCCATGCTGAATACACCAGACTCAAGAACAATCGGTCTGTGGAGAAACTAACAGACCATGACTAAAGGCATACTAGTGTTTGCGAGCAACAATTCGCATGTTGACTATGTAAAGCAGGCATATTTTCTTGCACAACGAGCAAAGGAATACCTAGGACTTCCGACTACGATTGTCACAGATAGTGAAAAATACCTGCGAACAGTCTATGAAGATGCCGACACAGTGTTCGACAATGTCATTCCTGTTGCTTACAAACTAACAGACAACGTCAAAGCGTTTAACGACGGCGCTCTAGCTTCTAAAAGATTAGAATGGAAGAATGACCTGCGACCAAAGTCATATGAGATGTCACCGTATGACGAAACTCTTGTTCTTGATACTGACGTGGTTATATCCAATAACAGTTTCCTGAAGTGTTTTGATAATCATCACGATTTACTGATGTACAAAGATTGTGTTGACATAACAGGTATAGATCGTGGCAAGGAGTTTGAGACAATCTCAGACACAAGTGTAGATTTTTACTGGGCAACTGTTATTTTCTTCCGTAAGTCTGAAACTAACAAAGTGTTTTTTGACTTAGTGCAGCACATACAAGAAAATTGGAAACATTACAGCAACGTCTTTCAACTAAGTCGTTCTTTGTATCGAAATGATTTTGCGTTTAGTATGGCAATCCATGTTATGAACGGGTACCAACCAGGCAATTTTGTTAAACCTATGCCCGGCAGTCTTTATTACATTACAGACAAGTCAATACTTTGGAGCATCGACGGCGACAGTTTGTTTATTCTGTTAGAGAAGCCCAAGTACGCCGGCGAGTATACAGCGTTTAGAATTAAAGATGCTAATGTTCACGTGATGAACAAATTTAGCTTAAACAGGTGCATTGATGAGCAGTAAAGGATTCCTAATATATGCAGAGGGTAAAGAATATGTCACGCAAGCCTACCTCTGTGCATTAAGTATAAAAGCAAGTGGCAACGAATACCCTGTCAGTATTGTTACTAACGACAAGTTGCTTAAAAAACAAGAAAAAGTTTTTGACAAGATAATAGAAATTCCCTGGTACGAGCTAACAAACAGCCGTTTCAAAACAGAACATCGGTGGAAGCTATACCACGCTACTCCTTACGACCAAACAATTGTGCTAGACAGCGATGTGTTAGTCTTAGACAACCAAGCACCGTTCTGGGAGTTTCTTGATAATTACGACTTGTACTTTCCTTGCCGAGTTTTTAGCTATCGCAACGAACTAGTTAATGAGGAGACTAACCCTTACCGTGCGGCGTTTCGCGAAAACGAACTACCGAATTTTTATAATGCAGCACACTACTTTAGAAAGTCTGAACTTGCGCACACGTTTTACGATTGGGTAGAACTAGTAACTAAAAACTGGGAGCTATTTTACGGTAACTTTTGTAAGGAACACTATCCAAAAGAACCCAGTATGGACATTACTACGTCGATTGTGTCGCGTATCTTAGACATCGACGACGACATCTCAAATAGAGGATACTCGGCACCTTACATTAAGCACATGAAGCCAGGATTACAAGGCTGGGAGTCTACACCAGTTACTTGGCAAAGTCGCGTTGGTGTTTACCTTACAGATTCAGTACAGCTTAAAATAGGCAATCATTTACAAGACGGAATATTTCATTACACTGAGAATGATTTTGTTACGCCAGAAATTATAAGGAAGTTTGAAAATGTCTGAAAAAATGATGTATGTAAAATTTGATAAAGAGACAGGATCGATACTAGGGATCAAAGCTACAGAGTACACGGGCGAGAACTCGATTCCAGTGCCGCTCGACAAAGTAAGAAAGCTAATTAGTGGCGAAGATTCGACTACTGCATTTGAAGTACGGTACAACACCAAGATTAAGCAGATGGAGTTCGGTAGTCGATACGACACACAGATGAGAGGAAATTCTGTAAACGATTTTATCTACGATGTTCCACAAGGAGTCGGCAAATCTCCAGACATTTTGATTGTCCAAGACGTTGTGAACACTTGTTGGAAGGTACACATCGGTGCAGTGCTTGGCGATAGTCTTAGAAGGAAAGGAGTTACCGTAAACGACAGGATGATGTTAAGCGTCACCGCTAAAGGAGATCCTAATATTCTTTACAAAACTCTTTTTGTTGAACTTGCTGACGTAGTGCGTGATAATTATGTTGTACTGCCGTTCACTATGCCGTTTGAGCATTCAGACGAGCCTATAAGCATATTTACATCACGCAAATTTGACACGTACCAGTTTAAGAGGATTTTTAATGAGCAATAAGATTAGAGTTGTAGACCAAGATATCATTTTCTTGTCCTATGACGAACCTAATGCAGAAAAGAACTACGCAGACCTTTGTACCAAGATTCCATGGGCCAAGCGTGTTCACGGAGTCAAAGGCAGCGATGCAGCGCACAAAGCGTGTGCAGCATTAAGTGAAACAGAATATTTTGTTACAATCGATGCTGATAACATCATTGATCCTAATTTCTTGAATATAGAGATAGACTTAGACGAGTTAGGACTTACAGACAAGCATGTTTTCAGCTGGTGCGGAAACGTCCATGTTAACGGCTTGCGTTATGGCAACGGTGGCCTTAAGATGTGGACTCGTGAATTTGTAAACAACATGAAGACACATGAAAATGCCGACGCAACTGATCATCGTAGTGTTGTAGAGTTTTGTTTCAGCGATCTTTATTACCAATTCAATACGAACTACTGTACAAGTTACACAAACGAAACACCGTTTCAGGCATGGCGAGCAGGGTTCCGCGAAGGAGTGAAGATGAGTTTGAACCAAGGCGAAAAGACATCTATGCTGAAGTCCGTGTGGTGGCAAAATTATGACCGGTTGCTTATTTGGTGCAATGTTGGCGCCGATGTAAAGAACGGTATCTGGAGTATGTTAGGCGCTCGAGAAGGCGTTTATATGACAAACTGCACAGATTGGGATTACACTCAGGTCAGAGACTTCGAATATCTAACAGAATATTGGTACGAAATGTACGGCAGCTTCTCAGAAGATGATGCAAAATTCAAGATAGTAAACACAGGACAAGCATTGCGCGAAGAATTAGATCTTGAAGTTGCAGAACTAGACGATAACGCATCAAAGTTTTTCAAACAAGTGTACGAAAATACACCAAGAATTATAGGAAGGATTAAGTGAGCGATTTTTCAAACAGTAGATTAATAGCAGTCACACAAGAATTAGACGAAGTAGGGACAGGCTTTTGTTTGGCTAAGTGGAAGCAGGTGACGTTGCATCTTCACAGTGGCCAGACACATAGCTGCCATCACCCAACAGCACACAAGATTCCTGTTGAAGAGCTTGAAAACAATCCAAGCGCGTTGCATAACACTAAGTATAAAAAAGAGCAGCGTAAAAAGATGCTGCAAGGCGAGCGCCCTAGCGAATGTGACTATTGTTGGCGCGTAGAAGATAGCAACGAAGATGCTGTCAGCGATCGCACGTACAAGTCCTACGAGCCATGGGCGTTGCCATACATGGAAGAAATCAAGACAATGCCATGGGACCATGACGTTGTGCCTACTTACTTAGAAGTTAGTTTCAGCAGTGTATGTAATTTCAAGTGTAGCTATTGCGGACCGCAGGTTAGCAGTAAGTGGATGGATGAAATAAAGCAACACGGCGCGTACGAAACTAGTAAGCCATTTAACAGCTTGCATTCAATGGAGCAGAATGGAACAGTGCCTATTCCTGTGCGTGAATATAATCCATACGTGGACGCATTTTGGAAATGGTGGCCTGAGATTTCTGACAAGTTGCATCACTTTAGAATCACCGGCGGCGAGCCATTGCTGGCCAAAGATACGTTTAAGGTATTGGATTACATTATTGAGAACCCACTGCCTAATATTGAATTCTCTGTCAACAGTAATATGTGCATTCCGGATGAATTGTTTGAAAAGTTTTTTAGTAAGGTAAAGTATATTTGCGACAACAATCTGGTTAAGAAGTTTAAGATATTCACAAGCGCCGAGGCTTATGGTGCCCAGGCAGAGTATATTAGACACGGCTTAGATTACGATAAATGGTTGTACAATATTCGTCGCGTTCTAACAGAAGTACCAGGCTGTACTTTTACTTGTATGTGTACCTACAATCTGTTAAGCATGATATCTTTTGACAAGTTCTTAGAAGATATCCTTGCTATTAAGAAAGACTTTGGCGGCCCAGGTAAGGCTATTCCTATTATTTTAGATGTGCCGTATCTCAGATATCCTGATCATCAAGCTATTAAGATTGCGCCGCCGGAATGGAATGAGAAGTACATCACTAAACAACTAGAGTTTATTCGCAATAACCTAGAGTCGCCGCACGATATGAGTATTTGTAATCAAGGATTCTACGAATGGGAAGGCGACAAGTTTAGCAGGTTGCAAGAAGTATTCTCAAATGAAAAGATGTCACGAGGCGAGCTAGAAACACTGCGAAAAGATTTTGTAATCTTTGTCGACGAGCATGATCGTCGACGTGGCACTGATTTCTTAGGAACTTTTCCGGAAATGGAAGGCGTGTACAGAGAATGGAAGAACTTAATCTAAGTTCTTCCCCATTTGTTCCCCGAGCTTTAACATATTGTTAAAGTTGTGTTCTAACACACTGTTCATATCTTCTAGCAGTGTGTTGAGATCATCCAATGGCATATCGTTAATAGATTCTATTATTTTATAGATCATTTCTAAGCGTTTGCTGTGATCAGTTATGCTGTCATACCCTTCGTCCCACCACTTGCTAAATGTCTTAAACCCTAGTTCGCGCAAATGAGCTAGTGTTCCTACTGGGCCAACCATAATAAAAGGTCGTTTAACTAAAATTGGTTTCAGGGTTTTTTCTGACACGTTCGGCATGCTAGATGCAAATCTGGTTTCTGTCACAACGTTAACAAATGATGCGGCAATAGCCCCTGTATTATCTAACTGATTCTTGTGGGTCGGCGCTGTTATTTTGCCATTCTTGTCTGGCGCAGCATCCCATAATATGGGTGATTCGAGCAAGGATTTATTTCCTTTAACAATACGTTTGCTTATAGGCCGCCCAAAATTCTTTAGTGGTATAGCCGGGTTCGTTATCAACTCTTTTGTTGTATATGAATCATTTAGGCTAAAAGTGCCGTCAAAGTCTTTTATCAAGGACATAATAATAGTACGGTGCCAGTCTCGTCGTAGATTAAAGCACGATATTTTATGTTTAATAGGAATTTTCGATTCTATATATTTACGTTGCTTTCCTGAATTCTTGATGTCAATACAATCTAGAAAAAACCAATCAAAATAGTTTATTTCTAAGTTGTAATTTTCTCCCACTATGTCTGCGTTTTGTTCGCAATGATATATTTTGTAGTTGCATTTAGTTTTGCTTATTATCGTAGAGATCATATCCAGTTCGAGTGACCTAACGCTTTTCTGATCGTAATCTAAAACGTAGGTTTCTAAATATGTAAATTGATGTTTCTTTGAATATAATCTAAAAACATCTTCGATAAAGAAGTAAACGTTTTTTATTCGGTTAACTTTTATAAACCTAATTATGTCTTTTATGTTAGTTTTAGTACATCCAGAATATAACGTAACGATAGCAGTGCCGTCTGTTCTTTCAATCTTATTTGTTACTGTGTGGTATGAGGCAGAACTACTCTTAGACCTTTTGTGTATAGGATGAAGACGAGTATAGCTAGTATAACCGGCTTGTACATATATCTTATCCTTGTGCATTATTTCAACACGTACAATCAATCTAAAACTCCTGTTATTTGTAAAGTGTATCTATCGTCCACTCCTATGTTCGAAGCAGCGTGAGGTGTGTCACTTTGCCAAAGAATGTAATCACCTGCTTTATAGTTACAAAATGCATGCCTGTTAATTTCAAAGTAGTGTCCACTTTGCCAATCTTCTAAGAAAACAATAGCTCTCCAAACGTCTTTATACTCAACATCAAAGACTTGGCAATAACGACGATAGTGGTCAACATGCATAGGCATTATATCGCCGGTTACCATTTTGTAAAACACATATCCGCATTTGTTAAGTCCGATTTCAGCAGCAACGGCTCTCACCCAAACAGGCATCGGATTAGTACTGTCATACATCATGCCTGTAAAGTTTTGATGATTATAACCTTGGTCTTTCCAATATATTAGTTCCTTGTCAGTAAGCGGTTGTCTGACGTACTCAAACTCTTTATAGCGGTTGTTCCAACGCGGTTTTACACTTCCTTTAATCCACATGTCTATCTAAGTCCAAGGTTACACAATGAAATCCGCCGCCTAGGGTACGTTGATGACGCATAGGCAACATAGCACATTCTATGCCATGTTTTTCCAGCTCTTTTCTAAGCGAGTGTTGATTTTCTTCTAGCACTACAAGGCTCGGCGACACACTAAACAAGTTCATATTGATCCATTCGCTAGCGTTACAATATCCTGGATAATAACCTATGTCAGTTGGTTCAGGACACCATATAGCATCCCAATGTCTAAAAGGCTTTGGGAGTTGAGATTTACTTTTAATTCTACTTGGGTTGAGCAACATCAGCCCTTCGCGTAAAAAAGCAATAGTTGAGTCGATGTGCATATAGCTGTATATGCCTTCAAGTTCGTGTACATTTACATTGTCTAACATAGTTTCTAACAGCAGAGCTCCTTGCCGGTTTCCGCTGTTTGACACAAGGTATAAAACATCGTCGTTTGCTCGTATTACGTTAGCAGCATCAAATGCTGGAGCAGTTTCATTAAGGGCCAAGATGTCAGGGTTGCCTATGCACTCTGTGTTATAGAGCGCGTCCCAGTGTGGCTGGTTAAGGTTCTCGACATTTTGCAGATGCTGTTCAAATGCTTTGTATTCGTTTATCCTAGCACGCAACGGCATGGGAGTTGCGATAGTCTTATCGCCGTGTATGAATACACTGTCTCTTGGACAATAGTTGTAATAGTTGCAATCTGTTCGCTCAGGCCGAACTACCTTAACACTTTCTTTCTCTAGGAAGCTGACAAATGTATCCAAGTCCTCGTTAGCTTCGTCAATGACTTGCTGGGGATAGTCCCCCACAGGTACTGAATCAAGGTCTGTGACATCAGCATAGTTTACGGTGCGCATACTCTTGTCTATTGTTGGGATTTTAGCGTAATCCGCAACGCCTACTACAACTTTTTTAAGTTGGCTCCACTCGTTTTTAGATGGCATTTGTTTCCTATTTTAAAAATACTATTAGTTGATAAGTCTGGGTAGTCTTGCCAACTCCATTGCTTCGACGGGCTTGCTATCGCAGAAGGCAATCGATCGATTCCTTGTTGTGCAGTTTCTGGAGTCATATAGTAATGATATCCAATAGATTTTATGTCTTGATTGGCCCACGGAATATCTGGCAATCTCCCATCATAACTCATTTTCTTTAGTTCGACGTAATCTTCTAGGTTTTCACATAGAATTGCTCCACCTCGACCAAGAGATAAGTGCTTTTTGAATTGAAAACTCAAACACATAAAAGAACTTGGCACATAGCCGTTTCTTCTCCAGTATACAGCAGCGTCGATTATTTTGCTGTTGAGATAGTAGTAATCTTGCCAAGGTCGTTCGTTCCACTGCCAATATATTCCTAGTTTCTCAGCAGTAAATGGGATTGAAATATAAGTGTGTTTTGGGATAAAAACAAATCTAGTGTCGAGATATCGCAACGATAGTTCGATTGCGTGAGTGCAGCAATCGGTAGCAACAGCATACGGCGCCCCGTAAAATTTTGCGATTTCTTTCTCAAACTCTTCGACCTTGTTAAACATCAAGTATTTATTCTGCCAGACCTTGGCTTTCCCCTCACAATGATTGAATAAGTATTTTTAACAGAACTAGGAGAAATAATGGACATAGGCTTTATTGGTGTGGGCAAGCTCGGCATGCCCTGTGCAGAAGCAATTGCAGCAAAAGGGCATTCGGTTACAGGATATGATATTGCTAAGGTCTGTAGTGATACTGTAGATGTCGTAGACACTATAGGCGAATGTGTTGTAGGCAAGGATGTAGTATTTGTAGCAGTGCCTACCCCGCATGATCTCGAGTACGACGGTAATGCACCTTCGAGCCATCTACCACCTAAAGACTTTAGCTATACAATTGTCAAGGAAGTCTTGGAAGAAGCTAACAAGTACATGAATAAAGATCAGCTTCTTGTGCTTGTATCAACTGTGCTTCCTGGTACTACGCGAGACCAATTTGTTGACTTAGTAGGTAATACTCGTTTTGTGTATAATCCTTACCTTATTGCCATGGGCAGTGTAAGTTGGGACATGGTGAATCCAGAGATGATTATGATTGGTACAGAAGACGGCGAGGAAACAGGTGACGCAAAACAGCTGGTCGATTTTTATAAGACTGTAATGGACAACGATCCTCGCTACGTTGTTGGTACCTGGGACGAATGTGAATGTATCAAAGTGTTTTACAATACCTTTATCTCTACAAAGATTGGTCTTGTTAATATGATACAAGATGTTGCAGTAAAACAAGGCAACATCGATGTAGACGTAGTAACTCAAGCACTTGCGAATTCTAGTATGCGTATTATGAGCCCACAGTATATGACAGCAGGCATGGGTGACGGTGGTGGCTGCCATCCCCGCGATAATATTGCCTTAAGTTATCTTGCTGAAAAGTTAGATTTAGGGTATGACTTGTTTTCCTCGGTGATGACAGCCAGAGAAGTACAAGCAAAAAATCTAGCAGAAGAACTAGTCAAGCATGCAGCGCTCAATAACATGCCGATCTATATTCACGGCAAAGCATACAAGCCAAGAGTTCCTTATCTAGACGGTAGTTACAGTTTGCTAGTAGGGCACTATTGTGAGCAAGCAGGACATTCGCCCACATACATTGATCCGTACACCGGCGATGACTTCCAACCAACTGCTCCGGGGGTATTTTTAATGGCACACTCTGCAGAGGTTACATACGAATACACAGGCATGACAGCTAGAGACGAATTGTATTGCTCGATCCCGCCTTTCAGTGTTATAATAGACCCATGGCGTAAGATGTCTTCTAGCGTAAGCACAGTTATACATTATGGAAACACGAGGTAAATGATTTACGATATTATCTACATAGGCGAAGATAGCAGCGAGTGGAGAATTCTTAAATCAAGATTTCCAACAGCTAAAAAAGCCAGCTCGCTTGAAAAAGCACAAAAGATGACTTTTACAAAAATGTTTTGGGTAGTGACTCCTGACGTCATTGTGTGTGATGATTTTGATTTTTCTTTTGAGCCTGACGAATGGAGTAAAGAGTATACTCACGTATTTAAGAACGGTGAGTACTATGACGGAATTATTCTGTGCAACAAACGTGCCAACATTTCTAAGAAAGAGTTCGAGTACCGTTTTTATAGAAACAAGAAAGAAATCGACATTCAAGCAAGTATACCAAAACCCTATGAGATCTTTACCGTAGACTCGTACGAGGATTACTGCGAAGCGTATGAAAACAGTTCGACTAGTATGTTTTGGATGGTACCTAGTGATGTCGAAGTTGTAAGTGATTTTGACTTCTCATATAGAGTTGCTAAATGGGACGAACAGTTTCATCTTGTATTCAAGAACGGAAATTATTACGACGGTGTAGTACTTTGTACCAAACAGTCCAAACTTTCTAAGAACGAAATTGATTATAGATTTTATAGAAACAAGAAAGAAATCGACATTCAAGCAAGTATGCCAAAGCCCTATGATATTTTTTATGCTGACGGGTATGACGACTATAAACGTGCACTTGAACAAAGCACAACAAAAATGTTTTGGTTGGTTTGGAACGACGTTGATATTCTAGACGAGTTTGATTTTTCGTTTCAGCCGGACGAAGCAAGTAAGAATTATGTTCATGTGTTTAAAAACGGCGAGTACTACGACGGCATTATTCTATGCAGCAGAGACTCAGAAATTACTCAGCGAGAAATTGATTATAGATTTTATAGAAACAAGAAAGAAATCGACATTCAAGCAAGTATGCCAAAGCCCTATGATATTTTCAACATAAACACTTACGAAGATTATCAGAATGCTCTTGAGAAGTCCAAGACGGATATGTTCTGGATAATCTGGCCGGGAATTAAAGTTAACGATGACTTCGACTTTAACTGGTATTTTTCGCATCACAATAGTTACGACAGAAAACAAAATCATGCATTTAAGAACGGCAAGTACTTCGACGGTATAGTACTTGCTAGCAAGCATGCACCAATAACCCGCCGAGAAGTTGAATTTCGTTTTGTAATAAACAGAAAAGAAGTTGACTACTGTGCAAGCATGCCGAAGCCGTATGATATTGTGTTCATAAGCTATAAGGAACCAAACGCAGAAAAGAATTACCATGCGTTGTTAGAAAGGTTTCCTCGAACAAAACGTGTACACAACGTTAAAGGCATACACAATGCCCATATCAAAGCAGCAGGGATTGTCGATACTGATATGTTCTGGGTAGTAGACGGCGACGCCGAGATTGAAAAAGATTTCAATTTTGATTACCAAGTAGCTCATTGGGATAAAGACTGTGTACACGTATGGCGCAGCAAAAATCCTGTAAATGACTTGACTTACGGCTACGGAGGTGTTAAACTATTACCCACAGAGCTGACAAAGAATGTTGATATTAATTCAACAGACATGACAACCAGCATAAGTTACAAGTTTAAAGCAGTACCGGAGGTGTCAAATGTAACCGCGTTCGATACAGACCCGTTTTCAACATGGCGCAGTGCTTTTAGAGAGTGTGCCAAACTAGCAAGCAGCGTAATACGAGGACAGATAGATGACGAAACAAAAGAAAGGCTTGACAAATGGTGTAACTCCGATGAACGCCGTTCGAGTCAAGGGGCCTATGCAAGACGAGGCGCTATACACGGTCGTGAATTTGGGCTTTCTATTGAGTCTAGCGTTCAGTTGGGCAAGATAAACGACTTCGAGTGGCTGTACGAAAGATTTTTAGAGGAGAACAAAACTAGCGAATGAGCTATCAAGACATTCCATTTGAGGATATTACGAGCTTAGGTCAGCAAACACTATTAGATACAAACCTTTTTACAGTGTCGTGGATATTAGCCCGATTCTGTAATTATGCTTGTTCCTACTGCTGGCCTTATGCTCGTACAAGCATTCCGGATCACCGTCCTTTAGAAGTCTACAAACAAACTATAGACGAAATCAAAAGTCAAGCAAGAGCCAACGGTTTTACAGATTTTCACTTCTCTTTCTCAGGCGGCGAGCCCACAGCATACAAACACTTCGGCGAACTCATAGAACACTATGCAGATGATAACAATCCGGGTTATCAAAGTATTCACATGACTACAAACATGTCGCCGGGCAGCAAATGGTGGAAGAAATGGCTGGCCGTTACTGATACGTTAGACAGGCGCAGTATCACAGCCAGCTTTCACGGAGAGTTTGCCAACGAGCAAGAGTTTGGTGACAAGTGTTTGCAGCTACAGCGAGCAGGTGTGTACGTCACAATTAATCAGGTAATGGTTCCGGATTTATTTGACGAATACTACTCGAGGTGCAAACGTTTTGCAGATAGAGGCATAAACGTCACGTTAAAGCCTCAGAGCGACCCTACAGCAAGTTTTGTTGTGTCGGGCTACTCAGAGTCCCAGCGAGAGTTACTTCAAATTGGATTTCCACAAAAATACGAAGGCGAGGCTCTGCCGCAAGTTAGACTAGAAGACAGCCAGGGCAATAAATATTACATTGACCAAGCAGAGCGGTTTAACGCATTTGGGTTTAACAAGTTCCAGGGTTGGGATTGTAACGCAGGATACCAGAGCTGTATAATCAGAGAGCCCGGCGGCGAAGTCAAGCGTTCGTATAGCTGTCACGATCAACCACTAGGAACTATTGACAACGGCTTTACGCTGTTTCCTAGTGCACAGCCTTGTATAACACCGACGTGTGTAAGTTCAGCAGATTCAAAAATACCCAAGGTAAAGAATGAAAGTAGAAATAGCAGACGTATTGTTCTGGATGGACGCGATCAGGAACTCAGAGGACCGATATAGGACTCTTGAAAGTTTTTGGAAGGGACAAGTAAGATCTAAGGTCTGGTTAGTAGAACATCTCGAAAAGATGCTATGGCCGCCTGCTGATATTGTTATACACGGAGGATGGAACGGGGTATTAGCTAGCCTGCTATTTAATAGTGAAATAGACATCAAGCGTATTAAATCGTTTGACATAGATCCTGAGTGCGAGGAAATAGCCCGCACAGTAAATATGCGGCAACACATACAAGGAAAGTTTGAAGCAGTCACATGTGATTCATTGATAGAACGGTATAACGCTAACCTTGTTATCAATACAATCTGCGAACATTTGACACAAGAAGAATACGAACGATGGCTAACGTTAACACCGCGCGGTGCACTTATAGTATTACAGAGCAATGACTTCTTCGACTGTGGCGAACATGTTCGTTGCGCAAAAGATTTGAAAGAATTCGAAAAACAGTCAGGACTGAAGATAGTCTACAGTGACGAGTTAGAAACTCAAAAGTACACAAGATTTATGATAATTGGATTCAGAGATGTTTAAATTTACAGAGCTTGAAGATATACATTTTGAGATAACAAACAAATGCCAAGCGGCGTGCCCTATGTGTTCGCGCAATCATCACGGCGGCCAGATTAATCCGCTCATAAAGAACCAAGCCTGGACAATAGAAGATTTTAAAACAATAGCAACTCCAGAGGTATTAACCCAAATCAAAGGGTTTTATATGTGCGGCAATTTTGGCGACCCTATTATTAACACAGATCTTGTTGATATGATTGAATATGCAGCTCGTATTAATCCTGATCTAAACATTCGTATTCATACAAACGGTAGTGCAAGGACAATAGCTTGGTGGGAGCGTTTAGCGAAGGCAATGCCCAAACAGCATAATGTAATCTTTGCATTAGATGGCTTAGAGGACACGCACCACCTTTATCGCATAGGTACAGATTTTAATCGCATAATTAAAAACGCTCGCGCATTTATGAAAGCTGGCGGCAGAGCCGAATGGTGTTTTATAAAGTTCAAGCACAACGAGCATCAAGTGGACCTAGCAAGGGAAAGAGCTGAAAAAGAAGGCTTTGCTATGTTTACAGAAAAGAATAGTTCACGTTTCATCGGAAGCCCAAAGTTTCCAGTATTCAACACCCAAGGTAACACTGAGTATTATTTAGAACCGCCTAGTATGTCTGAATTGTCGTACATTACCAATGACATGGTTAGGAACTATAAAGATGTTCTTGCTGATGTTAAGATCGATTGTTACGTGAAACATACCAAAGAAATCTATATAGATGCTTATTGTAACGTGTTTCCCTGCTGTTTCCTTGCAAGTACGCCTTATAATTATGCTCCGGATACAGATATTACTAAAGAAATAAGAACTCGCATGTTAGAGCAATATCGAGAACTAAAGCAAACATTGGGTAACACAAGTGCACTAGAGCATTCGGTTAAAGATATTGTTAGTACTGAAAGTTGGCAAACAGCGTGGGACTACTATTGGACGCAGAACAAGTTGATAACCTGTGCACGAACATGCGGGCAAGTACCAAATGTACCTAAACCCAAAGACCAGTTTATCAAAGTAGTAAATTTTGAATGAGGAAAAATAAATGAAAGTATCAAAGATACCAGGCCTAGGAAACTATGGCATATTCATCGACGGTGTAGATTTTGATCACCTAACAGATGATGAATGGATGGAAATTGGTAACCTGCAAATGGACAATCTCGTTACAATTCTTAGAGATTGTAACCTAGGTTGGGAAAAGCAAACAGATCGAGTTTTGCGTTGGGGAGATACCCGCTACGGAATACGCTACAATATCTTGAAAAAGTATCCTGGCATGACTTGGACACAGGTTGTTCAAGCATCAATAGCAGACAGTCCTGAAATAGAAGATGTGGATAAACTGCGTCTTAAGAGTATTGCAAGAATGCAAGAGCATAGTCCAGAAGGCAAACACGTTATGCGTGTAAGCGGCCGGCGCGACGAGAACGGCAATGCTCTTGGTATGTTTGCAGAAGGCGAACTGCTGTGGCACTCAAACGAAAGCGGCAATTTAGCATTTACGCCAGGTGTTAGTCTACTAGGCGCCGAGAATATGATTGGTTCGTCGACTGGGTTCTTAACTACTCCTGATTACTATGAAAATGTCTCTGAAAGGTTTCGCTCTGAACTTGACGAAATGGTGTTGATTCACAAGTTTACACCGGGAAAGATCAATCCCGGACTGCGTATGGAACAAGACGAAGTAATGCACAGTAATATGTGTCCTACGGACGGTGTTGAAATACCGATAGTAATTCAAAGTCCAGGCGGCATCAAAGGCTTGCATTACTCTGTAAACACAATTTACAGCATCAAAGGTATGTCAGAAGAAGACAGTCAGAAAGTGTTTGATGAGATTAATAAGGAGTTGTTCGTTGATAAGTACATTTACGATCACGAATATAAGAGCAATAATGATTTGTTAATGTTCGATAATTCAATTACTTTGCACAGAAGGTTAGGCGATATCAAAGATCGGTTGTGTTACCGTATACAACATGACTACTCGAACCTGCAGGACGGTTTTTGGCAGCCTTACTTACAAGAGCCTTACAAGAGTAGATACAAAGAGATCATAACTGATTTTGTTGATACAGCAAACATTCAGAACTTTAAATTACCATCTACCAGCAAAATCTAATTGCTCTAAAAACAGGTCCTGGTCAAACTGCCATACGGTTTGATCAGTGCCTCGGTAGTTCACTTCTTTTACAGGTTTCATAACGCCAGTCTTTTCCAAGGCAGGTCCGAATATTTTGTGCACTCTTTGTTGAGTTCCGGCCTCTAACTCATTTGAAGTAATGTACAGTTTGGCATCAGGTGGACACCAGTCTATACATGCAGGAATAAGAAATTGTGCTGTTGGGTTTTGATGCTTAGTAATAACATAGATGCCCCTAAGGCCATTAGCGTAAGTCATTCCTTTTAATCTGTCTGTAAACACGCAAGTTCTTGCAGCTATGCGGTAACTGTTCGATTCCATAACGTCGTCAAACGAATGTGCAACTACAGAGCCTATAGCTTCGCCTCTATAATACAAGAGCCAAGTTTGTTTCTCGCGTTCGTTTCTAAAACAATCCACTAACATTCTTTGTGAAGAATTGTTAGAGAATCCTCTGCGTCCTGCTTCTTTGTAAAAGTCAGATAAGTTAAGTTCTTGCGTCCAGGGTACTATCTCAAAATCACTCATATAAGTCACTCGCTAAAAATGAAAGTATTAGAACGCATCTATCCTTGCTAGAATTGTTGTATGCATAATGCGGCATACTTTCGTTGAATACATTTAATTTGCCTGTTTCGACCGTGCTTGCTTCGTTATTCACTACAAGACCAGCCGTTCCGGTTACGTCAATACCTAGATGATACTTTATTACATAAGTGTCGTCTACTCCTGCAATACAATCTTCGTCATGATCTTCGTGGTCGTCTATTTTGCTATAGGGCTTTAATACAGAAAACGTAGCAAGAATAGGCTGCACTTTTAATGACTGAATAATTTTTACAGTTTCAAGATTAGCAAACTCGTCGGGCAATCCGCTAAGCAATTCCTTGTTATAGATAAAAGGAGCAACCTGCCAAAAATGTCCCGTGTCTCGACGATTTTCAACAATGTCATCCATATTGTTGTAGTCATAGAACATACGGTTATCTCGCAGGAACTCGTAATCTTTCTGAAAGGTAATTAGGTTGCTGAGTAATAGGTTGCTGTCCACCGCAGACTGCGGTGTCAAGAACACTTTAGTCTCCTCACGTCAATGGTCGATATATAGAAGTCTTTTTCTAATACAAGTTTTACAAGGTCTGCAATTTCTTCTTCTGTGTTAAATGGTTCGTCCGATCTCTCCTGGTCTTTTGTGCCGATATTTAACGGACGTATTAATACACTTTGCGGCTGGTTGTTATAGGGATGAATTACACTTAGATCCTGATGTGCTTTGAGTAAAGCGTGTTTCGCAGCAATGTAATCTGTTTGATGAATAGGAGCTTGCCTAATTAAGTTCCACGAAAATTCTGTGGTCAATCCGCCTATACTAACAATCTTACCGTTCTTGTTATTCTGCTCCCACATCTTGTGAATCTCTAACAGTAAGTCGACTTGTGCCGGAAAAATTTTGCACACATTCAACACGTGGTCATAGTCTAAAGACATTTCGACAATGTCTTTTACAGTTTTTCTGTCAGTCAAGTCGTATCCGGTTGAACGGGATACGCCTGTGCAGTCATGCTTGTCTTTTAGCGTGTTGTACAAGACTTGGCCTAAGCCACTTGTATGGCCTGTGATTAATAGCTTCATAAAAATGTTTCGCAGTTCTGTAGATCTAAGTTCAAAATGTCTTCGGTCATAACACCTCCGTATATATGTGATCTAGTGTTACAGCCATTATTTGTTGTGCTGTGTAAGTACGTGGTATTTACAAGGTATATCCATCCGTCTGCTGGGATATGAACTTTTTTGCCATCTATAGTAAACGTTGCTTGCTCGTTTGTTTCTATAGGAATATGGAACCTAAGTTTTTCAGGACTGTCTTGATGTGGTGGCAAGTTAGTTCCCGGCGTGTGAATAGACACTTGAATGTCTCTTGCTCTAGCAGGCAAGTTCTGTACTACTTCTAACGCATAACCTGTAAAACACTCTCTTGCGCCCAGACTATCATGCGGCATTGTAGGGTTGAACTTGTCTTCGGCAATAGCACGCATCCACGGCACCGGCCCTTTGGTGTCGTTGCCCCAAGTAAGCATTAGCCACGAAGCGTCGTCGGCCATAAACTTTCCTAATTCTTCGTTAGGATCGTATTTCCACATATTTTTATGCTTGCTGTAAGTCCAGACCCAATCTCCGTAATTTTCAAGTAGATCACTGTACCAAGATTCTATCTTTGCTTGATCTACAGGCAACCATCTTTTAATAAGCCACCCGGTGTCTAATTCGTTATAGTCCTTAATGCAATCGACTTGTTTAGATAATTTATTTTGGGCCATGTTCAAATCTCTTAACTAATTCATCAAATGGTATGTTTTCTTTTAGTTGCAGTGACACAGCAACTCTTGGAGTTTCTGCAACAATCATATGAGGCAATGCAGGGTTGATTAAACAAGGCCCCTCGCTAGACCATGCAGTTATTGGATCTACGTCTTTAACGTTTATAGGAATGTAGGAACCTACGTTTGATGTACTCCAATCAGGTAAGTCCTGATTACCGAACTTTACTTCAAGCTCTAAGTCTTGCGGTTCGTAGAAGTTTACTTTAGATCCTTTGGTAAGTGTCCAGTTTATCGCGGCAGTTATAGTATCGCCATCTGGACCAGAGTCTATATGAGCAATGTAAGGATTCTTTGCAAGCCAGTGCCAAACTACAACTTTGCGTAGTTCTATACCTCGTTCTACTAAAAACGCAACGAAGTCCTGATTTATAATATCGACACTGTAGTTATCTTTGCGTACAAAATTATCTGTATCAATATTTTCAAGGATTTTTATTAGGCTAATATCTAACAGCTCGTCTTTCTTAAAAGGAATGTAGTTGTTGAGTTCAAAGTAGTAAGGAGTCATAAAACTACTTATCTTCAGTCTGTTCAGAGTCTAAATAAATTGTGTAAATTATGACTATATACTAGCAACAAATAATGGAGAAATAAATGTCAGACGAGTCCTGGATGCAACCCGAAGATACGTCCTTAGGCAAATACCAGCGTATTATAGAAACAGTATCAGAATCACCTACGTACTGCGTGCTCCCGTGGATACACTTTGCTACCCGTCCTAACGGCGATATGCGCTTGTGTTGCAGTGCAAACGCTAGCGGTGCGGGCACAGATCACGAAGTAGGACTGGTTAAAATGGAGGACGGCAAGCCTGCAAACTTTGGCAAGGATACTCCTATGTCAGCATGGAACAATGATTACATGAAAAGTGTTCGCACTACTATGTTGAACGGAGAAGTGCCAGCGAGTTGTACCAAGTGTTTCAAAGAAGAGAAGCAAGGTGTTGTATCGAAGCGTATATGGGAAACAATGACGTGGGACCAAGACGGCGTTGATATTCCTCATCTTATTGAACAGACACAGGAAGACGGTACAGTACCAGAAGAGTTACAGTACCTTGATCTAAGACTAGGACACACCTGTAATATCAAATGTGTTATGTGTTCACCGCATGACAGTTCTAAATGGGTATCAGACCATAAGAAACTAATTCCTACACTTCAGATCGACGAGGTCAAAGATCAGATGCAATGGGATGCCAGCGAGTTTAATAACAAGTGGCACGAAAAAGATACCTTCTGGGAGGAAATGTACAAACAGATTCCTAATCTCAAACAGGTATATTTTGCTGGCGGCGAACCTTTAATGATCAAAGAACATAAAATGTTTATCGAAGAGATCATACGCCAAGGGTACCAAGACAAGATTCTGTTGCGATATAACTCCAACGGACTGCTAGTTGACGACGAGTTGATAGAGCTTTGGAAGAAATTTAGAAAGGTCAAGTTTGCTATCAGCATGGATGCCAGCCATGAGCGTGATGAGTATATTCGTTTTCCAACAGATTTTGCTCAAGTTGAAAAAACACTGCACATGCTAGACAACACTCCTGATAACATTCAAACCAGCCTAGCAACAGCAATTCAAATTTTCAATATCAAACACCTGCCAGAGTTTATGAAATGGAAGATTCGTTCGAACTTTAAGAAGCTGAACGCAGGCACTGTGCCCGGTGGAGTACAGATGGGTGGAGGGCTTGTAAACATGCACTTGTTATATATTCCAACGTTCCTGAGCATACAAATTCTACCTGAAGCAGACAAGCAAGAGGTACGTGCAATATTTGCAGAATTCAAAGAATGGTTGTGGGACAACTACAGACAAGACGACGACTTCTGGAAGATTAACCCTTACGGTTGGAAGCGTTGGGAGGCAGTGTTGAATCATATGGATGCACAAGACAACAGCTATCTACTGCCGGGCTTTAAAGAGTACGTAAACAAACTTGATGCAATTCGTGGGAATTCCGCTAAAGAAGTCTTTCCTGAGCTAGCACATTTATTATAGAAGAAGATAAATACAAAAACGTTAAAGGATTTATTTAAAATGACCGACACAACAAGTGCACCATGGACTATTCCAGTCTTAAAAGGCTACATTGATAGCTGGAGCAAAGAAGCTGCGTTGTCCTTTCATGGCGCCGAAAGCCAAAGACAAGGACACGAAGGCAAAGAAGATTATATTTGGGAAGAAGCTAATTTCGGAGAGTACACAGGATTTGTACACTACGGCCCAGGAGTTGCTGCTTATTATCGCAACGACGGCGCTGAGTATTTGTTGACATCAGAAAAATTGATCGTTGAAGATATGGATGTGCATCGGCATGCAAATGCCGAATTGTACAATCTGGCTGCAAGCGAAGGCGCAATCAATGTTTCTAAATTAAGTAACATTGGTCTTAGCAGGTATAAAAGTTTGACATTAGACGGCACAGATTACGTGTATTGTCTAATCAACCATTTAGGTGGTGAACTAGGTGTTCCTTTAGCTTTGTATTGTACTGCTGATTTGTTAGATACGTTTGTTGATCAGATTGCAACTATGATGAAGTATCTTAAGAATCTTAACGATTCTGAAACAATTACATCGTATCCTTCGTCTAAATTTGCTTTGCTAACAAGAAATAGCAATGGACTGTATTGGAGATATTTACATAACTGGAATCGTTCGAAAGAAGATTTCTATCATCAGCAAGTTGGTGAGTTACAAAAGTATATACAACACCTTGAAAAGAACAATATCACAGTTCCACAGGACACAGTAACTAAAGCGAGAGAAAAATGGGCAACAATATTAAGTATCTAAATTATACAGTTAGTAAAGACGGCAATAAGCTAGCAAGCGGGTCTGTCCCGGCGTTGCTAGCAGTTGGTGGAACAAACAAGAACTACGACCTAGCAGGCGTTTGGTTGACTTACAAGTCTGAAGTTATGACTAAGATAGACCTTTCTGACAATGATGCTATTGATATGTCTTTGTGCTCAGACTGCACAAAAGACGACTGGTTAGCATACAAAGAAGGTAAATAACACCGTCTTAGAGCAAGTTGTACACTTCTATCTTCTTAGCCTTAGGCACACACATACCGCAACCGCATCTATCGTTTGGACACACAATTGGGTCACTGTTTACAGCGTTAGATGCGTAATCAAAAATAGCATCAATATTATCTAACGAACCTAAAGGACCGCGTTTGCCACCGTGTAATGCTTGGCAGGTCTGATGATGGTACACTAGTTTCTCGTGCTGATCAATGTGCAAGAAGTAGTGGTTTACACTACAATGCCAACCTTTAAAGTTATTATCAACATGAGTGACGTCTTGCCATTCGCCGTCCACTTTGCCTTTTAAGCATCTTCCGCCACAACAACTACGTCCGACTTCAGACCCTTCCTTCTTTTCTTTAGCCGGTTTAGGTTGCCCGATATAATCAAAGAACCATTCCTGTTGTTCCTCGGTGTAGGTATGACTGGTCCTTCGCATTGTACCATCGGTGTCTTCGAACCATCCACTGCGTTCTACAGTACCGTCGCCGATGGGCCTTGGCGAATGTGTAATGCCTAATTCTTTGAGCATATAGCACACGTTCTGCACTTCTTCGAAATAGTCAACATGCATCATTACGTTAATCTGCAACCAAATACCCGATTCATGCAGTCTTTTTATATTCTCTAAGACGTGTGCTTTTGCTTTTTCGCTGCCTTCAGGATGGTAACTTACAGTTAGTCCTTGAAATAGTTCTATAATTTCATCTGTCTTTCTAGGATGCCACACTCCGTTAGTGGTAAGACCGCATGTAATGTTAGGTTCGTTTTTCTTGATATGCCTTGCTAAGTGCCAGAAGTCTGGATTTATTGTTGGCTCGCCGCCTGTGAAGCTAATATTAATCTCAGCATCTTCGCCTTTGTATATTCCGGTGTACGCTTTGACAAACTCCAGTGTTTCAAGGAGTTCGTTGTAGGAATGCACAGGGCTATATGTGTCGTGTCTAGTAGCCTCGCAGTATGTACAGTCGTAATTACAGCGTCTACCAGTGTCCCAGGTAACCATCATCTTTTCTGGTTTTGCTAGTGTTATTGCTTCGGTTTTAATCATTCTTTGTCTTAGTAAGTGGGATATCTGCCGCACAAGTGCACCACTTTCTTGTGCAGGTTACGTTTTCTTTGGGCTGTTCAAATGTACCAGTATAGAGGTTGCCTAGACTTCCGCCTACTCTGCAGGTAGCACGATGTACTTCACCGTCCCAGTTTATCATTAGGCTTTCTACACCAGCAGCACAACTCCACCCTTCGAACTGATTCAGGTGTTCCTTAATTACATCGTTGGCGTGCATTTCTTTTTCGCCGTCGATAAGGACGTTAGCCGAAGCGGTAGCTTCACTGGCCATAATCCATTTCAGGTCTTCGTGGTTATATTTTAAGTCGTCAAACCAATCATGCTTTTCTGTCCATCGTATTCTGCGTACAACGTAAGGGATGCCGCCAACGTCAAGTTGTTTAGTGGCTTCTTTAACCTCGGCCATGTGTTCATGGTGTGCCATAACGTTGACATGGAAAGGAGTATGGTTTAACAAGCTGTACACGATAATGTTATCAAGCATTCTGTCCACAGTTTTGTTATCAAAGTGTAGGCTGAATACAATGTGATTAATAGGCTGAAGTGCGTACCACTCTGCTTTTCTTGAAGCATTTGTTGTAACGTTAATCCAGCTAACTCTTTCACTTGCGTATTGTAAGAATTCTTCTATCTTAGGATGCACACATGGTTCGCCACCGGTCAAACTGATGCGTACAGGCTTTTCTAGCATAGCAAGCTGATCTACAGTGTTCTTTAACACATTGATATCTGTATGCGGGCTGAAGTTGTCGTGAATCTCAGCAGGGCAATATGCACAATCGAGGTTACAGCGTTTGCCAAGATTCCATTCTATTTTAATACTATCTTGATGCGGCCATTTACTGGTTACATGTTTCATACGTATGGTTTAAACTCAGGGTTGACTTCTTCAAAGGGACCCTGGTTTCTACTGGCATCTAGGTTGTGGTTAAAGTCTACGCAGTCTTGCCAATACTCACTTAGGTCTGTCGATTTGAGAAAGTTTATGTTATCTTGTATTTGCTGTAGTGTTACTTTTTGCAATAGCTCTGAGCTCTGTACAAACGGATATGTTAACACTTCGGTTTTCATTTCTTCTAGACGTACTATTGTACGCTCTTTTAGCTCGTTGGGCAAGACTTGTGCAGACAATGCTCTAGGATAATTTACTCTGTGACTGTAAAATACAATACCCATCTCGTTGAGGAAATAGTCAATAACCTTGTCTATTTGCAGAATGTTGTTAGCTTGCACAGTAAATGCACCAACAATTCTGCTCACTGTTGGTATTGTCTTCATAATTTTTATGTTATCTTCGACTTCCTTAAACTTGCCATTGCCGCGTATATATTCGTAAACGTCGTGTATACCGTCTATGCTCACGTTTACAGCTACGCTTCTAAACTTGGGCCAGTACTCGTGTATGGTACGGCCTTTTCCTATGCCCGTCTTGGTGCCGTTAGTCGCGTACTTTAGCTCTATATTGTGTCCCCATGGCGCTAGCATGTCTAAGATCTTATAGTGATTTGGATCCATCAGCGGTTCGCCACCTGCGAACTCCACTCTGCGGAAGTAGGGAAGCAGTTTTTCAAAGCTAGTCCACCAATTATCCGTGTCGTCGAAGGGTCCTATGTACTGCCCGGGCTTGTCTACTAGTGCATCTACAGTGGGGATGAGGTAGTTATTTTCTTTTTTGTAAAACTTAGTTACCTGGTCCCAGTCCTTCCAGCTGGTACTGTCCAAAGGATTGCACATTCTGCACTTGAGGTTACAGAGATTGTTGATTTTAATTTCCATAGTAGGAAACTCAAAGGGCATTGTGTAGTCGTCTTCCAGTGCGTCTAGTGCATCAGGGTACAAGTTAGCCCGTGCTTCTGGTATAACACCTGCTATGTGACGCTGTCGTAAGCTCTCGACGCCTTGATCTTCGAGATCGAAACACGGTTTGCACACATCTGGCCGTTCGTTGTTCAGTACTTGCCGACGAACTTCCTGCATGCTTTTGTTGTTCCACGCTTCTTCTAACGATTCTTCTTGTATCCAGCCTATGGGTTGACTACGACAGCATACTTTGATCGCTCCGTCTTCGCGTGTGGCTAATCCTGTAAAAGGGTGCATGCAGAATGTGCATGAGTTAGGTTTGTTCATGAAATTATTTATGCGCCGGCACTGCTTATAAATAGAAAAAGAGGATGCATATGAAACAAGACTTAGTAAACAAAGCAAAAAACTGGAGTGCCGAGCGTGCAGACCAGTTTCACAACAATATTCCTAGGGTAAACCCAGTTAAAGGCAGCTATATCTGGCTGCCGCAGAACAATGGGTTTTATTATTGGGGGAAAGATGCTGTTGATTTTTATCGTCACGACGGCCTGGTGTTTTCTGTACAGAAAAAATGGTATGAGTCTGATTGGAAGTGTCACAAAAGGCTCTACGAGTACAGTATCGAATCTGGAGAATTTAGGATTTCAGAGCCGATGTACTGCGAACCAGTGACTATTAACGGCGAAGAATGGACCTACACAGTAATCCGTCATCCAGGAGACGACATAGGATACTCTTCTCATTACAAGGGACTAGTGAAAGACACTTATACATACACTAAACATTGGATTGATGACATAACTGTGCTGATAAAGTACTTTGATAAGCTAGACGAAGAATTCGGATGTCAGTACCCTTCAAAAGTTAAGATGACAAACCGTCTCAAAGATGATCAAGGATTCTTTTGGAAAGATATCAAGTTTTGGGACAACAGCTTCGAGAGTTTTTATAACAAGCATGTGGGTGAAGTGCAGAAGGCAATTAATCGAGCGGAACACAACGGTCAAGATATAGGATGGGAACTAGCAGACTATGCAAAAGATCAATGGGCTAAGTGATTATGTTGTAGCATTGTCTCAAGAAGTGCCCGAGGTAGTGCAAAGCAAGTCAGTCCTAGATGTTGAATGTACAGAGAACAGTTTTGTGCAAAAAGAAATAGACAAAGACGCAGTTAACCCTGAGCTGATTACTTGGCTTAACAGCTTAGGCTTAGAGATTAAACTAGCAGAGATGTTTTATTGCATGCCTGGATCAAAGGTGCCTGATCATTTTGATGACATAGAACCAGAAGGCTGCTGCAAGCTAATTTGGACATATGGCAGTAGCAGTGTTCCTTTGGTTTGGTACAGCGTATATGATCAAGATAAGGTTGTTTATGAGAATAATTCTATAGGCGGGTATTACCTTACCTGTGAGTCGGACAACTATCAATTCGCTGAGTCTTCAATAATTAAAAACCCTAGTCTAATTAGAGTAGATAAACTGCACGGAGTAGAAAATAACACTGACGAACCCTGGTGTGCAGTTACACTGGTGTTGAAAGAAACAGATAGAAACGAGCACAGGGCCAACTGGAAACAGCTAATAGAAAAACTACCAATTGAGAGTGATAATGGATAAAAATTGTATTGTAAAGTATACTGTATTTGAAGCAGGCGAGCCGTTAATCAGTGGTGAAATCCCTTTACACCTAGTACAAGCGGGTAGAGGCGGCGACAGCTCTTTAGAAGGCATGTGGTTAGCCGAATGGGGGCTGGACGTCAAAGGCTATCCGGGAAAGTATCGCAGGATCGAGGTATACTTTGACGATTTTACGTTTGTGATAAGAGACGATGCCCCGTTCCATAGACAAGAAGAGGATTATAAATGAAGTACGAATATTATTACAACAATACTCCTGAACACGGCTTAGTAAGAAATAATCTGGTTTACACTAGTCTTATATCCGAAGACAAGAAACGTTTTGTGCAGTGGTTTTATAATGATAAGATATATCATAAAGACCAGAACCAAGTAATAGATTCTGAGTTAATGGAAGAAAAATGGAATAGAGAAATTTACTTCTTGAAATTGATGCAAAAGAACTATCCTAATCTAGTTCCGGAGACAGATTTTATTGATCACGAACGAAAGGAACTGTACTTAAAAATAGATGGCGTTGATTTTTGGCAACAGTGCTTAGATGCTGAAAAGAGCTTTGAAGAGGTGTTGCCAGACTGGGAAGGTCAAATGTTAGAGATACTACAGGCGCACAAAGATTTAGGCTTTTATAAGTATAGCCTGCACCCAAGTAGTTATTTCTTAATAGACGGCCAGCTAAAGAGTATTAATTACTTTTTCTGTCATGACAATAGTGAAGCAGTACACCCTATGCAAATATTCCAAAGCCATATCAGTCACGACAGACAAGCCAAACTTCTAGAATATTTTGAAAAAGAAGGATTATCCTGGGAGAGCACACTAACGTGGACTGCTTATCAGCTCATTGCGTTAGAAAGTTTTCGGTTTAACTATCCAGACAGTTTTATTGACAGAGCAAGACAGATTTATGTTTCTTAAAGATTTGAATCACACTATAAGTACAGAGTCGTTAGCAGACTACTTAGAGGATGTTAATTGGGACGATACAAATAGAGCTAACCTTAATCACCCAACAGGGCATCGGCTATACGACCCTTACGAAGTTAATCAAGAGTGGAAGGGTACTCCGTTTGAAGATTTATTGATAGAGTTAGAACAGTATTCTATTGGCGAAGCAAGACTAATTAAGCTAGGTCCTGGCACCTGCTATAGGTCGCACGCAGATATTGATGATCGTATACATTTGAACCTCCTGTCAAACGACCAATGTTATCTGATTAACCTCATAACAAACGAAATGCATAAGACCAGCGCTGATAATAAGATCTATTATATGGACGGAAGCTATGTTCACACTGCTGCAAATTTTGGATCAAGCCCAAGAGTACAGTTAGTTGCAAGAGTTAGATTATCTAATTACGACGACACTGGTCTTGAACGAATCGAACTTGTGTTTTCGAACAGACCTTATAATCTGCGTTATAACATTGATAATTCTGTGTCTGTGTTAATGTCACAATTGATCAAAGAGAAGAACATGAAGTTTATCGAGTTTGCTGATGACCGCATTGTAGTAGAAGTAAACGACGAGTCATTAGATAGACTGAATAAAGAATTAAACAAGTTAGAAGTACAATACAAAGTAAAAAGGGGTAATAAATGATACGAGGCGTTAACAAAAAACCGTATATTAATCTAGACGAGCATATCGACGTTGAAGGGTTTTCAAAACTGCACTATAAGATTTGTCGAGGAATTGTGCAATCTGAATATAAGAAAGAAGGAAACATGGTAAAGCCGGGCGGATGTGATGGCGCTTTTGAATTACCTATTAAGCCTCTATACCTTGCACTAGAAGAATATCACGCATTGCCTTACGATCACGAAATAAGAGTAGAAGGTCGTGCTATTGGGGAATACGACAATCGAGATCAGTTCATGCTGTTTTTGAAGTTAGCACTAGGAGCATTTGATCCATATCAGTTTGTGTTTCTTAAGACAGAAGCAGGCGGATGGGATTCACGATTCGAAGAAAAGACGTGGACACCAGATGCACAATATTTTCCAGAATTAAAACAATGGTTGGAAAACTTAGTCGAACAGAATATATTAACGCACTTGGGCAGAGTTATCTTTTTTAAAGCAGAACATAATTGTTGGATGCCGCTGCACAGGGACCTAATATTGCCAGACGAGCATGACTACTTTGATCACAGACACGAGTTTATTCATATGCGTACTTGTTTGGATAAGCCGTTTTATATATGGGATCCTGAAACAGACGAAAAGGTATTAACCGAAAGTCGAGCAACGTTCTTTAACGATCAGGACTGGCACGCCGGTGGTACTTCTCCTGTTCAGACTTTTAGCTTGCGCATAGATGGTAAGTTTACAGATGAGTTTCGTGAAAAGATCGGACTAGGAAACGTTGATAGTTATTAAATTGCAATCACTTGTATCGTATACTTAGGATCTGGTCCTAAGTTACTTCCGCCGTGTGGAGTCCAGAAATTAAAAGACCACACGTCGCCTTGTTTTCCTTCAGAAATGATTTTATTTCCATACCATAAATGATGCCATGGTTTTATATCTTCGGGAAGTATTGCTAGGCGTTTAATGTTCTTTATTTTTTCTTCGGGAATTTCAAAGTCGTCGACGAATGCATCTACTGTGTCAACGTGTTGAGGTATACAGCATCCGGGATCTATTCTAGTCACCCAAATCTTGTACTGAGTAAACATCGATGATAGTTTGCTGTATAGATAGCTCAGATCAGCACCTAATTGATTAGCGTTAATGATTTGCCATTTCACGTTACTTTTGTCAGCAAACGATGTTGTATGAGTTATTCCTTCGATCTCGTTGTACATAGGATTTTCTCTAGCCATTTTGGACATTGTTTCGAAGTCTCTAATAGTAATAGAACTCCAGTCAAACTGTTTAATTGATTCTAGCAGTTCGTTATTAATAACGCTGTTCCATAATCCGATATACACTGGATTGTGTACACCTTTTTCTTTTAAAAAAACGAATGTTCTGTCGTCTGCCGAGCTTATAATTTTCATTCTATACCTACAATATGCATAACGTATTTATCGGCGAATCCACAGTTAAACCCTAGGTGATACTCGTCCCATTTATCCCAGCGGTATATTGTGCCTTGAGAGATCATATGGAAGCATTTATTGCCTACTATAAACACTTGCCCTACTTTGCCAGTTTCTAAGAAGATTGTATATCTAACGAGATTGCCTTCAGCTGCCCATTTGTCTGCTTCGGTTTCTATGTCCCAGTGATAAGGTACACACTTGCCTGGCCGTATAGCACTGACCCACACGTTCTTTGGTGTTACGTTTAACTGCTCTGCAACCTTTGTTACATGCGAATCGTTAAAATGTTCGCCTGGATAAAAGTTAATCCATTCCACAGAATCATTAGTAAAGTAGCCGCCGTGTTGCCACTGTTGCATCATTTGATCAACTGACTGTTGTATATTGTCGCTAAGAGTAACATCTGTGCCATACGGCTTTTCCGCAGTTTTGTAGTGGCCGTGGTCAATGTTTAACTCACTTACCAGAGCTTCGCAATCGAACCTTTCTTTACTTGTGTGATTATTTTCGTTCATAAATATTGTATGCTCACTATTAACGGACACCCTTATATTACATTAGACAAGTATTTAAACATTCCAAAATTCCTAGATTTGAGAAATGACTTTGAGTTTCTAGTATCTAACAGTTGGGAACACATCAGAACGGGTGTATGGAACGCAGGCGGACATTCCCCGCACGACTATTATAACGCACCTGAGATCTTTAGAGAAAAGGGATTGCTGTATTACGTGTATCGTCAAGCAAACGAAGACCGTAAAACAGACGAAAAACTTAATCAGCATCTAAAACATTTTGAAGACAAAGATGATTTACACGGGTTGTCAAGATACTTGAAGCTTCGTTACGATGCATACGATCCGTATAACATTCTTAATATACGTAAAACGTTCGGTCCTTATTATGCTGCTGACTCTTACATATTTACCGAGGAAGACTGGGCAAAGTATTATTGGGAAGAATATATGGAAGAGTATCCGGCGATAAAAGATTTTATTATAAACGATCTGCCATTTGACGAAATCGGAGTGGTTACTTTGTTTTACAATGAGCATTTTGTAGTGCAAAACTTTCATCGAGACTTTAACTACTTTCCTTATGAAAAAGGCGATAAGCCAGAAACATTTCCGCACAGGCAAGAATTGATTTGGTTACGTTTTGATTTAGACAGACCTTTTTGTTTGTTTGAATTAGATATAGAGAATGGGGATGTAATAAAAGAATATCCTGTTGAAGGATATTCGGCGTTTTTTAATCATCATAACTGGCACGGTTGTTTTGAAAGCAATCCTTATACGTCTATTACTTTAAAAGTAGAAGGCAAGTTCACCGATGAATTTAGAAAACTCATCGGTGTTGATAATCTAGAATACTATTATTACGAGGATTAAGGAGTTAATCCTCGTATGTCTCTAATACCAGGTGCAGTCTTAGTTAGATCATATCTTGCTTCGTTTACAACTTGTCCAACGTCTGCTATGAACTTATATTTTATACCTCTAGCATCACCTGTTATTTGAGGATATGATACTTGAACGTATTCTCCGTCCCACTGTCTTCCGGTAGGGCCTGTGTCTCCGTCCCACTGTCTTCCGGTAGGGCCTGTGTGTTCAATTGAACGATCTGGTATTGCCGTAAGTAATGGCTCGAACCCTACGTCGGCAAACTCTAATACGTAAACATCGTTTTGTGTCAAAGAATACTGATAAGCGTAACTAGTAGCTGCACCTACTACAAACAGCTTAGATTGGTTATTGTTAAACGTGAATCCAAACGCAGCTTGATCCTGCGGTCGGGTATCGTAGAAATCGTCTGAATAACTTGCTGATGTTATGGCGTATGGCTGTGTCAATGTATATTTGTATACTCCAGTTTCGGTGTTAGCACCGAGCGTATATAAAACTGTTCCGTCCAGGCTAAATGCTAAGCCAACCATTAAGCTATTTTGACTACCTACAAACAGGTTTATATTGTCATACTGAGTATTCAACGCAAATGAATTATACGCTGCTGTTGTAAGGTCGTACGGCGTTGACAGTTCGCATTGGTAAATTAAACCAGCCCCAGTCCCAATAATGAACATTTTAGTTCCGTTGTTGTTAAACACAAGCCCTCCGAGACGATCATCCACTTGCATGCTAAACACTACATTGTCGTATGACACAGTTGTTATATCAAACGGAGTTGTTAACGTATATTGATATACTTCGGCATTAGTTTTAACTCTACTACCAGTAATAAACATTTTAGACCCATCGTCATTAAATGCAATACCGTTTGGGTTCGTTTCTGTGTCGGATGTTAGAGTAAAGGTTCCTCCGTTGTACACTGCTGATCCTGTTTCGTACGGTGTTGATAAATCATATTCATATAACTCGCCAAGGCCTGCTGAAACGTATAACTTTGTTCCGTTGTTATTAAAAGTCATAGAATTTGGCCCACTTACTTCAGAGAACGTATCGAGTTTAAACACTGCTGAATCTGGTTCGTAAGGTACATTTAGAAGGTATTGGTTTATACCGGTCCCAGAAGACCCTAGTACTCTAGCGTCGCCTAAGGTGTACAGCCTTGTGCCGTCGTTACTAAATGTAAAGTCAAGATAATTAAGGGCGAACGAGTCTCTACCTGGTCTCACTAATCTGTCAACTGTTGCTGTTGATATATCGTACGGTGTGCTTAATGTATAACGTATGAATTCGATGGAGCCAGAGTTTAGGAACATTACACTTCCGTCGTTGTTAAATGTAAAGACACTAGGAAAGTCTTGCTCAACTGCTGTATTAAGAAACACGCTGTTATATGTCACAGACGAGATACTGTAAGGAGTATTTAATGTGTATTGATATATGGTATCACTGTTGTAGCCTACCATATATAACCTAGTTCCGTCGTCGTTAAAGTTTATGTCTCGTGGCGAAAAGTCCTGCGGTTCTGTGTCAAGGGTTATACTATCATAAGACATTGTTGAGATGTCAAATGCTGTTGTAAGTGAATACTGATGGATAACATTATTATTACCGTCAGTTAAGAGCATAATCGTGCCGTCTGCACTAAAGAGTATATGTCTTGATGCTGCTGTTTGTACAGATAAATCATAAGATATGCTGTCGTAACTTGCAGTTGAAACATCGTTTGCAGTCGATAACGTATATTGGAAAAGAAAATCTGATGTACCGTCGAGTACAAACATCTTTGTACCGTTGTTACTAAATGCAAACGAACGAGGATTGGTGCCTTGAGCATCTACGCTAAAGAACTTAACCGCGTAAACTGCCGTAGAGATATCATACGGGGTACTTAATAAGAATGGTTTTACCGTGTTTCGTAATCTGTCAATTACGTACATTTTTGTACCGTCGTTATTAAAAGTAATGCTCCAAGCTGTATCAACAACTGGGCCAACAAAGAAACTCACTCCGTCGTAGCTTGCTGTTGATAAATCAAACGCAGGCGACAAAGAGTACTGGTAGACAGTATTGGTTGTATCGCCTATCACATACATTTTTGTACCAGTGTTATTAAACGCAAGACTTCGTGCAGTAATGTCCTGTGGACTAACGTCGAGGTTAGTAGGGGATATCCCTGTGCTGCCTACTACGTCATAAGGTACTGCTACAGAAAGTTCGTAGATTCGATTCGAGTTAGTTGTAAAGAGTTTTGTACCGTTGTTATTAAATGCTAGCCCGTACATACCTTCTATCGCCCCTGTCGTGGCGCCGATATCGTATGAGCCATCAAGGGTTATTGTAGTAATATCATATGCAGTCGACAATGAGAACTGATGTATATTTGCTGGCACGCCCTTCAGTACATATAGTTTTGTGCCGTCATTATTAAAAATAGCATCAACTAGGCCAGTGGCGGTTGACGTAAAATCAAAGTTTACTCCGGTATACGTCACAGAGTCACTTAGCTCAAACGGGACAGCCAGAGCGTATTCATATATACTACTGTTATATGCTCCTAATGCAAACATCTTTAGTCCTGTATCATCAAACAATATAGCTACTGGACTATCT
>Ga0207995_100046_pt1 | contig 59160 bp, 59 predicted proteins | sample AntDeeMetag022AM_FD_184759 | JGI IMG/M metagenome (GOLD analysis project Ga0207995, IMG submission 184759) | Saline lake microbial communities from Deep Lake, Antarctica - Antarctic Deep Lake Metagenome 022AM (SPAdes) (version 2) | ecosystem: Environmental > Aquatic > Non-marine Saline and... | reverse complement strand
GGCGATCGGGCGGCGAGCACCGGTCGGTCTTAACCAACACTCTCGGTTAACTACGTCCGAATGTTGGTTAAGACGCCCTCGCTCCCGATCCCGGTCGGTGGTCGTCTCTCGGGCGATAATGTTCTGGTATCCCACTCATATGGTATGGTTCTCCGATATACCACTGTGCGCTATATAGAAGGCTCAACGCGACCGACCTGCTTTGGCTGTTTGGCGTACTACAAACCACCCACTCATTGACATGACGGATGCAGTCGTGGAACTCAAACTATTCTGGAAGGGAAAGTGGCAGCAATGCAATCCATGATGTCTGTAGCCAGGGTTTCTGAATTTCTTGAAGAGGGTACTGGTGTGAGAGGGCCACGTCAGTTTGAATCGCATATCGTGAGCTGCCCATTTCCCCCGCCTCAATACGGTCCACACCGCTCAATTAGTACTGTAACAGATTCAAGCTGGATAATCCTCACCGCACACATCTAACAAAGTATCTTCTGTATCTCTACCAAAACTACCGAGCACGGCATCTAGATTCTCAACCAATTCATTGAGCTAACTATCCTCGGAAATGTTGGTGACTTCTCTGGCATCATGTATCTCCTTCAAATTTTCAGCACCGATCGCGCCCGGTGGAGATGTTCGTGACCGTGGTGAATGCAGTTGGTGGAGAACAATGCTAACTGTTTTTTTGGATAGAAAGTGAATACAAAAGTATGAGAAAGAGTGCCTACGCATTTATTGGTGGAGTCTGTTTAACAGCGTTATTTTTCTCAATCGGATTGTGGGGAAACTATATTTTGTCAGGAGATCCTCTGCATCTCGTTTCTGGTTCTGATTCGCCCGTCAAAGCGGCTTCCGTGCTCTTCACGTCACTATTTGTCGGACTCTCGGGTGGGCATTATATTGGCGGTTCCTTCAACGATGACGATGGACATCGAGCATTTGCTTTGGGCTCAAATACAGTTCTGTGGTTCTTCCTGATAGGGTTCATCGGTTTCCAAGTTAGGGAGGGCGGAGAACTCATTGAGCCGCTCCTGTATTCGGCGTTTCTAATCCTAAGCAGCGGCGGTATTTTTGCTCTCCATGGGGCTGGTCTAATAGAAGATGAAAGCCGATTAGACGAATACGTGGGCCTGTTCTCCTCGAAAGGGACAGCTCTTATTGTTACGGTGACTTTGATCATCCGAACTGTAACCGACCCGTTTCTTGCCTCTGCCGCGATTATTGGTGCTATAATCGTCGGACTCCTGATTTGGAACGCCTACGGAGACATAATTAGAGAATATTGGGAACAGATTGATAAACAAATTGAGGAACTCCGCACCTCAGACACAGAAGAAGCATTTTTGGAGGAGTCATAGTGTTAGAACACCGTACCAGGTTCTGGTGATGGTGCCTCATCGAGCGCGGTAAACGGAAGTTTGCAGTTTCCAAATAATCGTGAACCGACCCGATGAAAAATTCAGAACCGACAGATAGCGGAAGGTATCTCATACACCTCTCGCACAAAGCTTTATCAGTACCTGGTTAATTATCGTATCTATCCGGAAACTATGACCGACGGAAACTCAACCCTTCCAGACCAGAATACGTCTTCGACAGGGCAAACGGAAGGGAGTGAGGTCATCACGCGGGACGAAGCTGACATCACTCTCCCCGAGTTAGAATCACACCTGTTTGAATGTGCGGACATCATTCGGAATCGCGTTGATAAAACCGATTATAAGGAGTACATCCTACCGCTCGTCTTCTACAAAGCGTTCCAAGACACTTACCAAGACAACTACGAGCGCGTCCTGAATGAGAAACAAGAGGAAGGCATCGATCACCAAGTCGCTGTTAAGCTTGCTCACGATGAGGCCTTCCACGAATATGTCGTTCCGAAAGAGTACCGGTGGAATGATCTTCTCAGCGCAAACAACACCGCATTGCGGGTTGACGATGCACTTCGGAAATTCGAGGAGCTCAACGACCAATTTGACGGGATCTCTACGGTCGAATACTCCAGCGTTGATGCATTCACCCAACAGGAAGATAACCGTCTCGAAGAGCTTCTGCGGCACTTAGATGAAACGAATCTGAGCCGGTATCGAGTCCCACCGGACATGCTTGGCGAAGCGTACATGGACCTCGTCAAGCACTTCGCAGAAGAAGAGGGGCGAGACGGTGGCGAGTATTTCACACCGCCGGAAATCGTTGAGTTGATGGTGAAAATCTTGGAGCCGTACGAGAAGGACACCAGTGTTCACGACCCAACGTGTGGTTCTGGCGGGATGCTCGTTCAAGTTGCTGAGCACCTACAGAAGGTCCAGAAAGTTCCGGAAGACCACTGGCGGAGCATTCGCTTCACAGGGCAAGAGATCAATCCGACAGTGTACGCGATGGCACAAATGAATCTGGCCATCCACGACGTCACGGGTGAAATCCAGAAGGGAGATTCGCTGTCTAACCCGCAGTTCACCGAATCAGATTCCGAACTCGAACACTTCGATTATATCCTTGCGAACTTCCCGTTCTCGGCGCGGTGGGACAAAGACACCCTAAAAGACGACTCGTACGGGCGGTTCAACGATCTTGAGAAACTGCCGAGAGCAGATCGGGGGGATTACTCGTTCATTCTCCACATGGCCAATCAACTAAAGGAGACTGGACAAGCAGCGATCGTAGTCCCCCATGGCGTTTTGTTCCGGAAACACGAGAGTAAGTTTCGTGATTACTTGATTGAGCGTGACTTGATTGAAGCGGTCGTCGGACTTCCTGAAAACCTCTTCCAGAACGTCTCAATTCCGAGTGCGATTTTGGTGTTGAATGCTGAAAAACCGGAACACCGGTCTAGCGAGATTCAGTTCATCAACGCAGCTGATGAGGAGTTCTACACTGAGCTCAGCAACCAAAACGAACTCCTTGACGAGGGGATTGACCATATTACCAGCATCTTCAAAGATTGGAAGACGATTGAACGCCGTGCACGCACGGTTTCACATGAGGAAGTTGCCGAAAACGACCAGAACCTGAACATAGCGCTCTACGTGGACACGACCGAACCGGAGGAAGATATTAATGTGGAAGACGAATTGGCAAAGCTTCGGGAGTTGCAGAATGAGCGCGACGAGATTGAACCGCAGATGAGTCAGCATATGGAGGTGTTGGACTATGAATGAGGATGATGAGTTTGACAAGTTCGCTGATGCCGAATCTGCGGAACTAGCAGAACCCAACGGTATAGATGAGTGGAATAAGTCAAAACTCGAAAACTTGCTATCTGATCTCTTAACAGGAGGACGGCCAACTGGCGGGGGTTTAGATGAGGGAGAATACATCAGTATTGGAGGGACACAAGTCGAATCTGAGGGGTATCTCAACCTTACCGACTTAGTGTACATTCCTGAGGATTATTTCCAGAAGGTTGAGGAAACCCAATTGCAGAAGCACGATATCTTGGTAGTAAAAGATGGTGCTAATACCGGTGATATAGCGATTGCTTGGGAATCTAATGAGAATGTAGTCACAAATGAGCATCTATTCACCCTTCGCCCGAGGTCTGACCTCAATTCTCCATATCTCTTCTACTATCTTCTCTCGCACAAAGGCTGGAAACAGATCAATGGAACAATCACCGGGTCAGCGCAAGAAGGTATTAACCGGGGGTTTGTTGGAAAGGTTGATATAGAGTATCCGCCACTCCCCGAACAGCGCAAAATCGCTACCATACTCTACACCGTTGACAAAGCGATTGAGAAGACTGAGAAAATCATTGAGCAAACAGAACGGGTTCAAAAGGGGATACGTCAGGATGTGTTCTCTTATGGTATTGACGAATCTGGAAGACTCCGTAGTCAAGATGATCAGCTTGAGGAGACTTATCTCGGACGATTCCCCTCCGAGTGGAAATTAAGATCGGTTGCAGAGGTCTGTACAGAGGTAGTGGATTGTCCCCATTCCACACCGGAATACGCTGAGGAGGGGATACTTGTCGTGCGCACCTCTGAGATTGATGACGGACGATTCCATCCGTCTGAAGCACCGAGGGTAACTGAGGAAGGCTACCAAGAGCGTATCTCTCGATTGGAACCACGACCGGGAGATGTGATTTTTACCAGAGAGGCACCGATTGGAGAGGCCTTCAAAATCCCAATGGGAATGAAACTCTGCCTTGGTCAGCGAATAATGCAACTACGACCACGAGATGATATTTTGGATTCAGACTTCTTGGTAGAGTTGTTATACTCTGATAAGATGCAAAACTGGTTCGAGCGATCTGCACGTGGAAGCACCAGCAAACACATAAATGTTGGAGATATGGAAACAATGAAAATTCCTGTCCCTTCGATTGATGAGCAACAAAGAATAGATTCGGTACTCGGAACTTATCGGAACCGTTTGGACTCGGAGCGGAACTACCTGGACCGACTCCAACGGCTCAAACGCGGCCTAATGCAAGACCTCCTATCGGGGACAGTCCGCACAACCGACACTACAATAGAGGTGCCTGAGGGGATCGCACAGCATGGTTAACCAGTGTGAATGTTTCAAACGGACCCTCACAGAAAACTTGCTCACAGGAGTGGTCCGCATTCATGATAATGGGACTGAGATTATAAGTGAGGTTCTTCAGTATGAGTGATGGGCTGAACGAACTAACAAACGAGAAATCGCTCCTTCGGTGGTTAGGTAATCTAGGTTGGAAGGTATATGGTGGAGAAAATCATCATGGGAGTGGTGGGGCGCTGATTAATGACGAGTACGGCCGAGATGTGAATGAGCCGGTCCTTTGGTCTCTCGTTCAAGATCAGGTTATCAAACTGAACCCGAAGGTTACGGAAAAGAACGTTGAGAGTGTCATTTCGGGGATCAAAAGTGATCTTGTCGGTGAACAGACGCTCATTGAGACGAACAGAGTCGCTCATAATTTACTGACTTCAGGCCGGCAAACGACGCTTCAACAACCGGATAAAGAACCAGTAAAAACGAATGTTACTCTTGTTGACTTTGATCAGATTGAACGTAATTCGTTAATCGCGTCAAACCAAGTGCGGTTCAGAACGAACGGGAAGACGATCAAACCAGACATCACACTCTTTCTCAACGGATTCCCGATCGTTCAGGGAGAGCTCAAGTCATCTGCACAAGGTAACCAAATTGGAAACGCGATCCGGGACTTAAAATCCTATGAGAGTACCGCCCCTGGTGCCTTCGAAACTGGCCTATTCAATTTCGCCGCAGAAACTCACCAATACCACGTTGGCGCAGTCTGTGCGCCTTCTGGTGAATATCAGCCGTGGAACCGTGCGCCACCCGAGTACACTACAGATGCGGATATCGAGAAGTTCAAGCAAGGAGCACGGGCGACACTGAATCCAAAAACTCTCTTGAACATCTTAGAGAACTACGTTTTCTTCGAAAAGACCGATGGGGGGTTGATTAAGATAACCCCCCGGTACATGCAGTATTACGCAACTCAGGAACTCGTTGATCGCGTGAAATCCGGGGAACGGACTCGGGGGCTCATTTGGCACACTCAGGGCAGTGGGAAATCATTCTCAATGCTGTACGCAGCCGATCGCCTTCTCATGGCCGATTGGTTCCCCTCACCACAGATTCTCATCCTTGTCGATACAGACGATCTTCGTGACCAACTGACCACGACGATGAGTAATATCGGGTATTCGCACCGCTTCGAAGTCGCTAACAGCATGGACCACCTCTACGACATGATTCGAAGTGGTACATCGAAAGTCATTCTCACGACGGTTCAGATGTTCGAGGAGGCACCGCAGGACCTCCAGGGGAACGACAATACAGTGATTCTGAGTGACGAAGCGCACCGCTTCATGGAGAAGCGTTTAGGCAATCGATTAGACGGTGCACTTCCGGACGCGCACCACTATGGATTCACAGGCACACCGGTCAGCTCCCGCATCCGGAATACGTTCAGTAACTACAGTAATGGAGAGGAAAGCAACGGTGGGCGTGCATACCTTGACCGGTATTCAATAAAAGAAGGTATTGAAGACGGCGTCATTCTCCCGGTTCACTTTGAGGTTCGGACAGACGTTGGCTGGCGCGTGGACGACATCGACTTGGACGAACAGTTCCACGAACTGACCGGTGATCTTTCCGACGATGAAAAGCGAGAGGTTATCCGGGAAACCATTACGAGTCAGCAGTTGGGCGAACTACCTACCCGTGTACAGGCGTTGAGCGAGGATATCTACAATCACTATCAGCAGAAATTAGCGCCAAATGACTGGAAAGGGATGGTCGTCACGCCAAGCCGTGAATCTGCGGTCATGTACGGTGAAACCCTGCGCGAGCTCCTCGATGATCCTGATGACGTCCGTGTCGTTATTTCACAGGACAAGGGTTCAGAGTTATCGAGTGATGCCCTTGTCCCTTCGGGTGAACAAGGCCAGGTCATTCGGTCATTCAAACGCGAGGACTCTCCGAAAATACTGGTCGTGTGCAATATGTTGCTAACCGGGTTCGACGCACCGATTTTGAAAGGGATGTACTTGGACCGGAATCTGAAGGACCACAACTTGTTGCAGGCAATTGCTCGCGTGAACCGTCCGGAGGACGGGAAAAACAACGGTCTCATCGTCGATTACCGCGGGGCGCTGTCGAACCTCGAAGACGCGCTTGAATTCGATGATGATGTGATCGAAGAGGAAATCGTCGCTGAGGAAGGAGAGCTATTGGAGCATTTCGAAGAGCTTCTACAAGAGTGCCAGGACATGTTCTCGGCGGATATCCACGTCGAATCTCAAGAGGACGTCACCGAGCTAGTGTCAAAGGTAGCTAAAAGCAGCGAGCGGTACAAGGAGAAGGTGGCCCGACTGCAGAACATCTACGAGAGCCTGTCACCGCATGGCGATCTCGTGCCGTACGAAGGAATCTACCGAGACCTCAACCGAATTCGTCTTGAACTCGAAAGCATTGAGCAATCGTCTGACGATCCGGTTACGACATCGCAGGAGTGGGGTCAGAAGACGCGAGACTTACTTGAGAAGACCACCGATTTCGATACCGTTGGTGAGCAATATCCAGAATTTGAGCTTGATAGCTCATCACTGGACGAGATTTCAGACGTCCCGCCCGAAATCGAAGTCGTGCGCGTGGGCAAGGGTCTTCAGGAAATTGTTGAGCGGAAACGCCAAGAGAATCCCCGGTATGATCAACTCAGCGAGCGGTTAGAGAATGTGCTGGAAAAGTGGCAGAACGACATGATTGACGCAGCTGAAGCTCTATCCGCTCTCAAGCGAATTGAAGACCACACACGGGAGTTAGAGGAGCGTAAGGAGAATCCTGAACTGAATGATGCAGAGTACGCGATTTACCTTACACTTCGAGACGAGTACGATGACGTAGTCCATAGCGAGGAAGAATCTGAACTATTGGCGAAGGAAATCGATATTCAATTCCGAGAAAACGTAAATCAGGATTTCCTTGGCTGGAAAACTAACCCGGACACCCATAAGGAAATTCGAAGTTCAATCATTTCTGCGCTTCAGGAATGCAATGCGCTTGCTCTCTATAGTGAGGACCAGTTCGTAGATGCGTGTGTGCAGTACCTCATTGAGAACCACGATTGAAGAAGTACTCTTTTCGTTACCAGAACTAAATCCCGAAAGAGCTTATTCGGAAGATTCGGAAACTACACGCTTCCGTTTATTATGCCAGCAGTCTGTCGACACCCATGATCACCGATGCACGGGTGTTACAACCGGAGTTCATCCCCCAAGAGGTGAAACACCGCGACGGCGAAGTCAACTACCTATCCAGCGTTCTCCAGCCAATCCTTGACGGGCAGCCAGCGGACCCTGCCTTCCTGTATGGCCCGTCTGGAGCCGGGAAAACCTGCATCGCACAATTCACCATCGAATGCCTCCGTGAGAACGTCGTTGAGCTCAATCACCAGTACGTGAACTGTTGGGAGGACTACAGCCGATTCAAAACGCTGTACACGCTCCTTGACGGGATCGGGCAAACTCTTGATATCCACCGACAATCCACGCCAAAAGACGTGTTGCTCGACCGACTCCGTAACTACGAGGGTCCGCCGTACATCGTCATTCTCGATGAAGTAGACCAACTCGAAGATAAGAGCCTGCTGTACGACCTGTACCGCATCCCGAGCATCACGATGATACTCATCGCCAATAACGAAGAAGGCCTCTTCGCGTCCATAGACGACCGTCTCAACAGCCGTCTCACCGACTGCACACGCATTCACTTCAGACAGTACAGGAACAACGAAATAGTCGCCATCCTCAAAGATCGTGTCCGATGGGGACTGCAAGGGGACATCGTCAACGAGGGACGCCTCAACACAGTCGCTAACAATGCAGCCGGTGATGCTCGTGTCGCCATCGGTATTCTACGGAAAGCTGCCCGCGCTTCGAAGAAGAACAATCTCAATGAGATACCTGAACAAGTCATTCGGAACGTCGTTCCGGAAGCGAAAACGGAAATCAAGCAGAAAACCGTGAGTCGCCTCACACCACACCAGCAAACACTCTATGAGATCATCACTGAGTACGGTGAAATCGGGCCGCAAGACCTCCACGAGGAGTACCGTTGCCGCGTGACTGATCCGAAGACCCAACGGATGGTTCGGAATTACCTCTCGAAGTTAGAACACTACAATCTCATTAGGTCGGAAGGAAATACGAAAGCTCGAATCTACCGGGCAGTCGCCTGAAAGGAATGAGCGGTAGAATCCTCCAGGAGTTACTCGGATCGCCAGCGTGACCGACAGGGGATCTCCAAGAGTACCACGTACAAGTTAGCTAACACGCTCGTTGAACTCGGTGTTGCTGAGGAACTCGACGAGTATGAAGACGGGTCGTCGCTCTGGCGGGTTGATCCGGTGAGTGGTAACTGGACGGGCGAAACCACGATCGAGCTCGGCCCGGTTCTCATAGCGGTCTACGGTGCAACCTGCGTCGACGAGGACCTCGAACTGTTCGTTGACCGGCACGGCAAAGCAGCGCTGGCTCAAGCAGTCACGGCGACGTTAGAGTACCTTGCTGGTGAGACAACGCGTCGTGGTGTTGCAGATGACCTCGGCGTGCCTGCTGTGGAAGCTATCGCAGCCACACAAGTGATTGAGCAGATCATCGCTGTAGTGAAAGACCACGATCCGACACTCACCGATATTTCGCTCGATGTGGAGATGCACGAGCGAGCGCTTACGCAGGCACCCTACCAGCGCCCTGATGGGTAGAAGGACTATATTGAAACACTCTTCTTCAGATACGATTTGAGGTGAAATACCTCCTCAGTAACTATGCTTATGTGTCATCATACACAATAATGGAAATATGGGATCTAAGCAAGTAGATAAAGTCGAAGAATTTTATAGTTCCTTAATGGATGTGATGCGGGATGCCGATCAATCCCTTGAAGCAATGGAGGTATTGATAGCAATCAAAGGATTTGAACGGAATGTACAGGAGGGGTATGCGAAAGAACTCAATATCGATGAAGAACAACTTGATCAGATCCTTTCGAATCTTATTGATGCCACTGCTGAAGGCGGGGGCGAAGTTAGCCCGGAAACACTTAGCAAAACGTTAGAAACCACTGAAGATTACTTCGGCAAGTAGCGAACCTGTCCTGACCAAAAGGTAGGGGTGATGGCGAGTTGTCGCTACAGGACGAAATTACATTATCCTACAAGCCACAACAATTCTCATAGCACATGCCCATCCGCCTTGACACGTACGAACCCGATATCGAACTCTTGCCCGGGACAGCCAAGTCCGACATTATCGCGTTCCTCTATGACAACCCCGAACTCGGCTTCAGACCCAAAGAACTCGTAGACCACCTCGAACTCCCTCACGACGCCGTCACCACCGCGCTCAAACGATTGTCCGATGACGGGCTCATCGGGAAAACCTCAGACAGCCACTACCACGCCCTCGAACACCGCGAAGACCTTCTCCGGTACGTCGCCAGCCTCGACCAATTAGAGAGGATGTTCGAAAATCAGGACAAGGACTACGACGAGCACACCGACATCGAATCCCCGAAGACCGACTTCGGCGAAGACGAGTTGGAAGAAGAGCTTGCTGAGTTAGAAGCCAATCTAGAAAAATAGTAAGTACCGGATCAGGACAGTCAGTTGGGCGTGAAGCACGGCTCTTCGAGGTTCCTAAATGGCTTATGGAGAACCCCAAGAGCCAGCGATTCGGAAATTCCACACTATTCCCTATTGGCCACTGTGTTCTCCTACCTTCTGTGACAACAAACAACCCTGGCCAGGACGGTGACGACTCTCCTGACCACGTTGCAGCAAGAATTGAACAGAATCCCTCACAGGCAGTAGGTGACCGGATTTCAAACCAGGATTTCAATGCCTGGTACGAGGACCGGCAAATCGAGCAGAACATTCTGGATGGGAAATCGTATTTCAACGGGCCATCACCACCGAAGGACCCGGACCGACACACGCCAAGTAAACTTCTGCAGTGTCATCGGAAAGCCAGCTACGCTCGACAGAACGCACCGCGAGAGGGCACATCACCTGAGGGTCTGTTCTGGATCGGGTCTGAATTCGAGGAGCAAATCATCGTCCCATACCTACAGAGCATTGTCCCGGACGAACTGTACGTTCAGAACTCGCTCTGGATCGATACAACCATCTCAAACGACGAGGTCGAGGTACACCTGCGAGGCTCGACCGACCCGGCGATCGTGACCAGTGACGCTGATCCAGTCTACCTCACCGAAATCAAAACGACGACGTCTCTTGATCATCTCACGGAACCGAAGGAACATCACCGAGCACAACTGCACGCTTACCTCTACGCGCTTGACAAGGAGTACGACTATCCGATAACCAATGGACTCCTTGTCTACGGTTCCCGAAAGACGCTGGATATCAAAGTATTCCACGTCACGTTCGACGAGGTATTCTGGCACAGGATTATTGAGTGGATGACGACCCAAACCGAGTACGAGGAAGTTGGTGAGCTCCCACCAGCAGACCCTGAACGAGAATGGGAATGTTCGTACTGTTCGTACAAGCATCGCTGTGGTGAGGCGGACACACCGTACTCAGCTATTGGTCACGACGGTCTGCTACCGTTGTTGGATGAGTACGACCGGCAGAACCTCGTGGAGTACTTAGAGGCGCACACGGACGCTGACGCGAAGCTCACACCGACACTCGCCCATGCACACCCTGACCTGGTTGAGGAGTACGGTGCGTTCGACTGGTCATGCCCTCGGTGCGACAACACGTACGCGTGGGATGCCGTGGATTGGGGCGGCGATACGACGGACCCGCCCGTCTGTCCGAACTGCCTCGATAACGGAGATTTGCTGACGCTTAGTGGTCCAGAACCGGAAGAACAACACACCTCGTAGTGTGATCGGTTACCTCTCTTCGTCGTTACCGTCATCCGAGTCCACGGCGTGCTTCTTCATCTTCTCCTGCATATCGGTATCCGACAACCGGTGTTGAGAATCATCACTTGAACTGTTGTCTTCCGAACCAACTTCCGGATCATCATCATCATCTCCAGTACTGAGTTGCTCATCTGGATTTGGCCGTATCACCTTCGACGAAGTCTCCTCCCTACTAGCATCGTCATCACCGTTGTCTTCGTCTGAGGTCTCTTCATCGCGCTTAATGAGTGTCTCTTCGTGCGCTTCTGTGAACCCCGCGTACTCTCCCGGATTCTCGTGAAACCACGTGATGAACTCCTCCGTTTTCTCCTTCATCGACTGGTAATGCGTCCGCATATCACGATAGTTACTCACGACACCACGCATCGCTAAATCCTGCACTACTGCTTCCCCGAAGTCAGTGAGATGGTACTCGTTTAACGTTCGACCATGGCGTCTGGCGGGTATAATCTCGACTACACCGAGATCGCATGCGTCATCGAGGCGTGTGCTAATCGTGGACGATGTAATCAGCACATCCGGTTCAATTTCCGAATACGTCTTCCCGCGGTTCTGAAGAACAACAAGTAATCCGACCCCGCCTTTCGATTTGAGGAACTCACCGAGCGTCTTTACCATCGATACTGTGTACTCCATTTTCGACCTACTTAGACACCCAATCCAACTCCAAATTCGTCTCCGCTCCAGTTTTCGCTAAGCCCGAGATCGCGGCAATAGAACCACTTTGCATGCCGGTTTATCAGTACATTCGGAAGTTACACGCAGATGTTTACACTCCGATTTGGAGTAACCACTGGCACGACCCTCACCGTGCCACGAGTTACTCACCTGCGAAACCGACGCCCCTCGCTTGCAGCGCGGGCAGTCAGGGGTGGTGCAGGTGGGTAGCGACTCCGAGGGAGTGACCGACACCGCAGCTCAACGAACCGCAACGCCAGAGGAGATCGTTGAGGAGATAGCAGAGCAAGCAGACGATCTATGCCACATCCACGACCACATCACGCGCGTTATTACGAACGTGGAGATCAAGGACGGTTGGTTCACGGGGTACGACGAACCTGGCCGTGCAAAATTTGACCTGGAACCGATGGTCAAGACGTTCCTCTACATGTACGCGCGCGGGTTCAGTCAGTCCGAACTTGCACGGCGTCTACGAGGAGCAGCGTACGTGTATCTCCGGCTTGGACTTGACCGGCCTATCAACCAGCAGATTATCAGTCATAACGAGCGGAGTCGCTTTGACAAGGGTGACCGGCCAATTTTGAAAGCCGCAGCTGAATGCATCCAAGAGGTATGCGCTGATCACGGTGTCGTTGCGACGAACGAGCCAGCGCTGGACCCTGACGACGTACAGCACGAGGATGTCAGTGAGGACCAGATCATGAATGCCGTGCAGCGTGCGACAGACCTCGGCTTCGATGAATTCTCAGCTGACCGCGCCAGTAACAGCAAGTTTGCGCTTGAAGCGTACTTTGAGCGGCAAGGATACCTGAATATGGCCAATGCCGGGGCAACATCGAAACGCCGGCGGTTCGCCCGAGTAAGTGAACGCGATGTCGTTCCGCACGGGTCATCGCACAACCGAACGATGGGGAAAATCGCGGCCCCTGACCCACAGCTGTCGTTAGACCAGTTCGGGAGTGGTGATAGCGAGCCAATGTGGAAGCGTGTTCGAGATGAATTGCTGCCGCCGTTCCATGCGGGCGTCGAGGCGATCCTCGATGAAATTGACGCCAAGGACAGTGATGGGTTTCGGGAACCGGTGCATGCAGCGATTGACATTACACCCGTGGAAGTGCACGTCTCACCATTCAAATCCGAAGATGATGTTGAGCCTGGTGAAGAACCAGTCACGTACACGAGTAACGGGGCGAAGAAAGAGAAGTACCTGAAAGACGAGTACCCGGATCCGATAAGCGGGTTGAAGCGGAGTAACGAGCGGGGGTTCCAATTCGCCACCATCTCGATTATTGCTGAAGACACACCAATCGTGCTCGGGGTTGAGCCTGTTCGTGATAAGCGTCGATGGGAAGACGCAGACGAAATCGAGACCACATCCCGTGGTGACATCGTTGAACGCCTGTTAGAACAGGCTGCGCAACACGTCGATATTCATAAGGCGTTCCTCGACCGTGGTTTCGATAGCCTGCAGGTTCGAGACGTTCTCGACCGGCGTAACATCCAGTACGTGGTCGGGCTGACGAAAGGCAGCAACGTAGATGAAGACAATATTGAAGAGGTGAAAACGAACGAGGTCTACGACGGACGTGTATGTTGGGGGAACGCGACATACGATGGCCGGACACACGATATGAGCTTCGTGTACGACCCGTCAGATCGGTCGGATGATGACTACATCATCTGGACGATGAACGGACACGTAGATATCGGCCGGGCACGAGCGTTGATCGCACAGTACGATCAGCGAATGGAGATTGAGTCGCAGTACGCCACGATCAAACAGCACTTCCTCCCGAAGACCAGCACGATGGAGTATGGAAAGCGGTTCTTGTATTTTCTAATCGGCGTTGTGATGTACAACGTCTGGCGGATGGCGAACTTCATCCTGCGTGATGCGGTGTCGGTACATCTCGGTGAGCACCCGCCAATCACTGCAGGTGAAATCATCGAGTTGGTCGCGTTCTGCTTGTTCGATCCTGGCGGGTGACGCGGAGATCTTCCTGGTAGTCCGACTTTCCGGTGAGCGGTAGCTCTCGTCGACGGTCGGTGTTTTCGCTGTTCAAACCGGTCCACCACCCGATAATCAGTCAGTTTTCTTTGAGGAAGTAGGTCAGGGCGGAATCGAGTTTGTTTCATCGGTGAGAGACATCGCTAACCCCCGTGTTTCGTTTGTAGATTCTCCAAACAGCCAAGTCAGGGTAGTTGTGACGGTACAATCAGTCGTCGCGTTATTTTGATTTAGCATCGAAAACACCAATAGTGGCTGGCATATTGTAGAGATACCACTGATGGAGCGAGATGACTTCGACGAGACGGCTCCCGGTGAAATCGTGCCCACGACGACACCGAAGGGGACGTAATCAGCGTTTCGGCCTGATCCACTCCCTCCTTCAATCAGCACTGAACAGCTCATCACACCACTAGCGGAGGCGACACAGGCACTCGGTCGGCTCCACGGGATCGGCCCACGTGTTGGCTCAAGAGAGATCCTGATTGAACCGTTCATCCGAAAGGAAGCACTAGAATCCTCGCAAATCGAAGGGACACATGCTACCCTTTCAGATATCTACGCTTACGAGGCCGGACAGGAAGCCCTCATCGACGAAGACAGGCAACAGGGAACCCAGGAGGTCGTCAACTATCTACACGCGCTGACGCACGGATTAGATGCGATCACAGCTGGAGATTCAATTACTGTCGAGCTGTTGTGCGAAATGCACGACCGATTGCTTTCGGGTGTTCGTGGGGGTGAGGCAGACCCAGGGGAACTCCGCACGACCCAGAACTTCATCGGCAGTACGCCATACATTCAGGACGCCAGGTACGTGCCGCCACCACCGAACGAGATTCCGGACCTTCTCGAAGACTTACTTGAATATGCGAACCAGGATACTGACCTCCATCCGCTCCTTCGAATCGGGCTGATTCACTATCAGTTCGAGACGATTCACCCGTTTCTTGATGGGAATGGACGGCTCGGGCGGCTGTTGATCAGCCTCCTCTTGCAGCGCGACGGTCTCTTGCCCGAACCATATCTCTACCTAAGTTCGTATTTCAATGCACGACGGTCAGAATACGTCGATCAGCTCTTGGCAGTCAGCCAGCGCGGGGACTGGGAAGAATGGCTCCTGTTCTTCTTACGGGGTGTGCAGTCGCAGGCAGATGAGGCCCATCAGCGTGCGAACTTGGTGGTCGACCTCCGAGAAGACTATCAACAGCGCTACCAGAGCGAGTGGTCGGAGAATATCCTCGAACTAGTCATGCGACTCTTCGAGGACCCGTATCTCGACGTGAACACAGCAGCCGACTGGTTAGATGTCGAATACAGTACGGCGAATCGGCTAGTTACGCAACTCGAGGATGATGGGATACTCGAAGAACTCACCGGGAAAGAGCGCAATCGGTTCTATCGGGCGAGCGAAGTCTTCGAGATAATCAACAAGCCGATCAACCAACTCTAGATCTTGGACCTGATCAGAGCGAGCCATATGCATTGAGAAAGGCGGCCTCAACTACTGGCAGGGAGTTAGAAGTTGAGACTAAAGCGGGTTTAGGAGGCCTGTAGTGCTTGGTTTCGACCGAATTTCCTTACGGAATCTGGCTCAGGACGGCTCTGAAGACACCATTCTTATTCACGAACCAACTATTTCGGCGATTTTCTGATAGTGATTATTACGGTGATTTCGGTAGAGGTGTCGAAAACCAGACTGCTTCAGCCCTAACGGACGGATCCTCTCGTTACTCGGCGGTAAAGACTCGCGATAACCACTATCAGTCGTCCTCCGGAACCGGGTCCGAGTCGCGATCGATGTTGCTCTCGGGCTTCGTGCCATCTAGCTGTCCCGTGGTGTGGCCCCGCCAGTCGATGTTTCGTTGCAGCCACAGTGCGGCGTACACCAGCGCGAGCAACACCGGCACTTCGATCAGCGGCCCGATGACGGTCGTGAAGGCGACGCCGGATCCAACGCCGAAGACGGCGACCGCAACGGCGATCGCGAGCTCGAAGTTGTTCGAGGCCGCGGTGAAGCCGATCGCCGTCGTCGTCGAGTAGTCCGCGCCGATCCGGTGACCCATCCCGAAGCTCACGAAGAACATCACCACGAAGTAGATCGTCAACGGGACCGCGACCAGAAGCACGTCAGTGGGCTCGCCGACGATGCGCTCGCCCTGCATCGCGAACATGACGATCACCGTAAAGAGGAGTGCGATCAGGGTCATCGGATCGATGGTCGGGACGAACGTCTCATCGTACCACTCGACGCCCTTGGTACGCGTCCCGACAAACCGGGAGAGGATACCGGCTGCAAAGGGGATTCCGAGGAAGATCGCGATCGCCTCGAACACCTGCATGACGGTGATGTTGAACTCGGCGATACCGGCTGTCAGCGTCTCCAGCCCCAGCACCTCGGGAAGGAAGAGGGCGAAGAAGGTGATGTACACCCCGTAAGTCACGATCTGGAAGACGCTGTTGAACGCGACCAGGCCAGCGGCGTACTCGCTCGACCCCTCTGCGAGGTCGTTCCAGACCAGGACCATGGCGATACACCGCGCCATCCCGATGAACACCAGCCCGAGGAAGAACTCCGGGCGGGCCGGCAGGCCGGGGACGACCCCGCCGAAGAAGATCAGGGCGAGTGTGACCATCAACGTCGGGCCGATCAGCCAGTTCTGGAGCAAGCTCAATCCGAGCACGCGCCACTGGGCGAACACCCGCGGCAGCTGGCCGTAGTTGACCTTCGCCAGCGGCGGGTACATCATCAGGATGAGCCCGATCTCGACGAGGTGAAGGTCCTGGATCGGCTGTGTCACCGACGGGGCGACGTACCCGAGGCCGACGCCGATGGCCATCGCGCCAAAGATCCAGACGGTGAGGTACTTGTCCAGGAAGTCCATCGAGCGGGGGTCCCCGCAGTCCGGACAGTCACAGTTCGGGCCGTGTTCGTGTTCGAGGTCACTCATCGGTGCTCACACTCCCTTCGAGGACGGTGATGAGTGCCGTCGCGCGGTTAGTCGCTCGGTACTTCTTCCAGCGACCGTCCTTCCGGCCCTCGACGAGGCCGGCGTTGACGAGCGCCGAGAGCGCGTGGCTGAGCCCGCTCTCAGTCACATCGACGACCGCGTTCAGTTCACACACGCAGAGCTCTTCTTCGGCGGCGACGAGCACGCGTACGAGCGTGTACCGCGTCTCGCTGGAGAGCGCCGACAGCACGTCGAGTTCGGCCTCGGCCTGTGCCGTCCCGAGGCCGGCCTCGAGCGTGGAGAGCTCGTCGAGCCGACGGTCGACGTCCTCGCTGCGGCACTCGCCGAGCTCGTCGTCGAGATACCGCTGTAACCGTTCAGTTGCTTGTGCCATCAGTGGATACTTGACTACTTACTCAATTAACTGTTGCGGAACACTCTCGGGGGAAGAGGAGACCACACGTATGATTATGATAAATGAGGCGGATCATATTCGATAGGACCAATGCGTTTATTCGTGTGTATGAGTAGAGCTTCAATTGAATCGTGACTAAATTAGCAAGGGTAGTTGATAACCGCACCGCTACCGACAGTCGGCACGGTATCCAAGGCATCCACGAATGATGGAACTCACACTGTACGAGGAGGCGATGTGCTGCTCGACGGGCGTCTGTGGTCCCGACCCGGATGACGAACTCGTCGAGGTCAGCGCCGCGCTCGACCAACTCGAGGCCGAATTCGACGTCGAGGTATCGAGAGCGAACATGCAACACGACATCGACCAGTTCCTCGAAACTCAGCAGATCGCGGATCTGGTCGACGAACGCGGCACGTCGGTGCTCCCGATAATCGTCCTCGACGACGAGGTAATCGCCACGTCGGAGTATCTCTCCTACGACGAGTTCGCGGCCGAGCTTCGCGAGACACAGAACGAACCACAGGAGGCCTGATCGATGGACACGAATACGATACCTCGAGACCTCGTCGAACCGAGCGATGACGACACCGAGTTCGTCTTCTTCAGCGGGAAAGGCGGCGTCGGCAAGAGTACCGTCAGCTGCGCGACTGCGACGTGGCTCGCCGACAACGATTACGAGACGCTGCTCGTGACGACCGACCCCGCACCGAACCTCTCGGATATCTTCGACCAGGTAATCGGCCACGAGGTGACCGAAATCGAGGGAATCGAGAACCTCTCCGCGATCGAGATCGACCCGGACACGGCCGCCGAGGAGTACCGACAGGAGACCATCGAACCGATGCGCCAACTGCTCGGCGACGACGAGATCGAAACCGTCGAAGAGCAGCTTAACAGCCCCTGCGTCGAGGAGATCGCGGCCTTCGACAACTTCGTCGACTTCATGGACAGTCCGGAGTACGACGTGGTGGTCTTCGATACCGCCCCGACCGGCCACACCATCCGTCTGATGGAGTTGCCCTCCGACTGGAACGCCGAACTCGAGAAGGGCGGCTCGACGTGCATCGGCCCCGCCGCCTCGATGGAGGACAAGAAGGTCCAGTACGAGCGCGCAATCGACACGCTCCAGGACACCGAGCAGACGACGTTTGCGTTCGTCGGCAAGCCCGAGGACTCCTCGATCGACGAGGTCGAACGGAGCGCGGGCGACCTCGCCGAACTCGGCATCGAATCGCAATTGCTGATACTCAACGGCTACCTGCCCGAGTCGGTGTGTGAAGACCCCTTCTTCGAGGGGAAACGCGAGGACGAACAGGCCGTCATCGAGCGCGCCCGCGAAGAGTTCGACGCCGATGCGACCGGGACGTACCCGCTCCAGCCCGGCGAGATCACCGGGCTCGACCTGCTGTCCGACGTCGCCGGCGTCCTCTACGACGGCGCGGAAGCGACCGTCGACGTCGGCTCGGCAACGGATATCGAGACCGACCAGTCGGTCGACGTCGAGGCGCTGGCCGATCCGGCATCGGTCGCCGACCGAGTGACGCCGAGCGACGACGAGACGCGGTATCTGTTCTTCACCGGGAAAGGCGGCGTCGGCAAGAGCACCATCGCCGCGGCCTCGGCGACGAAGCTCGCGGAGGCGGGCTACGAGACGCTCGTCGTGACGACGGACCCGGCGGCCCACCTCGAGGACATCTTCGGCGAGCCGGTCGGCCACGACCCGACGTCGGTGAGTCAGGCGAACCTCGACGCGGCCCGGATCGACCAGGAAAAGGCTCTCGAGGAGTACCGCACGCAGGTCCTCGATCACGTCACCGAGATGTACGAGGACAAGGAGGACACGGAGATCGACGTCGAGGCCGCCATCGCGAACGTCGAGGAGGAGTTGGAGTCGCCGTGTGCCGAGGAGATGGCGGCCCTCGAGAAGTTCGTCAGCTACTTCCAGCAAGACGGCTACGACGTGGTGGTCTTCGACACCGCGCCGACCGGCCACACGCTCCGCTTGCTGGAGCTACCCTCCGACTGGAAGGGATTCATGGACCTGGGCTCGCTGACCAAGGGAGCGGCTCCCGCGAAAGGCGACCAGTACGACGAGGTCATCGAGACGATGCAGGACCCCGAGCGGAGCTCGTTCGCGTTCGTCATGTATCCGGAGTACACGCCGATGATGGAAGCGTACCGGGCAGCCGAGGACCTCAACGACCAGGTCGGTATCGAGACGGCGTTCGTCGTCGCGAACTACCTGCTGCCCGAAGAGTACGGCGACAACGCCTTCTTCGCGAATCGCCGGGCGCAACAGGAGAAATATCTCGGCGAGATCAAGGACCGCTTCGAGACGCCTTTGATGTGCGCGCCCCTGCGCCGTGACGAACCGATCGGACTCGAAGAGCTGAGCGCCTTCGGCGACGAGATCACGGGTCTGTCCGAGATCAGCAAGGAAGAGGTGACCATCCAATGAGCCAGGAAGTATCCAACGAGCAGGCGGTCGAGGAACAGCTTCAGACGTTCATCGAGACAGTCAACGACTCCGAGACGTACGAGGAGTTCGTCGCGGCCAACGAGCGCCTCGAAGCGGACTCGGAGGCGATGGCACTCCTCGAAGAGTACCAACAGAAGAGACGACAGATGCAGCGGGGTGGCTCCGGCGACGCTACGATGAGCGAACTCCGGGAACTCCGGGCGGAGATGGACGACAACGAGACGATCCAGGCCCAGCAGGCGGCTCAGGAGGCGTTCGTGTCACTCCTTCAGGAGACAAACGACGTCATCAGTGAACAGATCGGCCGCGAGTTCGCCCAGTCACTGGGAGGTGGGTGCTGTTGAGCGCCTCCGACGAGGACGTGCTGGCGGCGGCCGAGGCCCTCGGTGAGGAACTCGCCGCGGCGAATTCCGACGCCTCGGAGTTCCAGTTCACCACGATGCTGCGGCAGTGCAACGAGGCGATCACCGAGGAGACCGGCGTCGAGTACGGCCAGGTCTGCGACGCGGGTGGGTGCTGCTGACACCAGTTGGTGTCAGGTCCACGCGCCCGATTCCGGACACACGGGCGGACGATCGAGTCTATATCGATGAACCACACACGGACAGACGTTCAGCGGACCGACGACCGCCGAAATCGGCTCGCCGAGACGACGCTCGAGTTGCTCGCGTTCGACACACAGAACCCACCCGGCGAGACCCGACAGGCGTTCGACTGGCTCGAGCGCTCCGTCCCGGAACGTGGTGTCGAGATCGATCGGATAGAAGCCGAACGCGAGAAACCGAACCTCGTCGTGACCATCCCCGGCGAGCGCGAGTGGACGCTGCTCTACGAGGGCCACCTCGATACCGTCCCCTACGACCGGGACTGCTGGTCGCACGATCCACTGGGCGATCGCGTCGACGACCGGCTCTACGGCCGCGGTGCGACCGACATGAAGGGTGCGGTCGCAGCGATGCTCGAAACGATGCGGACGTTCGCCGACGAGACGCCGCCGGTGACCCTGCAGTTCGCGTTCGTCAGCGACGAGGAGACCGGTGGGGGCGCGGGAATCGACGCCGTGCTGGACGCCGAGGCGATCAGCGCCGACGCCGCAGTGGTCGGCGAGACGACCTGCGTCGACGAACGCCACTCGATCGCTGTCGCCGACAAGGGTCGAATCTGGCTCACGCTCGAGGCGACCGGGCGGGCCGCCCACGGCTCCCGGCCGATGAACGGCGAGAACGCGATCGATTACCTCTACTCGATGATCGATTCCTGTCGGGAATCGATTACGTCCCGTCGGCTGGAGTACGATCCGGCGGTCGAACGGATCCTCGAGGAGTCTCGGGCATACTACGGGTCTTGTCCGTGCGAGGCTGGGACACACCTCGAAGAGCTCTTCGAGTACCCCACGTTCAACCTCGGGCGTCTGGACGGCGGCAACACCGTCAACAGCGTCCCCCAGACTGCGACCGGCGAACTCGACGTTCGGGTGACGCCGGGAGCCTCTACCGGGGCGGTTCTGGAGCAGATCCGGACGTGTATCGACGGCCGGGAGCACGTCTCGATTCGGGACGTCTCCTGGGCCGAGGGAACCTACGTCGAACCGTCCGCTCCGATCGTCGAGGCCGTCACCACGGCGGCCGCGGACGTCCTCACGGATCGGCCGCTTGCCCGCTGTGCGACCGGTGGTGGCGACGTCAAGAAGCTCCGGGCGGCGGACGTTCCCGCAGTCGAGTGTGCAATCGGGAGCGATACCGCCCACGGTGTCGACGAGTACGTCCCGATCGACGCGCTCGAACGCACGGCTAAGTGGTACGTGCGGCTACCGGGCCAGCTCGCCGAGTCGATCGGGTCCAAGCGCTAGTCGTGAGAGAGTATCCGACGGGTGGTTTCAGCGCTGAAAGGTGCTCTCTGCGTGGGTACTGGAATCTTATGTCGGCCGTCCTCGTAGTGGTTCCCGTGATACTCCCATGACGAGCGTCGAAGTCGAATACTGTGACCCGTGTGGCTTCATCGACCGCGCAACCGAAACGCAGACGCAGATTCTCGAGTCGTGTGGCGAACCAGTAGACGGCGTCGAACTCGTCCCCGGCGAGGACGGCGTCTTCGAGGTTCGCGTCGACGACACTGTGATCTTCGACGTCGACGAACTCGAGTACGACCTCACGACGATTATGGAGGGTGTGTGTGGACAGCTCTCTGCGTGTGACTGTGACCCCAGCGAACTCGGCGGCGAGGACACTGACTCGACTGATTGCAGTCCTGGGTGTTGCTGAGTCACGTCTCTACAGATGAGCAAGACTCGCGTCGATGATTTCGACCAAGCTATTTGCCGGGGAACCCACTCGGATGTCGAGACACCGTGTCCACACCTCGTGGACGGCCAGGACGAAACGGGTCGTGCAGTCGTTGATAGACTCGCTCGACTCGAGACGAACGCACTCGAAACTGTGACAGGTGCCGAACAGTTCAAATGTGAACACTGTGGCTGTCCACTCGCGAATCTGGAGAAGGTGAATCTCGCACCCGATGCGTGTCCCCGCCTACAGACCCACGACAAGCAAGAGCGATAGCTGGCGGCGGCTATCCCATTGACGATACTTTAGTGTCTTCACGCTCAAGAGCGGGTATGGAGCCGACGGACGTGTCTGACTGGCAGGAGTCGTGGCATCAGCTGCGAGAGATCCTCGGCTCGAAGTGGGCGTTTCACGTCCTGCGATTGCTTTCGGATCGACAGTACGGCTTCAACGAGATGCAGCGCTCCATCGACGGCGTGACGGCGACGATGCTCTCGCGGCGACTGAAAGAGCTACAGTGTCACGGCTTCGTCGAGAAACAAGTCGAACCGACGACGCCACCCTCGACGACGTACGAACTGACCGAAAACGGAGAGGCATTCGTCGGACTCCTCGAAGAGATGGAAGAGATGATCGGTCTCGCGGAGTGCTCTGACGGGAGCGAGTGTGCGACCACGGGCAAGTCGTCGAAATGCGCGACAGTCCAGTAGTTCAATATCGACACCAGCCGGTTCCCGATATCGATTTTTCGCTCTGAACCTTCGCCTCGTCGTCGCAATCACCAACTACGGAGGCAAAAATCAGCGACCTGATTGGGTAGTAGGACACGCCAGCCAGTTTCGGTTCCGAATCACGGTAGGGTGGGAGCACCACTTCGAGAGGTACGCTATGGTCTCTGCCGCGGTAGTCGTCTGTTCGAACTCGGGGAGGCCAGTTGGCACGGTCGTTTGGGTTTCAGCAGGAGAACCGTCTGAAGGGCGCTACAGGGCGTTCGCTGTCGAAGAACCGGAAGTAGAATCCGGAACGCGGGTATCGGTGCCGGTCAGTAGACGAGTTCGCCGGAGATGAACTGCTTCGTGCGGTCGTCGGATGGGTTCTGGAAGATGACGTCCGTCGGTGCGACTTCGGTGATGCTGTCCGCGAGGAGGACCGCGACTCGGTCCGCGACGCGTTCGGCCTGATGCATGTCGTGCGTTGCGACGACGACGCCGATTCCACGTTCGCGTGCTTCCGCGATGGCGTCCTCGATGACGGCGGTGTTCCGGGGGTCGAGGTCGGACGTCGGTTCGTCGAGCAACAGGACGTCCGGGTCGTACGCCAGTGCCCGAGCGAAGGATACGCGTTGGGCTTCGCCGCCCGATAGCGACCCAGCGTGTGCCGCCATCTCGTCGGCCATTCCGACGACGTCGAGGGATTCGCGGACGGCGTCGGCGGTACCGTTCGAGCGAACGAGCGAGTGGAGTTCGGACCGGACGCGGTCGCGCCACGACCGACGGATCCGGAGGCCGTATTCGACGTTGCGGGCGACCGAGGCGTCGAAGAGGCTCGCCGCCTGGAACACCATCCCGATGCGTCGCCGGAGCCCGAGTCGTTCGTCGTCGTCGACCGCCCACGCGTCCGTCCCGTCGAATTCGACGGTTCCCGCTTCGGGTTCGTCGAAGAGCGCGAGCGTGCGCAGGAGCGTGGTCTTCCCGACGCCCGACGGCCCGATGACGGCGACGACCTCGCCGGCGTCGACCGTTACGGACAGTTGTTCGAGCACGTTCTCGTCACCGTACGTCCGTGCGATATCGGTCGCTCGAAGCATCAGCGTTGCACCCCCACGTCACCGAAGCGGACGACGATGGCGTTGACGAGCAACACGAGCGCGACGAGTATGCCGCCCAGCACCATCGCGGTCCCGTACTGTCCCTGGCGCGCTTCGAGCTGGATGGCGGTCGTGAGCGTCCGCGTCTTCGAGATGCCGTCCGCGCCAGTGATGTTCCCGCCGACGATGAGGACGGACCCGACCTCGCTGATGGCGCGACCGAACCCGGCGAGGATCGCGGTCGCGATCCCGTACCGTGCCTCCTTGAGCACGACGAGTGCGACGTCGAGGCGCGTGCCCCCGAGGACGCGTGCGGTGTCGCGCACGTTCTGGTTCACGCCCGTTATGGCGGCGAGACTGATGGCGGTGATCGGTGGCGTCGCGAGCACGAACTGCGACATGATCATCGCTTCCTTCGTGAACACGAGTTCGAGCGGACCGAGCGGCCCCTGGTTGGAGACGGCGAACAGGACGAGCAGGCCGACGGCGACGCTCGGGAACCCCATCCCGGTGTTCACGACGGACTTCGCGAACTGCTTGCCGGGGAACTCGGAGAAGCCCATTGCGATGGCGACGGGGATACTGAACAGCGTGCTCAACGTCACCGCGACGACGCTCACGTACAGCGAGACGAAGATGATGCTCGAGACGTAGCCGTCCCTGAACGGGAGGTCGAAGATAGCCAACAGCAGGTCGGGAAGGTGTTCCAGTGGCACGCTCAGTCGTTGGAGTCGTCGCTCCACCCGTCGGGGACGTACTGCTGGAAGTTGGGGTCTTCGGAAACGGCCTCGGGGAAGAACAACTGTTCGCCGTTCACCTGGTACCCCGAGATGGCGTCCTGGGCACCGGGGCTGGTTATCCAGCCGATGTACGCCATCGCGAGGTCGTAGTTGGCGTTCTCGTGTTTCCCTGGATTGACTGCCATGATGCCGTAGGGGTTCGCGAGGATCTCGGGACCACCCTCGATTGGGCCCTGTACCAGGATCGCGAGGTCGATCTGGCCGCGCTGGGAGATGAACGTCCCGCGATCGGAGAGCGTGTACGCGCCCTGCTGGGCCGCGACGTTCAGCGCCTGGCCCATCCCGGTCCCGGTCTCCTGGTACCAGTCCCCGCCCGGTTCGGCGTCCGTGGCGTCCCAGAGGTCGAGCTCTTTCGTGTGGGTTCCCGAGTTGTCGCCCCGGGAGACGAACGTCGCTTCGGCGTCGGCGATGGCATCGAGCACCTCGGTCGCCGAACTCGAACCCTCGATGCCTGCCGGGTCGCTCTCCGGGCCGACGACGACGAAGTCGTTGAACATGAGGTCGCGGCGGTTGATGCCGTGCCCGTTGCGCATGAACCCGTCCTCGAGGCCGCGGGCGTGGACCATCACGACGTCGGCGTCGCCGTTGCGCGCGGACTGGAGGGCGGCACCGGTTCCTTGTGCGACCGCGTCGACGGACACCCCGTACATGTCCTCGAAGTCGGGGTGGATGTCGTCGAGCAGTCCGGTGTCGTAGGTGCTCGTCGTCGTCGTGAGCGTCAGGGTTTCACCCGCCACCGCCGGCTGGCCGTCGCTCCCGACCACCTGCGAACACCCGGCGAGGCCCGTCGCGACTCCCCCGGCGCCGATAGCCACGACGAACTGGCGGCGTTGTATCGGCATAGATACACCGACGAGACGATACTATAAAATAATTATGTGAAAGTGAGCGGGGTCTTTCGCTTCGGGAAGCGGAATACCTCCGGAGCGGGCGCTCGCAGGGACTGATAGTGATTATTGCGAGCCTTTACCGCTGAGTAACGAGAGGATCCGTCCGTTAGGGCTGAAGCAGTCTGGTTTTCGATGCCTCTGCCGAGAATCACCGCAATAATCACTATGAGGAGGTCGCTCTGGGTCGCTCCGGGTTACTCGCTGGGCGTCGCGTACCGCTCGAGTTCGAGCGTGCGAGGGTCGAGCGTGTAGTACGAATCCCACGCGGGCGCGAGGCTGACGACGCGGGTGTCGCCGTAGACGCCCTCGACGTGCTCGTGGTGGTGCCCGAGCAGACAGAGGTCGGGTTCGAGTTCCCGGAGGATGGCGTCGACGTACCGACAGCCGACCTGATAGTCCTCGGTCACGTCGACGCCGTGGGGTGATTCGTTGACGAGGAAGACGTCGACGTCTTCGAGGACTTTCGCGCGTTCGACGTCCGCCTCGACGAAGTGTCGACGTCGTTCGCTCGCCAGCTCAGAGCGGTCCTTCTCGTACTGCGTCGGTGCGTAGTTGCCCGAGAGTCCGGCGATACGGAGCCCGTCTCGCTCCACCACCGTACTCGCGAGGAGGTTCGCGTTCCTGACCCCGTCCGGGGAGTCGCCCGATCGCAGGGCGTCGATGACGTCGAAGTCCTCGTTGTTCCCGGCGACGAAGTACGTCGGGATCGGGAGGTCGTAGTGCATGAGGTCGCCGAGCTGGAGGGCGTACTCCGCGTCGGCCGCGTCGTACGCCGCGTGGAGCGCCCTGCGTTTCGATCGGTCGGCTGCGTGTGCGTCGCCGAGAACGAGCATCGCCTCGTTCTTGGAGGGTGGGGGTTAACAACGGTCCGGAACCGTCTCGACGCCCTGACCGACTCGGGACCCTGGAGCAACGACGAAGTAGCACCCTGGTCCACGAAGTCTCGAGGGGTCGGCGACTTAGTCGTCGTTCCTGGTGAACGCTGGCGACTATGGCCGTCGGAATGACCAAGACGTCAGTAGTCGGTAACGTAGGTTTATGTTCCATGGCAGACAATAATATCGGTTATATGGGGGAGGAACAGCCCGGTGAAGGCCGCGTCGGTGCAGAGGAAGAGTCATCTCCGGGGGGAGAGCGGATTCCAGACCGGTTCTATCGGGCGCTCTCCGCCGTCGACAGACGGCGGTGTCTATGGTACTTGCTAGAGCAGTCCGACGCGTCGGACGTCCGCGAGCTCGCGACCGTGCTCGCTGGCTGGGAGGCGTCGGACACGGGGTCGATGTCGACCGAATCGGACTACGACGCTGTGCTCCTGGAACTCCATCACCGCCACCTCCCGGTGCTCGACGACGCGGGCATCATCGAGTACGACGCCGATAACGGCGCAGTCACCCTCGAGGACTTCGACGATTCCGCTCGCTATCAGCTCGCCGACCTCGTCGCTCCGGGCGACGCCCGGGACGGATGACCGAGGTCGACCGGCTGCTGACGGACCGCAGCCGGTCACCGTACAGGTTCGTCTGCTACGGGTCAGGTGACGGCGCGGTCGTCGAGCGCTTCGCGGCCCACAGCGTCGGCGTGGACACCCGTTCGTTGCCCGAGGGTGGCCCCAGACCGTTCGTCGTCGTCGAGGAAGACGGCGAGTTCCGGGGGGCGCTCGCTATCGCGGACCTCGAGACGCTCCTCGAACCACCCATCCATCGCCTGGAACGCATGGAGGACGTCTCGTCGGGCTACAACGTACTGTTCCAGTTACTCGACGACGCGGTGTTCACCGGGATGACTCGGCGCGAACTGCTCGCGGTCAGTCGCGAGATCGAGGAGCGCGCGTTCCGCATCGGGACCGGCACGCTCCGCGTCGGCTTCCAGACGCTGTCCAAGCTCGAATCCCAGACGGACGTCTACCGGACGCTCGGGGCGGAACCCGACCTGGACGTGCACGTCTACGGCGCACCGGACTGGACGCCACCGACGATCGCCGGCGTAACATACCACGAGTACCCCGACGATGCCCTGGAGCGGTACTGGCTCCTGGCGTACGATAGCGAAACGGCGACCGCGGAGACGTGCGCGCTCGTCGCCCGCGAGACGGACGACGCGTACGATAGCTTCTGGACGTCCGACCCGGGGACGACTCGGGCAGTTCTCGCCGAACTCGAGCGGCCCTGAGTGGCCTCAGCGGACGCCGCCTTCGCCGTCGGTGGCGACGGGGCGTGCACTTCGACCGAGTTGGTCTACGAGTGCGCTCGCGCCGGCGTTAGTGGTGGCGAGGGCGCGTTGTTTCGCGACTTCGGCGGCGATGGCGTCGGTGAGTCGGTCGTGGGTGCCGAGGGTGTCGGCGTACGCGATGCCGCCGCGGTCGAGTTCGAGTTCCTCGGGGATGCGGGTCTCGGTGGCTTCGGAGGCGGCGACGAACAGGGGAACGGCGACGGCGTGGCCGGTGTCGACGTCGTACCGTGCGCATTCGACGGTCGGGTTCTGGAGGAGGTAGCACGTCGTCACGGCGTCGTACTCGGTGCGTTCGCGGATGCGTGCGGCGTGATAGTTCGCGGTCTGTCGGTGGTAGGGCTTGCTGCTGGACCCGAAGCCGGCGAGCACGAGCGTGCTGTCGGTGACGTCTGCGCTAGCGGGGGCGGTGCTGGGGGCGATGGCGTCGCGCGCTCGGTCGAGGAGCACCTCGGTGACGGCGGGGCTTCGACCGATGGGTTCCGTGTAGTGAACGGTTCCGGGGATGGCGGCGAGTGCGCCGGGGAGACGTTGGAGGGTGTCGTGGGAGTGAGCGGCGGTCATCGGGATGGCGTAGACGTCGTCGGCGTCGATGGTGGCGAGTTCGTCCCTGAGTTCGCGGGAGGGCTCGCTCTCGTAGGTGGCGACGGCTACGTCGTCGACGCTGGTGCGGGCGGCGAGTCGGTCTGCGTGGGTCTGGTACACTTCGCGGGCGTTGCCAGCGTCGCGGCCGGTGAGGAGGATTGCGTCTGTTGTCATGGATTCGAGCCGTAGTTCAACTATACTTTATCTAACCCAAACGGGCTTGGCCTAGCTGACTGAGCGAATTGACTAAAACGTTCCGGTGGTTCGGGGATCGAGTACCTCGCCAAGTCACCCGTCGGCGCGCACGACGAGCACGGAGAGGTCCGAGAACGGCGAGTCCTCGGGGGCGTCTCCGCCAGCGTGCATCGCGAGGTCCTCGAGCGTCGTCCGCGTCACGGCCTCGTCCGCGTGCGTCAGGCGTTCGAGGACGAGCGCCTCGAGGCCCCCGGTCGCACCCGCATCGAGGAGGTCGGCGGCGACGTCGCCCGGCATCAGGTCGTACGGTCGCGGGAGTACGAGCAGGTGTCGGTCGCCGACGCCGTCCCGGAGTCGTGCCAGATCGGGTTCGAGGTCACCGCTCCTGTGGAGCGTCACGAACTCGCTCGCCTCCATCGGCGTCCGCGCACGACTCGCCGCCACCTGGAGCGACGAGATGCCCGGAACCACCCGCACCGGGGCGTCGACGGCGCGCTGGACCTTCCCGACGAACTGGTACCCCGAGTGGTTCGGGTCCCCCATCAGGACCGCCGTTCCCGTCTCGCCGGCATCGACCCGGTCGGCGAACGCCGAGAGCGCCTCCTCTTCGTCGGCGTACCCGCAGGTGAGGGCGTCGCCGTCGACGGACTCCGAAACGAACTCGACGACCGTCTCGAACCCGATGACGACGTCCGCCTCGCGGATGGCGCGCTCGCCCCGCGGCGTCAGGAACTCGACGTTCCCGGGGCCGATGCCGACCGCACGGACGACGTTCGACGTCCCACCCGCGCCGGACGTCCCACTCGCGTCGACGACCTCGGGGCGTGCGGCGGCGAAGTCCGCGGGGTCCGGGCCGGCGTCGAGGTCGTAGTCGTCGCTCACGAGAGGTCGACCTCGCCGTTCCTCGCGTCGCTCGCGACGTGGACGAGTTCGTTCGCGAGCCCGGCCGCGAGCCCGCTTCCGCCGCGTCGACCGACGTTCGTGATAGCGGGTACGTCGTGCTCTCTCGCGACCTCGCGGAGGCGTTCGCGACTCTCGGCGGCCTTCACGAACCCGACCGGCGTCGCAACGACGACGGCGGGGCGGGTGCCTTCGGCGATGCAGTCCGCGAGCGCGAGCGCCGCCGTCGGCGCGTTCCCGACCACCGCTATCGCGTCGTCGTAGACGCCATCGCGGTCGAGTTCCAGCACGGACGCGGCGGTGCGAGTCATCCCCGTCTCAGCGGCGAGTTCCGCACCGTTCCCGATGGCCTTCCCCACCGGACAGTCGTGTCCGCGACCAGTGATTCCCTCCTTGACCATCGTGATGTCCGTCACGATCGGTCGTTCCTCGAGGACGGCGCGAGCGCCAGCACGCACCGGCTCGGAGTCGTCCGTGCCCGTGAACCGGACGAGGTGCTGGAACTCCGGGTCACCGGTCGCGTGCACGCTCTTCTGCCGGACCCGGTCCGCGAGCGTCTCGTCGGGGACGAGTTCGCGGACGCGGTCCATGCTCGTCGTCGCGATGTCCATGGCGTTCTCCGTGGTCGCACCCAGGTCCGCGTACTCGTCGAACGATTCGTCAGCGTCGTCGGGTCGTGGTTCGTCAGTTGTCATCGGTCGTCTCCATAGAATCGGTCGCAATGCCGTCTTCAGTCGTCATCGCCGGCCACCTCCGTCTTCGGTGCGTCGGTCGCCCTCGCTTCCAGGTCGCCGTCGACCTCGAGGTTCAGGTCCCGGAGGCGGTCGGCGGTCTCCTCGGGTGCGTCCCAGAGGTCGCGCTCGATGGCTTCCAGGAGCGTCTCCGTGATGGAGTCGAGCGCCCACGGGTTGACGTCGCGCATCCACGCCTGCCGTTCGGCGTCGAACGCGTACTTCTCGGCGACGCTCGACCAGAGCGCATCGCTGACGACGCCCGTCGTCGCGTCCCAGCCGAGGACGACGTCGACCGTGGAGGAGAGGTCGCCAGCGCCCTTGTAGTCGTGCTCGGTCATGCTGTCGAGCCACTCGGGGTTGAGGACGCGCGCTCGCATCGCCTTCCGGACCTTCTCCTCGTTCGTGTACACGTCGACGTTGGCGGGGTCGCTGGAGTCACCGACGTAACTCGAGGGTTCCTCGCCCGCCGTCTCCGCGACGGCCGTGATGAATCCGCCGTGGAACGCGTACCAGTCCGAGGAGTCGAACTCGTCCTGCTCGGCGGTATCCTCGATCTTCACGGTCGCGTCGACGTTCCCGAGCCGGTGCTCGAACGCGTCGTGGGCCTCGCTCACGTTGCCGCGCGACCCCATCGCGTACCCGCCCCACTGGACGTACACTTCCGCGAGGTCGCTCCGAGACTCCCAATTCCCCTCGTCCACGGCCTTGTTCGTCCCCGCCCCGTAACCGCCGGGGCGCGTGGTGAACACGCGATGCCGCGCCGCGGCCTCTGGCTCCTCGACGCCCTGCTCGGCGAACGCGTCCTCGTCCGCCTCGACGTGCTTCTTCACGTAGTTCATCTCGTGCGGTTCGTCGAGGGCGACGACCGCGTCCACGGCGTCGTGCACGACGCTCGCTGCCTGCGGGAACGCGTCCCGGAACAGTCCGGAGACTCGAGTCGTCACGTCGATGCGCGGCCGGTCGAGTTCGTCGAGCGGAATCGGCTCGACGTCGTCGACGCGACCGGCGTCGGTCCACTCGGGTTCGACGCCCATCAGCGCGAGCACTTGCGCGATGGTCTCCCCGCGCGTCCGCACCGTCGGCGTCCCCCAGGCGACGACACCGACCTCCTCGGGGTACTTGCCTTCGTCTCGCGGGTCGTTCCTCTCCCCGCTCGACCGTTCCGCGGCGCTTCGCGCCGCGTGCTCCTCCCTGTGACGCTCAGCGACGCCGTCGGCGACTTCCTTGCCGACGTGCCACGCCGAGCGCGCCGGGACCTTCCGCGGGTCGAGCGTGTAGAAGTTCCGCGCCGTCGGCAGGAGGTCGACGCCGCCGCGCGTTGGCGCGCCGCTCCCGCCCGGCGGGACGTACTCGCCGTCGAGCGCGTTTGCAGTCCGGGGGACTTCGTCACTCGCACCGTCGACGCGGGGCTGTGCTTCCTCGCAGATGAACCGGAGGACCTCGCGCAGGTCGTCGTGCGCGCCACTGCGAGCGCGGCCGTCGCCGACCGGGTCGACGTCGACGACGAGCAGGTTCCAGTTGATGGCGTCGGCGTCGAAGTCGTGCTCGGCGAGGTGCTCGACGAGTTCCAGGCAGGTGTCGTACACCTCGTCCGCGGCTTCGGCGTACGTCATCCCCAGGTCGTCGACGTACGTCCCGGGTTCGTCGAGCATCCGCTGGTGGTCGACGCCGAGGACGCCGGCGACGCTCTGCCGGAGACTGGGCGCACCCGGGTTCTCCAGCCTGGTCAGGGCGACGAGGTACTCGACGAGTCGCTCGCCCGCCGGCGGTTCGCTGAGAGTATGCAGACCCATCCTGATCTGGGTGGTCTTCACGTCCGTGACGTACTCGTGGACGCGCTCGACGAGTTCCTCGACGTCGACGGAATCGCCCGCCACCTCGCCTTCCGCGAGCGTGCTACCAGCGGCGTCGGGCCCGCGGACGTCGGCTTTCTCGGATATCTCGCCCTCGATACCGAGTTCCACGGCCAGATCGAGTTCGTCGACGAGTTCGCGGAGCCGCTCCGCGAGGGCTTCGCCGTCGTCGCTCCGCGCGTCTTCCATGCCGGCTTCGCGATACCGGCTCGCGAGTTCCTCGAGTTCGCCGAGTTCCTCGTACGCGCCGGCGTTCCGCATCACTGGCGTGAGGTAGTCGACGATAGCGGCGTACGACCGACGCTTGGCCTGCGTGCCCTCGCCGGGGTTGTTGACGATGTAGGGGTAGACGTTCGGGAGGTCGTCGACGAGCTGGTCGGGCGCGCTCTCGGCGTTCAAGCCGACGGTCTTCCCCGGAAGCCATTCGAGGCTCCCGTGCGTCCCGAGGTGGACGACTGCGTCCGCCTCGAAGGCATTCCGGAGCCACGCGTAGAACGCGACGTAGTCGTGTGGCGGCTGCAGGTCCGAGTCGTGGTACACCTTCGAAGGGTCCATCCCGAAGCCACGCGGCGGCTGCACCGTCACGAGGACGTTCCCGAACTCCACGCCTGGGATCGCGAACGGACGCTCGGGCGGGTCGCCCCATTCCTCGCGGACTTGCTCCTGGAATCGGTCGTCGAGGTCCGCGAACCAGTCGCCGTACTGCTCGCGGCTCACGACGTCGACGCTTCGCTCGCGGACGTCCTCGGGCGCGACCCAGCGGTCGTCGAGCGTGAGTTGGCTCGTGAGTTCGGCGACGAGGGACTGGCCGCTCTCCGGCGTCTTTCCGTCCATGCTGTACCCGCGATCGTCGAGTTCGTCGAGCAGGTTCACGGTGCTCTCGGGGCTGTCGAGACCGAACGCGGTGCCGATGCCGTCGTCGCTCGGCGGGTAGTTGTGGAGGACGACCGCGACCTGCTTCTCGTCGTTGTCGAGGTAGCCGAGGCGCGACCAGTTCACGGCGAGTCGAGCGGCGTGGTCGACGCGGTCGTCGATCGGGAAGTGCTGTTTGGGCGCGGTCCCGATTCCGGCCTCGTCGTCGGTGCGTTCCTTCCCGCTGATCGGGTGCGTGATGACGTTCCCGTCGAACTCCGGGAGTGCGACGGAGAGCGCGAGTTCGAACCCCATCACGCCGGTGTCGCTGGCCTCGTACCGGGAGCGCGAGCGCATCGTCGTCACCGTCTGGAGTACGGGGACGCCGAGGCGGTCGAGGAACACCTCCTGTGCGCCGTCGCCCTCGTCGTTGGCGCTCCGGCCGCGTTCGTCCATGGAGAGCGAGAACATGAACGAGGAGAGGACGGCGTCGACGACCGGATTCCCGTCAGCGTCGGTGAGCCACTCGTCGGTCACCCACTCCGCGTCCGCCTGTTCGGCCGTGTCGGTCGCTGGGTTGCAGAAGACGGGCAAGGCGTTCGCGCCTTCGGCCTCGATGGCGCGCACTTGCGCGTCGACGTAGCGCGTGTTCTCGTGCGTCCAGTGGGACTCGTAGAACCAGATTGCGACCGTCGGCGCCTCGGGGTCGAAGGTCCCGAGCAGTTCCTCGTAGCTCGCACCGGGGTGGTCGGGGTGGTAGACGCCCTCGGTGGGGAGCGTCACGGGGTCGTCGTACTCCCGGCTGTCGTCCCCGGTCCCTTCGTCGACGAGGAAGCGGAGACAGTTCGCGACGTTCGCGGTCCCGCCCTTCTCGAGGTACTCGTAGACGGTCTCGCGCGTCTGGTCGTCGACGGTGGTGTCGTCGTAGGCGTACGCGTCGCCCGTGGACTTGACGACGAGTGGGACGTCGGCGTCGGCGAGCGTCTCGACGACGTGGTCGTAGCCGGGCATGCTGTCCTCGGCGCCGTGGAGCCAGAGCACGACGGCGGTCGCGTCCTCGAGTTCGTCGACGAACGCGGCGACGTCGTCCTGGCCGTCGAGGTCGCTCTCCGAACGGGCGAGTAGGTCGGCGTCGACGCGTTCGGCGGCGCGTGCGACGGCGCCCAGTTCGTTCTCGGTCGCGGTGTACAGGCCGATGTGTGGCATAACGTTGTTAAACCTCTATTGTGCTACTACAACCATGGTTGATTTCGGTAGTCACAAAAAACCCTCGCACGCCGGCCGCCAGCGGCCGAGGTTCGACGACGTCGTCGGCCAGCACGCCCTCAAGGAGGCGTTGCTGGCGGTCGCGACCGACGACGACCTCGACGGCCTCCTCGTGCAGGGCGAGAAGGGAACGGCGAAGTCCACCACCGTCCAGGGGCTCGCCGACCTCCTCCCCGACCAGCGCGTCGTCGCCGACTGCGACTTCGGCTGTCACCCGGAGGACGCCTCGCTCCAGTGCGTCGACTGTCGCGACCGTGAGAACCCGCCGACAGCGATGCGACCAGTGCCGCTCGTCACGCTCCCGCTCGGTGCGACGAGAGAACGGATCGTCGGCACGCTGTCCGTCGCGGACGCACTCGACGGCGACCACGAGTTCGACCCCGGCCTGCTCGCACGCGCCCACCGCGGGGTCCTCTACGTCGACGAGGTGAACCTGCTCGACGACCACCTCGTCGACGTCCTGCTCTCCGCCGCCGCCAGCGGCGTCAATCGCGTCGAGCGCGACGGCATCAGCGTCACGCACCCCGCGGAGTTCACGCTCGTCGGGACGATGAACCCCGAAGAAGGCGACCTCCGGCCCCAGCTCCGCGACCGGTTCGCGCTCCAGACGACGGTCACGGGCTGTTCGGACCTCGACGACCGCGTCGAGATCATCGACCAGGCGCTGGACGAGGCCACCGAAACCCCGGATTCGACGTCCACCGGACGCGACTCCGGCGAGCGCCTGCGCGATGCCAGGGACCGCATCGGCGACGTCGTACTCGAACGCTCCCTCCGCGAGGACATCGCGGAACTCTGCCGGGACGCCGGCGTCGACGGTCATCGCGGCGACATCGCGACAGCGCGGACCGCACGAGCGCTCGCCGCACTCGACGGCCGCGACCGCGTCGAGGAGAACGACGTCGAGACCGCGGCACGCTTCGCGCTCCCGCATCGACTCCGGGCACAACCGTTCGAGGACGCCCCCGACGTAGAGGAGGTCGTCGACGAACACTTCGACGACGAAGGTGGCGCAGAGGACGGCGAGAGCGACGCCGAGGACGGCGAGGGTGACGCCGAAGACGGCGAACGCCGGGCCGAGAACGGAGATGACGAGTCCGGTGACGCCGATGCCGGCGACGCTGGTGGGGACGACGAACGCGACGCCTCCGGCACAGGGGACAGGGAAGGAGGCGCTGGTGATGCCGGCGATGGGGCTCTCGACGACGAGGGGAAGGCCGGGGACGCGACCGCCGCAGGCGACGACGAATCGGCGGACGATACCGAAGGCGACAGCGACCGCCCCGCCGACGAGGGTGACGACGAGCCACGCGATGCGAGTCCGCGGCCGAGTCCGGGCCGTGGCGCCCGCAGTGACGACGATTCGAGCGCGAACGAACAGCCCCGAGCGAATCCCGAAGGTGATGCGGCCGAGGGAGGGACGCCGTTGCTACCCGGCCAGGACCGCGCGGACGTCGGGGAGGCGGCGGCGCCGGAGCTGTCGCCACCGGAGGCGATAGCCGAACCTGGGTCCGGGACCGGGTCGCGTGCGTCGGCGTCGCCGAGCGTGGACGCGAACGGTTCTCGTGTACGGACGGAGCGGACGGACGCTGGAACTGGCGGTGTGAGTGTGGACGCGGCGGCGTCGGTGCGTGCGGCGAGCGCGCGCGGTGCGTCGTCCGTCGAATCGCGGGATCTCCGGCAGTCGGTTCGCGCCGGTGATTCGTCGGCGCTCGTGTTGTTCGTCGTGGACGCGAGCGCGTCGATGCGGCCGGCGATGCGTGCGGCGAAGGGGACCGTGCTGGAACTGCTGGAGGACGCCTACCAGCACCGGGACGCGGTCGGGTTCGTGGCGTTCGCGGGCACGGATGCGGAGGTGCTCCTGCCGCCGACTGACAGCGTGACGCTCGCCGCTCGGCATCTGAAGTCGCTCCCGACTGGGGACCGGACGCCGCTTCCGGCGGGTTTGCGGACCGCGGGGCGCGTGCTTGATCGTGCGGACCCGGCGGCGAGCGTGGTCGTGGTGGTGACGGACGGACGCGCGAACGTCGCGGACGGCAGTCCGGTCGCGGAGACGCGCGCCGCGGGCCGTGGATTGGCCGAGCGCGACGCGCACGTCGTCGTCGTCGCCGCCGGTGAGGACGACGGGCCGACGGTCACGGACGCGCTGGTCGAGGCGAGCGGTGGGGAGCGCGTCCCGCTCGCCGCCCTCAGCGCGGCGCGCGTCGACGAGTCCGTGCGAGAGGTTCGGGACCAGTAAAATCCGCAACCGGAGGCTGGCGAAGGGGTCGTGGGCGACCACACGAAAGTTTTACAAGCTCAGTTGTGTTTGGTAAAGCTGGATTTAGTATGTCGGCCGCGCAGGACACCGTCCACGACAGAATCGACCGTGCAAGCACCGACCTGACCGCGGGACAACTCGCGACCGGACTGGGGCTCGTCGCCGCGATCTCGTTCGCGCTCCTCGTCCTCCAGGACCCCGCGGCACACGATTCGCTCCACAACTTCAGGCACGCCGCCGGCGTCGTCTGCCACTGAGATGCTCGTCGACTACCTCGTTCGGGGCGCGAAAGCCGGCGTCGTCGCCGGGCTCGCGTTCGGACTGTTCGTCGCCGTCGTCGCGAACCCACTCGTCGGCGTCGCCGAGACGTTCGAACACGACGGGCACACCGCCGGGAACGGCGACCACCACGACGCCGCTGGCGCGACGTCGGCGGTGACGACCGGCGCCGTGAGCGTCGCCGGCGGCGTGCTATGGGGGCTCCTGCTCGGCGTCGTCGCGTTCGGCGCCGGGTTCTACCTGCTCGAACCCGCACTCCCCGGACCCCCGGGGGCGCGGAGTTACGTCCTCGCCGCCGGCGGGTTCGTGACCGTCTCCGGCGCACCGTGGCTCGTCCTCCCGCCGAGTGCGCCGGGCATCGAAGCCACGCTCGCGACGCCGACGCGGCTCGCGATCTACGCGACGATGATGGTCGTCGGCGCACTCGCGTGCACCCTCGCAGTCGTGGCGTACCGCCGCGGTCGCGACGCTCGCGGGCGCCGCGGGGGTGGACTCGCCGCGGCCGTCCCGCTCCTCGCGCTCGCGAGCGTCGGCGTGCTCGCACCGGTCCCGGCCGGAGAGAGCGCAATACCCGACGCGCTCGCGACGAGCATCGTCGGCGTCGTCGCCTTCGGACAGGTCCTCCTCTGGACGACCCTCGCAGCGACGAACACGTACCTCGACGCCACCGGCGACCGATCGAACGGTCCGTCCGTCGAGGACGACACGCCGGACCCGCGGGTGACGGCGGACTGATGGAGGACCGCACAGCCGAGGTCGTCGACAGCGGGTTCACCGACCACGTGCTCGTGTGCACGAACGCTCGCGACAGCGAGTACGCGGCGTGCGCGGACGCCCACGGCGACGCAGTCTACGACGCCGTCGAAGCGTGGCTCCGCGACCACGGCGTCTTCTGGTCGCCCGTCCAGCTCGCCGAAACCACCTGCCTCGGACTGTGTAGCGCCGACGGCACCGCCATCGCGATCCAGCCTCGGAATCGATGGTACAGCGACGTCACGCCCGAAGACGTCCCCGAACTCTTGCGCTCGGAGTTCGGCGAGAACGCCGACGACCTCGGCGTCGACGCCTCCACCGCCGCCGACTGACTCGGGCGTCGTTGCAGGCCAACGGTTCCGGACTCGTTCTCAGGTCAACAGGCTGTAGATAGCGTACGCGATCACGATCAAGACGACCAGCGGGACCACCACGCGCGCAATCGGGACCAGCAGTCCGACTATCAAGGGAGTCACGCAACCACCTCGACGAACCGACTCGGTTCCGCGTCCATCTCGCTCGACTCGCATCGATACATCATGAGAACACGCCAGAGCCCGAACCACATCAAGCGCCGACTCGGTTGACGCCGATTCATGACCGTTCGAAGCGTTCGAGCACCAGTTTAAGCATCAACGAGTTACGCTATCCCTGCAAGAACGGTCGGCACTCCACTCACGCCCGCCCGAGCACGTGCAGTCGATACGCCCCTCACCCCACACGGACCCAGTGCAGTCGGTACGCGCCGCGCTCGATGCCTTCGTCGTGGTAGACGACCGGTTCCTCGATCGCGGCGACGTCGCCGTCGGCCGTGGCGACCGCGGTGACGATGCCGTCGGTCGCGCGGTCGCCGACCGGGCCGTCGGCGACGTCGAGCACGCGGAGGCCGTGGTCGTCGGCGTCTCGGTCGCGGAAGTGCTGGGCGCCGGGGACGACCACGCGGTCCCCGGCGGCGGCGAGCTCGCTCGCGAACCCGCCGACGTCGGCGTGCCACCGCCGATCGCCATCCGGGGACACGCCGACTGCGGTGTGCTCGTCGGGGTGACGGCCGTCGGTCTCGCGGCCGTCCTCCGGATACGTGTTCCCCGTGACGAAGACGACGCCGTCGTCGGCCGCGTGAACGTGATTCGGGTACGCGTACAGCGTCTCGTCGTCGACGACGGTGGGCGTGGCGAGGTCGACGCGCCAGCGCACGCCCCCGCCGTCGGTGAGCCGATACCCGCGTTTGTCGCCGTGGCTCGCGACGACCGCGCCGTCGGCGACCAGGGCGACGTCGCCGATCCGTCGCTGGCCCTCGGTGCCGGGGTCCCAGTCGAAGCGGCGGCGACCGGACTCCGCGTCGAGCACGACCAGACCGTGCTGGTCGTCACCTGGACAGCGGTTGTGCGCGACCCCCAGGCGGTCGTCGCGAGCATCGAGCGCGATGACGGAGGCGTCGGTCTCGTACGTCCACGCGCGTGCGCCGTGGGCGTCCAGCGCGAAGACGACACTATGGAAGCTGCGGTCGTCGCCGTCGCGCTCGTAGCGCCGCGCCGCGACGTACGCGCGCTCGCCGTCGCCGACTATGTCGACGACGAACGGCAGGAAGAACCGCGTCTCGCGCTGCGGGCCACCGACGTCGTCGCGCGTCTCCATGCGGAAGCGAACCGTGCCGTCCGTCGGGTCGAGGCAGCGAACGCCGCCGCGAGCGGACCGTTCCCCGGCCAGAATGCCGCCCTGGTACGTCGCGATGGAGACGACCGACGGGGGCGCGTCCGCGTCGACACCGGCGGGCGCAGTCCGCCAGCGTTCGACGAGCGTGTCGCGGTCGAACGCGACGAGAGCGCCGTCGGCGGTGCCCGCGACCGCGAGGTCGCCGACGACCGCGACTGCCGAGCGCCGACCGGCGTGGCGCGACCGACCGGGTTGCACGTCGCCGAGCGCAACCGTTCGAGCGTCGAATCCGTCGCGGTTCGGGTTCGGGTGCGGGTCGTCGACCGCGTCGCTCATCGGTATCGGCTCTCGGCGGTCATTCGTCCACCGGGAACGCCTCGTGCAGGACGTCGTGCGCTTCGCCTAACCCGTCGAGGACGCTCTCGCCTTGCGTCGTGATGCGGGCGACGGCGCGTTCGGCGTCCCGCACGGCGACGAGGCGACCGCGGAGATAGTCGTACTCCGGGTCGTCGTTCGGCGTCGCCGCGATCTCCTCTTCGAGATCGACGAGTGCGGCGTCGAGGTGGCGTTCGATGCCGGCGAGCGTGTTCGCGTGCGCCAGGGCCTCGATGGGGCCATCGAGGTGTCCGTCCAGTTCTTGCTCGGCGTGTTCGCGAGCACTGCGGTCTTCGGTGCCGAGGACGTTCATCAGTCCGAGTCGAAGCGCTTCGAGTTCGTAACAGCTCATTGGTGAATCTGGTGTGAGTAGGTCGGTGTCGGTCAGAGCGTCTGGTCGACGAGGTCGGAGACGATGCGGTCGCGGTCGAGGTGCGAGGAGACGATTCGGTCGGCGTCGTCGCCGTCGACGTCGCCGTACCAGACGCCGTCGGGGTAGACGGCGACCATCGGGCCGTCGCCGCAGCGACCGAGGCACGACGAGCGCGTGATGCGTGCGTCGCATTCCTCGGAGTCGCGGGCGGCCTGGCGGAGGCCTTCGAGGACGGCGGGTGCCCCGTCGGCGGCGCACGTCTGGTTCGTGCAGACAGCGACGTGTTTCTCGGGCGCGTCGTGGACGTGCGGGTCGTCGTCGACGTCGTCCCGGTCGGCGTGGGTCTCCTGGTGGGTGAGAGCGCGAAGCATCGCGCGAGCACCACCGACGTCCGCCTCGTAGCCGTCGAGTTCGACCTTGTACTTGCACGTGTCACAGGACATGTCGACGCTGTCGGTGCGGGCTTCCTGCCAGCGGTCGCCGAGGACGTCCAGGATCCGCGGGTCGGTGCCAAGGGGGTCGCCGGCGGCGGCGTCGACGTAGGGGTATTCCGCGTGGAACTCGTCGGCGCCGTCGCGGATCCGTCCGGTGAGGACGCCGTCGCCGAGCATGTACGGCAGGACGACCACGGCGTCCGGGCGCGACTTCGCGACGCCGTGGAGGGCGTCCTCCAGCAAGGGTTCGGTGACGCCGACGAACGCGGTGTCGACGCGCGCGAACTCGCGGCCTTCATAGAGGAGGCGTGCGAGCTTGTGCGCGTCGCTGTTCGCGTCCGGGTCGCTGGACCCACGCGCGCAGAGGACGACGGCGACGTCGTCGTCGTCGCGGTCGACGCCAAGTTCCGTCTCCACGGCTCTCGCGCGGTCGTCGAGCAGGTCGACGAGCGCGGGATGGACGCCGAGGTGCGCGCCGTTGTGCACCGTCAGGTCGTCGTGTGCGTCCCGAGCCTGCTGGACGGCGAGGGGCACGTCGTTCTTGACGTGACTCGCGGCGAACAGCGACAGCTGGACGAGCGTGACCCTGGAGACGCTCGCCGCGAGTCCGCCGATCGCGTCGGCGATGTCGGGTTCGGCGAGTTCGAGGAACCCCGCGTCCACGGGCACCCCGAGTCGACCCTCGAGGTCGGCCGCGAGCTCGCGCACTTGCTCGTTGGACTTCTCGCGACGCGAGCCGTGCCCGACGAGCAGAACGGCTTCGTCGTCGAGCGACACGGGCGTACTCGTCGCGTCGGCGGTCACGGCGACAGCCCCCCGACGGGTCGGTCGGTCGCACGTTCGACGCTCCGCTGGAGTTTCTGGCGTCGGCTCTCGGAGTACAGTCCCGTGTCGTCGCTCCCACCGTACACCCACTCCGCGAACGCGGAGACGTCAGCGTCGTCGGCCAGTCCGAACCAGTGCCCGCCCGAGGACGTCTCTTCGAGGGACTCGGTCGGGACGTGGGGTTCGGCGTCGCCGAGGAGCGACTGGACGGTCCCCAGCAGCGTCTCGTCGTCGTGCACGAACGAGACGCCGACCGAGTTCGTGGATTCCCGGAAGCAGACCGTGCCGGCGGCTTCTAGGAGGCCACGAACGAGCTGTGGGCGGTGGTCCGTCAGCGAATCGAACCGGTAGCCGCCCGGTTCGCCGTCGAGTGGCAGGCCGAGTGCGGCGCTCGCACGCCGTGCGACGCCGCCGACGACCTGGAGTTCGTACTCGTCCTCGAATCGAACGACCGAGGCGTCGTGCGCGGACGTTCGTTCGGTGACGTCGCGCTCCGGGCGGTCAGCGCCGACGGCCGCGGCGAGCGCGTCTGCCGCCTGCGCGTCCCCGGCACGAACCGTCACGCTCTCCGCCGAGAGGTCGCCGTCTCCCGCGACGCGACCCCAGAAGTACGCCGTCTCAGGCGTCGCCGCGAGCAGATCGTCCACACGTTCGGGGGTGCCCGGTTCGACGGTGTCCTCAGGCATCGTCGCCCTCCGTGGTGACCGCGATGGCGTCCAGTGGGCACGCGCGAGCGGCCTGCCGGGCGTCCTCGATGCGGTCGTCGTCGAACGCGACGACGACGTCGCCATCGACGGGAGTCTGGCGGTCGCCCGCCGCGTGCGTTCCGTCGCTGGCACCGTCGATGGTCGCGAGTCCGTCCTCGCTCTCGACGAACCGGTCGTCGCGGACGAGGCACGCGAACACGCCGTCGCAGGCGTCGCGGTCGAGGCTGATGGCGTACTCAGTAGTCATACTTGGACTCGTAGCCTCGGGGGGTGACCATGCGGTCGTCCCAGACGTACGTCTCCTCGTTCCCGACGATGAGCGTCGTCGTCATGTCCACGAGGTCGCTCTCGCCGAGGTCCGGGAGGTCCCGCAACTCGACGATCTCGACTGCCTCGTCGTCTCGGCCGGCCCCGTGCACGATACCGACCGGCGTTTCGGGGTCGCGGTGCTCCAGCAGGATTTCGCAGCACTTCTGGTAGTTCTCGCGACGCTTGCGACTCCAGGGGTTGTAGATGGAGATGGTGAACCCCTCCTTCGCGGCGGCGTGCAGGCGCGATTCGATGGTGGGCATGTCCGTCAGGTGGTCGGACAGCGAGATGCTGACGGTGTCGTTCACGAGCGGTGCACCGAGGCGTGCACCGCAGGACTGGGCGGCGGGAACGCCAGGGACGACCTCGAAGTCGACCATGCTCGCCGTCGCACCCTTCGATTCGAGGATCTCGAGTGCGAGGCCGGCGAGCGCGTACACGTTCGGGTCGCCGCTCCCGATGATCGCGACGTCGTTCCCGGCGAGCGCCCGGTCGATCGCCTCCTCGGTACGGGACACCTCGCCGCACATCGGCGTGTCGTACAGTTCCTCGGCGCTCTCCGTGACCTCGTCGGGGAGCAGTTCGACGTACGTCGTGTACCCGACGATGTGCTCTGCGTCCATGAGCGTCCCGCGAGCGCGCTCGGTCATGCCCTCCGGCTGGCCTGGGCCGAGGCCGACCGCCAGCAGACTCCCGGGGTCGCCCTCGAAGTCCTCGACGGTGGCTTTCACCTTCTCGTCGGTCTTTTCGGACTTCGACGCCCCGCAACTCGACGAACTCGACGAGTCCGGGCCGCTCGACGCCCCACACTGCGACCCCGTGTCTGCATCGTCGGTCGCTCCGCCGTCGTCGGGCGAGGAGGCGCCGCACTTCGATTCCGTGTCTGTACTCGCGTCGACTGAATCGGTGTTGTCCGTACTCATTGTTAGAAGTCGTCGACGTCACGCCCGCCGCGGGGCGTGACGAGGTGTTTCCCGTGGTCGTTCTCCCAGACGTTCGTCTCGTGCGTGCCGACGAGGATGGACGTCCCCATGCCGCCGACCTCGTCGTCGTGCTCGGTCGCCGCACCGAGGGTGGTGATGGTGTGGGTCTCGTCGTCGAGGTTCCGGCCGGCGGCGCCGCGACCGGCGTCGTTGAAGATACCGACGGGGACGTCGTCGGCGCGCTCCTCGCGGATGACGTCGATGGCGCGCTCGTAGTCCCGCCAGCAGTTGTAGAGGACGATGACGAACCCGCTGATGGCGGCGGCGCGCAGTTTCTCCTCGATCTCGTCCCAGCCTCGCCACTTGTCCGACAGCGAGACGGTGCAGAAGTCGTTGGAGAGCGGTGCGCCGAGGTTCGCCGCACCGCCGAGTGCGGCGGTGACGCCTGGGACGATCTCGATGGGGACGTCGTCGGCGTCCTCGGCTTCGGCCATCGTGTACACGAGGTCGCTCTTCCCGTAGACGTTCGGGTCGCCACCGGAGACGTGCGCGACGGTCTGACCGTCGCGAACGCGCTCGAAGGCCTCCTTCGCGAGTTCGACCTGCTGGCCCATCGTCGAGCGCACGATCTCTTGCGTGGAGCCGTCGGCTTTCGCGGCGACGCCACCGTCCGCGACGGCGTCCTCGGGCGGGAGGGTGCCGTCGCGCCGGAGGAACTCCTGGTAGAGGTTCGACGCGATGACGCAGTCGGCGGTCGCCACGACCTCCTTGGCGCGCTGGGTCATCGCGTGCGGGAGCCCCGGGCCGATGCCGACGACGTACAGCGTGCCGTAGTCGTCGGGATCGTACTCGGGCATCTTACCGCCCCACCGCGACGGTGACGGCCTCGTCGTACCGTTCCTTCTCCGCGAGCAGTTCGTGGTCGCGACCGCCGGCGATGGCGCTCGCCTCCGCGATACCCGGCCAGCCGATGAGTTCCTTCGAGCGCGACGGCGTCGGCCCTTCGAACTCCTCGAGGTCCTCCTTCTCGAAGAGGACGACGCCGAGGTCGAGTTCCTGGGCGGCCTCGTACAGGCCGTCTTCGCCCGCTTTGCGCGTGCCGGTGGCGACGAAGTCGACGTCGTCGAAGTCCAGTCCTTCCGCGGTCAGCGCGCGGTCCCAGGCGTCGACGACCTGCTCCGTGTCGACGCCCGAGACGGTCCCGGTGCCGAGGACGACGCCGTCGTCGCCGTTGCGCTTGAGGACGGTGACGTCGTCGCCGACGAGCACCGCTTTCGGGCCGTCGAGGCGCGCAACCGGTCCGAGTCCGTCGTCGAGGACCGCCAGGTTCGTCGCGACGGTCGAATCGCCGTTCACGACGTGCGAGTCGAGCGCTTTCGCTTTGCTCTCCACGCCCTGTTTGCCCGCGGCTTCGCTCGCGGTCGTCATCGCCGGCACAGCCCCCATCGACGCGAGGTCGTCCGCGACCTGGTTCGCGCCGTGATGCCCGCCAGTGATCGGGATCGCCCACGTCAACGCTTCGTCGACGACCACGACCGCCGGATCCTCCCACTTGTCGTCGAGCAACCCGGCGGTCTTCCGCATCACGATACCGCTCGCCATCAGGGCGAGGAAGCAGTCGTACTCGCCCCAGTGTTGCTCGAACACGTCGCTCTCGTACTCGATGAGGTCGATGCTCGAATACCGGTCGGCGAGCTCGGCCTCGACGTCCTCCGCGGTCTCCCACTTGCGTTCGAAGCTGATTATCGCGATCTCCTCGGCGACCTCGCCGTCGGAGTCCGGGGTCGAGCAGTGGCCCCCCGAGTCGTCGTTCGAACTGGTCGAATCGCTCGATGCGTCCGTCGTGGTGTCGTCGTCCGTGCTCATGAGTACTCAGTCGTCGGCCTCGCTCGCGCTGTCCGTATCCGAACCGTTCGCCCAGTCGCCGTAGAGGTACGAGCGCTCGTAGCCCGCCTTCCGCGCCGCCGGCCCGATGACGACCATCGCCGAGGCGCGATACCCGGCATCGTCGAGGCGGTCGCCGATGGTGTCAACGGTGCCTTCGATGACGTCCTCGTCCGGCCAGGACGCGTGGTAGACGACCGCGACGGGCGTGTCCGGGTCCGCGCCGTCTTCGACGAGGCGGTCCATCGTCTCCGCGACCGCGTGCGTGCCGAGGTAGATGCAGACGGTGACGTCGCCCTTCTCGACGAAGTCGGAGATGTGGTCGTTTTCGGAGTCGAGCGTCTTCCCCTGCGGGCGCGTGAACGCGACGTGGTTCGCGACGCCGTTCAGCGTCAACTGCGTCCGCAGGGTCGCACTCGCGGCGAACGCGGACGTGACCCCGGGGACGATGTAGGTGGGGACGTCCTCGTGTTCGAGCGCGTCCATCTGCTCTACGGCGGCACCGTAGATGGCGGGATCGCCGCTGTGCAATCGCACGACGTCCCGACCGTCCTCGTAGGCGTCGCGCATCAGCGGGACGAGTTCCTCGAGGTCCTTCCCGACGCTGTTGACCTGTTCGGCGTCGTCGCAGTACGCGTCCAGCAGTTCGCTGTTGACGAGCGACCCGGCGTGCACGACGAGGTCGGCCGTCTCGACGAGTTCCTTGCCGGTGACGGTGAGGAGGCCGGGGTCGCCGGGGCCAGCGCCGATGAAGGGAATGCCATCCTGGATTTCGCCGGCGGTCTGTTCGGCGATCCGAGGGTCGCGTTCCTCGGCACGTGCGTCCGCCGCGGCGTCGATGGCATCCTGTGGGTCCGTCATTCGACCGAACCCTCCACGGGGTCGTCCCCGCACGATTCGGCGACGGCTCGTTCGGTTCGCTCAGCCGCGGATGGCCCAGCTTCGGCTGGGTCCGCGCTCGACTCCCCGTCCCGGGACTCGGGGCGGTCGTCCCCGGTCGAGTCCGGTTCGCCCCTCGCGCGCTCTGTGTCCTCGCCGGCCGTCTCCGCGAACGTCGCGGTCGCGGGCTCGTCGTCGAGCCCTCGCTTCTCGGCGTACGCGAGCGTGTAGTAGTCGCGGTCGACGACCTCGCTCGGGTCGCTTGTGACGACCGTCTCGCCGTGCTCCATGTAGAGTCGACGACCGTACGTGACGTCGTAGCCGGCGTCGACGAGGCCCTCGTGGGTCGCGGGGACGTCCGTGACCTTGAACAGGATCATGCGGTCGGGGCCAGTGGGTGCGTGGCCGCGGGCGGCCTCGTGGAGTGCGAGGCTCGCACCGGCCGCGACCTCGACGCCGAGAGCGGTCGTGAACGCGGTGACGGCACTCACGCCCGGGACGACCTCGAGGTCGACCTCGGGATGGAAGGCGTCGAACGTCCGTCTGAGGTGCCCGAACGTGGAGTAGACGTTCGGGTCGCCGAGGGTGACGAACGCGACGTCGCCGTCACAGGCTCGCGGTGCGATCTCGCTCGCCGCGGCCTTCCAGGCGCGACGGAGTTCGTCCGCGTCCCGCGTCATCGGGAAGTCGAGGTCGCCGATCCGGGATTCGGGGACGTGCTCGGTCGCGACGGTCCGGGAGAGCCGCCCGGGCGAGTACACGACGTCCGCGGTCTCGAGGACTCGCTGACCGCGGACGGTGACGAGGTCGGCGTCGCCGGGGCCAAGGCCGACGCCGTACAGCGTCATCGGTCGTCACCTCCGGCATCGAGTCTCGACGCGTTCGCGCGACCGCCGTCGGTCGCGACGTCGTCGTCGACGTGGAGGTCGTTCGCGGTGGCCTCGGTGCCGCCGACGAGCATGTAGACGGGGTTCTGGGAGTCGAAGCTGGTGGCGCCCGCGAGTTCGTAGCCGTGACTCACCTGGAACTGGACGACCTCGTCGAGGAGGTCGCGTTCGCGGAACGCTTCGGTTGCGGCGCCGGCGACCTCGAGTCGCGAGACGTTCATGACGACGCGGTCGACGTCGTGAGCCCCAACGTGGTCGAGGATCGCTTCGTAGTTCCGACTTCCGCCGAGGAAGAGGGCGTCGGCGTCCTCGGGGAGCCCGGCTGGTGCTTCGGTCTCCCGGAGGGTGACGTCGGCGCTGGTGTCGTTCGCGGCGAGGTTCTTCCGCGTGACTGCGAGGCGTTCGGGTTTTCGTTCGAGTGCTGTGACGCGGCCGGCACGGCGTGCGGCGTCGATGGTGACGGCGCCGGTGCAGGAGCCGACCTCGACGAAGTGGTCGTCGGGCGCGAGGTCGAGTTTGCCCTGGAGGACGGCCCTGACTTCGGATTTGGTGGGGCCGGCTTTCGCGTCGTGTGGGAGCGAGACGTTCGACATCGACGGAGACAAGCCACGTAGGACACAAAACAATTTTGGTTGAGCTAACCAAAGTATGGTTGGGTAGTGGACGCACGGGCGTCAGAAGTGAAAGTACAGGAAACTTTTGACGTACGTTTAAGCCCTCCAACACCAAGTTCTAGGTGTATTCACGCCATGCCCCGAACGATCGTCCTGGACGACGACCTCGCGGAACGCCTCGAAACCCACCTCGAAGAGAGCCAGACGATACCGGAATTCGTCGAGGAACTGGTGTCGATGTACGAGGCCGACGGCACGTTCCTCCAGGAAGGCTACTCCGAGTAAGTCGAGTCCGCGGGACCGTCCCACAGAGTACCAGGTCCCGGCGAGAGCGACTGCCAGACGACCGGACGGTACGAACGACGAGTAGCGTCAGCGCCGACCCTCGAGAGTACACGAGCGTACTCGCTGGACTTCTTCGGGCGTTTCGATCTTCGCGAAGGTCTTGCTCTCGAGAGTACACGAGCGTACTCGCTGGACGATCACAATCCGCGTAGTGGACGACGGTCGCGTTCTCACCGCACGACCGTCACCGGACACGACGCCATCTCCACGAGGTCCTTCGCGACGCTCCCGAGCAACCGTTCGACGCGCTCGGACTTCCCGCGATGCCCGACGAACACGCCGTCGAAGTCGTCCGTCGCCGCGAACGAAGCGATCTCCGTCGCCGGCGACCCGTACAGCAACTCCGACTCCACTGTAACTCCCAGTTCCGTCGCCAGCGACCGCGCGCTCTCCAGTACTCGCTCGCCACGTTTCTCCGCGTCCTCGACGGTGGCGACGATGCGGTCGCTCACGTCCCCGATCCCCGAGACCGGGTCGCTACTGGGCTCCTCGAACACGTCCGGGTTGACGACGTGCACGAGCGTCACCGCGCCCGAGTCGTCCGCGAGCCGCGCGGCGTGTTCCAGCGCGTGCTCGCTCTCCGCGGACCCATCGACGGCGACGACGAACCGGAGGCCGTCCGTTCTCGAATCGGTCATAGGCGCTCACGACACCTCCGTTCCAGACACCGGTAACCGCACACCTCCGGGGACTCGATACACCGGAAGCGCTGGCACTCGGTCCGTTCAGGGTGCTCTCCAGGCATACCTTCGGGATTGGTCGCGCAGCGGCTTAGTGGTACAGTATCGTCGAAGGAACACGACCGGAATCCCCCCGTTCCCTCGGTCGCGTCGATTGCGTCCCCTCCGTCGGTCGCGTCGTTCTCGCCGTCAGTCGACGAGGGCCTGGACGGACCCATGACAGGACCGGATCGTGTTCGTCGGCGGGTCGTAGTCCACGAGGCCGGCCTCGTCGAGTATCGGGAGGTGTCGGTGGTGGAGCGCAACGGAGCACGCGTCCACGCAGGCGACGTCCGCCTCCGGATCGGACTCGATACCGTAGGCGAGCGTTTCGAGCGAGGTGGGCGTCGATGTGTCATCGAGCACGGCCAGCGCCGTTCGCCGTACCGGATCGGCGAACACTCGATAGAGCTGGTCGTCGGTGATACCGGACGACGAGCCGTCTTCGAGTGCCGATTCGGCGATCGATTTCGACGTTTTACCGTTCATGATGATGGGTTCGAGCTGACCTGCCCGTACCTACCATGGGAGGCTGTACCAGGTAAGTTCGGTCTAGAAGTCGTTAGGGTGGTCTTGGACGAGGTAGGGCCGCTCGAACGGCGTTCTGGTGCCATTACGGGCCCGTATGCCGTCCATGTGGTTGTCAGCTCCCCGCCCCGATTGGCTCCGCCGGCGGAGTCTTCATATCTCTGGACGCGTTACGGAGTCGTCTAGATGGGGGACTTGACGGCTGCACTCCGCGAGACGCTCGACACGTTCGCGCCCGACGGGACGCCGCTGACGACGAGCGAGGTGGCTGAGGCACTCGACCTCGGTCGACGGAGCACGTACGACAGACTGGACCGACTCGTGGACGCCGATGAACTACGCACGAAGAAGGTCGGCGCGAGCGCGCGCGTCTGGTGGCGGAACGACACAGGTGACGCCGCTCTACCTGACGCTAAAATCGCTGACGCCTCGACGAACGGAGCCAGTACCGATGCGGGAGCGGGTGCGGTCGAGAATCCCCCGCTCGTGGACGTGCTCGAGTCCTCGCCGACCGGCGTGGCGGCGTTCGCGGACGACGGCACGTGCGCGACCGCCAACGAGCAGTTCCGGACGCTGTTCGGGCTCGACGGCGACGTCTCGCTCGAGGCTCTCGAAGCGGTGCCGTTGACCGACCACGACGGTGACGTGATCGGCGCCGCCGACCGACCGGTTCGTCGAGTTCGTAGGACGAACCGTCCGGTCGTCGACGAGCACGTACGCGTCGACACCGACGACGGGCATCGATGGGTGTCGATGACTGTACAGGAGTCCGACGACGGAGTCGTCGTCACGGCGTCGGACGTGACGGGCGTCGTCGAACGGTCGCGTCGACTGCGACGGGAGCGTGACGCTGTCGCGGCCGAGCTATCGGAGTTCGCGTCCCACGCGGTCGACAGCCGACTGAAGCTGGACGAAGACGGGACGGTGCTGTCCGTCGACGACCGTGCCGCGGCACTCCTCGAACCGGACGTGGTAGAACTCGTCGGTGCGTCGACGAGCGAGGCGTTCGATGCACTCAGGGGCGCAAGCGCGATCGTCGACGCGGCGCTCGAGTCGGAGTCGAAGCAGACGGGCGACTGTCGGCACGGCGACCGCGACGCGTGGTTCGAGGTCGAGGCCGTCCCGACGACCTCGGGCGCGTCCGTGTTGCTCCGGGAGGTCACCGAACAGGTGGAGCACGAACGCGAACTCCAGCGGTACGTCGGCGTGGTCGACGCACTCGGCGAACCGGTGTACGAGCTCGATAGCGAAGGCCGGTTCGCGTTCGTCAACGACGCCATCACGGAGCTCTCGGGGTACTCGCGCGAGGAACTGCTCGGCGAGCACGTGTCGCTCGTGATACCGGACGATGCCGTGGACCGCATCGAGCCGCAGATCAGCGAACTCTTGACGGAGGACGCCCCGGACCGAGTGCGCTCGGAGTACCACGTGACCACGAAGCGCGGGCACGCAGTGCCCGTCGAGAACCGGTTGACGGTGCTCACGGACGAAGCGGGGAACGTCCGCGGGAACGCCGGCTTCGTCAGCGACATCACTGAACGCAAGGAACGAGAGCGGGAACTGGAGCGCTACGAGCGCATCGTCGAGACGGTCGAGGACGGCATCTACGTGCTCGACCAGGAGGACCGTTTCGTCGTCGTGAACGACGCGTTCGCGTCGATGGCTGGCGTCGACGGCGAGGATATCATCGGCCAGAAGGCGTCCATCGTCTTCGACGAGACGTTCGCGGAGCGAGTGAACGACAGGAATGCGGCGCTGTCAGCGGACACGCTCGAGAGCGCGAAGTTCGAAGAGACGTTCGCGCCGGTCGACGGCGACCCGCTCGTGGTGGAGACGCGGTTCACGACGTTCGCGTCCAAGGACGGGAACACCGGACGCGTCGGTGTGGTGCGGGACGTCGGGGAGCGCGTCGAGCGGGAACGACGCATCGAACGCCAGCGGGCGCGTCTCGAGGCGCTCAACGAGGTGAACGCGGTGGTTCGCGACGTCGCGACGGGAGCCATCGACGGGTCAACTCGCGAGGAGATCGAGACGATGGTCTGCAAGCGTCTCGCCGCGTCGAACGCCTACGAGTTCGCGTGGATCGGGGAGATGACTGGCGTCGACGGGTCGCTCGCCGTCCGAACCGCGGCGGGTCTCGACGACCCGGACCGCGCTTCGCTGTCGGGGATGCTCGAGGGAGTCCGTGGTCGCGGTGCGGTATCTCGTGCGGTCCGCGACCGGACGGCACAGACGGTCCAGGACGCGTCGTTGTTGCCGACGTCGGACCCATGGCGGGCGCTCGCCGCCAGGTTCGGGTTCCGGTCGGCGATGGCGATCCCGATAACGCACGACGGCCGGATGTTCGGCGTCCTGAACGTGCATACCGACCGGGAGTCCGCGTTCGCTGACGAGGAACGACGCCTCGTGGAGCACATCGGTGAGGTCGTCGGGCACGCGATCGCGGCCGTGGAGCGCAAGCGTGCGCTCGCGAGCGAAGCCGTCCTGGAACTGGACTATCGGGTGCCGAGGGCGTTCTCGTCGCTCGACGTCTCCGAGTCGCTGTCGGGCACGCTCACGTTCGACGAGACGGTGTCGACGAAGGGCGATGAGGTGCTCGTGTACGGAACGGCGTCGCCGACGGCGATGGAGTCGCTGGCGTCCCTCGTCGACGAGGTACCGTACTGGGAGTCGGTGTCGGTCGTCGACACCGACGAGGCCGGTAACTCGAAGTTCGAGTTGCACGCGAAGGAACCACCCGTGTTCTCGATGGTGACGGCACGCGGCGGGTACGTGGACGAGGTCGTGACCGTGGACGGCAACTCCAGGTTCGTGTTGCACGTGCCGCCCGGACAGGACGTCCGTGCGATCACTGAGGGGGTGTCGGCGGCGTATCCGTCGGCGGAACTCGTCGCTCAGCGGCAGATATCTCCATCGCAGCCGTCGATGGCGAGACTCCAGGACCGTATCGCGGAGGATCTCACGGACCGTCAGCGTGCCGCTCTGTATGCGGCGTACCACTCGGGGTTCTTCGAGTGGCCGCGAGCGGCGACCGGCGAGGACGTCGCAGAGTCGCTCGGGGTGGCACCGCCAACGTTCAACCAACACATCAGGAAGGCGGAGCGGAAGGTGTTCGAGGCGCTACTGGGGGAGGGGGGCGAGGAGTCCTCGGGTTGGACTGACACCGAGTAGCCGTCGAGTTCGTCGACGGCCTTTCGCCCCGTCAGTCCGTCGTGGACTGGAGTTGGGGCGGGGCGATCCCGAGTCCGTCAGGGTGCGTAGGTCCCTTCGAGTCGGGCGTCGTCGAGCACGTGGCCTTCGGCGGCGTCGCGGACGTCGGTCGCCGTCGCCGAACTGGCGAGGTCGAGGTCGTCGTCGAGCGCGTACAGTTCGAACCGGTAGGTGTGTTCTCGGTCCGGCGGGTTCGGGCCGCCGTATCCGGTCTCCCCGAAGTCGTTCCGGCCTTCCTCGGCCGTCGTCGGCTCCCAGCCTTCCGGGATGTGGTCGCGGTCCGGGTCGATGTTCCAGACCACCCAGTGATCCCAGATCTTCCCGGCTGGTTCGACGGCGTCCGGGTCGTCGACGATGAGCGCCAGCGACGTTGCATCCGCTGGGCTGCCGGAGATGCGTAGTTCCGGGTTGACGTTCCGTTCCGTGTAACCGTAATCGCGCGGAATGCGCGCGCCGTGGTCGAACGCGGGACTGGTGAATTCGAGCATGGGTCTGCTGGTCGGTGGGTCGTCCAGGAGCGACGGCGCACGCATCGTTGTCCGACCCGGTTCGGCCGGTGACGGTGTCGGATAGCGACGCCGTACTCGCTGGGCCGGTGCCCGTTCGAACTATCGACGCGGACGCTCTAAAACGTAGGTCCCGCGTTCGCGCGAGTTCGGTCATTCGACCTGGGGGGAGCGAAGACCCGTCTCTCGGTCGGCTATCGGGCGCCGCAACCCGGCCCATCGTGCGAGTTGACAACGATTACCACGAATCGGTGTATCCTTACGTCGTTACAAATTCCATTCACGTTACCGGTAGGCAGTCACCACCTGTGACCCCGTAGCCGTATGGTGAGAATTACTAACATAGTAGTGGCGCATTTGAGTGGTATGGTAGAACGACTGACTGAAGACGAGTGGGACCGCATCGAGGCCTTCGCGAAGACGCCAGCGTACGCTCGACAACCCGAACTCCTCCTGCCAGAGGACGCCCACATAGACGACGAGATCGACAACAAGGTCGACGACGAAGACGCTACGGAACGCGCTCGCCCGGCGAGCCCAGTTCCTGGCGAGCGCTAACGCAGGCGATCGCTAGGGGAGAACAGACGGTCTTTCTCGGTACGACTACGACAGGTCGGAGACGGGCGTCGCGCAGTGATCGACGACGACGGCAGTTACTCGGCGAGGTTCTGGGACTGCATCTCCTCCCAGATCCGTTCGCCCTTCTCGGTGATACCGTAGACGCGCCCCTTCCGGCGGTTCTCTGGGACCAGTAGCTCGACGAGGTCTCGCTCCCCGAGCTCCCGGAGCGCGCGCGAGACGTGGGTGATGGCGATGTCCTCGTCGCCCGCGATCTGCGACGGCGTCGCCGGCCCTTCGTTGAGCCGCCTGAGAACGGTCACGCGATAGTTTGAACTGATGACGAACCCGATCGCGTTCCACTCGTCGCTCATCGCTCCCACCCCGTAGCACTCGAATAACAAAGCCCGGTAGCTGAGTCCGTCATAACGTACCATGGACGAACTTCGGTCCAACGGAACGACCCAGCACTGTGCGTGTGAGAACTGTGGGCGTCACGTCTCCTCGAGTTACGTGCGCGTCTTCGGCGACAACACCGGGACGCTACATCGATGCTCGACGTGCGCGACGGTGAGCGACGTGATGGATGGCTCCGGAAGCGGTCTCGATACCTGACGAATCTGTGATTTTCTTGATTTGATGAGTCGAATGCAGTCATGATCTGTCCTCCACTGGCATCTCCTCGACGATGCTGGCCTTTTTGTCCCGCTTGAAGTAGTGATACCCCGAAAGGACCGCGAACGCCACGACCACGACGACGCCCGCACCAGCCGTGGTCAGTTGCTCCAGGACCGGAACGCCGAGAGCGACAGCACCGTAGAACACCGCCGAGGCTATCGCAAGGCCGACGTAGTATCGATGCCACGGTCGTTCCGACTCCTCGTCGGGCATGTACCGATCGATCTCGCTCGCCCGCTCCGACAGCTCGATGAGCCCGGAGTCGGAGTCGTAATCGATGAGTCCGGTTGCTTCCAGCTTCGGGACGTGCGTCTGGTAGACCGACACGTAGACGCGCTTGGACTGTTTGTCCGTGAGCTCGTCCACGGTCGTTTCGTTCTCCCAGGCCGCGATCTCGTTCGCGAGTTCCATGAGGTCCACGGGGCCGTCGTGCTCGTTGAGGTACGAGAGCATGAATCGGCGCCGTGAGTTGCTGAGGATTTCGAAGACTGTGTCCTGCGTCAACTCACCTCCCTCGGTTTCTGACATCGATCTTGGATTCACCGCGACAGTCTCTGGTTGCTGATATAGCCTACCACGAGCGTGGTGTCCTTTGTTACGCTCCAGTTAGCGCGAGTAATGCTGACGTACCTCCCCGATAGAGGCCCTGAAGGCCCCGAGTCGGCGCCTTCGCGGCCGAAACGACCGGAATCGAGACCGGCGACGGCTGTACTTGACCGGCGACGCCGTACTGGATCGGGTCGGTGGACCCGGGCGTCCCCAGCTCTGCGCGTCGCCCTGGCTCGACGTCGCGCCCGAGCGCTCGACGACGACGGTCGGTCGTCACGGCGTCGTCGCGACGGCCTGGTCGTCGTACACGAAGGGGTTGTGCCTTCGTCCGGATGCACGGACCGAATCCCGTGCGAGCGGACTCGTGCGGCAAGCACGTCGGTTCGTGGTGTGGCTGGATGGTGCATCGATCTGGCTCTCGTTCACGCAGCTTCTATCGTGCGTTACGATACCGAAACGTCTCCGAGTGTACGGATAGTTATGAGTCAGTTTGCGTGACACAGATACGGATTATTCCAAGTAGATGACCGGTACCGGTGCCCTGAAGTAGTTCCTGAGGCGACGAAACCGTTGGACAGGAGGACGGTTCGGGTCAGCCTAGCGGTCCCGTCGCATTCCATAAAGGTGGGTGTCGAGTGCGGCTCCACGGTCGGGAGTCTGGGTACCTCCGGGAACGAGACGTGTCCGATCGGTACGGGGAGATGTGTCCGATCCGAAACGAGGTCAGTTCGCGCGTGCGCGCGAGGCCATCAGGGCGAACGTCGCGAACCCCATCGCGAGGACCGCGCCGCCGGCCAGGCTCCCGCTCGGAGTCATCAGCGCTGCGAGGAGGTAGGCGACCACGCCCGATGCGGCCAGGACGAGGTAGTGGACGGGGACGCTCGTGGGTTCGTCGCCGCCTGGGACGTCGAGGTACGGTTCGAGCTGGTCGATGTTCGGACCGCTCTCGATGGTGCCCCTGCTCTTTTCGAACTCGATGACGTTCGCGTCCGCCATCTTCGGGAGGTGGCACTGTTAGAGGGCGACGTAGACGCGCTTGCGTTCTTGCGAGTCGAGCGCCTTGATCGGTTTGTCGTTCTCGATGGCCGCGATGTGTTCGGCGAGATGGCCGAGTTGCACCGGTTCGTCGTCGGTGATCAGGAGGTAGGAGAGGACGTGCTGGCGGCGTTCGTTCCTGAGTATCCCGAACACGTCCTCGAGGGAGAGTGGTGCGTTCTCGTGCTGACTGGCGACTGGATTCTCGATGCGACTCGGGTCCGGTCCGGCCGGTCCATCCGTCGACGTCGATAGTTCACGTCGGTCTGAATCCACTCTCGTATCAGGTGTCTCTGTCATGCTCCCCCAGGGTCCGTCTCGGTCAGCAGCGCGTTTCCCCTCCGACAGTCTGTCGTGGCGGCCGAGAAACGCTGGCGGTTATTGGCAGTGGTAGCTTCACAAGTATAAGCGTTGGGACGGATAGGAGAAGAATTGTGAAGCGAATACGGTTATTACCATTGGTAAACGATGCGTGGCGTCGTCGTGGTTTCAGAAGACCGGGGTTGAAGGAGTCAGACCCCGAACTCGTTCGAACCGGACGTCACGACGATCCGACCGATGGAGGAGAGGAACACCTGGTACTCCTCGAACTCGAAGGAGACCGAGAGCTCGGTCTCCGAATCGTGCGAGTCGAACAGTTGCTCGATGGCGTCGCAGTCGACCCACTCACCGATCGGCGGGAGTTCCGTCACCTCCCGGCCGCTCGCGGTCGCGAGCGCGGACGCGAGTTGCGTGGTGACGCTTCCCCCGTTCACCGGATCGAACTCGACGATGTGCTTACCCGAACGCTCGACGGCTCGGACGTCCTCGACCGCGCCCTCATTCATGAACCTGACTCACCTTGCTACTGCTCCGCCCCGAAGGCCCCCGTCGGCGGTCCGCATCGCTTGCCTCTGACTGCACCAACAGTATTCCCATAGTTCTTCGAACGGAGTGGCTGATAGATAATAAAGTAATCGGAGCCAGTTTTGCGGAACAGAAAGCGAGTTTCGGATTGTTTTCGAAGACTACGCCGGCGTATCGGCAATCAGGTAGCGACAGGAATACGACTGGTAAGTACGTCCGAGTCCAGGGGACAGTAGACGTCGGTCGACCGGATCAGAGTCACGACGGTCGTCGGTCGAAGGGGGTCCGGGGTGGGAGCCCGGAACCGAGTTCGAAACGCCGTCCGTTCGTGGGGTGGTAGACGGGGGGGTGAACGACTGACTGGCGGTCGGGTGGCGGGTAGACGCTGGGTGGGAATTGCCATGGAGCGACGTTTCGTCGCCACCCGGGCGTTACTATTGCGGAAACCCGCTTTGTTATGAGGCGATTTCACGACGGCCGCTCCGATCGGGGGCGTCACGCTGGCCCGATCGCGCGCTCGACGAGCGCGTGGACGCCGTCTTCTACCGTCGTCCGGGCTTCGAACTCGAGGTCGCGTCGTGCCTTGGTCGTGTCCGCCTGGCTCTCGGGTACGTCCGCTGGGCGTGGGTCGTCGTGGACGACGTCGACGGTTACTGGTGCGGCGTCGCGGACGACGGTCGCGAGCTCGTGGATGCTCGTCACGTCCCCGGTTCCGACGTTGAACGACTCGCCGGTGGCGTCGGTGCGCGCGGCGGCGACCATCGCGCGGACGACGTCGTCGACGTGAACGAAATCCCGGGTCTGCGTCCCGTCGCCGTGGACGACGAGGGGTTCGCCGCGCTGGACTTGCTCGAGGAACGATGGAACGACGCCGCCCGTCTGTCCGGGACCGTAGACGTTGAACAGTCTGAGTGCGACGGTGTCGAGGTCCTTCCAGTCCGCGTAGCCGCGAACGAGGTGGTCGCCAGCGAGTTTGGAGACGCCGTATGGTTCCCGCGGGTCTTTCGCGTCCGTCTCGCCGATGGGGACGGACGAGGGGTCGCCGTACACGGCCGCGCTGGACGCGAAGACGACGCGCGCGCCGGCGTCCGTTGCGAGGTCGAGGAGGTCGGCGGTCGCACTGACGTTGACGTCGAGCGCGCGCGGTGGGTCAGCCATGGCGCCCGGGACGCTCGAGATCGCGGCGAGGTGGAAGACGTAGTCGGTTCCGGCGACGGCGTCGGCGAGGGTTTCGTGGTCGGTAATGTCGCCTACCGTGAGGGTGGCGTCGCCGTGGACGGCGGTCTGGCGTCCTGTCGAACAGTCGTCGAGTACGTGGACGTCGGCCACGGGCGCGAGCGCGTCGACCAGGTGACTGCCAATGAAGCCAGCACCGCCGGTGACGAGTACTTGGCTGTCCAGGAGCGGTCCGGGGTCGGCGCCGCGTGCCAGCGTGGGGTCCATCGGTCGAAGGAACGGGTAGTCGAGGGTTTGTTATGGTGCGACTTCCCGACCCGACACTGGTCTGTGGCGCGCGCCGACGGTTCCGGACGGCTCGGTCGGTGTCGAGTCGACGATCGTGGATTCGCGGGACTGGAGTACGCTCGATCCAGAGAGACGTGGGTAAGACCGTCGTAATAGTCCGTGTTATCGGCGAGTTGTTACAGGACGTAGACACTCACGAGAGGGATTTTACACGGTACCGAGTACCAAACCCCGAGAACGATACGGCGACAACTAGTACCAAACCCGTCCCTATCGATGACTGACCTATATCATCTGGTCACTAACTCGGCAATACCATTAATGCCGGTAGGAAGGTGTTTCTCAGTATGGCAGGTAACTGGGTGGATGCGGATCGAGCGCTCAACGTGATTTCCAACGGGACCGAGACCGTATATGGACCTTACTCACGTGGGAACGAGGGTGGTCGCACGTGAGCGAGGCAACGGGTGAGGTGTGGGACGCCGTTGCCTCCAATCCGAAGCCGAACGAGGACCTCGGGTACGACCTCCAGCCGCTCAACGTCATCACCGTGGGTGAAGCGAACGAGCAATGCATGGTGTTACCAAGCAACTCGAATCACCTGGAGAACGACGAGTTCATGGTCGCCGACCCGTCGTCGATCTGTGACTTACACGAGCACAGGTAAGGGGAGAACGGCCACGGTAGAGTATCATTATCAGAGTCGGAATCGGGTGACTTCGATCGATTCTAGCCGGAACGACAACGAGAAGACCGTTCAGGACAGTTCACGGTTTTTTCCGACAATAAGATACCGTTTCCTGCGGTTAAGAGGAGTCTAACAAAGATGGTTGCTAAGATACCTGATTACCGTCGCGGACCCGCCGTCCGACCGTCCGTCGACTATACAGGAGAATAGGCGACGTAAATGATGTCGTCGTGTCGTATCCCGTCGCTACAACCACGCCGAATCCGACGATGCAAACCAGGGGACGCCACCGTCGACGGAAAGGAGGACTTACGACCCACGATGACCTCGCGTCCGTGGGCGTTGGCACTCCGTACCGGACTTCGACGGCGTCCGCAATGGGGGGGAGCATCGTGCACCCAGCGAACGAGCACACAATGATCAGTACCTCACAAAGCATCCTCGGCTAGCTGTTTCTGCGGCCTGAGTTCTGTGTCGAAGCGGTTGTACTGACGGTCTCGACGAGAGAATTACGGACGGATCGACGGAGAGCTGTCG
>Ga0207995_100031_pt1 | contig 73348 bp, 78 predicted proteins | sample AntDeeMetag022AM_FD_184759 | JGI IMG/M metagenome (GOLD analysis project Ga0207995, IMG submission 184759) | Saline lake microbial communities from Deep Lake, Antarctica - Antarctic Deep Lake Metagenome 022AM (SPAdes) (version 2) | ecosystem: Environmental > Aquatic > Non-marine Saline and... | reverse complement strand
GCGTCACCACCGTCTACGTCACCCACGACCAGGAGGAGGCCCTCGCGGTCTCGGACCGGCTGGCGGTGATGGCCGACGGTGCGGTCGAGCAGGTCGGCACACCCGTCGAGGTGTACGAGGGACCAGCGACCGAGTTCGTCGCCTCATTCGTCGGTGAGAACAACCTCTTCTCGGGGACCGTCACTGGACGCGACGAGGAGGAACTCGTCGTCGATGTGGCCGGCGGCGGCAGTGAGGACCGCACGTTCCGCGTCGCCGACGACGGGCCGACCACCTACGAAACGGGTGCCGATGTGAGCTTCTGTGTCCGACCCAGAGACCTCTCGCCGGAGGCAGGTGGGAACCGCTTCCAGGTCGCGTTGGGCACCGCGGAGTATCTCGGTGGCACGACCCGCATCTACGGCGAGTGGGCCGGCCGGGAAATCGTCCTGCGACTCCCCGAACCAGTCAGTGGTGACCTGACTGTCGGCTTCGAGCCAGGCGACGCCACGGTGCTGTAGCCGGTTCCCGTTCGCAACCAGAGACCACAGAATGGAGCGGGAGAAACGCACGCCGCCGACTCCCGCTGAGCATCTCCACCAGTTCAGCCCGCCTGCGAGACGTGTCGTCGGCCACGTAACCTCGGAACGTTGAAGAACCGAATGGTACAACCGGGCTGTACGATGATCACGCTTGCCTCGGACTTCGGCACCCCCTATCCCGCCGCGATGAAGGGCGTCATCCTCCAGCGCTCCGACGCGCGACTGGTGGATATCGCCCACGATTTTCCCCGACAGGACGTGCGCGCCGCCGCGTTCTGGCTCCGTGAAGTGCTCCCCCACTTCCCCGCTGCGACCCACCTCGTCGTCGTTGACCCCGGTGTCGGCACCGACCGAGCAGCCGTCGTCGTCGAAGCCGGCGACCACCGGATCGTCGCCCCCGACAACGGCGTCGCGATTCCGGCAGCCCGGCGGCTGGCTGGTGATGAAGCGGTCAGCGTCTACGAGGTCGCCTACGACGACGACGAGACGGCGAGCAACACGTTCCACGGCCGGGACGTGTTCGCGCCCGCCGCCGCGCGGGTCCACGAGTCGGCGGCCGTCGCCGATGCCGACCGGGTCAGCCCCACCGAGAAGTGGGTGGACCTCACGTTCCCGTCCCCCGAAATTGGCGACGACGACGCAGCCGGCGAAGTGCTGGTCGTGGACGGCTTCGGCAACGCGATCACCAACATCCCCGGAAGCGTCCTCGACGGCCGTGACGAAATCACCGTGAACGGCGAGCGCGTGCCGGTACGGGACGCCTACGCTGCGCTGGAGCCGGGCGAGCGGCTGGTCACGGTCGGCAGCCACGGCAACGTCGAGTTCGCGGTGAATCAGGGCCGGGGCGACGAGGCGTTCGGGCTTGGGGTCGGCGACATCGTCGAACTCTCGTAAGCCGGGAGGAAGCGTTGCCGGACTCGTTCCTTCGGCGCAGCCTCGAAGCCGACGCACAGCAACTCCCAGTTCGCCGTGGCCGGAACGTTTTCGTGATACCCGCAAGTGCATGTCACGCATGGACACATACATGGCCTTGGTCGACGTGACAGACGAGACTGTCCAGAACATCCAGGACCTCGCGACCATCTGGGGCGACCTCACCGGCGATATCGAGGCACTCGGCGGCGAACTGCTCGACGCCTACGCTATCCTCGGGGAGCACGACTACCTCATCGTCTTCGAGGCCGAGGGCCGTGACGGCGCGTTCAAAACCTCCGTCTCCATCGAGCGCTACGGCCTCGACACCCAGACGATGGAGATTATTCCCGTCGAGGAGTTGGGCGGGCTGGTCGATGATATCTAATTGAAATCGGGCGGCGAGTACGCTTTTCAGTCAGACGCGAGCCGTTCCGGCGTCCGCATCAGTTCATGCAGGACTACGAAGGGATGGGCATCGGTGGTCCGCGGCGGCCACCGTCGCCGACGCGGGAACCTTATACCCTGACGCTCACAGCCCTGGCCATGGAGAAGCAGGAGCTGTTCGACACCGTTGAGGCCGAACGGAGCTGGCTGGAAGATCTCTCACAGTCCATCTGGGCCGACCCCGAAGTCGCACTCCAGGAGTACGACTCCGCTGAGAAGCTGCAGGACGCGCTCCGCGAGGAGGGGTTCGAGGTGGAGACTGGCGTTGCCGGCATGGACACCGCGTTCATCGCGCGCTACGGCGAGGGTGACCCCGTTGTTGGCACGATGGGAGAGTTCGATGCGCTGCCAGGGATGAGCCAGCAGGCCACAGCCGAGCGCGAACCCGTCGAGGAGGGCGCGCCCGGCCACGGCTGCGGGCACAACCTTTTCGGCGTCGGCAGCCTCGCGGCCGCCGTCGCAGTCAAGCGCGCCATCGAGTGCGGGGATGCGGAGGGGACGGTGGTTTACGCCGGCACGCCTGCCGAGGAAGCCGGCGGCGGGAAGGTGTACATGGTCCGAGACGGCGTCTTCGATGATGTCGACGCCGTCGTTAGCTGGCACCCCGGGTGGAACAACGCTCCCGGCAAGGGCTCCTGTCTCGCGGTGGACTCCTTCGAGTTCCGGTTCGAGGGAGAGACCGCCCACGCCGCTGCGTCGCCCGAATCCGGGCGGAGCGCACTCGATGGCGTCCAGCTACTGGGAACGGGTATCGAGTATATGCGCGAGCACGTCCCCCAAGCGGCCCGTATCCACTACGTGGTGACCGACGGCGGCGACGCCGCCAACATCGTCCCGGGTGAGGCGGCGATGGAGTGTCTGGTTCGGGCGCCCGACCGTGCCGAGGTCGAACGCATCTCTGAGTGGGTGAAAGACGCTGCGGAGGGTGCGGCGCTGATGTCCGGCACCGAGCTCGAAGCGACCAAGACCTCCGGGATGTACGGCGTCCTCCCGAACCACGAACTGGGCGACGTGATTCGAGAGAACATGGCCGATGCGGAGTTCACGCTGACCGAAGACCAAGCGCAGTTCGCGAGTGAACTGAAGGAGACGCTCGAGAACCCCTCCTACGGCCGGGTCCAGCCCGAACACCGCGAGGCCGCCGCCGAGGCCGCGATGTTCACCCAGCCAATCGACGCCCCTGACGAGGGGAAGACCGGTTCCTACTCCACGGACACCGGCGACGTGTCGTGGAACGTTCCAGTCGGGCGGTTCACGGCTGCGACGTGGCCGCCGGGGACGCCCGCTCACTCTTGGCAGGCCGTCGCCGCGGGGAAAGAACTCGGGACTGCAGGGATGCTCTTTGCGGGCAAAACCATCGCCGGCGCGCTCTACGACCTGCTGACAGACGAAGACCGGCTCGCCCGGGCCACCGGGGAGTTCACACAGCGGAAAGGTGACCGCGAGTACGAGTCACCGCTGCCCGACGATGCAGACCCCTACGAGCTGGTCGACCGCTGAGGAGGCGGGACGCTTTTTCCCGTTGGGCACGTCAGGACGGGTATGAGCCACTACTCTTCTGACGGTGACCCCGAGGGAAAGATCGACGAGACCCACGTCGGGAAACCGGTGCTCACCACCGACACAGTGATCATCGGCACCGCCACCGGTGTCGTCAAGAACGCCTACACAGTCGAGGCGGAGCCGGGCGCCGACTTCCAGGAGCTCTCGATGGGGCTGGTCGACTCCGGCGACGGCAAGATGGCGGTGCTCCCCGGCCAAATCGAGCGGATTACTGAGGACGGCATCTACCTGAAATAACTGCCGTCGCCACCCGAACACCGATTCCTTATACCCCGGAGCGACCAACCTACATCCAATGAAGCCGACGGAGCTGACCGGGCTCCCCGCAGGCGTCGGGGAGCATCTCGAAGGCGAGGGGATCGAGGAGCTCTACCCCCCGCAGGCCGAGGCTGTCGAGCGCGGCGTCACCGACGGCGAGAACGTCGTCGCCGCCGTCCCGACAGCGTCGGGGAAGACCCTCATCGCCGAACTCGCCATGCTTTCGGCGGTCGAACGCGGCGGCACCGCACTCTATATCGTCCCACTGCGAGCTCTCGCCAGCGAGAAGAAGGCCGAGTTCGAGCGCTGGGCGGAGTACGGCGTCACGGTCGGCGTTTCGACAGGTAACTACGAGTCCGACGGCGAGTGGCTGGGCTCGCGGGATATCGTCGTCGCCACCAGCGAGAAGGTGGACTCACTCATCCGCAACGGCGCGCCGTGGGTCGACAACCTCTCCTGTGTCGTGAGCGACGAGGTCCACCTCGTCGACGACCGCAACCGCGGCCCCACGCTCGAAGTCACGCTCGCGAAACTCCGGCGCATCAACCCCACCCTCCAGACTGTCGCGCTCTCGGCGACGGTGGGTAACGCTCCCGAAATCGCGGAGTGGCTCGACGCCGAACTGGTGGATTCGGACTGGCGGCCAATCGAACTCAAGACGGGCGTCCACTACGGCAACGCCATCAATTTCGCCGACGGCTCGCAGCGAGAGGTCCCCGTCGACAGCGGCGGCAAGCAGACGCCCGCGCTCGTCGACGACACGCTCGAAGAGGGTGGGTCGAGTCTCGTTTTCGTCAACTCCCGCAGAAACGCCGAGTCCGCAGCCGCCCGGCTCGGCACCGTGACCAGCTCTCACCTGACCGACGAGGAACGGGCGGAGCTCCGCCAACTTGCGGAATCGCTTCGGGACGTGTCCGACACGGCGACCAGCGACGACCTCGCCGACGCCGTCACGCAGGGCGCCGCGTTCCACCACGCCGGCCTCGCCAGCGAACACCGCGACCTCGTGGAGGGCGCGTTCCGCGACCGCCTGATCAAGGTCATCGCGGCCACGCCCACGCTCGCGGCCGGGGTGAACACCCCCTCTCGGCGTGTCATCGTCCGGGACTGGCGGCGGTACGACTCGGATTTCGGCGGCATGAAGCCGCTCGATACGCTGGAAATCCACCAGATGATGGGCCGAGCGGGGCGGCCGGGCCTCGACCCGTACGGGGAGGCGGTGTTGCTCGCCTCCAACAACGACACGATGGACGAACTGTTCGAGCGCTACATCTGGGGCGAGCCGGAGCCGGTGCGCTCGAAGCTCGCTGCCGAACCCGCGCTGCGGACCCACCTCCTTGCGACGGTTGCCTCGGGCTTCGCCAACAGCCGGGAGGATCTGCTCTCCTTCCTCGACAACACGCTCTATGCCGTCCAGAGTGCTGGCACCGCCCAAATCGAGTCGGTGACAGACACCGTCCTGGACTATCTCGAGGCGAACGAGTTCATCGAGCGCGAGGACGACTCCATCACCGCCACCAACATCGGCCACACCGTCTCGCGGCTCTACCTCGACCCGATGAGCGCCGCGACCATCATCGACGGCCTGCGCGGTGGCGAAGAGCGCGAGCGGAACTACGGCTCCCGAAACGAGCTGGCGGGGGAGGCCGACGAGTCTTCGGGGTTCGTCTCGGGGAGCGAACTGCTGGCTGAATCAGGCGACGAGGGCGACAACGGTAGCGCCAAAGACAGCGATGCGGAGGAGGACGGAGCGGAAGACGGCGTGGTCGGTGTCGACGCCGAGGAACTCTCCGCCCTCGGCCTGTATCACCTCGTCTCGCGCACGCCGGACATGTACCAACTCTACCTGAAGTCCGGCGACCGCGAGGAGTACGAGGAGGTGCTGTTCGAGCGCGAGGAAGAGCTGCTCGGACGCACTCCCTCGGAGTACGACGACGTGGCGTTCGAAGAGTGGCTCGCCGCACTCAAAACGGCGAGAATGCTCGAGGACTGGGCCAGCGAGGTCGACGAGGACCGCATGACGGAACGCTACGGCATCGGGCCGGGCGATATCCGGGGGAAAGTCGACACCGCCCAGTGGTTGCTCAACGCCGCCGAGCGACTGGCAGGGGAACTCGACCTCTCGAACGTGGTCGCCGTTCGGGAAGCCAAGAAACGCGTGGAGTACGGGGTCCGGGAGGAGCTGCTGGACCTCGCGGGCGTACGCGGCGTCGGCCGCAAGCGCGCTCGGCGGCTGTTCGAAGCCGGTATCGAGTCCCGTGCCGACCTACGTGAGGTGGACAAATCCGTCGTCCTCTCGGCGCTCCGCGGGAAGAAGACCGCCGAGACCGTCCTCGAGAACGTCGGCCGCGAGAACCCCTCGATGGAGTCCATCGACGCCGACAGCGAGGCGAGCCGGGCGGTCCGAGCCGCTGAAGCCGAGGAGGAGGAAGACAATCAGGCGTCGCTGGGGGATTTCGGCTGATGCAGGTGCTCGAGGGCCACCTGCTCGTCGAGGACCTTGATGAACTGCTTAAAACTCTCGACGAGATTGCCAGCGCGACACAGACCACCGTGCAGGCGTTCGACGCCGACTACGTCGTCTCGGAAGCGCATCTCGAACGAGCGCTGGAGCGTGCTGACCGGGCCATCGCTCGCGGCGAGAACGTCGCCCGCGACCGCGCCGTCGAAATCCTCTGTTACGCAGCGGGGCGCCGGCAGATCAATCGTGCCCTGGAGATGGGCCTGAGAGAAGGCGAAAACCGGGTGGTGGTGTTGGTCGACTCCGGCGACGGCGACGGAACAGCCGAGCAGGCAGCCCTGGACCGCCTTCGCGAACATGTCGATGAGGCTGCGGTGCTCGGTGAGTACGACGAGGCGACGGTCCGGGCGTTCTTCGACATCGGCGACGTCGAACTGGCGGCCGTCGAGGGGTCGCTTCCGGACCTAGTGCTCGAACGAGTGGCGCTGCTGGACGTGGAGAAGTAGTCGTAGCTATCAACATAGCGTGCTGGGGGATATCTCCGTCAGTATCGCGGCCACGCACATCGAAAGAAAGACTCTTCGTAGAAACGAGAACGGCCGGAGAGAAGTAGTCCATCCTGGATTCGAACCAGGGTCGTTGCCCCCAGAAGGCAACAGGATTGGCCACTACCCCAATGGACTGACGTGTTTGTCCTGCGGATCTGCTCCGCAAGTAAAGTATACTACCGCGTTGCAAGTTATGAGTGTTTCGAAGTCCCGCCCGTACGGCGTTCGGCAGCCCTAGTGCGGTAGGTGAGACCGCGTTCATCCGCCCCGTTAGCGTGGAGTTGCCGGTGGCAGTTCGCACAGATCACTTCACAAAGCTCCATCTCACGAATCAGTCGCTGAACTGAACAGCCATCGGAGACGAACCGACTGACCGGTTTCGTCTTCGTGCGGGAGTCGACGTGGTGTAAGTCGAGCGCCTCGGGATTACGGTGGCCACAGTTACTGCATCCCCGACGGGACTTATACGTCCGGACCCACGCTCGCTTTCGCTGTGCGGCTGTGAGTCTCGTCCCCTCGATCTCCCGCTCAACGAGCCGGAACGGACGCCGTCTGAGTTCGATTTCGGCCGAATCACCTTGGGGTGATTTGTGCGCTATCCGGTGGCAGTTGGCACAGAGGACGGCGCATTTTGCCATCTCTTCCCGAATCCCCGCTTTCGAGCACCCAGTACTCATCAGTTGGCTTATTTTCATGTCTTTCTCCCCAGCATCCTGATGGTGGTAGTCGAGGGTGGCCGGATTGGTCTCTCCACAGTCGACACACCCGTCCGCGGCCTTCCGCTCGGTGACCCACTCACGAAGTTCGGACCGCCGCTTCCGGGTCCGTTCAGTGTTCCACTCTACGTTCCGGTAGTGCCACCGCTGGTCGACTGACAACGCCGCCCACCGCTCCCGAATCTCGTCGTCGACACGCTCCGGCGGCGGTCCGACCCGGCTCCCGGTCGACGCATTCGTCGCCAGCCCGGCCCGTTCTTTGGCATCGTTCCAACCGCCAAGCGTGCGGATTATCGTCGCCGAGGCCGGCGTCAGCCCGAGCTCTTCATACGCCGCTTTCGATGGAGAAGCGTCCAGTTTCCGGGCCGCGTTACGGAGCGCTGCGATACAGTCCGCCTCAGTCGCCATAGTCACTCTGCCGGCGTCCTGCTGCATAAATATGGGTTTTTCGCCGGGCAGCCAGCGCCGAACCATCACCTACTTGCCTAGCAGCCACCCAGCCACAGCCATGTACGTTGGACGCTTCCTCGTCGTCGCACCGGGACTCGCAGGCTACCGTGTCTCCTCTCGTTCGTTCCCCAACCGCAAGGCCGTCGAGCGCGACGGCGCTGTCACCGTCCTGCCCACCGCGGAGGCCGAACCGACGGACAACCCCTACGTCTCTTACAACTGCGTGCAGGAAGTGGATGCAACGACCGCCGTCATCGGCAACGGCTCGCACGTCGACCCCATCGCCGAGAAGCTCGGACTGGGCTACCCCGCCCGAGACGCACTCGCGCTCTCGCTGCTGGCACTCGACTTCGAGAAGGACGACTACGACACCCCGCGAATCGCCGCCGTCGTCGGCGCCGAGTCGGCGTTCATCGGGACCGTTCGCCGAGACGCGCTGCTGATTCAGGAAGTCGATGAGCCCACGCTGGTCGCCACCTACGAGGCGGATAGCCCCGAACCCTTTCCCTTCGACAGCGAGCCTGCCGACGCCGCTGGCATCGCTCGAGCGCTCTACGAGCACGAGTACGAGCATGCAGTCTGTGCCGCTGGCGTGACCGTGGATTCCGACGGCGTCGAACTGGCAATCGAGAACGGTGAGTAGCGAGGATTTTTCACGGTTCGTCGGCACCGTTTTTCCGTGCAACTGGGCGTTCTCTCGGACGTGCACGCCAACCGCATCGCGCTGGAGGCTGTCCTCGCGGATATGCCTCCCGTCGAGGGACTGGTCTGTGCTGGCGACGTCGTCGGCTACAACCCCTGGCCGAAGGCCTGCCTCGAGCGGCTTCGAGCGGAAGGCGTCGTTACGATCCAGGGCAACCACGACCGCGCAGTCACCGGTGACACACCGTTCAACTTCAACGGGATGGCCGCCGCGGGTGTCGACTACGCTCGCGAGCAGTTGGGCCAAGCAGACATCGAGTGGCTCCGGAGCCTCCCGACCGAACGGACCGTCGACGCCGACCGCCTCAAACTGGTCCACGGCCACCCCGACGACCCGGACCGCTACACCTACCCCGAGGATTTCTCGCCTGAGTTACTGGAGGGGGAGGAACTGTTGGTGCTCGGCCACACTCACCATCAGCACGTCGAACAGTACGCCGAGGGAACCGTGCTGAACCCCGGCAGCGTGGGGCAACCCCGCGACGGCGACCCCGACGCCGCCTACGCGGTGGTCGACCTCGATGCGGGGACGGTCGACCTTCGTCGGGTCGAGTACGACGTCGAGGCGGTCGTCGACGCCGTGGCGGAAGCGGGACTGCCAGAACGGATCGGGACGCGGCTCCGCGACGGGCGCTGAACACGATTTCCGACCGTTTTCGCGCAGATATTCCCACCGTCCGAGCGCCGGCGCTATCGTTCTCTCCTGCCGGTAGTACAAATACAGTTTCACTACTGAAAATGTACTGGGAAACTCTTAACCCGGTCGGCGAAAACGAACAGATAGGAGGCCCGGACTGCGAATCCGCAGCGCAGCGCCGCTCAGACGGGCGAACAGTGGCGACGCTCACGGTTCGACCCCGGGCCAACGTTGGATATGACACAGACCGAATCACCCACGACGAACCGAATCACCGAACGCCTCGCCGTCGCGGCCGCCGACCTCGACCTCGAGAGCGACGTCGACGAACTCGCAGCCGCCGCCGAGCGAAACAGCTACGCCGACGCCTCCCTGGACGAAATCGACGAGGCGATACTGGGGGTGCTCACTGCCCGCACCGAGCGCGACCCCGCCCACGACGACGCAGCCGCCCGCATCGCCCGCTGGCGCCACGCACGGACCGTGACTGGCGAGGACGGGCCGCTTTCGGATTCGGCCTATCGGGGGGCGTTCGCTGCGGGAATCGAGGAAGGCGTCGAGCTGGACCTGCTCGATGAGCGGATGGCCGACTACGACCTCGAGGCGCTGGCGGTCGAGCTCCGGCCCGAACGCGACGAAGCGTTCGGCTACATGGCCGTCTCGACGCTCGTCCAGCGCTACTTCCTCCGTAGCTCCGAGGCCGAGGAGCCGCTCGAGCTCCCGCAGGCGTTCTGGATGCGCGTGGCGATGGGCGTCGCGCTCGCCGAGGAGCCCGACGAACGCGAGGCCCGCGCGGTCGAGTTCTACGAGGCGCTCTCGAGCCTGCGCTTCGTTCACTCGACGCCGACGCTGTTCCACGCCGGGACCACCCACCCGCAGCTCTCATCGTGTTATCTCACGACCGTCCAGGACGACCTCGAGGATATCTTCGACTCTTACAAGGCCCACGCAAAGCTCTCGAAGTGGTCCGGCGGGCTTGGCAACGACTGGACAAACGTCCGGGCCACTGGCTCGCTTATCGAGTCGACGGGCGTCGAGTCCACCGGCGTCGTCCCGTTCCTCAACATCTCCGACGACGTCACCGGCGCGATCAACCGCTCGGGGAAGCGCCGCGGCGCCGCCTGTGCCTACCTCGCTGCGTGGCATATGGACTTCCCGGCGTTCCTCGACCTGAAGCGCAACACCGGCGACGAGCGCCGACGCACCCACGACATGAACACGGCAGCGTGGGTGCCCGACCTGTTCATGAAGCGGGTCCGGGCCGGCGAGCAGTGGACGCTGTTCTCGCCCGACGAGACCCCCGATCTCCACGAGGCCACGGGCCAGGAGTTCGAGCGGCGCTACGAGGCCTACGAGCAAGCCGCCGACGACGGCGAACTCCGACAGTTCGACCGCGTCGAGGCCGAAGCGCTCTGGCGGACGATGCTCACGCGCCTGTTCGAGACAGGCCACCCGTGGATCACGTTCAAGGACCCCTGTAACGTCCGCTCGCCGCAGGACCACGTTGGGACCATCAACAGCTCCAACCTCTGTACGGAGATTACGCTCAACACCTCCGCTCGGGAGACTGCGGTCTGTAACCTCGGCTCGGTCAACCTCGCCGAACACGTCGACGGTGACGACCTCGACCGCGAGGCGCTGGCCGACACCGTCGAGACGGCGATGCGGATGCTCGACAACGTCGTCGACCTGAACTTCTACCCGACAGAGCGCGCCGAACGGGCCAACACCCGCCATCGGCCGGTCGGACTGGGAGTCATGGGGTTCCACGAGATGCTGGGCCAGCGTGGCGTCGCGATGGCCAGCGAGGAGGCTCTCGAGGTTGCCGACGAGACGATGGAACGCGTGGCCTACCGTGCAATCCTGAACTCCTCGAAGCTGGCCGCCGAACGCGGTTCCTACGACAGCTACGAGGGGTCGAAATGGGACCGCGGCCTGCTCCCGCAGGACACCGTTTCGCTGCTGGAAGCAGAGCGCGGCGAGCCCGTCGACGTGGACGTCAAGGAAACGCTCGACTGGGAACGCGTGCGCGAGCACGTTGCCGCCCACGGGATGCGCAACTCCAACACCACCGCCGTGGCGCCGACGGCGACCATCTCCACCATCGCGGGCACCACCCCCTCAATCGAGCCGCGGTACTCGAATCTCTACGTCAAGTCGAACATGAGCGGCGAGTTCACCGTCGTCAACGAGCAGCTGGTCGAGGAGCTGGAGGAGCTCGGACTCTGGACCGACGAGATGCTCGACCGCATCAAATACCACGACGGCGCGATTCAGGAGATCGACGCCATTCCGCCGGCGCTCCAAGCGCGTCACCGCGGCGCCTTCGAAATCGACCCGCGCCACCAGCTCGAGCTCACGGCCCGGCGGGCGGTCTGGGTCGACCAGTCACAGAGCCACAACGTCTTCTTCCCCTCCACCGACGGGACGCTGCTCGACGACATCTACCAGCGGGCGTGGGAGCTGGGCCTGAAGACCACCTACTATCTGCGGACCCTTGGAGCCAGTCAGTTCGAGAAGTCCACGCTGGACATGGCTGCGTACGGCCGGACCCAGCGCCGCGATGACGACAGTGGAGCGACCGACGACGGGAGCGGCGACGACGAACCGACCGACGGCTCGGAGCTCCCGAGCGTTGAGGACCCAACCTGTGAGGCCTGCCAGTAATGCCCATCAACTACCTCACCGGCAGCGACACACACGACCCGAACAAGATCCTGCCGTTCGACTACGAATGGGCCCGCGAGTACTACGAGGCGGGCGTCGACAACAACTGGGTGCCCGAGGAGATACCCATGGGCAACGACATCGACCAGTGGAACGGCGACGACCTCTCCGAAGCCGAGCGCCAACTCGTGGAGTGGAACCTCGGTTTCTTTTCGACGGCCGAGTCGCTGACCGCCAACAACCTCGTGCTCGCGGTGTACGACCACGTCACCGCTCCAGAGTGTCGTCAGTATCTGCTCCGGCAGGCCTACGAGGAGGCGATCCACACGGACACGTTCATCTACTGCTGTGACTCGCTGGGGTTCGACCCCGACTACCTCTACGGGATGTACGACCGCATCCCCGCCATCGCGGCCAAAGACGAGTTCGTGGTCGACCTCACGCGGGTCGTCGACGACCCCGCGTTCACCATCGACGACGAGGAGGACGTCCGGGCGTTCCTCCGTGATCTCGTCGGCTTCTACGTCATCATGGAGGGCGTGTTCTTCTACGCCGGCTTCGCGATGATGCTCGGGCTGAAACGCCAGGGGAAACTCACCGGCATCGGCGAGCAGTTCGAGTACATCATGCGCGACGAGTCGCTCCACCTCGGTTTCGGCGTCGAACTCATCGACGCCATCCGAGCCGAGACAGACGCCTGGACCCCCGAGTTCGAGGCGGAGATCAGGGAGCTGATGCTGGAGGCCGTCGAACTCGAGCAGCGCTACGCCCGCGAGGCCTGCCCCGAGGAGGTCCTGGGGATGGGGCCCGAGCAGTTCGCGGAGTACGTCGAGTACGTCGCCGACCGCCGGCTGGGTCAGTTAGATATGGAGCCCGCCTACGGCACTGAAAACCCCTTCCCGTGGCTCTCGGAAGCGGCCGACCTCAACCGGGAGAAGAACTTCTTCGAGACCCAGGTGACTGAGTACCGTTCGGGAGGCTCACTCGAATGGTGAGGCTGCTCGCCTCCTACACTGAGACGAGCGAGGTGCTGATGCCCGACGCGACCAACAACCTGGGCCGTGGCCGCGGGGGGTGGGTGCTCCACCGGATGGACATCGGCGGGGTCATCGCCGCACGGCGGTTCGCCCAGTCGCAGGTCGTGACCGCGAGCATCGACCGGGTGGATTTTCACGCCCCCATCGATCTCGGGGATATCGTCGTGTTGACCGCCTACGTCTACGACGTGGGCGAGACGAGCATGCAGGTCCGAGTAGACGTGACCGCCGAACGGCCCAGCGAGCGCCGCGAGCGCGAGACCGCCTCCTCACACCTGACGTTCGTCGCGATCGACGAGGACGAGGCGGTCCGACCAGTGCCTGACCTAGAAATTGAAAGCGAGCGCGAACGAGAGCTCAAGCGAACCGCTTCGGGTGCGATGCTCGCCAGTCAGAAGAGGTCGTGAACGAGCTCTAAGGTCTCGTCGCGGTCCTCCCACGCCACGAAGATGGCGGCGGAGGTCGCGGAGGTGATGACGTCGTGGATGTTGATGCCGGACTCCGTCAACGGGTCGACCAGCATGCGGATGACGCCTGGCTGGTTCGGCAGTTCACCGCCCGTGACACGGATGACCGCAATGTCGTCCTCCACAGTGATGGAGGAGAGCGATTCGTCGGTCACTACCTCGGCGTGGAGCGTCGCCTCTGCGTGTTCGGCCACCTCGGTCTCGACGTAGTAGGTCAGCGAGTCCATCCCGCTGGCGACGGCGTCGACGTTGATATCCTCGTCACGCAACGCCTGCGAGAGGTCAGCGAGGATACCCGGTCGGTTCCGAATCGCCCGACCCGCAATCGTGAGACAGGAAAGCGGCTGTTCCTCCATATCGATGAGGTGCTCGAAGCTCCCCTCGATGTTCGTCCCCTCCGAAAGCAGGTCACCGTGCTGGTAGTGGACAACTCGGACCCCAAGGTCCTCGTCCTTATAGACCAGCGCGGAGGGTGCAACCACCTCGGCGCCGCGGAAGGAGAGATTCCGGAGTTCGTCGACGGTGATGGAGCCGACGTTGCGCGCCCCTTCGACCACTCGTGGGTCGCCGGTCATCACGCCCTCGACGTCGGTGACGATGACGACTTCGTCCGCCCCGAGATACTGGCCGAGCATCATTGCCGTCGTGTCCGAGCCACCGCGGCCGAGCGTCGTGACCTCGCCATCCGGGCCCTCCGCGAGGAACCCGGTGATTACTGGGACGGTGTCCTCAAGCTGCTCGGCCAGTTTCTCTGCTCGGCGCTTGGTTTCTGGAACGTCGACCTCACCGCGTTCGTTGGTGACGACCGGCCAATCGGGGTGGCCAGGTTCGATGAAGACGGCGGTGACCCCGCGGGAGGCCAGCGCCGCCTTCAGCATCCGGACGGAGGTCCGCTCGCCCATCGAGACGATTTCTGCGCGGTCCTCCGGAGCGGCCTCGAACTCGATAGCCTCGAGCAGGTCGTCGGTGGTTGAGCCCATCGCGCTGGCGACGACCGCGATTTCGTGCCCGTCGGCGACGGCGTTGGCGACCGAGTCGGCCGCGCGGTTGATTCGGTCACCCGAGCCCAGCGAGGTGCCGCCGAACTTCGCAACTACCCGCATCGAGCAACACCCGCCATGTCGTGCGTATCGTTCATACGAGCCGTTGACGGAGGGCTTTGATAACGCTGTCTCTCCCGTCAGCGCCGGCGGTCGTCCGGCTACCACCCCGTTCAGGCGTATCAGCTGGGCGCACCCCCGTGCCTTTTGCCCTGGGCACAGAAACAAACACGCATGAAGGTCCGCGACGCTGTCGAGGGCGACGTGCCGGCGCTCGCCGCGCTCGTCGACGCGCCGCCGTCAGTGCTGCGCAATCTCGTCCACGAGCGCAGCGTCCGCATCCTCGTCGACGACGACGATGATGCCTCGTGGGTTGGCGAGGAGACACCCGGCGCAGACGCGACGGCCGAAGGGATTCACGGCGTCCTCAGCTTCGACGTGCGTGACGGTGCGGTTCACGTCACCCGATTCGGCGGAAACCGGTCGGCCGCCGAGCGCCTGCTGGCGGAGCCGCTCCGATTCGCTCGCTCGGAGGGCCTCCCCATCGAGGCACTGGTCGGCGAAACCGACGACGAACTGCGGGCAGCCCTCGAAGCCGTGGGGTTCGAGCAGGACGGCAGCGGGCCGGTGTTCGGCGGCGACCAGACAGACCGCTACCGCTTCGCCCAGGACTGAGTTGCCTGGGTCGCCGTGACGTCGGAATCACCGGAACGGACGCGTTCAAGTGGCCGGCGCTGCGCTCTCGGAGTAGTGACCCAAGAGATTGGTGAGGAACAGCTGTTCACCGGCTACACGGGGCGACTGCTGCTGGCGGTCTCGGTCGGCTGGGCGCTCATTCAGGCCGGCCGGCTGGTGGTCTCACCCCTGCTGCCGTCGATTCAGGCCGACCTCGCCATCACGAGCACGCAGGCTGGGTTCGCCATCACGACTATCTGGGGCATCTACGCGCTCCTGCAGTACCCCAGCGGACGGCTCTCGGACCAACTCACCCGGACGACGCTGCTGGTGGGCGGGCTCATGCTCATCTCCGCGGGCTTTCTGGCGTTCGCGGGTGCGCCGACCTACCTCACCTTCCTCGCGGGCGCCGTCGTCGTCGGCCTCGGTGCCGGGCTCTACCCCACCCCAGCGAGAGGGCTGGTCTCGGATCTGTTCGTTAAGCGCCGGGGGCAGGCGTTCGGCCTGCATACTGCATCAGGCGACGTCGGCGGCATCCTCGCTGCCGGCCTCGCGACGGTCATCCTCGCCGTTGCGACGTGGCGGGAGGCGTTCCTCCCCGTAGTGGTCGTGCTGCTCGCGGTGGCGCTCTCGTTGCATCTCTGGAGCCGCGAGAGCTACGAACTAAAACGGGTCGACCTCGCGGTCGGCTCGACCGCCAAACGCTTGCTGGCGGCGCCCCAGCTCCGCTGGCTGCTGCTCGCCTACGCGCTTTATGCCTTCACCTGGCAGTCCGCTGTGGGGTTTCTCCCGACCTATCTGCTCTCGAAGGGGCTGCCCACCGCTGTCGCCAACGCGGGCTTTGCGGCGCTGTTCGTCGTCGGTGCCATCGTGAAGCCGCTGGCTGGCGGGCTGGGTGACCGTGTCCCCCGCGGCCTGCTTGCACCGGCGGTGCTCGCGATGGCCGCGGCGGCGCTGGCAGTCGTCGTCAGTTCGACCACAGCCTTGTTTGTCCTCCCCGCAGTTGCGGTGTTCGCGGCGGGGCTGATGGCCTACCCACCGGTGATGCAGGCCCACCTGATGGACTCGTTTCCCAGTGACAGCATGGGCGGCGACTTGGGTGCGATGCGCTCGCTCTACATCGGCATCGGCTCGCTCGGATCGACCTACGTGGGCGCGATGGGGCAGTATCTCAGCTACGACCTCGCGTTTGCCGGGCTCGTTGGCTGTCTCCTGGTGAGCAGTCTGGTCATCGTCACTCGTGGCCGGGCGTAGGACGGGGCGGGTTCCCCGGCTGCCTGCGAGCGCCATCGCCGCGGCGCCCACCGTGTCGAAACGACCATCCGTCTCCCGGGAAAGGGTCCGACAACGATGGCCCGGTCACTGAGCACGTACGTCGACTACCGGACGAGCCTGGCCTACGTCGGGACGACGCTCAAGTATATCGGCGTGACGACGCTGTTCCCGCTCGTGCTGGCGCTCTACTACGGCGAGGCCCTCCTCCCGTTCGTGGCTACGGGCGTCGTGATGGGCGGCGGCGGCGCACTGCTCGAGCGGCTCCGGAGGGGCGGCGAACTGGGCAACCGTGAGGGATTCCTGCTGGTGAGTCTCGCGTGGTTGGTCGTCCCGCTGGCTGGGACGGTGCCGTATCTCGTCGCCGGAACGGGCACCGTCGCCCACCCCGTCAACGCGCTGTTCGAGAGCATGAGCGGGTTCACGACGACGGGTGCGACTGTCCTCGGGGAGATCTCCGTCGAGCGCCACGGCCACGCGATGCTGATGTGGCGCCAGCTCACACAGTGGCTCGGCGGGATGGGGATCCTGGTGCTGATGGTCGCCATCCTCCCCCAGCTCTCTATCGGCGGCGCACAGGTGATCCGAGAGGAGGCGCCCAGTCTCCAACTGGAGAAGCTGACGCCACGGATCCAGGAGACCGCACGCGTGCTCTGGTCGGTCTACGCGGGGTTCACCGTCCTCGCCGCGCTCGTCTACTACGGGCTGCATCTAGCCGGCGTGGCGCCGACAATGGACCTCTACAACGCGGTCGCCCACGCGCTCACGACGCTGCCCACCGGCGGGTTCTCGCCCCAGGCCCGGAGCGCCGAGGCGTTCGCGCCGTCGATTCAGTGGGCGATGATGCCGTTCATGCTCGTCGCGGGGACGAACTTCGCGCTGTTCTGGCACGTCCTGCAGGGGAACCCTCGCCGGCTCACCAGCAACACCGAGTTCCGGGCGTACCTGCTTGCCATCACTGGCCTCGGCGCAGTGATTTCGGCTCTGCTGTTCCTCGGTGTCGGCCTCGCCGAGGCGCCGACGGCCATCGATGTGATTCCGGGCAACCTCGAGAACTCGCTCCGGCAGGGGCTCTTCCAGGTGATCGCCATCGTGACCACCACTGGCTACGCCAGCATGGACTTCAACACGTGGGACCAGTCAACCCAGACGATCCTCCTGTTTGCGTTCTTCCTCGGCGGCTCCGCCGGCTCAGCGGCGGGGTCGATCAAGATCGTTCGCTGGGTGCTCGTCAAGCGAGCGGTCGGCCGGTCGCTGTTCATGTCCGTCCATCCGGAAGCGGTGCGGCCGGTCCGGCTGGCCGACGGGATCGTCGACGACGACATCCTCCGCGACGTGTTCGTGCTCGTGACGGTGTTTTTCTCGCTGTTCGCGCTCTCAACGGCGCTGCTCTACCTCGACTCGCTGTGGACGCCGGGGCTTTCGCTAACGGGACTGGAGGCGATGAGCGTCGCTGCCGCCACGCTGGGCAACGTCGGCCCGGGGTTCGGCCCCGTCGGCCCGATGAACAGCTTCCTGGCGTTCTCGAGCCCAGGGAAACTCTACATGGTGTTCCTGATGTGGGTCGGCCGGCTGGAGGTGCTCTCGGTGCTCGTGGTGTTCACGCCGGCGTTCTGGCGGCGATGACGGCGGAAGGGTGAAAAACCAAGGGCGTTGCGGTCACGTGTCGGTCCGAGCGCGGCTCTGGATCGAAACCAGCTATCGTTCGTCGATCGGGACCCAGTCGGCCTCGGTCTCGCCGGTGTACTTCGCGCGAGGGCGCATGATGCGATTGTCCTCGAGTTGTTCGAGCACGTGGGCCACCCACCCACCGACGCGGCTCATCGCGAAGATGGGGGTGAACATATCGACGGGGATGCCCAGCTGGTAGTAGACCGTGCCGGAGTAGAAGTCGACGTTGGGCGCGAGGCCCTTCTCTTTGAAGCCGGCCTCCTCGACCAGATAGGTCTCAATTTTGTTGGCGTGGTCGTACCACTTACGCTCGCCTGAGGCGTCCCCGAGGTCACGCGATTTCTCTTCGAGAATCACGGCCCGCGGGTCCTTCACGTTGTAGACACGGTGGCCGAATCCCGGAATTTTCCGCCCGTTGTCGATGGCGTCTTTGGCCCACTCGACGGGGTCTTTCGCGGAGCGGTCGACCTCGATGAGTGTCTCCATCACGTCCTGATTGGCGCCGCCGTGGAGCGAGCCCGAGAGCGCGCCTACGCCGCCGGTCACCGCGGCGTAGGTGTCTGCGAGCGTGGAGGCGATGACCATGGAGGCGAATGTCGAGGCGTTCAGGCCGTGGTCGGCGTGGAGCGTCAGCGCCATGTCCAGCGTCTCCTCGGCGACCCACTCGGGCTCCTCGCCGGTCAGCATGTAGAGGAAGTTGCCGGCGTGGCTCAGCGCTGCCCCCTTCGGTTCGAGGGGTTCCTCGCCGTCGCGCAGTCGCTGATAGGCAGCGAGGATTGTGGGCACCTTGGCGGTGATGCGTCGGCCCTTTCGAAGCGAGGCCTCGAGGTCTTGTGGCTCCGTCTCGGCTTCGGGGTCGCTCGCCGAGAGCATCGAGACAGCCGAGCGCAGCGCGGCCATCGGTGCCTCGTCGACGGCCGCCAGTTCGGCGAGCGCCTCGAGCACGTAGTCGTCAACGGCGCGCTCCTCGGCCATGGTTTCAGAGAACGTATCGAGTTCCTCCCGTGTCGGGAGCGAACCGTGCCAGAGGAGGTAGAGTACCTCCTCGTAGGTGGCGTCCGCCGAGAGGTCCTCGATGGCGTAGCCGCGGTAGACGAGCTTCCCGATATCGCCGTCGATGTAGCTGAGTTCGGACTCAGCCACCACGACACCCTCCAGTCCCTTCTTGACTTCGTCGGCCATATCCTCTCGTTTCGACGGGTCCGCGAAAAAGCGTTGTTGTTCCGTCGCTCGGAGCCGGCTTTCGCCGACGGTTCCACGGGACAGCCTTTTGCCCCGGCCAGTTGAACCGAGGTGCATGGAACCCGGCGACGTCGAGTACGAACCGGTCAGCGTGAAGGCGCTGCTGTCCGAGATGAAAGACACCGCCGAGCTACTCATCGATCTGTCGTACTCGGCCGTGCTGGCGGGGAGCGACGAGGTGGCCGAGGAGGTGCTCGCCCTTGAGGAGCGCATGGACGTACTCCAGCTCAAAGCCCGAATGAGCCTGCTGATGGCCTCTCGAAGCCCGGAGGACGCCGAAGCGCTCGCGCCCGTGCTGGGTGTCGTCGGCGCAGCCGAAAAAATCGCCAACGCCGCCGGCGATATCGCGAAAATCGTGCTCGAGGATATCGGCCTCCCGGAGGCGATGCGGGCGGCCATCCCCGAGGCCACCGAATCGCTCCTCCGTGCCAGCGTCGTCGAGGACTCAGCGTACGCTGGCCGTACGCTCGGTGCGATCAACATGGAGACCGGGACGGGGGTGCGCGTTATCGCCATCCGCCGTGCGAGCAACACAGGAAAGCAGGCCTGGATCACCAACCCAGACCGCGAGACGGCTATGGAGGCCGGCGACGTGCTCCTCCTGCGCGGATTCGGTGAGGGGCTCTCGACGGTGTACGAGGCGGCCACCGGCGACGAGTATGAGCCACCCACGCCCCCTGAACAACCCATCGAGGACCTGGAGCGAGCGGTCGACTCCATCATCCTGATGAAGAACATGTCCGAGTTGGCGGTCGATTTGGCCTACGGCTCGGTGCTGTTCAACAGCGAAGGGGTCGCCGAGGAGGTCGTGGAGTTGGAGGCTGAGGTCGATGCGCTGGAGTCGCGGTTCGAGGCGTGGACGCTCCAGGCTGCGGGTCGCGTCGAGGACCCCGTCAGCCTGCGAGGGCTCGTGCATCTGGCCTCGGCCACAGAAGTCATCAGCGACGCCGCGCTGGAACTCAGCGAGGGCGTCCTCATGGGGCTGGACACCCACCCCGTCGTCGCCGCAGCCGTCGAGGAGTCCGACGAGATTATCGTCCGTGTCACCGTCGCCGGCGGGGCCGAGTTGGCGGGTCAGACGCTGGGCGACTTGTTGCTCCAAACCGAGACGGGAATGCGCGTCATCGCCATCCGGCGGCCGGGCGAGGAAACCGAGTGGGTCGTCTCTCCGGGGGCCGACACCGAACTTCGCGCGGGCGACGTGCTCATCGCGAAAGGGACACGAGCCGGTGCCGAACGGCTCTCAGAGCTGGCGGGTGACCCGCAGCACTACGACGAGTAACGGTCTTCAGGCTCAGCGTTCTGCAGAAATCTGGCGAGTGAGATGACTGTCAGTAGCGAACTCACCAGCAGCGCCGTCGAACTCGCGAGCACGAACGCGAGCACCAGAAACCAGCCCATCTCCCCGAGAACGGGGTACTGGCGGGTGCCGCCAAACGGGCCGGCGAGTTCGAGGACGCGAAAGAGGTAGGCGAGCGCCGCGAGCAGCAGGCCCACACCGACGCCGATGGCGGCGTTGCGCTTGACCGAGAGCGCCTCGGCCATCGAGCCGACGGCTGTCTCACGCTGGTCCTGGTCCATTGGGTTTGCTTGGTTACGCCGGGGCTTATCGGCATCGCTCCGCTCACGAACTTAGTGCTCTGTGCCCGCGAACTCCCGACCCGCGCGGGCCGCCAGTCTGGCCACGCGAAGTGGCTCCGGGCGGCCGCCCTCAGGCGTGTGCCCGCGGACGATGCGCGCAGTTTCGCAGTTCGGGGCGAGCGTCGGGGGGTTGCTGTCAGCGTCTGCGGCGTCAGCGTGGGCGTCGGTTGAGTCGGCGGCGACGATGGTCTCCACACCAATCGCTCGGACGAACACCCGCTCATCGTGCAGCGGGAGCGCATAGCGTGGCGGGAGTGACTCGTAGCGGTCTAGCCGCCACGCTTGCTCGTCGCCCTCGAACTCCCGGCGAATCGCAGGGGCGAGCCCTTCGCTGGCTTCGAACGAGACGGCGAGCGTCGGGAGAGTCGTTTCTGCGTGGATGTGTTGCAGGTCGAGCAGATTGAACCAGGCGGGCGCGACGCCCGCGAGCAGGAGTGCTGAGACGTCGGGTCGGGCGAGATCGGAAACGAGCCGACAGACGGCGTCGGTTGCATCCTCGCCACCGACCGTACAGCGAGCGAACGCGAAGCCGTCGACGACCCGGTCGGCGCGGACGACGGCGCCGGCGCAGGTACTCGTTGTGGTGGCGTCGGAAAAAGCGATGCCGACTGCGCGGCTCCCGGAGTTAATCGCCCTTGATGTCCTGAAGCCGGTCTAAGAGTTCGTCGTTGCTCGCACCGTTGTCGAACTCGACGGAGCCGTCGTGGGCGCCCCCGTCGGCGTCGACTGCCTCGTCGCCGTCGTTCATGTCGATCTGCTGATCCCCCTGATCGGATTCATCGTAGCTCCCGAATCCCATTATATGAATACCAAATAGACCATGAGGGATAAACCCTGGGTGGGATTCGCACGGTTTCGGACGGGTTGAACGGGGGTTTCGTCGACGATTCGACAACGAAACAGGGGGTTTCTTCGACAGTTCTTCGGCGAGACAGCTTTTAAGCGACGACAGCCCCTGGTCGGGGTATGGCTTCAGCGCTCGCGACGTTCGAAGCGTCGCTCTCCTCGCTCGATGTTGGGCGGACCCGCACGACTACGGCGGGGTTCGCCGACGCGCTCGCGGCGGCCGTGGACGCCCCCGCTGTTGGGACCGAACTCCCGTTCGACGGTGTCTCGCTCGACGGAACAGCCGTGCGGACCGACCCGACACCTGCCCAACTCCAGGCGGCGACGACGGGAGTAACACCTGTCAGTGGGGGTATCGCGGAGTACGGAACCGTGTTGGTCGAGTCCCGCCCCGTCGGTGATGAACTGGTCGCGCTCTACCCTGAGCGCCACGTCGCGGTGTTGCGAGAGCGTGACCTGGTAGCGGATGTCCGGAGCGCGACGCGTGAACTGGCCGACGGGTTCGCCGAAGCCCCTGGGAGTACGGTGCTCGCGACTGGCGTCAGCGCAACTGCGGACATGGGCGCAACAGTCGAAGGGGTACACGGGCCGAAGGAAGTGCACGTCGTCATCCTGACTGACCGATGAGTTCCCGTCGCGAAAAGGCCGCCCACATCAGGCGGCTACTCGAGACCGAGGGCGCGTCGGTCCGGGCGAACACGACGATGTTCAACGAGAACCGCTATGAGGTGCTCGACGGGTTTGATGAGTACGAGGACCTGCGCGACGAGGCTCGCGAAATCAAAGAAGATGCCATCGAGCGCATTCCGGAACTGATCGAGCAGGTTCGAGGGAGTGTCGAGGCAAACGGTGGCGAGGTGTACCTTGCTGACGACGCTGCCGACGCCAACGCCTACATCGAGGCGGTCTGTGAGACGGCCGACGCTGAGACGGTGGTGAAGTCCAAATCTATGACCACCGAGGAACTGGAGGTGAACGACCACCTCGCGGACGCTGGCGTCGACACCTATGAGACGGATCTCGGCGAGTTCGTGATTCAGGTAGCCGACGAGGCGCCCTCCCACCTCGTCGGGCCCGGGATTCACAAATCTCGAGCAGAGATTGCCGACCTGTTCAATGCGGAGTTCGCCCCTGAAGAGCCCCTCGAGACCGCCGAGGAGCTCACTGCGTTCGCTCGCGACTACTTGGGCGAGCGCATCTGCGAGGCCGACGTGGGGATGACCGGCGCGAACTTCGTCGCCGCCGACAGCGGCACTATCGCGCTGGTCACAAACGAGGGGAACGCTCGCAAGTGTGCAGTCACCCCAGAGACGCACATCGCCGTCGGGGGCGTCGAGAAACTGGTCCCCTCCGTCGCGGAACTGGCGCCCATGATCGACCTCATCGCCAAGAGCGCGACAGGACAGGAGATCACCCAGTACGTCTCGCTCCTGACGCCGCCGACGGACTCTCCGCTCATTGATTTCGACGACCCCGACACCCCGCTCTCTGCACAGACCGGCGAGCGCTCGTTCCACCTCGTGCTCGTCGACAACGGCCGAATGGCTATGCGGGAGGACGAGGACCTCCGGGAGACGCTCTACTGCATCCGGTGTGGGGCCTGCAGCAACAGTTGCGCCAACTTCCAGCACGTCGGCGGTCACGCCTTCGGCGGCGAGACCTACACCGGTGGCATCGCGACGGGCTGGGAAGCAGGTATCGAAGGGACAGAGGGCGCCGAGCCGGGCTCACTCTCGCCGGACTCAGCCGAGTTCGGCGACCTCTGTACCGGCTGCTCGCGGTGTGTGAATGCCTGTCCGGTGAAAATCGACATCCCGTGGATCAACACTGTCGTCCGGGACCGCCGCAACCGCGGTGCCGAACCGAACGGCATCGAGACCCTGGTCGACGGCCTCGTGCCCGACGAGGAGAGGGCAGGAATGGACCTCGGCAAGCGGGTGTTCGGGAACATCGGAACGCTCGCCAAACTCGGCAGCGCGACAGCCCCGCTCTCGAACTGGCTGGCCGGGAGCGGCCCTGCCCGGGCGGCGATGGACCGCTGGGTGGGCATCGACCACCGTCGGGACCTCCCGGCGTTCCAGCGCGAAACACTCCGACGATGGTTCGCGAACCGTGACTCGGTCCCTGCTCAAACGAGCGTCGACAGCGAGCCCCGGGAGGCGGTGCTGTTTCCGGACACCTACACGAACTACATCGAGGTCGAACGCGGCAAAGCCGCTGTCCGGACGCTGGAGGTGCTGGGCGTCGACGTGGAGCTGGCACCGGTAACCGAGAGCGGCCGCGCGCCGCTCTCCCAGGGGATGGTCGCGACCGCGACGAGCCGCGCCCGTGAGGCCGCGGCCGCGCTGGAGCCGTTCCTCGAACGGGACCGGGATATCGTCGTTATCGAGCCTTCAGACGTCGCGATGTTCCGCGACGAGTACGAGAAACTGCTCGACGACGACACTGCAGCGCGGTTGGCCGAGCACAGCTACGACGTGCTGGAGTACGTCTACGGCCTGCTGGAGAACGGTGCGGACCTCGGGGCGCTCCAGTACGGCGTCGGACCGGTCACCTACCACAGCCACTGCCAGCAGCGCACCCTCGGACTGGAGGTCTACACCGAGGCCGTCCTGGAGCGATTGGGCTACGAGGTCGAGACGACCGAGGCGGAGTGCTGCGGGATGGCGGGCAGTTTCGGCTACAAATCCGAGTACTACGAACTCAGCCACGCTGTCGGGGACTCACTGGCTGCAGAGATTGAGGAAGTGGACGCCGAGACGGGCGAGGCTCGCCAGATAGTCGCCAGCGGCACCTCCTGTCTGGAGCAGTTGGGTGACCTGCTCGACCGGCCAGCGACCCACCCCGTCGAGCTCATCGCGCCGGACCCGAACCGATAACGAGCTGGCGGTCGCGAGCGCCGAACCTCGCCTGACGCTCCCGCTGGGGTTTTTTACAACTTCACCCGAACAGCCTGTATGAACCCGGTCAACGTCACCGCCGACGCAGATGGATTCACGTGTAACGCGTATCTGGTCCAGGGCGAGGTCACGACGCTGGTCGACGCCGGCGCGATGCCGGGCGTCGTCGAGGAGGTTGAGGCGCACGTCGACGATATCGACTGCGTGGTTATCACCCACCAACACGGTGACCACGTCGCCGAACTCGGCGCGGTGCTCGACGCCTTCGATGCCGAGTGCTACGCCTACGCCGACCACCCACGACGGACCCACGAACTCGAAGACGGCGACACGGTCCAAATCGGTGACCACGACTACGAAGTGGTGTACACGCCCGGGCACGCCTCCGATCATGTCTCATTCGTTTCGTCGGCGGCGCTGTTCAGCGGCGACGTAGTAGTCTACAACGACGGTGCCTTCGACAACGGCAGTTTCGGCCGGACGGACATGCAGGGCCAGTCACGCGAGCGACTGGTTCAGAGTCTCGAGGACCTGCTGGGCCGGCTTCCAGACTCGGTTGCGGGAATGTACGCAGGTCACGGCGACCCGTTCGTGACTGCGGATGGCGAGACGGTCCAGGCAGTCATCGAGCGTGCACTCGAACGGGCCAAACGTCGGAAGCCCAAATACCCCGGCGAGTGAGCGGGTCGCTGACGCGGTGAGCAACGGGCTACTGAACTGAGAGCGAACCGAAGAAAACGAGGTCGTTAGACCGAACGGGGCTCTTTGGCCTTGGGTCGGAGATTCCCGTAGCCGCACTTCCGGCACTCCTCAGCGCGCTGGGGGTTGCGGGCGTTACAGCGCATACAGATCTGCTTGTCCAGAATGCGTGCCGCTGCCTTGTCGAACTTAGCCATGCCATTTGCTTCCGGCGGCGCGCGTATAACGCTTGCCTTGCGAAGCGGCGCTGTGGCACACAGGGAGGCAGAACGGAGAAGGTGTCGCCCGCTTCAGGCGCCGGCCTGCCGCAGCGCGTCCTCGAGCTGGTCACGCTGGGTGACACCGACGAACCGCTCGATGACGCCGTCGTCGTTCTCGATGACGAGCGTTGGGAGCGAGCGAACCGAGTACTCGTTGGCGGTTTCCTGATCCTGGTCAACGTCGATTTTCTCGAACTCGACGTCGCCGAACGCCTCCTCGAGCTCCTCGAGGATGGGGTCCTGAGTTTTGCAGGGGCCACACCAGTCCGCGTAGAAATCTTTGAGTCGAACAGTCATGTGTTTCGATGATTGGCCAGCGCGGGAAATAAGGGTTTCCCACCGGTGCACGTTCGGCGGACAACCCCCGCTTGCCCCGTGCCGAAAGCTTTAGACGCGCGAAGCGAGCATTCATGGGTATGAGCAGTAACGACGGCGGCCTGATGTCCAGCGCAGGGCTGGTCCGCTACTTCGACGCCGAGGACCGCAATGCCATCCGAATCGACCCCAAGACGGTGGTCGCGTTCGGGATGCTGTTCGGCGTGTTGGTCATCCTCCTCAACGTCGTGTAAACTGGAAGGCGGCGACGGTCAGCCGCCGATGTGTAAACTGGAAGGCGGCGACTGTCAGCCGCCGATGTGTAAACTGGAAGGCGGCGACTGTCAGCCGCCGGTGTGTAAACTCAAAGGCGGCGACGGCCAGCCGTTGACGAATACCCCGAACCGACAGCCAGCGGCCGACGACCGAACGGGTCCTTTTTGCGCGTGCCCCACCCACTTCCAGCTATGCAAGCAGGCGTTATCGCGGTTCAGGGCGACGTGAGCGAGCACGCGTCCGCCATCAAGCGCGCGGCCAGAGCCCACGGTGAGGACGCTGACGTGGTGGAGATTCGCAACGCCGGCATCGTCCCCGACTGTGATGTGCTGCTGATGCCGGGCGGGGAGTCGACCACCATCTCCCGGCTGCTCCGGGACGAAGGAATCGCCTCGGAGATACAGGACCACGTGGCCGCAGGCAAGCCCGTGCTCGCGACGTGTGCGGGGCTCATCGTCGCCTCCACAGACGCGAAAGACGAGCGGGTCGAAACCCTCGACCTCATCGACGTGACCGTCGACCGCAACGCGTTCGGCCGGCAGAAAGACTCCTTCGAGGCGCCTCTCGACGTGAAGGGGCTGGACAGCCCCTTCCCCGCGGTGTTCATCCGCGCACCGCTCATCGACGAGATAGGCGAGGACGTACAGGTGCTCGCGACCTGGGAGGGCGACCCCGTTGCGGTGAAGCAGGGAGCCATCGTCGGCACCTCCTTCCACCCCGAACTGACGACCGACGCACGAATTCACGACCTCGCGTTCTTCGACACCGTGGAGGCGTCACAGTGACCGACGCTAACAGCGATGCCGTGCTCGAAGAGCTGTTCGCGACGATCGAGTCCCGGAAGGCGGAACTCCCGGAGGGGAGCTACACCACCTCGCTGTTCACTCACGAGAAGGGGGAGAACGCCGTCCTCGAGAAGCTTGGCGAGGAGAGCACGGAAATCCTGCTGGCCGCCAAGGATGACGACACCGAGGAGCTGGCCCACGAGAGCGCGGATTTCCTCTATCACCTCCTCGTCCTCCTCTCGATGAAGGAGATGGAGCCTGAGGATGTGCTAGCCGAGCTCGAATCGCGATTCTGACGGCGGCGCTGGACTCATCACCGCGCCGCGCCTATGTGGGGAATGACCACCTCCGACGCGAAGACGGTCGTCATCACCTCCGGCGTCGCGAGCGTCGGCAACCCCGGGCCCACGGCCTACGGCGGGAGCAAGGGAGCGGTGGAATCGTTCACCCGTTCGCTGCGTCACGAACTCCGCCACGAGGCTGTACACTGCACCCTCATCCAGCCGCGGCTCGCGAGCACCGAGTCCACGAATCCCGTCATCTACACCGACTGGGTGACCAGAATCGGTCTCACGGTCGCCCGACTGTTCCCGAGTATCGTGCGCCGCGGGACCGAGCGGTTCCTGACCGACCGGACGTAGCTACTTCAGCTCCAGCCCAAGGTCATGCAGCCCCTCATTGTTCGTGGCGACGTTGATGAGTAGCGGCGTCAGCGACTCCACTTCTGCGGCGTTGGCGATGGGACCGGCGTCGAGCACGCGCAGCCCCCCGATCCCCTCGGCGAGATGCTTGACGATGTCCTTTGCGTCCTCGTCGTCGGCGAGGACGAACGTGTCGATGCCGAGTTCGGCGTCGAGGTTGGCGAGCCGGGCCGCCGCGAGGTTGTGGAACGCCCCTACGAGCGGGACTCCGTCCGGCACCGCGGCGGCGGCGTGCTCGGTGACGCTGCCCGCAGGCGGCGGCGCGTAGTGGAAGCCGTGGTCGTCGCGGTCCATCCCGGTCGCGGGGGAGACGAGGATATCACCCTCGTCAAGCTCGTCCGCCACGGCCTCGATGATGTCGGTGACGTGGTAGGGCGGGACCGCGAGCACAACCACATCGGCGACCGTCGCCACGTCCTCGTTCGTGCCGCCCTCGATGGTCACGTCGATGCCGCGGGAGTCGAGTTCGGTCTCGTACTCCTCGGCTTTCCCCTCGGCCTTCGCCGCCTTCCGGGAGCCGACCAGCACGTCGTGGTTCGTGTGGTAGGCAAAGCGAAGCGCGAGCCCCTCGCCGATGTCGCCCGTGCCGCCAAGTAGCGCGATATCCATGCCTCAGACTCGGGTCGGTCGTGACGTAAGGATTGCGTGACCGGCAGCGAGATGACTCCCTACTCCAGCAGGTCGGGGATGTCGTTCACGGAATCGACCACTGCCCCAGCGCCCGCGTCGTCGTAGTTCGCCCGGCCTGCGTCGCCCGTCAGTCCACCCGTGAGCACACCCACGCCGTGGTAGGTGCGGGCGGGGTCCGCCGCGGCCGCGTTGACCGCCGTCCGGACGTCGTCGAGCGTGTCGCCGACGAACACCGTACTCTCGGCGTCGAACCGCTCGGCCAGCGTGACCAGTGCGTGTGGGTCGGGCTTGCCGGCGTCCCAGTCGTCCATCGTGAAGCGGTGTGCCTCCGGCACGTCGAGGCCAACCCGCTCGAGCGCGATAGTGGCCTCGGCGGCTGGGCGGCCCGTCAGCACGCCCACGTCGTAGTCGGTTTGCAGCGCCTCGATAGTCTCGGGAGTGACGATGACCGGTTCGTCGTGGATGTAGCCCGGTGCCTCGAACGGTGGCTCCCCACCCTCAATCTCGCGGTACAGTTTGGCACCGAGATAGAGCGCCTGAAACGTCTGGCGGACGCCCTTGGGGTCCCACTCGGCTTCGACCGATTCAGCATCGAAGTTGTCTGCGTCGGCGGCCTCGGCAACGACAGCACGGGCTGCAGCGAGACCGCTCTCGTGGTGGGCGGCGATCGCGTCAGTGAACGCCTCTGCATTAGTTGTATAACCGGCCTGTCGAGCGAGCACGAACAGGGCGGCGGCGTCAGTGAGCTCCCAATCGTTGTTGAAGCCGCCGGCATCCTTGAACCGCTGGATGGTTGTGCGCTCGATCGTCTCGCCGTGTCGTCGTTCCACCGTTTCGATGATGGCCCGCCGGTAGGAGTCGGCCACGTCCACGAGCACCCCGTCAACGTCGAGTACGACGGCGTCTGCCTGCATGGCTGTCGCTGGGACGCGGGCGGGCAAGTCGGTTACGACTTCCACAGTGGCTCTTTCTGTGGCTCGTCAGGGAGGCTACGGCGTCGTCTCGCGATTCGTCGCCCGGTACAGCGTCTCTCGAACCGGGTCCCCATCCACGGTCCCCGTGAGCTGTTCCTGCTCGACCGGCACGGCCGGCGGATCTGTGCCGAGAGTGGTGAAGTAACAGTCCGCGCCCACCGCTGCCGCGAGTTCCTGCAGCGGGCGGTGCAGCTCCGGCGGGCAGTTGAGTGCGTACACGACGTCCACCGCATGAAACTCGTCCAGCTCACCGTGGGCCGTCAGATCTTCCACTCGGAACCGGACGCCTGCTGAAACCTCCACCGGCCGAACGTCCGTTGCGCGCACGTCGGCGCCCGCGTCGACGAGTGCGGCTGCGATCGCTGGTCGGTCGCCGATGCCGACCTCCAGCAGCCGCGCAGCGTCGGACAAGCGGCTGACGAGAAGGGGGTCAGTGGTGCGGGGCATGCCGAGGATTTATGTCCGGTGTTGGTGTAGAACTACCTATGCTCGTCGACATCGTTCCTGTGGGAGAGGTTCCCAGCCGGGCAAAGCGTGAGGCCTCCGAGGCGCTGCGCTCGGTGTATGAATGCGAGGTGGGCGTCAAGGACGAACAGCCCATCCCCACGGACGCGCTCGACCGCGGGCGCAACCAGTACCGGGCCGAGCGCTTCATCGAAGTGGCGAGTCAAGCCGGTGCCGGCGACAAGAACATCGCCCTCACCACCGAGGATCTCTACTACCGCCAGCGCAACTACGTCTTCGGGCTGGCGTATCTCAACGGCAGCGGCTCGGTCATCTCGACCCACCGACTCAACACCTCCTCCGACGGCGGCATCTCGACGAAGCCGACCGCTGAAGTGTTCGCCGACCGCATCCGCAAGGAAGTGGTCCACGAGATGGGCCACAACTTCGGCCTCGAACACTGTGACAACAGTAAATGCGTGATGTCGTTCTCGCCCACCGTCCGCGAAGTGGACGTGAAAGAGGAGAACCTCTGTGGCACCTGTTCGCGGATGCTGCGGTAGAACAGCGGTCGGTTTCTCTCACTTCTCACGCTGCCCGCGACGTTCTCAGAGCAACGCGGTTCCGACCGCCGTGAGCGGCGCCAGCACCAGCACGTAGATAGCCACAGAGAAGAGCCACGCGCGCTGGATGCGCGGGACACGCAGGTCCGCGACCCGCGAGCGCGGCAGCACGACGAGCAGGAAAAAGCCCGTCAGGAAGCCATAGAGCACGACCATCGCCAGCCCTGCCGCGACGAGCGAGGCGCTGCCGAGCAGCCCCTCGAACAGCAGCGTGAGCCAGACGAACACCGGCCCTCCCAGCAGCCCGGCTGCGTAGTGGATGGCATCGGCGAGGTTCCCCGAGATGCCGTCCGGCCGCCGGTTCGTCAGCACGCCTGCGGCGATCTGCGGCGGCAGTTCGCCGTCGGGGAAGCGAGGTATCGCCAGCCCCATCACGAACAGCGCGACTGCGGCCGCCAGCACACCGACGACGAACCGCAACGGCACCGTCAGGGAGGTTACGAGCGGATCCATAGGTCAACAACCGACCGTGGGGTAATCCATGTTGCGCTCCCGTGGACCGCTGGTTCCCCACCGTTTATGCCCCGCCCCGCCGCCAAATTCCGCATGACTGCTTGGACCGCCGAAGCGATGGGGCCACGGCTCTACGAGCCAGTCGAGGCGCTCGAGACACCCGCCCTGCTCGTGGACCTCGACGCGATGGAGCGCAACATCACAGAGTACGCTGCTGTCGCCGAGGAACACGACGTGGCGCTGCGTTCGCACGTCAAGACCCACAAGAACGCCGAAATCGCGGCCGAAGAAGTCGAACTGACCGGCGGGACGGGTATCTGCTGTCAGACGCTGGGCGAGGTGGAGACGATGGCCCGCAACGGGATCGACGACATCTATCTCTCTTATCAGGTGGTGGGCGAGTCGAAACTCGACCGGCTCTGCTGGCTGGACGGTAAACTCGACGCACTGGCGACTACCGTCGACTCCGCAGCGACCATCGACCTGTTGCAGGCGGCCGCCGCGAACCACGACCGCACGCTCCATGCAGTGCTCGAAATCGACATGGGGCTGCACCGCACTGGCGTGGCCCCGGACGAGGCCGTCGCTCTCGCAGCGCGAATCACTGACGCCGAGAACCTCGCTTTCGACGGCATCCTTGCGTACGACTCCCACGTGAAAGCAGCGGCGTCGACCGAACAGGAGTTCGAGGACGGCTGCTGGGCGGCGATGGAGTTGGCACAGGAGGTCGTCGACGACATCGAAGCCACGGGAATCGCCGTCGAGGAGGTGAAAGTCGGTGGCACCGCGACCTCGCGGTACAGTTGCACCCATCCCGTCGTGACCGAGATCAATCCCGGGATGTACCCGTTCAACGACGTGGGCGAACTCGAACTCCGGCCGTGGGAGGTGCACAAAGCGGCGTGTGCAGCCACTATTATCACCACCGTCATCTCCGTGCCCGACGAGGACCGCCTCGTCGTCGACGGTGGCAGCAAGACGTTCTCGCTGGACAAGCCTGCAATGCCCGACCCCAAGAACCGGGACGACATCGAGTACGCCAACGCCAGCGAGGAACACGGCTGGATCGACACCAGTGAGGCCGAGGAAACGTTCGAGGTGGGCGACCGACTGGAGTTCATCGTCCCGCACGTCTGTACGACCATCAACCTCCACGACCTGCTGGTCGGGGTGCGAGACGGCCGTGTGGAGGAGCTCTGGGAGGTGCAGGCCCGCGGGAAGGTTCGGTAAGCGCTCGCTCACATCCTCAACCCAGGTCTCAGTCCACAGGCCGCCGCTATCCGGTCGTTTATTCTTCGGCCACTAAACCCTCGCGTATGGGAGAACTCATCGTCCTGAACAAGGACGCCGACACCGTCCAGTATCTCGATGCCGAGACCGGCGAATCGCTCGCGACCGTCGACACCGACTTCAACCCGCACGAGGTCGCGCTCTCGCCCGACGGCGAGACAGCCTACGTCACCTGCTCGCTGGGTGATTCGTTGCTCTTCCTCGACAACGAGAGCCGGGAGGTCCGAGACCGCTTCGAACACGACCTCTTCGACTTCCCCCATGGGCTCGCTGTGCGCGAGTCGGCGGGCGAGCTCTGGCTGGTCTCGACGTACTCCAGTCAGGTGTTCGTTTTCAAGATTGAGACTGAGGAGCTGCTCGAGACGTTCCCGACCCACCAGCAACACTCCCACATAGTGACCTTCGGCCCCGGCGAGGAGCGAGCCTACATCGCCAACATCGGCAGTGACACCGTCACCGTCGTCGACGCAGACGAGCGCCGTGTCGTCGCCGACCCGCCCGTCGGCGAGGGGCCGGAAGGCATCGCCGTTGACCAGGACACGGGCGAGATTCTCGTCGCGAACCAGGACGACGGTCGGCTCTCGGTACTGAACCCGGAGACGTTCGCGGACGAGGGGCCGGCGATTCTCGGCGCCACGCCCATCCGTGTGGTCTTCGACCCTGAGGGGCGCTACGTGCTGGTCCCCAATCGCGAGTCCGACGACGTGTCCGTCATCGACACGGAGCATATCCGCGACGGCGAGCGCCGGCCCTGGGAAATCAAGCGGATTCCCGTGGGCATCTGGCCCGGCGGCACCGTCTTCGAGCCATCCGGCGACCGCGCGTTCGTCGCGAACAACAAGACCAACGACGTGTCGGTCATTGACACCGGGACGTTCGAGGAAGTCGAGCGATTCGACGCCGGCTACCATCCTGACGGAATAACCTACCTCGAGCGCTGAGGCGAACACTGCTCCGGCGCCGTCAGGCGCCGACGATGATGCCGAGGAGGAGGAGTCCGAAGAACCCGCCCCACATCGCAAGTGACTGCAGCGTCTCCGAGCGGTCCTCGAGTTCGATCTGAGCGCCGCTTGCAGTGTCCTTGTCGCTGTCGAACCCCTGCGTGATGAACCAGTAGGCCACCAGTCCGCCGAAGGCAGCCTCCGCAACCCAGAACAGCACAAGCATCCCTGTGAACAGGCTTTCGCTCATCATTCCGAATCACCTCCGCTGCCGTCAGCCATGGCCTGTGGGGTCTCCTGGGCAATACTGTCGAAGTCGAAATCGTCCGGCGAGAGCAGGCTCACCCCGGTGGCGAGGCCGGTCGACAGCAGGTGGCCAACGGCCATGATTTCCCAGAGCTTGATGGTTGGGCTGGTCACCAGGATGTCGTAGCTCGCAAGGAGAAGGAAGGCCGTGACCGCCTGCGAGCCGACGACGCCCGCGACGAAGCCCACCTGCGAGGTTTTCTTCCAGAACAGCGAGAGCGCGAATGGGCCGACCAGCGCGCTCGCGCCGATACCGCCGATGAGCAGCAACTGGACGAAGCTGATGGAGCCCAGCGCGAACACCGTGCCTGCGAAGATGACCGCTGCGAAGCCGATAGAGGCGCCACGGGCGACCCGGAGCTGCTCGTCGTCGCTGGCCTCGGGGTTGAGGTGACGGTAGTAGATGTCCCGCGACGTGAGGCTCGCGATGGCCGTGAGGTAGGAGTCTACCGAGGAGCCGAGCACCATCAGCGCCACGAGCAGGAAGACGACTGCGGCCCAGCCGGGCATCAGCCCGAGCGCCGCAATTGAGAGGTTGCCCGGCGCCACGTCGGGGAACGCCGCCAGCCCGACGAAGCCGATGATTGAGTACATCGCGATGGTGGTGAACACGCCGATACCGCCGATGGTGAGGAACCGAGAGGTCTTGTCCCGACGGACGGCGAAGACCCGCTGCCACGTCGCCAACGAGACGACGCCCCAGACCCCCAGTCCGAGCGCGTAGGGGAGGAACAGGTCCTCGATGAAGTTCAGATTCGCCATCGAGAGGAACGACGGCGATTTGTCACCGAGGTTGGTCACCATGTTAGCGTAGACGGCACTCGGGCCGCCGGCCTCGAACAGCAACAGCGGAACGAACACCAAGGTGAGCACGATGGCGCTCAGGAACTGCACGAAGTCAGTGGTCATCGAGCCCCAGAGCCCGCTCAGCAGGATGTAGACGGCGATGACCGACATCAGCACCGCCATCACGATGTTGGGGTCGATACCCGTGAGGCCGCCGATGACGGCGCCACCGACGAACAGTTGGATGACGCCGCCCAGCACCATCGTATAGAGGATGACGGCGATGACCGCCAGGTGCGCGCCCTTCCCGAAGCGCTCGATGAAGTACTCGGAGTAGGTCAGCCCCTGCGGGAACAGCTTCCGCATGCGCAGCGCAAACGGGATGACGATGAACGAAGAAAGCACCGCCGGCGCCGCGTACATCCAGATGCCCGCGACGCCGGTGATGCCGACGTACTGTGGGACACCGAGGATGTCGCCGGCCCACATCCACGTCACCGCAAAGGAGGCCGTCGTCAGGCCAACCTGAGCGCGGCCACCCGCCGTGATGAACTCGGAGGTGTCGGAGACGCCCTGGCGCTTGTAGACGAAGTAGCTCAGCGCAATCATCGCCGCCGCCCAGAGGGCCAGCAGGCCGAACCCCACAAGACGGCTAACCATTCGCTATCACCACGGTGGTTACATGTTGCCACATGTTGTCGGTAGCTTCGAGAGCCAGGACAGAAAGGTATTGGTAGCGAGTACCACGGGTATTTTGTGGTCTGCAGACACACAGACTCGTATGTACGACCTCTCACAGCCCCTCGAAACCGGGATGCAGACGTATCCGGGCGATCCCGAGGTTCGGGTCGAGCCGGCGGCGACTTACCCGGAAGATACCTGCCGTGTCGAGGCCGTCTCGTGTGGGAGTCACACCGGCACCCATGTCGACGCTCCCTCCCACACGGAGGCTGATGGGCGCAGCCTCGACAGCTATCCGATATCGGCGTTCGCGCTCGACACCATCCGGGTGGACTGTCGTGACCTCGGCGCTCGGGAGCCGATTCCGGCCGAGCGCGTCCCCGACGGCAAGGACGCAGAGCGTGCTGACTGCGTTGTCTTCTGGACCGGGTGGGACGAGCACTGGGGAAGCAACGAGTATCTCGACCACCCGTCTCTCCCGCCGGTCGCTGCCGAGCGCTGTGCTGAGCAGGGGCTTGCGGTCGGGACGGATACACTCAATCCTGACCCGACGCCAACGGAGAACACTGCATCCGACGAACCGGAGGGGTTCGCGGCCCATCATGCGCTGCTGGGTGCGGACTGTCTGATCTTCGAGAACCTTAGCAACCTCGGCGCGGTGGGCGAGCAGTTCGAACTCCGAGCCTACCCCATCAAACTGGGCGGCGACGGCGCGCCGGTGCGGGCGGTCGGCGTGCCACAGGCGTAGCGATTACACCGCGAACTTCCGCTCCAGCAGCGCCACCAGCAGATTCGCCGCCAGCCGTGAGGTGTTGCCCGCGGGGTCGTGATCGGGCGCGACCTCCATCAGGTCCGCAGCCGCGACAGAATCGTGAGCGCCGAGCGTCTCCATCACCGTGAGCGCCTGGTCAGCCGAGAGGCCACCCGGCTCCGGAGTACCCGTCCCCGGCGCATCGCTCGGGTCCACCGAGTCGATGTCGAAGGTGACGTAGACCGCGTCGGTGCCGTCGGCCGCAGCCTCGACCGCTGCCTCGGTCACGGGGCCGATGCCGCGCTCGTTCACCTCGTTCATTGTGAAGAGGTTCAGCCCCGTCTCGTCGGCGAACTCGAAGAACGCTGGCGACTCGTACCCTCGGATGCCGACCTGCGAGACGTTCGCGTAGTCGGCGAACTCGGAGTCCGCGATGTGGTGGGTCGAGGAGCCGTGGAAATGCTCGCCGAACACCGCCGACTCCGCAACGGTGTCGGTGTGGGCGTCAATCTGGACGAGGCCCACGGAGTCAAGGTCGGCTCCCTCGGCGAAGCCACGAACCGCCGGGAAGGTGCAGTAGTGATCGCCGCCGATGAGCACCGGCATGGTCCCCTGGGCGGCGATGGTTGCGACGTGGGCAGCGATAGAGTCGGCTGTCGTCTCGCAGTCCATCGGGAACACCGGTACGTCGCCGGTATCGACCACCGAGAGGTCGCCGTAATCCACCTGCTCGCCGGTGCGCATGTTGGTCAGCCCCCCCTTGTAGCCCGAGAGGTAGGCCCACCACGCGCTTGCCTCCCGGACAGCATCGGGGCCGTAGCGGGCACCCGGGCGGTTCGACACGGCGCCGTCGTAGGGCGCGCCGAGCACCGCAGCGTCGGCACCGCCAACGTCGTCGATCTCCGCGAGGTCGGCTTTCAGGAACGTGTCGATGCCCGCGTAGGCGAGTTCGACATCGGCGCCAGTCGTGCGGTTGCGGAACTCGGCTGCGCGCGAGCGGTCGGGGCCGCGACTCATCGTTCCGCCTCGATCGCCGCCTCGAGGCCATCGATTGCGCGTTCGAACTGGGTACGGGAGATTGAGAGCGGCGGCTGGATGCGCATCACGTTGGTGTGGAAGCCACCGACCCCCATCACGATGCCGCGCTCCCGAAGATTCCGGCTGACGTGTTTCGCGAGCGTGCTGTCCGGCGCGGGGCCGACGCCCTGCGGGCCAGTCTCGCTCGTGTCGACCAGTTCGACCCCCTGCATCAGGCCGAGCCCGCGCGTCTCGCCCACCACGTCGAAGCGCGCTTCCAGTTCGTCGAGGCGCTCGGCCAGCCACGCGCCCTGGTCGGCGGCGTTGTCGATGAGGCCGTCCTCGAGTTCGGCGATAGTCGCCAGTGCCGCGGCACACGCGACGGGGTTGCCCCCGAACGTCGAGAGGTGGTCGCCCGCCTGGAAGGTGTCTGCCACCTCCGCGCTGGCGGTGAACGCCCCCAGCGGGAGGCCGTTGGCGATGCCCTTGGCCTGCGTGACGATATCCGGTTCCGCCTCGAAATGGTCGACCGCCCAGAAGGAGCCGGTGCGGCCGTAGCCCGACTGCACCTCGTCGGCGATGAGGAGCGCGTCGTGTTCGTGGGCGACTGCCTCGAGTTCGGCGAGCCAGCCCTGCGGCGGGACGATGATGCCGCCCTCGCCCATCACGGGTTCGACGACGATGGCCGCGAGGTCGCCAGCAGTGTGGCTGTCGATGACTCGCTCGACGTTGGTGGCACACGCGTTCGTGCAGGGGCCGCCGTCACAGGACTGACAGCGGTAGCCGTAGGGGGGCTGGATGTGGGCAACATCGTTGATGGTGGGAGCCATACCGGCCTTGTACGCCCGGTTGCCCGTGAGCGCGAGCGAACCCAGCGTGCGGCCGTGGAACCCCATCTCGACGGCGAGCACCTCCTTGCTCCCGGTGTACTTTCGGGCGAGCTTGATGGCGCCCTCGACGGCTTCGGTGCCGGAGTTACAGAAGAAGCTCTTCTGGAGGTCCCCTGGCGTGACCTCGGACAGCCGCTCGGCCAGGTCGGCAACAGGCTGGTTCGGGTGGACGTACGAACAGCCGTGGACGAACTCATCGAGTTGGTCCTTGGCAGCCTCGACGACCCGCTCGTTGCGGTGGCCGGCGTTGGTGACGGCGATACCGGAGAACACGTCGAGATACTCGTTACCGTCGAAATCCTGAACCGTACAGCCCGTCGCACGCTCCAGCGGAACGTCCAGGGATTTCCAGATGGGCATAACGTACTCCTCGTACTGCGATTCAATCGTCGCGTTGGTGGGGTGGTGGTCGTGTTTACTCATGGGTTGGGGTGGGACGGCGGTAGAGTATTGCCATCGTTAGCTACTGTGGGTCAGGTTCACAAAAAGCTTGCTTCGACTCGGTAAACCAGCGATAGACAGCCTCTAGACCACAGTTCCCAGCCATTCCCAGCTGTCGCTGTCGGCCGAGGGCCGTCTGAGTGGCGGCAAGGTGTCACCACCTCGAGCGTGGATGTGTGGCCCGAGTCGGCGCGACCCTCCCGTGTGGGAACACCTATCCGTCTCGGGAGAACCCACAGCGTACGGTGGAACAGCCATGCCACGAAACGAGCGATCGACCGCGGTGGTGACCGGACAATGAGCAGCGATGGGGGGCCGACCCTCGACCGACGGACGTTCGACCTGCTTCGGCTCGTCGACGCTAACGAACCCATTGGCTCCATCAGGCTGGTGGAGCTACTCCAACAGCGGGGCTACTCCATCAAGGATCGGACCGTCCGGCTTACCCTCTCGGAACTCGACGAGGCCGGTCTCACGGACAAGGTGCCCGGGAAGGGCCGGCAGCTGACCGCAGCCGGACGGGCGGAGCTCGAGCGCGGCGACGTGTCGGGGCGGCTGGCGCAGGTGCGCGAACGCATCGCGACGCTCCAGAGCCGGGTGAGCTACGACCCGGCCGACGACGCCGGCGACCTGGTGGTCGCTGAGGCCGTGGTTCCCGACGAGCAGTTCGGCGACGCGCTGGCGGACCTGCGGGCACTCGAGGCGGCCGGCATGGGCCCGGTGGTGACCGCCGCGGAGCCGATCGAGGGCGGCTACCGACTCGCGTTCCCCTCATCGGTCACGCTCGACGGGAGCTTGCTCGTCCGGGGAATCCGCTCGGAGCTCCAGACAGCCGGGCTGGTGGAGTACAACCCTGACGCGGGCGCAGTCACGCGCTACGTCGACGCCATCAGCGGCGAGGGATCAACGATGGACGTCGTGCGCCTGCTCATCGAGGCCGACCGCACCGGCGTCGACGCCGTCGTCGAGGGGGAGACGGGCCTCCTCATCGTCGACAATCGTGAGTTCCCGCTCACGCGGTACGACGAGACCAACGGTATCGCCCACGCACTGCGTGAGACACTGGGCGGCGTCCTGAGTATCAGTCGACCCCGGGAGGACGGGCCGTTCCCCGGCGAGGCACCGGGGTGGGATTTCGCCTCGGCCACGTACGCCGGTGTCGGGGAACTCGCGCTCTCGCTCCTCGCTGAGCGTGACCGCCTCCAGGGGTGGGAGACGCTAGCCGGCCTCCGCGCCCGGTCTAAGCTCGCACCCGTCGAAACAGTTCTCGAGAAGCACGCCGACTGAGTCCGCTCAGTTCTCGCGGTGTTCGCCGAGGTCGTCCAGTTCCGCCAGTAGCTCGTCCAGTTCCGCCAGTAGCTCGTCCAGTTCCGCCAGTAGCTCGTCGACGGTTGGCCGGTCGAACGTCGAGCGCCCGCGGTGGACCGCCGCGACGGTCGGGGGCTCGCCGCGGCGGTCCAGGACGACAATCGCCGGCATCCGTCCGAGGAAGTCGCTCCAGTCGCCCAGGAAACCGAACCGGACCGGCTGGTCGTAGGCGTCACCCACCTCGGCGTCCGGGTCCGCCAGCAGCGGGAAGGGCAGGTCGTAGTCGGCCTGCCACTCGGCCACGCGCTCGGGTGGCTCCGGAACGATTGAGACCACCTCCGCACCACGCTCCTGAAACGCTGGGTACTGCTCGGCCAACTGCTGGACCTGCTTCCGACAGTTAGTGCAGTGGTAGTCCCGCTGGAAACAGAGGAGGACGAACCGAACCTCCTCCGGCAGCGCGTCCACGGAGAACGGGTCCGGGCCGGCGCCGAGATTCGGGAGGGAGAAGTCGACGAACGACGGGCTCATAGCCCAAACAAAGAGAGCCCGGCGCAAAACCGTTCCCCCGGGACCGACAGTCACATCGGGATACCGCCGGAAGCTCCGGCCGTGTTCGAGCCGAGTCGGGCCGTCAGGGAGCGCGCGCCGCGGCTCTGGACCCTGTGGGTCGCCGCCCGGCCGTCGCAGGTGGCACTCGTGCTGCTTGTCTATGTCCTCGGCGTGGGGATAGCGACAAACAGCGACCCGTTCGTCATCGAGCCAATCGTGCCCAGCCCCGCGATAGTCGGAACGGGAGCCGCCGCGCTCGTCGCGACGACGGTCGCTGTCCACTATGCCAACGAGTACGCCGACCAGGACACCGACCGGCTGGCCACGCGAATGCCGTTCTCGGGCGGCAGTGGTGCGCTCGTCGCGACGGGACTCCCGCGCTCGTTCCTCCGGGCCGCACTCATTGGCGCCGGAGTCGCGGCAGTCGGAACGCTGGCCCTCGCCGTGTTGAACGGGCTGGCCGACGACGCCGCCCTGCTACTGGTCGTGATTCTCGGGGCCGGGCTGGCCTACTCGCTCCCGCCGACGGTACTGATTCGCCGAGGGGTGGGTGAGGCCGTGAACGCGACGCTTGGGGGCCTGCTCCTGCCGCTCTACGGCGCCGCCGTCCTCGGCTCGCCGACGCCCGCCGCCGCGCGGTCGGTCCTGCCGTTCACGCTGCTGGTGGGCTGTAACCTCCTCGCGACCCATTGGGCCGACCGGGAGGCCGACGCCGCCACGGGGAAGCGAACACTCGCTGTCCGCTGGGGGCCCGGCCGACTCCGCCAGGCGTACGCCACGCTGGCCATCGCCGCCGGCTTCCTCGTGCTAGTGCTCTGGTTCGCCGATGAGATTCCGTCCATCGTCGCCGCCGCCCATCTCGTCCCCGTTCCAGCGCTGGTGTGGGGTTGGGGCACGCTGACCCGCCAACGGTCGCCATTTCCCGCGGTGCTCGCGATGGTTTCGCTCGCGCTCGCCCTGACCGCCGCGTGGTGGCTGACGGGTGCCGGCATCGCACTCCCGGCGTAGCTATTTCCGCCTCGCACCGCTTTCTCCGACGATGACCGAGCAGTCGCCGACGATGCTGTCAGCCGAGTTCCTCAGCGCCGTGCGCCATGGCGAGGAGACGGCTGCGCTGCGGTCGCGGCTGGCAAGCCTGCCCGAGGCCGAAATCGCCGGCTTCTCCCGGGAACGCGCGACGGCGTTCTGGCTCAACGTCTACAACGGCTACGCACAGTACCATCTGGATCGCAAGCCCGCACTCTATGACTCCAAACGGCGATTTTTCGGCGGGAAACGGAGCCGGGTCGCGGGCCACCAGCTCAGCCTCGATGACATCGAACACGGTCTGCTCAGAGGGTCGAAATCAAAATACGGACTGGGCTACCTCCCCCGGCTGTTCCCGAGTGGGTTCGAACGCACCCATCGCCTCGCCGACGCCGACCCGCGTCTCCACTGTGCCCTCAACTGCGGAGCCGCGAGCTGTCCACCTATCCTCGCCTACAGCGCCGATGGCGTCGACGACGAACTTGACGTGGCGACAACGTCGTTTCTCGAAACAGAGACTACCCGTACGGATGGGAGGCTGTACGTCTCGCGGCTACTGCTCTACTACCGCGGGGATTTCGGCGGCCGGGCCGGTATCTACGCGTTTCTGGAGCGCCACGGCGTCATCGACGCTGACGAGCGGCCGCCGATACGCTACAAGCCCTACGACTGGCGGCTGCAGCGCGGGCAGTACGCCGACGGTCTCGGGCCCGAATGAACGGTCTCAGTCGTCGCCGGCGGCGCCCTCGGTGGGCACCTCATGGTCGGCGTGCTCCGCGGTCGGCACGAGGAACTCAACGGGGTCGAACGCCGTGAGCGCTTCCGCCGCCTGCACGCGCTGGGGCCAGTCGGGGTTGGCGAGCGCGCTCGTCCCGAGCGTAATCAGGTCTGCACCGTTCTCGAGTTTCTCACGAGCCGCGTCGGGATCGCCGAGACCACCGTTATCGACGATGGCGGTTCCCTCGACGGCGTACTTGGCAGCGGCGCCGGCCAGCGTCAGTCCGCTCTCGAAGGTGGGCTCGGTCGCGTCGGGTTCGGTGACGTGGACGTAGTCGGCGCCCGCAGCCGAGAGTTCCTCGACGAAGACGGCCGCTGCGTCCTCCCCCTCCGGCCAGGCGTACTCGTCGTCGGTCACCGCAGTCTGAGAGAGTCGGACACCGACGACGAACTCGTCAGGAGTGGCCTCGTCGACGGCCTCGACGACGTCGCGCGGGAAGCGCACGCGGTTTTCGGGGGCGCCGCCGTACTCGTCGGTGCGCCCGTTGAAGTACGTCGAGAGGAACTCGTTGAGCAGGTAGCCGTTGGCGGCGTGGACCTCGACACCGTCGAAGCCAGCCTCAACCGCGTTCTCCGCCGACTGGACGAAGCCGTCCGTGGCTGCCTCGAGGCCGGCCTCCGTCGCGGCGTTCGGCGTCTCGAACTCGCCGCTTCCGCCGTAGGCCTCGGCTTTCTCACCCGTCGGCGCAATCAGCGAGGGTGCGAGCGTCTCGCCACCGGTGTGAGGGTTGCCCTGGGTCTGGGCGCCGGCGTGCATCAGCTGTGCAAAGATGGGCGACCCGGCATCGTGGACCGCCTCGGTCACCTGCGTCCAGGCCTCGGTTTGCTCGTCGGTCGCCAGACTGGGCTGGTTCAGGTAGCCCTGGCTGTAGGACTCGTCGGTGTAGGTGCCCTCGGTGACGAGGAAGCTGAACCCCCCTTCAGCGAATTTCTCGTAGTAGCGAGCCATCTCCGCGGTGGCGCGGCCGTCCTCAGTCCCACTCACCCGCGTCATCGGCGCCAGACCGACGCGGTTGTCGAGCGTGAGCTTCCCCAGCGTGAACGAATCGAACACTGTCACACCGGAATGTAGGGGTGGAGGGCAAGGTGCCGTTCAGTACCCGGAGAACGTGCCGCTATCAAATGCGGCGCTATCCCACGGTTCCCGTTCACAGAGCACGAACGACAATCCGAGTACGACCAGCCCCAGTCAGGTGGCGATGGCGCCGCCTCGGAGAGTCGGTGGATTTGCTTTCCCGTCAGCGGGTGGGTGGAGTTGAGATCCAGCTGGTGCCCAAGGGCTGACGAGGTCGAACAGCAGCCCTGACGCAGCGTGTCCATCCGGTCGTGCTCGCGGGCGTTGTAGTAGAGCAATCCTGTCTCCTTGCTCTAGGAGATTCCCATGGTGCCGAGGTTTTCTCGTCGCTTTCAGCAGCTCCGGGTCATCCTCGCTCTCGACCAGCCCGAGGGCAATCTTCACCAGCGCCATCGAGAGGTCGTCTGCCTCGCCGTACTCGGCGCGGAAGGCGTCGGCGGCGTGTTCCCAGACGCGGTTCAGGTAGAGCACGGCGTACTCGCTAATCTACCAGAGCACGTAGGCGACGGCGCCGACGGCGGCCAGCGCAGCTCGGGGGTCGCCTTTCTTCGTCGAGGAGGGGCCGGAGAACGGGTCTCCCGAGGAGTCCGCGCTCCCGGCGAAGCGCATCGAGTGGACGGCAGTGAGGTAGAGCAGTGGACCTGCGTGTTCGCTAGCAGCATCGTGGTGAAGTCCCGACTGGTGACGTGGCCGAGCTCGTGGGCCATCACGGCCGCGAGCTCGTCGTCGAGATACTCGAAACAGCCCTCGGAGACCACGGTCCGGGCGTTGTACCGGCCAGAGCCGTAGGTGAGCGCGGTCGGGTGCCAGTCGGGGATGACCCCCAGCTTGGGCGTGTCGTGGCCGTACTTCTCGGTCACCTCCTCGATGACGGCCATCGACACCGGCGAACGCTCCTCGAACGCCTCCGGTGAGAGCCACAGAACGCCGTAGAGCCAGCTGTACGACGCGGTCGTTGAACCACGGGCCGACAAGCAGCATTACGGCGTTGATGACGACGAGGGCGACGGCGACCGCGAGGTTCAGTATCCCGGCGAACAGCATCAGCCCGACGACGACGGCCAACAGAAACGAGAACAGCATCCCTAGCGTGAACAGCGTCGCGAGTTCCCTGCGTATACGCTATACGCGGCGGTGACTGACAAAAGCGTTGCCCACTGTGCTAGCCGAATACAGGAGCGGACGTCTGTCGCGTATCCGACCTGCTCACCAGTTATCCGGCGTCACGCCGTGGCCAGGTCCCGAGATGTCGTGCATCGGGCCGTCACCGGTCTCGATGACGTCCTCCGCGAGCAGGCGGTTCCCATCAAGGTCGACATAAGAGAACGCCCCCGTACCGGCGACCACGTGGGCGCTGGTGTGGATGCCCACCGCGCTCTCCAGCATGCAGCCGATCATGCAGTCGAGGTTTGCCCCCTGGGCGATGGCGACGATCTCCGCGACCGCCAGCGGCCCGGATTTTCCGAGCTTGGCGTTGACGATGTCTGCGGCCTCCTCGCGCACGACGCGGATGGCGTCCTCAGGGGTGAAAACCGCCTCGTCGGCGGCGATGGGGACGTCGATGCGACGGCGCGCGTCCGCGAGCCCGGCGATGTCGGCGGCGGCGACCGGCTGCTCGATGAGGTCGAGCTCGATGCCGTGCGCGGAAATCTCGTCGGCGAATGCCGCCGTCTCCTTCGGTGTCCATCCCTGATTGGCGTCGATCTTGAGCGCCGCGTCGGGCGCCGCCTCCCGCACAGCGACGACGCGCTCGACGTCCTCGATGATGTCGTTTCCGGTCTTGATCTTCAGATGCTCGTAGCCGCCCGCCGCGGCCTCGGTGGCCCGCCGCGTGGCGTCCTCGGTGCTGACGATGGGGATGGTCATGTCCGTCTCGACCGGCGATGGCCCCCCGCCGAACAGCTCCGAGAGCGCGATCCCCTTCTCCCGGCAGAAGGCATCGAGGATCGCCGTTTCGACGGCGAACGTCGCCGAGACCATCCCGGGGAACGTGCTGCGGAGCTCTTTGACGAGGGCGCGGTACTCCTCGACCGCTCGGCCCTCGACGATCTCCGCGGCCGCCTTTGCGGTCACGAGCGCCGCCTCCCGCGTCTCACCAGTAACGGGTGCCAGCGGCGACCCCTCACCGTATCCCGTCACGCCCGACTCGGTCTCCACGGTGACGAGGACGTTCGCCGCCTCGTGCTGGACGCCGAGCGAGATTTCGAACGGCTCCGTCAGCGGGAGGTCGAGCCGTTCAGCGGAGAGGTCGGTAATTCGGCTCATTGACTTCCACCTGTCGTGCTGCTCGGTGCGGCGGCCTCAAGCGTCTCCCGCACTGCGGAAAGCAGGTCCGCCGGGCCGCCCGCCTCGTAGACGTTCACTGCTGGCAGGCCGTGGCGCTCCCGTTCGACCTCCGGGTCGCCCCAGGTCGAGATGGCCGCCACCTCAGCCTCCGAGAGCTCCTCGATCAGGTCGGCCTCCGACTCGACCCCCTCGACGAGGAACTGCTTAAAGTGGGTGCGCTGCGTGCGCTCGGGCTCGTCTGCGAGCACGACGGCGTCGGGCCACGCGCCGTGGAGGATCGAGAGCGTGACGCCGGAGTAGGCTCGGTGGGTCAGCGACGCCTGCCCCTCGACGAAGACGAAGTCGTGGTCTTCAGCAACCGACTTCACCAGGTCCTCGACGACGCCGGCGGTGAAGTCCGCGGGCACCCGGTCGATGACGACGCCGTCGTGCGCGCCGACCATGAGGCCGGTCTGGCCGGTCGCCACCCAGCCGGCGTTCAGCCCCGCCTCGCGGGCGGCTTTGTAGAGTTCGAACGTCGTCGTGCGCTTCCCGACCGCGCAGTCGGTGCCGAGGGTGAGGACCACATCGGCCTCGACCTCGTCGACGGAGCCGTCGCCGACCCGAAGCGCGTCCCCCTCAGGCGGCTTGCGCACGTCGAAGAGACGGGCGTCGTGGTCGGCGGCCAGCTCGGTCCAGTGCTCCTCGTCGCCGAGGAATGTGTGGAGACCCGACACCACGTCACAGCCGGCGCGGACCGCGTCCTCGATGCCGCTGATCCAGGCCTCCGGGAGTTCGCCGCCGGCGGGCGCGACGCCGATGACGAGCACTTCCGCCTCGGGCGCCGTCTCCAGCGCGTCGGTAACGGACTCGACGATGGGGATCTCCGGGGCGTCCGGTCGCCGCAGGACGTCAGCCGACGACTCCCCGGCTGTCGTCGAGTCGACGACCGCACGCGTATCGAACACCTCGCTGTGCATGACGACCCCGTTGGAGGTCTTTCCCCCGGTCTTGCCGAACTCCCCCTCCGCCAGGACGATGGCTGGGGCGGGCACGTCGAACGACTCTCGAAGGTTCATAATGTAGAGTAACGTAACGAACTGGCTCATAAAACCTCACTACCTCACATGGGAGGTTCGTCCCACTCCTGAGAGGAACGAGCCGGTGGGGCTCTAATCCACCCGGTAGCGATCGATCGTGTCCTCGTCCAGCGTGACACCCAGCCCCGGGCTGTCTGGAACGGTGAAGCTGTCGCCGTCCGGCTGCCACGTCTCCCGCTCCTCGACGAGCGTGGTCGCCGCGTGAACGTTCAACACGCCCGTCGGGTACTGGATGGCGGGCGACGCCGCCGCGAAGTGGGCGTTCGCCGCGGTCCCGATGCCCAGTTCCAGCATGCTCCCCACGAAGCAGGGGAGGCCGTGGGCGCTCGCCACGGTGGCGACGTCCTGGCCGCGGGACAGCCCCCCGGTCTTGGCGAGCTTGATGTTGACGATGTCACAGGCGCCCTGTTCGGCCAGCGATGCCACGTCACGCGGAGAGAAACACGCCTCGTCGGCCAGCACGGGAACGCTGGTCGCCTCCCGAACGCGCCGGAGCCCAGCGGTGTCGTCGTGCGGGACGGGTTGTTCTACCAGTACCAGCCCGCCGGCCGCCTCGTCGAGTTTCGGGACCGCAGTCACGGCCTCCGCAGCGGTCCAGCCCTGGTTCGCGTCGACGCGGATGCGGGCGTCCGGGACAGCCTCCGCGATGGCGGCGACGGCCTCCCGTTCGGCCGCGAAGTCGGGGCCGCCGACCTTGAGTTTGAACGCATTGAACCCCTCGGTGGCCGCCTGTGCCGCGCGCTCGCGCACCTCTTCTGGCGGGCGGATTCCGATGGAGTAATGCAGGTCGACGGTCGGCTCGCCGCCGGGTGCGCCGCCGAGCAGATCATACACCGGCTGGTCGCGCAGCTTCCCGAGCGCGTCGTGGAGCGCCACGTCGACGCCACAGAGCGGGAACGGTTCGCCCGACAGCGCCTGTTCGGCCTCCGCAACCAGTCGCCGGATGTGGTGGAGCGGCTCCCCCTCGACGATGGGCGCGATGCGGTCGGCGATCAGGTTCAGCACTGCCGACTGCGTGAGCCCGTGGGGCCAGGTGGAGCTCGGTGCCACCTCGCCGACGCCAGTGACACCGGCATCCGTCTCGACACGGACGACGACGTGGTTGTAGGCCCCCTGGCCGCCGGTGTCGACAGAGAGGCTCGTCTCGTAGGACTCCTCGGACGGCACGGAGACCGGAATCGTCTCGACGGCGGTGACCCGGGCGCTCATGTGCCAAGTACCTCCCCGGGCCGCGCGCCGGTGTGCTCGCCCTCCTCCACGACGAACTCGCCATTGACGAGCACGTGGTCGATGCCGGCCGGGTAGTGCGCCGGGTCGAGGAAGTCGCCGGTCTGTTCGACGATGTCTGGGTCGAACACCGTGATATCGGCTTTGGCGCCGGCTTTCAGTACGCCACGGTCGTCGAGCTCGAGCCGTGCTGCGGGCATCCCCGTCATCTTGTGGACCGCCCGTTCGAGCGAGAGCACGTCCTCCTCGCGGACGTAGTGGCCGAGCACGCGTGGGAACGTGCCGTAGTTGCGCGGGTGGGGGACCCCTTCGCCGAGCGGGCCGTGCTGGCAGAGCGAGGAGCCGTCACTGCCGACCATCGTCAGGTCGTGGCGCATGACGGTGCGCACATCGTCCTCGTCCATGCCGAAGTTGACGTGCATCGTGCGGTTCTCGTCCTCGAGCACGATGTCGAGGAGGATCTCGGCTGGCTCCCGGTGTTCGTCGTCGGACGCGGCGATCTCGGCGATGGTCTGGCCCTCGTATGCGTCCAGGTCGGGAGTCTGAACTCCCGTGACGAGCACGCCGTCCCAGCTGCTGTTCCGGTCGGTCTTGAGCTCCTCACAGATGCGTCCCCGGGCCTCGTCGTCCCGGAGCCGGTCGAGCAGTGCGTCGTCGCCGCCGTCGTGGGCCCAGTTTGGCAGCAGCGCGCCGAGACTGGTCGAGGAGGCGACGTAGGGGTACTGGTCGCACTGCACGTCGACGCCCTCGCGCTCGCGGACCAGCTCCATCCGGCGCAGCGTCGCCCGGATCTTTCCCCAGTTGTCGGGGCCGATGGCCTTGTGGTGTGAGACCTGCACGGGGATATTGGCCCGGCGCCCCACCTCGATGGTCTCCTCGACGCTCTCGACGAGCTGGTCACTCTCTGAACGCATGTGGGTAGCGTAGAAGCCGTCGTGCTCGGCTGCGGTCTCCGCGAGCGCGATGACCTCGTCCGTCTCGGCGTAGGAGCCCGGCGGGTAGAACAGGCCGGTCGAGAGCCCCACGGCGCCGCCATCCATCGCCTCGGCAACCAGCCCCTGCATCTCGTCGAGTTCGTCGGTAGTCGGGGCGCGGTCGTCGTAGCCGATGACCGCGGCGCGGACGTTCCCGTGACCGACGAGCGAGCCGGCGTTGAGCGAGAGGCCGTCGGCCTCGAGATAGTCCAGGTAGCCGGCCATCGACTCCCACTGGGTGGAGTCCACCTCCTCGCCGAGGCCACGGCTCTCGAACCAGTCGTCGACCGAGCGGGCGGCCTCGCCGTAGCGCGGCGCCGCGCTGGTCCCGCAGTTGCCGACGATCTCGAGGGTCACGCCCTGCCTGACCTTGCTGTGGGCGTCGCGGTTCACCGGGAGGGTGAAATCGGAGTGCGTGTGGATGTCGATGAACCCCGGCGCGACAACACTGCCGTCGAGGTCGAGTTCTCGCTCGCCCTCGCCGGCCACGTCGCCGACGGTGGCGATTCTCCCGTTGGCGACGGCGACGTCCCCACAGTACCACGGCGAGCCGGTCCCGTCGACGATTCGTGCGTTCCGCAGGACGAGGTCGTAGTTCATCGGGCGAGTAGATGTGGTCAACCGGCTAAACAGTATCCCCGTTCTTGGTCGGGGGTGCGATCAGGTGGGAGAAGGAAGCCGCTCAGGAAAGGAGGAGAAGCCACTCAAGAATGGGAGGAGGATGCGGATCGGGAGAAACCCCGGCTCAGGAGAGGAACCCGACGTACATCGCGACCAGCGAGTAGGCGAGCGCAACCGTGAGGAACAGCGTCTGGTCGACGTTCGTCGTGAAGTAGACGGCGAGGAAAACCAGGTACGGGAGGACTAGCAGCACCGACTCGATGACGTACCACTGCTGGGGGGTGACGCCGAGGCGGTCCCTGATCCGGTCTCGGAGGAGCGGGTCGCGCATCTCCGAGGGCGGCCCGAGGTCGGTTTCGTCTGCTTCGCCCATGGGAGCACCCACATCCGAGTCGTCTACGCTGTCGTCGTCGGTCTCGTCTGGGTCGACCGGCGGGCCCCAGTCGTCGTACTCGTCGTCACGGCTCACAGTGTCACCTCCGTCGGTTCGATGGGGATTTCGAAGCGGTAGCCGTTGTACACCTCGACGGCGACGAACCCCTCGACAACCAGCGTCGTGTCCTCAGAGAGGTCACCCGAAAGCTGGCGGGTCGGCACTGTCATCATCATCGACGACTCCCCCGGCGGCAGAGTCCGGCGGCCCTGGTACGGGAAGCTGGTAGCGTCCGTGTAGTTCCGCCGGTCGAGTTTGAGACGAACGTACTGCACCCGGAGCGGTTCGTTCATCGAGTTCTCGACGACGACCTGGATCCGGAGTCCGTCGTCCGTCTGTGACACCGAACCGACGCTGGCCGTGGACTGCGAAACTGACGTCACGGCGACGTAGTTCCGCTCGGCTTCCGCGACGACGACCCCCGAGAGCATCGCGATAACGACCAGCGAGCCCAGGAGATACCGGCTGTTCACGGCGACACCTCGGCATCGAGCACCACGATCGCCTGCCGGTCTTCGGTTCCGGGACGGTTTGGTGTGGACATCCGAATCGCCCTCCAGCCATCGGTCGAGCTACGGGTACTCATACCACGGAGTGACCGTTCCGGACAGTAAACCCTTCGCTTGACTCGATGGCGTACATTCATACCTGTGCATCGGTACCAAACTACGTATGGGAATCGGAGATATCATCGACGCCGCAGAGGCGGTCGGCGCCCGCGACGAGGAGCGACAGACGGCGTTCCGGGAGGAGTTCGCGGCGTACGAGGCGGGCGAAACGGACGGCTTCCCGCGGACGAGGGAGGCGCTTGCCGCTGAGCGGGCGGCGCTCGACAGCCTCGCGGACGAACTGGACGCCGAGGCGGGCAACATCGAGGAACTGGCCGAGGAGTCCGCGTTCCTCAGCGCCGACCAGGCGGTCAGGCACCGCGACCAGACCGTCGAGAAACTCGAAGCCCACAATGAGCGGCTCCGGGAGTTCCACGACGCGATGACGGCTGCGCTCGGCGCCGTGGGGACGAATCTCGATGCGCTGGCGGCTGAGGGTTCCGACGCAATCGACGCCGACCCCGAGCCCCAGTTCGAGCGCGCCCACGACGCGCTCGAGGCGCACAACGAGGCCGTCGAGGGGCTCGGAACGAACCTCACGATCCTGAACGCGTACCTCCGCTAAGCCGCCCAAACCCGTTCGAATCGGCTCCTAATGGGTGTACCCCCTCCATAGTTGGGGTGTGTCTATAAGTAGGGAAAGCAGCCAATGACACTGTGTATGGTTACCAATAGGCGCGATTTTATGCAAAAGATGGGCGCTGCCGGCGCGGCAGTCGGCAGCGTCAGCATCGCTGGCTGTTCCGGGCAAACAGGCTCGGACGGCAACGGCAACGGCAACGGAAATGGCGAGGGCGAGGGCGTCCAGAAGAACGTGGAGAGCGACCTGCCCGAGAACCGGAAGATCGGGGAGAAAGTCCACGTCAGCAACACCGAGCGCTACTACGCGGCTCGCTACCAGGCCAACGCGCTGGTCGACAAGTGGTTCCGCGACAAGCTGGGTGTTCCGGTCAAGACCAAACCGGTGGAGATCACGGTCCTCGTCAACCGCGAGGAGAAGGGCGACTTCCACCTCGTGACGTACAACTGGAATGCCGAGAACGGTGACCCCGATGCCGTCATCTACAACCGGTTCCACAAGAACGGCTCGCTGAACAACTACGGCTTCGACAACCAGCGCTACAACGAGCTGGCGGCGGGCCAGCGTCGGGAGAGTGACGAGGACGCCAGACAGGAGATGGTGTTCGAAGCCCAGAAGGTCCTGGGCGAGCAGCGACCCGAGAACCAGTACCTGTACAACGTCACCCCCTACGCGTACAACAGTGACGCGATCGACCCCGACTCCATCGTCGTGATGGACACCGGGCTCGCCAACATCTGGAACTACACCCAGATGGAGCCGCTCAACGAGAACGGTCGCGAAATCGTCACGAACAACTGGGACCCGAGCGACCAGCTCAACCCGCTCCACATCAACGGGATCGGCCCGAGTCGGAACTGGACCCCGATCCGGTTCATGCACGACTTCCTCTTCCGTCCGGACCCCGACCTGAAGATGACCCCGTGGGCCGCGAGCGACTACGAGTACGTCGACGACACCACCGTCGACGTGACGTTGGAGGAGGGGATGACGTTCCACGATGGCGAGTCGTTCACCGCCGACGACGTGGTCTACACGTTCAACCTGATCATGGAGACCGAGCCGCCGGCGTACATCAACAACGTTGTCCAGACCACCGAGAGCGTGGAGAAGACGGGCGAGCTCTCGGTCCGGTTTAACTTGACCGAGCAGTACGCCCCCTACATCGCGCTCACACTTGGTCAGGTCCCCATCCTCCCACAGCACGTCTGGGAGAAACGCATCACCGACACGGGCAACGAGAAATCGCCGTGGAAGGTTCCCGTCAGCGACGACATGCCCATCATCGGCAGCGGCCCGTTCAAATACGGGACGTGGGACCAGGGCTCGCGATTCCGGATGCCGGCGTTCAAGGACCACGCCTTCGCGGCGCCGAAGATCGACACCCGGGTCCAGAACCCGCTCTCGACGCGCGACGCAGAGATGGAGGCGATGATCAACGGCGACTACGACGTGCTCGACTACTGGTTCGGCAGCCCGCGGCAGCTCAGCGATGCCACCGAGGAAGAGGATCACCTCTCGCTGGTCCAGAGTTCCGGGCAGGGTCGGCAGGCGACCTGGGCCAACACCGAGCGCCCGCCGTTCGACGACGTGGCGTTCCGGCAGGCGACGAACGCGCTCATCATGAGCGCACAGCCCACCATCATCAAGGAGCTCTACGACGGCTTCGGCAACAAGGCCATCTCCCCCATCAACCCGACGCTGAAGTTCTGGCACAACCCCGACACGCCGTACTTCAAGGACGGGGTCGATGGGGCGGTCACCATCCTCAACGATGCCGGCTACGTCTGGAACGAAGAGGGCGAGATCCACTACCCCGAAGGAAAGACCGGCGAGTGAGCAAACCGTCTCCGCTCGTTCACTCCCTCCGATAAGAGTGCTTACGAAATCATGGTAAATAAACGTTATCTGGCGCGGCGATTCCTGCTGATGGTCGTCTCGTTGTTCACAGTGGCAACCATCCTCTTTTTCCTGTTTCGGATGGTGCCCGGCGGGCCCATGTCCGCCATCATGAGCCCTCGGATGACCGAGGCGGCGCGCCAGCGGGTTATCGAGAATTTCGGACTCAACGAACCGCTCTGGAGACAGTACCTGCTCTACATGTGGCAGCTGCTCCACCTGAACCTCGGGGAGTCGTTCTACTACGGGCAGACAGTGAAGGGGCTCATCGTGGATCGCTTCTACAACACGATGGTGCTGATGCTCACCGCCTTCCTCATCTCCTACACGATCGGCATCTACCTCGGTGCCCAGCTTGGCTGGATCCGGGGAACGCCCAAGGAGCGTGCGGCCATGATCGTGGTGCTGCTCATGCGCTCGACGCCCGTGTTCTGGACGGGGATGATTGTGCTCTACCTCTTCGCGTTCGAGCTGAACATGTTCCCGCTCGGCGGGATGCGGGGGGTCGGCGCGGAGTACAGCAGCGTCAGCGGCAAGTTCCTCAGCGTCGATTTCCTCTATCACCTCGTGTTACCGGTGTTCACGCTCACGACCTTCTACACCGGGCTCCCGCTGCTGTTGATGCGGAACAACCTCCTGGAAGTGCTCTCGGAGGACTACATCGACACCGCGCGAGCGAAGGGACTGACGAACCGCCGTATCCTCTTCCGGCACGCCGCCCGCAACGCGGTGCTGCCGGTCGTGACGGCGTTCGCGATCGCCATCGGCTTCGCCGTCGGCGGACAGGTGCTCATCGAGACGGTGTTCTCGTGGCCCGGACTGGGTCGCGAGATGGTCAAAGCGTCGTTGCGCAGCGACTACCCCGTCGCACAGGGGGCGTTCCTGCTGCTTTCGACCATCGTCATCTCGATGAACTTCCTCGCCGACCTGGCGTACACGTACCTGGACCCACGCGTCCGGCTGGGGGGGACCTGAGATGAGTGGCGAAACCAGCTCCCCGGTGCAGCGCGGTGAGGGCCAGCCGAGCCAGGGGTGGCGCCGCTTCGTCGAGAATCTCCGGAACTCGGTCCAGGAGCAGGCAAAAATCTTCGTACAGTCGCGCATGGCCGTCGCGGGACTGGCCATCATCGTCTTCTACGTCATCGTCGCGCTGGTGTCTCCGTACATCGTACCGTACGGACCGGAGGAACGGATATACACCGCAGCCGGCGAATGGGCCAAGCTCCAGCCGCCGAGCCTCGCACATCCGCTCGGGACGACCGAATCCGCCTACGACGTGCTCTCACAGCTGCTTCTGGGCGCGCGCATCGCGATGTTCGTCGGTCTCCTCGGCGCGTTCATGGTCGCGATCATCGGAACGACCGTCGGTCTCGTCGCCGGTTACTACGGCGGCTGGATCGACGAGATCGTGATGCGGGTGGTGGACATCCTCTACGGCCTGCCGTTCATCCCGTTCGTCATCGTCCTGGTGACGGTGTTGGGCGCCAGCGTCTGGAACATCATCCTCGGCATCGCGCTGCTGTACTGGCTCTCGACTGCCCGGGTGATCCGTTCGGAGGTGTTGAGCCTGCGCGAGCGGCCGTACGTCGAGGCGGCAGAGGCCGCCGGCGCGAGCGACTTCCGCATCATGGGAGTCCACATCCTCCCGAACGTCATCCCGCTCGCGGCGCTGTACGCCGCCATCGCAGTCGGCTACTCCATCGTCGCACAGGCAAGTATCGCGTTCCTCGGATTCGGTGATCCGACCGTTCCGTCCTGGGGCGTGATGCTCCAGCGGGCGTTCGTCACGCAGTCGTTCGGCACGGCATGGTGGTGGGTGTTCCCGCCGGGGCTTTCGATTACGCTCGTCGTTACCGGTGCGTACCTCGTCGGCCGTGGCTACGAGGAGGTCGTCAACCCGCAGCTACAGGAGAAATGAGATGAAACAGGCAAACGCGAACTTCGACTTCGACGATGACGCACCGCTGCTGGAAGCCGAGGACCTCACGGTCAGCTACAGCACGAGCCAAGGCGACCTCATCGCGGTCGACGACGTCAGCTTCACCGTCAAAGAGGACGAGATATTCGGCCTCGTTGGCGAATCGGGCTGCGGGAAGAGCACGGTCGCACAGGCGATACTGAGCCTGCTCCCGAGCAACGGGATGATTCCGAGCGGCTCAATCCGCTTCCGCGGCATCGAACTGACCGAACTGGAGAAACGAGAGCTCGACTCGCTCCGGTGGGAGAACCTCGCGCTCATCAGTCAGGGCGCGATGAACGCGTTGAACCCGGTTCAGCGCATCTCGACACAGATCGTCGAGGCCATCCAGGCCCACCGCGAAATATCGAAGCAGGACGCCCGCGAACGCACCCGGGAGCTGTTCGAGACGGTCGGGCTCGACCCCGAGCGAATGGACGACTATCCCCACCAGTTCTCCGGAGGGATGAAGCAACGCGCCTACATCGCGATGTCGCTGGCGCTCGACCCGGACCTCATAATCGCCGACGAGCCGACGACGGCGCTCGACGTCATCGTCCAGGACCAGATTTTGAAACGGCTCAAGGAACTCCGGGACGAGCTGAATATCTCGGTGGTCATCATCTCCCACGACATCAGCGTCATCGCGGAGACGTGCAATCGCCTCGGCGTGATGTACTCCGGGAAGCTGATGGAGTACGGCGACCTGAAGGAGATCTTCGCCAACCCCTACAACCCCTACACGCTGGGGTTACAGAACGCGTTCCCGACGCTCCGGGGCGAACAGGCGGACCTCATCAGCATCCCCGGGAGCCCGCCCGACATCGCGGATCTCCCTGACGGCTGCCGGTTCATGGATCGCTGTCCGTTCGCGACGGCCAAATGCGGGGAGGCGCACCCGCCGCTCGAATCGGTCGGCGACGACCACGCCTCGGCGTGTTACCGCCACGACATCATCGAAGAGATGCGCACCGATGCCGGCAAGCGGGACACGTGGGACCAGTTGCACGCGGAGGTCGCCGCCTCCGGAGGTGCCAGCGATGAGTGACACCGGCGAGGAGTCCCAGTACCTGATGGAGTGTTCGGGGCTGAAGAAGTATTTCAACGCTCAGGAAGGCCTCATAGACAGCTTGCTCGGCAAGGATCGGAAGGTCCGGGCCGTCGACGGCATCGACCTGCAGATCGAACGAGGCGAAATCGTCGGGCTGGCCGGCGAATCGGGCTGTGGGAAGACCACGGCGGGCAAGACACTCATCCGACTGCTCGAGCCCAGCGGCGGGAGCATCCGGTTCCGCGGCGAGGACGTGACGGGGATCTCGGGCTCGGAGCTCCAGCGGTTCCGCCGGGACGTCCAGATCATCTTCCAGGATCCCTTCGAGAGCCTCAACCCACGGATGAAGGTGTACGACGCCGTGGTGGAGCCGCTGAAGATCCATGGCATCGGCGACGCCCAAGAGCGCTACGAACGGGTCATCGAGGCACTCGAACGGGCCGAACTCGAGCCGCCCGAGAACTACCTGCAGAACTACCCACACCAGCTCTCTGGCGGCGAGAAACAGCGTGTCGCCATTGCCCGGGCGCTGGTGCTCGAACCGGAGTTTCTGCTGGCCGACGAACCGGTCTCCATGCTCGACGTCTCCATCCGTGCGGGTATCCTGAACCTGCTTCAGCGGCTGAACGACGAACTCGGGCTCACTATCCTGTTCATCAGCCATGACCTCTCGCTTCTCAGACAAGTGTGTGACCGGATCGGCATCATGTATCTTGGCCGCATCATCGAATCGGGAGAGACCGAATCGGTCATTCAAACGCCGACCCACCCATATGCGAAGGCGCTGATCGGGGCCGCACCGGAGCCCGACCCGTTCCAGAATCGCGAACACGTCGAAATCCGCGGCTCCATCCCCGACCCCATCAACCTCCCCGACGGCTGCCGGTTCAAGGACCGGTGTCCAGAACGTGAGCGGATCTGTGACTACGTCGACCCGAAACTCGAACCGATCGACGCCGCCGAGGGGTTCGAGATCGACGAGAAGCGGGTAGCCTGTCACCCCTACTACGGTCCCGAGGTCACCGAGGCGTACGAGGACGAACTCCGGTCGATGGATTCGGTGCCCGACGACGTGAAGAAGAACCCCCACGAAAAAACAGCACCGGAGGGAGGACACGATGGTGACGCCGGCGCGGACGTGCTGGCGGAGTAGATGAGCGAACTCACACGGGGCCGGTTACTCACCGAACGGACGGTCCGGGTGCCGCTCACCGTCCTCCTGGTCGGCCTCACCGCCGGCTGCTGGGTCGGCTACGTGCTCGTCCACCCCATCTCCTCACTGCCGCTTCCCAAGTTCACGGTCGTGGGGGTGGTGCTCCTCGGCGTCTACATCGACGCCGCTGCGGACACCATGCAGGAACGGCTGTTCGGGGTCATCATCGCTGGCCTCATCAGCTACGTAACCGGGTTTGTCGTCTACGCGTTCCCGGCGCTCGTCGGGTGGTACACCGACCCGATTGTGCGGCGTACGGTGTATCTGACCGGACTCCGTGAGGTGTTCCTCTTCGCACTGCTCGCGGGGACGCTGCTGCTAACGGGGACGTTCATCAGCTACATCGGACGCAACACGTACGAGGAGATCACGCGGTAGCAGTCGCTGCAACCCTGATTTCGAGGTTGGGAAGCAGCTGTGGAATCGCCGGTCGTTACGGAGACACGGCTTCCGAGAGTCCCGGAAGGTGTCACTCGATGGTTCCCGTTTCGAACGGGGTCTCGGGAATGCCTAGATGGCCGGTCTGCGCGGTTATTTTCATACACACGAACAGTAGAACGCGCATAACGAGGCTATGTAAAGACCGCTATTCTAAACCATCTCGAATATTCAACGTTCCCGATCGCATGAACGCTCAAACATTGAGCGATGCTTCGATATCAGTCCACCTCTCTATCTCGGACAGCTGTCGAGACGATGCTACGCAGGTATCTAGCAGTTTCCGACAGCGCGAGTCGAGCGTCGGGAAACGGTAGATATAGAACCTGGTGAAATTCGATATAACCCATAGTACGGGGAGTCCTTCTCAGTAATGGAACGCACAGATCTCCGGTTCTCGGGATGGGATGATTGCGGCCCCAGCCCTCGCAATGGGGACCGCCGGGGTCTATCAGTTCGACTGGTCGTCGATCCGACTCCCGCTCGGGGGCGGTTGGGGCACCGGAAACGGCGGTGGGAACCGTGTTCACGCTGTTCGTCGTCTTTCAGGCGCTCGGGCAGTTCCCGGCCGGCTGGGTGCGCGACCGGTAAGGATCGCGCCTCCCGTAGATCGTGGGAGCGTTCTGTCTCAATGGCGGGTTCGCGGGAATTGTGGTTGCGCGCTCACTGCCGGAGGTCTACTTCGCCTACGCTTTCGTGACGTCGGTGTCAGCATCGCCTACACAGTGTCGATCAACACCGCCGTGAAATGGTTCGACGACCGCCGTGGGTTAACGATCGGTGTGGCCGGGATGTCCTTCAGCGCGTTCAGTTTTCTGGCAGTCCCGGTGATCCGACGCGGTATCGGCGGCGCCTTCGAAGGGACGTTGTTCGTTTTCGCAGCGGGTGTTGGCGGTGGCGCCATCCTGGCAGCGATGGTCCTCCGGGCTCTACCCTCCACGATAGTCGAGAGCGACACGTCGGCCGCCGCCACCGACGAGCAGGCTTAGACGTGGCGCGGTCAGGACCTGGCAGTTCTGGCTGAGGTACGCCGTCTTCATCGTCTCCAACGGCGTCGGGTTGATGATCATCGGCAAGGTCGTTTCGTTCGCGATAGCACTATCGCTCCCGGCGGCTGCAGCCACCGCGAGCACGTCGGCGGTGGCGCTTTCCGAAACCGGTGGTGCCGTGATCGGTGACAGTCTCTCGGACCGGTTGGGCCGACGGCGTACCGTCGTCCGTTTCGCTCGTTCTCTCCGGCGTGTCGCTGGCCGGCGCCGAAGCGGCCGGCGCCACGGGGCTCGCCCTCATCGGTGCCGCTGCGTTCTTCAGGACCGCGATGTTCGCGGTGTTTCTGATCCTCGTTGCCGACTACTACGGTCGGGCATACTCATCCGAGAACTACGCGGCGCCCTACACGGTCAAGCTGTTCGGCGGAGTCTTCACCAACCGTCGCCAGCGCACTGGTGATCTCCATCGGGTGGTCAGCCTCCTTCGCGCTCGGCGCAGCACTGCTCGCCCTCTCTGGAGTCACAGTGACGTTCTTACGGCCTGTCGGCGGGCCCGGCAAGGCTGTCGAAGACTGCTGAGAAGGGTCTGACATAGTTACTGCTGAAGAAGTGACGGGTCCAGTTACTGCCAGAGGCCCGCCAGACCGAGAACCGCCTCAGTCCCAATCAGGGTAGTCGTCGTCGTCGCTCATCTCGTCGAGCGGGAACTGCGGACGGGTGATCTGCTGGAAGTCGAAGTTCCGCGGGTCCATCGAAACGAGGCCGATGCTGTTTATCGGGATCACCTCACAGCCCATCGGCTCGTAGTCAGCCCGGAAGTGGTTCGTGCTCTTGACCACCAATGTGTCCAGGCGTTCGGGTTGGATCCCCACGTGTCGCCAGATTTCGGCGTCGAGGGGCTGCATCCGGTTCTCGGTCAGGATGACGGACACGCCGTCCTCGTGACCGCACTGGAGGTGGACTGCCCGGCCGAGGTGATTCTCGCTCCCGGTGCCCATCGGCCCGGTGTTCTCGAACTCGCCGTCGGTGATGGCTTTCACGTAGCCGTCGAGGTTCTCGATCGGGTCGCCGTGCATGTCGTCGGTCTTCCCGCCAAGATCGACGGTCACCCGCTCGCCGACGCCGGCCGCGACACACTGGTCGACGACGTCGGGGTCACGCATGATGGCGAAGCCGGCGTTCGTCAGGTTCTGGTCCAGCATCTCCCGGAGCACCGTGGTGCCGTCGGCGGCCCCGCCGCCGCCGGGGTTGTCGCCCACGTCCGCCATCACCACGGGGCCGTCTTCGGTTGCACCGTCCGCAACCAGTTGCTTAGCTCTCTCGACCGCCTCCGGGGGTTCTGGGTAGTCGCCGATGAAGTCCTCCCGGCGGTCCCAGATGTGGGCGGCCATCTCGCGGGACACCTCTCGTGCGGCCTCCTCGGTGGTCGCCACGACGGGGACGGAGAAGCGCATCGACGGCACGTCGGCCTGGTGGAACGCCGGGAAGACGTTCACCTTCGCGATGTCGTCGCGCTCCTCGTACTCCCGGGCCGTGGTCATTACCTCGGCCATCGGGCTCTCGCGGGTGTTCTGCTTCGGCCCCATCGCGAGCACCGGCGGGCGCTCGATATGCATCTCCGGGTCGAGCTCGCCGCGCATGGTCCGCGCGAGAACGCGCATCGCGCGTCGACCAGTGTCGCCGGTGTCGGTGTGGGGATACTCCTCGTAGGCGACGAGGGCGTCAGCCGCCTCAACCAGTTCGTCCGAGATGTTTCCGTGGAGGTCGAGCGTGACCGAGATGGGGACGTCCGGGCCGACCCGTTCGCGGACCGCCGTGACCAGCGGCCCTTCGCCGTCGTCCATCCCCTCGGGCACCATCGCGCCGTGGAGACAGAGAATCACGCCGTCGAGGTCGTCACCGTGCTCCTCGACGCCGTCGAGGATCTGCTGGGTGTAGAACTCGTAGGCGTCCTCGGCGACGACGCCGCTCGGCGTCGCGGAGGTGGAGACGGTGTAGCACAGGTCGATACCCTCCGATTCAGCCACGTCGATGGCCCCGCCCTCGCAGGTGTTGGTGCCGCGCATCTTTTCGGGAATCTCGTCGCCGAAGTACTCGCGGCGCTTCTGGAACAAGGGTCGGCCCGTCGTCCCGCTCGCGAACGTGTTGGTCTCGTGGGAGAATCCACCGAGAAGTACAGTTTCGTCTGCCATGGACCGACATTTCACTCCAATTCTGTTAAAAGGGGTCCCTAACATGCACTGGGGTACTAACCACTGTGGTGCCTGCTGTGTGAGGGGTCCGGCGTCTCACCCGCCATGTGAGGGGGCACGCTTACTGTGACACGCCCGAGAGAAGCGGTATGTACCCACGTAGTATGCACGCACGCACCATGATTCGCGCCGCACCCCAACCAACCACCGAACAGGAGCACGGACGATGATTACCGATCTGCTTCTCGAGAACGCTCGCATCGTTGATGGGACTGGCACACCGTGGTTCCGTGGAAGCGTCGCCGTCGAAAACGGCCGAATCCAGCGCGTCGTCCGCGGCGACGCCGACGTGGACGCGGAGACGACCGTGAATCTCGACGGGAACGTGGTCTGTCCGGGGTTCGTGGACACCCACTCCCACTCCGACCTCGAACTGTTTGCGGACCCCGTCCTGGCGCCGAAAATCAAGCAAGGGATCACGACGGAAATCCTCGGTCAGGACGGCTTCTCGATGGCGCCGATGCACCGCGAAGGTGGCGCCGAGGAGTGGGCGCGCCACCTCTCGGGGCTCGCCGGCGACGTGGATGTGGACTGGAACTGGGACGACACCACGGAGTACCTCGACGCCGTGGCGGCGAACGGCATCGGGCCGAACATCGCGACGCTCGTGGGGCACGGAACGGTGCGGTTCAACGTGCTCGGTATGTCGGACGACACACCGACCGACGAGGAGTTGGCGGAGATGGCGTCTCTCGTCGACGACGCGCTCGAGGCGGGCGCCATCGGCTTCTCGACAGGGCTGGTCTACTCGCCCCAGGTAAACGCCTCGACGGAGGAGGTCCAGCAGCTCGCGGCCGAGCTCGCCCCGTACGGTCGCCCCTTCGTTGCCCACATCCGGAGTGAAGGCCGATGGATCTGGGAGGCGCTGGATGAGTTCGTAGACATCGGCATGGCGGAGCAGATCCCTCTCCACCTCTCGCACTACAAGATGTCCGGCACTGAGCAGCAGGGGAAAGCTGCCCGGGCGAACCATCTGCTCGAGGCGGCGCGCGAGCGCGGCGTCGACATCACGGCCGAGCAGTACCCCTACACGGCGGGAAACACGCTCCTGTCTGCCGTGCTGCCGCCGTGGGTGCACGCCGACGGCCCGGAGGCTGTTCTCGAGACGCTCCAGGACGAGGAATCCCGTGAACGCATCAAGCAGGACGTTGAGGAGTGGCGCATCGACGGCTGGGAGAACCAGGGCGCCCGCTCGGGCTGGGAGAACATCGTCGTCCGAAATCTCGACACTGCGGCGTGGCAGGTGTACGAGGGCGAGACGGTCGCCGCCATCGCCGCCGACAGGGACCAGCACCCGGTGCTGACCGTCTGTGATATCCTTGTCGACGAAACGCTCTCACCGGCGATGATCCTCCACACGATCGCCGAGTCGGACGTGCAGGAGATCATGGCCAACGAGCGCGTCGGCGTCGCCACAGACGGGTTGTTCGGCGCGTTCCCGCATCCCCGGACATACGGCACCTATCCGCGCATCTTGGGGAGTTACGTGCGTGAGGAGAACCACCTCACGCTGGAGGAAGCGGTACGGAAGATGACCTCGCTGCCCGCGCGGGCGATGGGTTTGGACAGCAAAGGCGTGATTCGACCGGGAATGGACGCCGACCTCGTGGTGTTCGACCCGGCAACGGTCAGGACGCCAGCGACGTTCGACAACCCACGACAGTCACCGAAGGGGATGCCACACGTGCTGGTCGACGGGGAGTTCGTCGTCCGAGACGGCGAGCTGACAGGGGCGACGCCCGGAGAAGCGATCCGACAGTAACGAGGAGCGTCGCAGATTCCCCTGTTTCCTCTTACGTCTTGATGGCCTCGCCGGGCAATGACCCGGTCGTTTCGCCGTCCTGAACCACGATATCGCCGTTCACGACGACGTGATCGATTCCCTTGGGGTACTGCCGGGGGCTCTCGAACGTCGCTCGACTCTCCACGGTCGTCGGATCGAAGACGACGAGGTCGGCGTCCATCCCGGGACGGAGGACGCCCTTGTGGTCCAGCCCCATCCTTCGGGCCGGGAGCGAGGTCATCTTTCGAACCGCTTCCTCGAGGGTCAGGAGGTTCTCCTCGCGGACATAGTGACCGAGCACGCGCGGGTAGGTCCCGTACACCCGTGGGTGGGGTTTGCCGCCGAAGAGCCCGTCGGTGGCGATACAGACCCGTTCATTCGCCATGATTTCGCGGACGTCGGCCTCCTCCAGCAGGTGGAGCGTCATGCTGACGCCGAGTTCCTCCTCGACCAGCAGGTCGCAGATACTCTCGACCGGCTCGGTTCCGCGTTCGGCGGCGATCTCCGCGACGCTCATCCCCTCGACGCCCTCGTTTGCGGCCGACTCAGTGTTGGCGATGACGACGTTCTCCCAGCCAGCCAGTGCGCCGATGTTCTCCCAGCCGTCGATGCGCCACTCCTCGATATCTCGCTTGATGCGCTCGCGCGCCTCGTCGTCGGTGAGCGTGTCGAGCGTCCCATCGGGCCCCTCGGCGTGGACCCACGGCGGCAGGACGGCCGAAAGCATCGTGCTCCCGGCGGTGTAGGGGTACTGCTCGGCGGCGATGTCGATACCGCGCTCGCGGGCTGCCTCGAGCAGATGGTTCGCTCGACCGGCTTTCCCATGCTGGGCACCCCCGGCGACCTTGAAGTGCGAAAGGTGGAGCGGCACGCCCTCGTCGGCACCGATGTCCACGAACTCGTCCAGCGCCTCCCAGATCCATCGGCCTTCGCTCCGGACGTGGGCGACAAACGGCTTGCTTGAGGGCTCCAGTCGGGCGGCCAGTTCCCCGACCTCGTGGGTATCCGCGTACGTACAGGGGGTGTAGATGAGCCCGGTCGAGAACCCGAGCGCGCCGTCCGCCAGCGCTTCGGTCACTAGGTCGCCCATCTCGGCGAGTTCCGTCTCCGTCGGCGCACGGTCGGCCATCCCGAGCACGTTGAAGCGGACGGTCCCGTGACCCACCAGCAACGCAACGTTCGGGGCGACGCCGTTGGCCTCGACGGCGTCGAGGTAGTCGCCCACGCTGCCCCACGTCCAGTCGACATCCACGCTCCCGGCGAGGGCGCCGAGCTGTTTTGACCACTCCTCAGCGCCGCTCTCCCGGTGCATGGGTGCCATCGAGAAGCCGTCCTGACCGAGGACCTCCGTCGTGATTCCCTGTCGGATTTTCGGCGCCAGCGTCGGGTCGGCGAAGAGCTCCATATCCGAGTGGGAGTGCGTGTCGATGAATCCCGGCGACACCACGCGATCCTCGGCATCGACGACGGTGGTGGCGTCGACATTGGGCAAGGGTTCCCGCGAGAGTTCGGCTATCCGGTCCCCTTCGACGGCGACGCTCCCACGGAACCACGGTGCGCCCGTCCCGTCCACGACGCGAGCGTTCTCGATGAGTAGGTCGGTCATACGTGGTCGTCCGTACGGGACGGCAAAAAACGCGCCCCCGAGAATAGACGGGGTGTGGCGGAGCGCCCGGAGTTACCGACCGAGCGGACCGGTTCGGTGGCGAGTCAGCCGTCGCCGACCGCCCGCCGGAGTTTCGCCGCCGAGAGGTTCCGACCGGTGATGGGGACGACGACCTTCTCCCCGGCGATGTCGTCCATCTCGCGGACTGCGGCGATGGCCGCTGCAGAGGCCCCTTCGATGATCAGTCGCTCTGACTTGAGCATGTCACTGACACTCTGCCAGATTGCCGCTTCGGGAGCCCGCACGAGATCGGCGAGCCGGTCACGCAGTACCTCGACCGTGAGGGCGAACGGTGCCCGGGACGAGATACCCTCTGCCTCAGTCGCCACGGACTCCTGCGGGTCGAGGTGGTCCTCGTGGTACGCGTGGTAGGTGGCGTCGGCGGCCGCGGACTGGACGCCGATGACGTCAGCGCCGCCGACCGCGCCGACCGTGAGACAGTAGCCCGCCGCGCCGCTGCCGCCGCCGACCGGAACTACCACGCGGTCGACTTCGGGGAGCGTATCGAGCACCTCCAGCCCCGCGGTACCGACCCCGGCGATGAGGTCGGGTTCGTTCGCCGAGTGGACGTACCGCCGGCCCTCCTCGGCGGCCCGGCGTTCGGCCCACTCGCGGGCCTCGTCGTAGTCGGCACCGTGGGCGACCACCTCGGCGCCGAACCACTCCATCGCTGCCACCTTCTCCGGGTTCGGGTCCGCAGGGACGGCGATGGTCACAGGGACGTCGAACGTGCGACCGGCGTAGGCGACGGACTGGCCGTGGTTTCCAGTCGAGGCGGCGATCAGGCCCGCCTCCCGGAACTCCTCGGAGAGGCGGTGACCGAGCGTAACGCCGCCACGGACCTTGAACGCGCCCGTCGGGAGCGTGTCCTCCCGCTTGAGGTAGACGTCGGCGCCCGTCTCCGCCGACAGCACTTCGCTCCGGACCAGCGGCGTCTCGGGGAGATACCGGCGTACAACGGAGCGCGCCTCGTAGACGTCCACCGGGTCGGGCGGCGTGAGGTCGTGGTACGGAAACACGGTGGTGGAGTCGGGAGAGTCCACAGGGTCGAACTGGCTCATGCGTTCGTGGCCCCCGCTCCGTCCCAGTCGGCCGGTTCGCTCGCCTTCTCCAGGACGGCGTTGAACAGCACGTTCGCCCCCGTGACCGCGTCTTCCCACTCGGTGAACTCGTCCTCGGTGTGGCTGACACCGCTGACGCTGGGGACGAACACCATCGCCGTCGGGCAGACGCCGTTGAGATAGCTGGCGTCGTGGCCCGCGCCGCTGACGAGACGGGTGTGCTCGGCATCGAGCGCGTCCGCCGCCGCGGCTACCGTCTCGACGCAGTCGCCGTCGAACGACTGCGAGTCGATGCGCATAATCTGCTCGTACTCCCCCTCCACGCCCTCGCGGGCCGCGGCGTGGTCGATCTCCGTACGCACGCTGTCGGCCGCTCGGTCGACCGTCTCGTCGTCGTAGGAGCGGAAATCGACGGTGAAATCGACGCGTTCCGGGATGACGTTGATGGAGTTGGGAGAGACGTCGAGCGAACCCACGGTTCCCACCAGGTCCTCGCCCTCCGTGCCGGCGATACGCCGCACCGCCTCGACGACGTCGCTGGTTGCCATCAGCGCGTCGTGGCGGAGATGCATCGGCGTCGGCCCGGCGTGGTCAGCGCTGCCCGTGAACGCCGCGTCGAACCAGATGAAGCCGTAGACGCCCTCGACGACGCCGACGCTCAACCCCGCGTCTTCCAGGGTCGGCCCCTGCTCGACGTGGAGTTCGAAGTAGCTGTGGAGGTCACGCGGCTCACAGGGCGCGTCCCCACGGTAGCCGATGCGCTTCAGTTCCTCTCCGAACGTCTTCCCTTCCTTGTCCTCGAGGTCGTAGGCGAACTCCGTCTCGAACGTGCCGGCGAAGACGCCGCTGCCGAGCATATCCGGCTGGAAGCGCACGCCCTCCTCGTTGCTCCACGAGACGGCTTCGATGGGGCGTTCGGTCTCGACCCCGATATCGTTCAGCGTCTCGATACCTTCGAGCGCGCCGAGCACGCCGATGACGCCGTCGTACCGGCCGCCGTTGTACTGGCTGTCGACGTGGGAGCCGACGAGCACGGGTGTGAGATCGTCGTCTTTCCCCTCGCGTCGGCCAAAGATGTTGCCCACCTCGTCGACGGTCACCGTGAGGCCGGCCTCCTCGAACCATTCGACGAGTTTGTCCCGGGCCCGCCTATTCGCGTCCGAGAGCGACGGCCGGTTCACGCCGCCGCGGTCGGTTGCCCCGATCTCGTTGAACCTGTCGAACCGGTCCCGGAACCGCTCGCTCGAAATCTCTCTGGTCATGGCCGTGGACAGGTCGGCGGAGGGTTTCACTCCACCCCCTCTCATGTGGGGCATACGGTTTGGTGGGAACACCGCGTGCACAGGACCATGAGTACGACCCATGAGTGAGCACGTCGAGTTACGCAACGCGACGGTGTACGACGGCTCCGGGAGCGCGCCGGTGGCCAGGAACGTTCTCGTCGCCGACGGGCGTATCGAGCAGGTGAGTCCGTCGCCGGTCGGGGCCGACCGTGTCCTCGACCTCAAGAGGAGCGCGCTCGACCGGGGTTCATCGACATGTACGCTCACTCGGAGCTCCGCCTGTTCGAGCAGCCCGAGGTCGTGGGGAAGGTGACACAGGGCGTGACCCTGGAGGTGATGGGGCAAGACGGCGTCAGCCTCGCCCCGGTTCCGGAGGGGACTCGTGACGAGTGGGCTAGACGCGTCCAGACCCTACTGGGCCAACGTGAGACGTGTGAGTGGGAAGCGTCGAGGAGTTCCTCGAGACACCCTTGACGAGGCCGAGACGGCCGTGAACTGCGCCTACTACGCACCCCACGGCAACCTGCGGTCGCTGGCGGCACGGTTCGAGGACCACCCGCTGGATCCGGACGAACTCGGCCACGTCTCGGACGCCCTGGATACAGCCATCGCAGCCGGGGCGTTCGCGCTCTCTACGGGGATGATCTACCCGCCGAGCGCCTACGGTCGCGACGACGAACTCGAGGCACTCGGTGAGGTGTTGGCGAGCTGTGACGGGTTCGTGGTCTCGCACGTCTGGAACGAGAGCGACAAAGTGGTCGACTCAATCGACCGGTCCATCCGCCTCTGCGAGCGCGCCGGTTGCCAGCCCCACGTCTCGCATCTGAAAGTGGCTGGCGAGGAGAACTGGGGCGCCTCCGAGGCGATCCTCGGCATCTTCGACGAGGCCAACGACCGTGGCGTGCACGTCACGTTCAACCAGTACCCCTGGACCGCCGAGAGCACGATGCTCACCGCGGTGCTCCCGCCGTGGGCGCGGGCGGGCAGACCGCGGCGGTGCTCGAGCGTCTGCGCGACCCGGACGCGCGCAAGCACATCCACCGCGACATCGAAATCGGCGGCAGTGTCGATTGGGAGAACCTTGCTGCGGCGGCGGGGACGTGGGAGAACATCCTCGTCACCGAAACGGGGAGCGGACAGGCTGAGGGCGAAACCATTGCCACCATCGCCGCCGAACGCGGAACCGAGCCGGTCGGCTCTGTTCCCTGCTCGTCGAGGAGACCCTCGACGTGACGATGGCGGGTTTCGTGATGGACGACGAGGACATCGAGCGGTTCCTCGCGGACACGCGTGGCACTCTCTGCACCGACGGCATCTTCGGCGGGAAACCGCACCTGCGTGCGGTCGGCACCTACCCGAGATTGCTCGAACACTACGTCCGCGAGCGCGAGACCATCCCACTGGAACTGGCGGTGTACAAGGCTGCAGGCCACCCAGCCGACGTGCTGGGGATTCCAGACCGGGGCCGTATCCGGGAAGGATACGTCGCCGACTTCGTCGTGTTCGACCCGGATCAGGTACGCGCGAACGCGACCTACGACAACCCGATGCAGCTCTCGGAGGGCATCGACCACGTGCTCGTGGACGGCGAGTTCGTCGTTAAGAACGGCGAGCCCACCGGCGCACGGCCGGGGAGCGTGTTGCGGTCGGTCGAGGAGTGGGACGGGCCACAGCGTCCGGCCCTGGGGGAGCGGTAGAGCGTTCCGACTGCGGGAGTGCCGGCCTCAGACCTCGTCGGGGTAGCGCTCGATCACGTCGTCAATATCGGGAGCGATGGACTCGACTTCGCCGGCCGCGCGCATCGCGCTCTCGGTGTCCTTCAGGCCGTTGCCGGTGACGACGACGACAACCGATTCGCCTGGTTCAATTATCCCCTGCTCGCGGGCTTTCTTCACGCCAGCGACGGGTGCCGCGCCCGCCGGCTCGGCGTAGATACCCTCGGTTCGGCCGAGCAACGCCTCGCCGGCGAGGATCTCCTCGTCGCTCACGAGCACCGAATCACCATCGCTCTCCTCCAGCGCCATGCAGGCTTTCACCGTGTTGCGCGGCCGACCGACGGCGATGCTGTCGGCGACGGTGTCTGCCACCTCGTCGACATCGTCGTGTTCCTGGAACGCGTCGTGGATGGCACTCGCGCCATGGGCCTGCACGCCGAGCATCTTCGGCGCGTCGTCGACGAATCCGAGGTCCCGGAACTCCCGGAACCCCTTCCAGCCGCCGGCGATGGTGCAGCCGTCACCCATCGAGAACACCAGCCAGTCGGGCAGGTCCTCCTGAGTCTGCTCGGCGAGCTCGTGACCGACCGTACGCTTTCCCTCCACCTGGAAGGGGTTGACCGCGGCGTTGCGGTTGTACCAGCCGAACCGCTCGGTCACCGCCATACTGAGGTCGTAGGCCTCGTCGTAGCTCCCCTCCACGCCGAGCACGTCGGCACCGTACACGAGGGGTTGGGCGAGCTTCCCTTTGGGAGCGTCGCCTGGGACGAATAGCCGGCAGTCCTGCCCGCCGCGGGCCGCGTAGCCTGCGAGCGAGGCCGCCGCGTTGCCCGTCGAGGCGCAGGTGACGACGTTACGGCCGAACTCCCGTGCCTTGGTCAGCGAGACGGCGGTAGCGCGGTCCTTCAGCACACCGGTGGGGTTGCGGCCGTCGTCCTTGACCCGCAAGTCGACGCCGAGTTCGTCGCCGAGCCGCGGCGCGTCGAGGAGAGGGGTGCCACCCTCGCCCAGGGTGACTGGGGTGGAGTCGTCAGCGACCGGGAGGAACGCGCGGTACTTCCACTGGGAGTCGATGCGTCCGTCCATCGATTCGTCGAAGCGCTCGGCGACACGGTCGTAGTCGTAGACGACCTCGAGGATGCCCCTGACGCTCTCGTGGTTGGGACAGGTGTAGATGAGCTGGTCGGGGTCGTACGTCTCGTCACACAGCACGCACGAAAGCGCCTCGACGTGGTCCATACGGCCCCTAGGAGAACCGGGGAAGAGAAGCTACCGCCCTACATGCACGGGCCATCAGTCACGCTGGCCCAAGATCTTCGATTCCGCCTTTCGGAGGTGTTCGAGCAGCGTCGTCTTTGAGATGTCGAGCGCCTCGGCGAGATCGCTGGCCGAGCACTCCCGTGGCCACATGTAGTATCCCTCCCGCTGGGCAAGTTCGAACACCTCGCGCTGGCGCTCGGAGAGCTGCATCGACTGGCCACAGTGGCTGGCGTCAGTCTGGCCGGACTTCATCCCCTCGACGGTGATCTCGGCGTCCATCTCCGTTCGCACATCCTCGAGTCGCTCCCGGATTGTCCCGCGCGAGGCGGCGACGATGACGGTCCAGTACTCGTAGCCGTCGTGGATGCGGATCTCCTCCTCCGGGACGAACCCCCGAGAGACGAACGCCTGGTGGATGCTGTTGTTCGGCTCGTATTCGACGAGCAGCTCCTGGGTCGCGTTGCCCGCAGCGTCGGTGCGCAGCGTCGGATTGAAGTATTCGTTGATGAGTTTCACCTCGTCGGTCAACGGCGATTGCTCGATGGCGTCGGCGAGCTCGGTGATCTGGTCGGTTGTGTCGGCGTAGGCGGTGAAGCGCCCGCTCACGATGCCGTCGTGGTGGTAGACGCCGTGCCCGATGAGGCCGGCGTCGACGCGCTCGGTCGTCTGCAGCGTCCAGCAGTCCGGGTGCCAGACCTTGAGCGTTATCTGTGACGTCTGGTACTGGTTGGTACGCCGGTCCGTGGGAGTACTTGCCATGATTGAGAGACTTATCTTATCGCGGTTAACAGTTGCGCCGGTATGAGGGTGGATAACGGCTATTTGCCGCCGTGGAACGAGCTGTTTTCAGGCTCACGCAACAGCCCGTTCCCAGAACTCGAGGAAGTTATCCCCGAGCAGTTTCCGGCGCTCGTCCTTCTCGTAGCCCCGTTGTTTCAGCCCCTCCGGGATGGCCGGCCAGTCCTGGTAGCGCTGCATCGGGCCGAACCCGCGACCGATTGTGACGCCGTGCTCCTCGCGGAAACCCAGCGACTTGAACGTCCGCATGAACCCGTCGTGGAGCTCTTCGGGGACCTCCGGCGTCCACGAGCCCCAGTCGGTGCCGATTCCCACCCGGTCGATGCCGACGTGCTCGACCATGTAGTCGATATGGTCGAGCACCTGGTCGAACGAGGCTTCTGCCTCCTTCGGTTCGAGGAAGAACGGCACCGCGAGTACGCCGACGTAGCCATCGGCCTCCTGCAGCGCCACGAGCTCCTCGTCGGACTTCCCTCGGTCGTGGTCCGAGAGTTCCCCGCTGAACGTGTGGGTGTAGGCCACCGGGTCCGCTGAGACCGAGACGGCGTCGAGGGTCGTCTCACGCCCGCAGTGGGAGAGGTCGACGACCATCCCGAGCTCGTTCATGCGCTCGACGGCCGCGACACCGTGGTTCGAGAGGCCGGCGTCGACCCTGTCGGTGCAGCCGTGGCCGACGAGATTCTGGCTATTGTAGGTGAGCTGGCCGACGCGGACACCCGCGTTGTAGAGCTCCTCGACGGTCTCGACGTCGCCCTCGATGGCGGCGCCGAGGTTCTGTGTGTTTGGCACGACGCCCACGTCGCCGTCGGCGACGATCTCGCGCGCCTCCGTGGGCGACGTGGCCCGGCGGAGCCACGGGACGGCGTCGAACCGGCCGTTCCAGCGTGCGAGGTCGGCGCGCACGCCGTCGGCGTAGGTTCCGGCCCTGTCGAACCCCATCATCGTCGCGCTGACGAGGTTGACTCCCGCTTCCTCGAAGGCGGCCCGGAGCTCGTCCCGGAACGCCGGCTCCTCCCGCAGCTGTCGGACCTGTTCCTGCTCCATCGCGTCATAAGCCGTGCTGGCGTCGGCGCCGGCGGCGAGTTCCTCGTGCATCCGGCGCTCGATGCGGTCGGTGACCAGTAGCGGCGTCCCTCGCGGGAAGAAGTCGAACGTGGGTTCAGGCATGGTTGCTGGCTGGTGCTGGGGTCGTATGTAGGGACCACCCCACATGATCGGGTGGGCAGTCTCCCGTGACCGCTTCCGGCGGCAGATGACCGCTCAGTCCTGCTTGTGGAGCCGCCAGCGCTGGTAGTAGAGATCCACGGCGTTCTCGGTTCGCTCGAAGCGGACCGGCACTTCGGCGCCGTTCGCCTCGACGGTTGTGAACACCCAGTCGTCGCCCCCGAGGTCCGTGGGAATCAGCGGGAGTTCCAGCCCGCCGGCGCGCTCGGTCTCGGCCCGAAGTGCGAGGCCCCCGCCCATCCGATCGACGGAGAGTTCCATGATGCCGCGGTAGGAGGCGTACTCGCCGGTGAGTTCCGGGAGCGCACGCTTGAGTGCGAGATGAGGGACCGTCGCTTCAGGCGACTCGCCCTGCAGCAGTGCGAGCACGGCAGGGCCGGCGTACATCGGGTGGGTCTCCGGCGTCGTCGTACACTGGACGGCGACGCCGAGTTCGGCGTCGCGAAGGTAGCCGACGAAGGCGTTGTAAACGCCGATGCCGCCACCATGGCAGACCAGCGTGTCGCCGAGGAACTCCCTGACCATCCAGCCGTAGGCGTACTCTTGGGGCGTCCCGTCGACCAACTGCTCGCGCTGGGAGACGGGCGTGCGGGCCTCCTCGATACGGTCCGCTGAGAGTATCCGCTCACCGTCCAGTTCGCCGCCGTTGAGGTGCATCCGGCCGTAGCGGGCCAGCTCCCGGACTGAACTCAGCATCCCGCCGGGCGCGTGAATCGACTCGTCGAAGGGGAAGCTCCCCGGCGTCGCGGAGCCATCCTCCTTGTAGTACGGCGTCATGGTGTCGTCGTCGTCCTCGAACGCCTCCTCAGCGAAGGTTGAGCGCTCCATCCCCAGCGGCTCGAGAATTCGCGCCTCGACGTAGTCGGCGTAGGACTGCCCGCTGCGCTCCTCGATTATCTCCCCAAGCATGGTGAATCCCGAGTTGTAGTAGAAGAACGGCTCGTCGTGATGCGTCGCCCGGTCTTCGAGCGCACCCGCGACGTGCCGATGGAAGTCCTCGGCGCCAGAGAGCGGCACTTCCATCGGCTCCAGGCCCATCATCCGGCTGATGAGCGCCGTCGCCATCCCGTCGCTGGGGAGCCCCGAACTGTGGGAGAGGAGCTCCCGTATCGTCACCGGGTCGCCCGACGCATCGCGGTAGGCGTCGATGTGCTCGTTCACCGGATCGTCGACAGCAAGTTTCCCCTCTTCGGCGAGTTGGAGAATCGCGATCCCGGTGAACGATTTCGTACAGGAGCCGATACCCAGGAGCGTGTCCGGCGTCGCTGGCTCGTTCTCACGGAGTTGCCGGGCGCCGAACGCGCTGGCCGTTGTTCCCTCCGGGTCGAACACCGAGAGCGTCGCCCCCGGAATGCGATCCTCGCTCACCCAGTCGCTCACGAACGCGTCGGTGGCGTCGAGCACGTCCTTACCGATCGCTGGCGCTGTCTCGTCCATGCCCGGGGGTGCGGCTGGTCCCTGCATAAGCCGACAGCCGCTCATGCGCGGGCATCGAACCAGCATAGAATTGTCCCCAGTTTGAAAGTAGTTTGATACTTACTGCCCACGCTGGTGCACTCCGTATGGATAGCCTGACGAAATTACACGCAGTGACGTCGAACCGTTCGTAACCGAGTGGATGAGCGGCCACCGCATCCCCGGCGCTGTGCTGGCGGTTGTCGACCTCGTAGGGGCCGTCTACGCCGAGGGGGTTCGTCGCACGGAACCTCGAACGCAACTAGTCGGCGACCGAGGAGACGCTGTTCGGGATCGGCTCCAGAACCAAGTCGTTCACCGCGGTCACAATCATGCAGTTGGTCGAGGCCGGCGAACTCGCCGTCGACGACCCGGTAGCCTCGCGATCTTGATACGGTCTGCTGGGTCCATGGAGTCGGATAGTCCGGTCCTCTAAATTAATACAGCATAAATACAGGGGTGATGTGTCCCCAGTCACCCCACATCAGTCGATGTCCGCGCCTCCAGACGTGAGGTCAGCCCTCGTCGTCGAACTATAGCGTCACCCGAAAGTCGACCAACTTCAGGACGGCTCGATGGAGGGTATACACGTCAGCCATTCAACTCAGCGGCCAGTCGTAAGTGTTAGTTCAGATAGGTGACGTGGTCGTCCCATATCAGACCCGATCCTGATAAGCGTGTGGGCCCACCTGTGGGGTAGTGTTCAGATAAGCTGATTCCATGCGAAAGCGAACGATCTCAGCCACTCGTTAGCAGTTTCTGCTTTGGCGTTGCTGAAACAGTTTGAGAAATTGGTTGTTCTGCGTTTTACCTCACGGAAGA